>Ga0209598_10001439_pt1 | contig 19555 bp, 11 predicted proteins | sample M_140807_EF_Meta_FD_187317 | JGI IMG/M metagenome (GOLD analysis project Ga0209598, IMG submission 187317) | Freshwater microbial communities from Lake Montjoie, Canada to study carbon cycling - M_140807_EF_MetaG (SPAdes) (version 2) | ecosystem: Environmental > Aquatic > Freshwater > Lake...
ATGTTCCCATCAATGGGACTCACTTCGACGGCCGATACACCCCTGAGCTTCGAGAGGTCGAGCTCGAGGGGGAGAGGCAAGGCCGTCGCGGAGGCGGTCCGGAAAAGCACTGCCAAGAGCTGGTTGTGTCGGCGGGGCGCAATGGCTTCGCTCAGTGCTTGGCGTAGGCCTTCGTGGGGTTCTTCGTGCTCTTCTTGTGGCCGTGGTTGTTGCTGGAGCCCCTGCGATCGTGGTCGTTGTCGTGCAGAGTGAGCAGTTCTTCCATGTCGCGGCCACTCGGATCAATACGATGAGCGTCGCGCAGGTGGCTTTGAATCTCTTCGATCGTGGGAAACCAGTCGCCATTCTGACCCCTCCCCAGTTTCTGTACCAGTGCTTATGGAGTAGAGGAACAGTCCGCATGGTGTGTCGGAGGGAGGGGCGCAGCCCCGACCGGAGACGCACCACGCGACGCCGCCGGGATCGCCCCGGAGGTGAAGCATCTCATGCCGCCCCTAAAAAGGCTCATGGACAAGAGCCGTTGCGGCCTGCGATTATAGTTCTTTCTGATCGCGGCCTCGCAGGAAAAACCCATGACGCGCAGGGCAGCCCCCCCGGGCAAAGTTCGTACAGCCATCGTCGGCCTCGGCTTCGGCGCCGAGTTCATCCCGATCCATCAGCGGCATCCGCAGGCCGAACTCGTCGCCATCTGCCAGCGGTCGAAAGAGAAGCTCGACCAGGTGGGCAAGTCCTACGGCGTCGAGCGTCGCTACCAGCATTTCGCCGATCTCCTGAAGGACGGGGAGATCGACGCCGTCCACATCAATTCGCCGATTCCGGACCACGCGGCGATGTCGATCGCGGCATTGGAGGCCGGCAAGCACGTCATGTGCACTGTGCCGATGGCAACGAGCGTCGAGGATTGCAAGAAAATCGTCGACCTGACGGCGAAGACGGGCCTCAGATACATGATGGCCGAGACGGTCGTCTACGCCCGCGAGTTTCTCTTCATCAAGCAGATGGCCGACGAGGGGGAACTCGGCACGATCCAGTTCGTGCAGGCGAGCCACCAGCAGGACATGGACGGCTGGCCGAACTACTGGCCGGGCTTGCCGCCGATGCACTACGCGACCCATTGCGTGGGCCCGTGTCTGGCCCTCCAGCGGCTCGACGCAGAGGAGGTGAGCTGCTTCGGTTCGGGTCGGATCCGCGACGAACTCGTCAAGCACTACGGGTCGCCATTCGCGATCGAAAGCGCCCACGTAAAGCTGCGAAAGAGCGACGTCGTGGCCCGGGTGATCCGCTCGCTCTTCGACACCGCCCGGCAATACCGCGAGAGTTTCGACGTCTACGGCTCCAGGAAGAGTTTCGAATGGCAGATCTGCGAAGGGGAGGAACCGGTGCTCCACACGGCGAAGCTGCCGGAGCCGGAAATCCCCAGGCGGGTGCCGGTGCCCGACTTCGCCCATCTTCTTCCCGAACCGATCCAACGCTTCACCACGGGCGGGGTCTATGATGCAGACGATCACCAGCATCTGTCGTTCACGCAGGGCGGTGGCCACGGCGGCAGCCACCCCCACCTCGTGCACGAGTTCGTGACGGCCGTCGTCGAGGGCCGCGATCCGTATCCCAATGCGAAGCAGAGCGCCAACTGGACCTGCACCGGGATTCTGGCCCACGAGTCGGCCATGAAAGGTGGCGCGATCATGAAGCTGCCAGAGTGGACCTTCTCGCAGTAGGACAGCCTTCCGCCTGCCACAAAAACGGGAGCCCCCAATGAGCGCACGCAGCCTGCCTTTCCTCGGCGCGATCCTCGGCGTCCTCGTGGCCACCGCCGCTCCCGCGGCCGAAGCCCCGGTCAGGGTTCTCTTCCTCGGCGACGACGGCCACCACCAGCCTGCCCAGCGGTTCGCGCAGCTGCAGCCCGTGCTCGCCACGCGCGGCATCGAACTTGTCTACACCGACAAACTCCCCGACCTCGACCCGAAGGTCTTGGCGGCCTACGACGTATTGGCCGTCTACGCCAACATCGACAGCCTGACTCCCGAGGGGGAAGCCGCCATCCTCGACTTCGTCCGCGGCGGCAAGGGGCTCGTGCCGCTGCACTGCGGGAGTTTTTGCTTTCGGAATTCGCCCGCCTGGATCGACCTCGTCGGGGCCCAGTTTCAGAAGCATGGCACGGGTGAGTTCCGCACCGTCAACGTCGCGTCAGAACACCCCGTCATGAACGGCTTCGGCGGCTTCAAGAGCTTCGACGAAACCTACGTCCACACGAAGCACAACGACCGCGGCCGAACGGTCCTCGAAGAGCGGGTCGAGGGGGATCACCGCGAGCCATGGACCTGGGTTCGCACCGAGGGGAAGGGCCGCGTCTTCTACACGGCCTGGGGCCACGACCAGCGGACATGGAGCCATCCGGGCTTTCAGAACCTCGTCGAGCGCGGCATCCGGTTCGCGGCGGGGCGTGAACCGTCGGCGGCCGGGCCCTACGTCGATCATCCGGCGATGACAAAGCCGCCGGCGGGCCTCGAGCCCTTCGCCTATGAGACGGCGAAGATTCCCTTCTACCGGCCGGACGTGGATCGGAACGACATGAAGAGTGGCGGGGAGGAGATGCGGATGCAAAAGCCGCTCGGGCCGGAGGAGTCGCGGAAGCACGCGATCACGCCCGAGGGCTTCCATGTCGAGCTCTTCGCCTCGGAGCCGCTGCTCGCCGGCAAACCACTGGCTCTCGCGTTCGACGGCGACGGCGCCGTCTACGTGGCCGAGAGCGTCGACTACCCGAACGACCTCGTGGAGCCGGCCTCCGAGAAGCCGGACGCCCCGGTCGACGGCCACGACCGGATCGTGAAGCTCACCGACACCGATGGCGACGGGAAAGCCGACCGCCGCGATGTGTTCGCCGAAAGTTTGTCGATCCCCACGAGCATGCTCGCCCACGCTGGCGGTCTGATCGTGACGATGGCCCCCAACACCCTCTTCCTCGAGGATACCGACGGAGACGGAAAGGCCGACCTGCGGAAGGTGCTCTTCAGCGGCTGGGGCACCCGCGACACGCACGCCGGCCCGAGCAACCTCACCTGGGGGCTCGATGGCTGGGTCTACGGAATGGTGGGCTACTCCGGCTTCTCCGGCGAGGTTGGCGGGGAGAAGCACCAGCTCGCGAAGGGTTTTTTCCGGTTCATGCCCGACGGATCGAGGTTCGAGGCCCTGCGGAGCACCAACAACAACTCCTGGGGCTTCGGTTTCAGCGAGGAGGGGCTCGTCTTCGGTTCGACCGCCAACGGCAACCCGAGCGAGCACATGCCGCTCGCCAACCGCGTCTACGAGCGGGTCCGTGGCTGGAGTGCCACGACGCTCGGCGGCATCGCCGGCACGCCCGAGATGGAACTGGCGCCGAAGGCCGGCACCGCCGGAGAGTCTGTCGCCATCCGGCAGGTCGATCACCACGGCCGGTTCACAGCGGCCGCCGGCCACCGGCTCTATACGGCCCGTTCGTATCCGCGCGAATACTGGAACCGCACCGCGTTCGTCTGCGAGCCGACGGGCCACATCGTGGCCGCATTTACGGTCCAGCCGCAGGGAGCGGCGTTTACCAGCCGCATGGCCTGGGACCTCGTCGCAAGCGACGACGAGTGGACCGCGCCGATCCAGGCCGACGTCGGCCCCGACGGCCAGATGTGGGTGATCGACTGGTACAATTTCATCGTCCAGCACAACCCCACGCCGGCCGGCTTCGAGACCGGCAGCCGTGGCGCCTACGTCACGCCGCTGCGCGACAAGACGCACGGCCGCATCTGGCGGATCGTGCACGGCGACTCGCCGACCGTCTCACGGAGGTCGCTCGCCATGGCGACACCGGATGAACTCGTCGCCGCTCTGCGGGACGACAACATGTTCTGGCGGGAGCGGGCCCAACGAAAGCTCGTCGAGCGGGCGGCAGGCCGGTCGGACGGCGGCCGCGACGTGGTGCCCGCGCTCATCCGGCTCGTCGAGGATTCAGCGGTCGATGCCATCGGCCTGAATCCCGCGGCGATCCATGCGATCTGGACGCTCCGGCAGCTCGGCGCACTCGAGGGCCAGTCCGCGGATTCGCTCGTCCTCGCGCGGGTTCAATCGGCGCTTCTGCATCCTTCGGCCGGCGTGCGGATGAACGCCGTCAAGGCGCTGCCCCGCGATGCCGGCACGCTCTCCAAGGTCGCGGGCTCGGGGGTGGCAGCCGATCCCGCGCCGCTCGTGCGGCTGGCCGTCCTCGAAGCCCTCGGTGAATTTCCGTCATCGGCCGAGGCGGGAACGCTCGTCAACCAGATGCTCGCCGACCCACGGACGCTGATCGACCCCGTGCTTGCCGACGCGGCCACGAGCGCCGCGGCCATGCAGGCGGCCCAGGTTCTGCCTGGGCTCATCTCCGCATCGCCCGCCGACACGAAACCCTCGCCGCAGCGGCTCGCGCTCGTCGAGCGGGTCGCCGAGCACGTTGCCCGTGGGGCCGACGGCGCCGCGCTGGCCAAGCTGCTCGTGCAGCTCCCCGATGCGTCGCAGATCTTTTCGACAGCGGCGCTCGCTGGCCTGGCCCGCGGCTGGCCGAAAAACACGCCCGCGACACTCGGCCCCGATGCCGACGACGCACTCGTGAAACTGGTCGACACGCTGCCATCGAACGTGCAGGGACAGGTCGTCACGCTCGCCCAGCACACCGGCAGCAAGGCGCTCGATTCGCGGATCGAGCGGATCAGCAATGCACTTGTGGCGACGATCGACGACGGAATGGCGGCGGATGCGGAACGGATCTCGGCGGCCGAGCGGCTCGTGCAACTGCGGCCCGCCGACGCGGCCGTCGTCGATCTGCTCATGCGGCGGGTGGGTGGAAAGAGCGGCCCGGAGATGTCCGCCGGCCTGATCGCCGCGATCGGGAAGTCAACGGCGTCCGAGGCGCCTGCGGCGATCCTCGACCGGCTCGGATCCTTCACTCCGCCGGTCCGCGAGGCCGCGGTCCGGACCGTGCTCGCCAACCGTGAATGGGCGGTTGCGCTCGTCGCGCGGCTGGAAAAGAAGCTCGTGTCGCTCGGCGATATTCCAATTGCGGAACGCGCGAAGCTCACCGACCATCCCGACCGGCAGATCCGCGACCGCGCGAAGAAGATCCTCGCATCCGGCGGCGGCCTGCCCAACGCCGACCGCCAGAAGGTGATCGACGAGATCCTGCCGGTCGTCGCCCGCGGCGGCGATGCGACTCGCGGCAAACTCCTCTTCAAGGAGCAGTGCGGGAAGTGCCACATGCATTCAGGCGAGGGGGGCAAGGTCGGCCCCGAGCTCACCGGGATGGCCGTCCATCCGGCGCATGAACTCTTGATCCACATTCTCGACCCGAATCGTTCGGTCGAAGGCAACTACCGCGGCTACACCGTCTCGACCGATGATGGCCGGGTCGTGACCGGCCTGCTCGCCAGCGAGAGCCGCACGGCGATCGAACTGGTCGATGCCGAGGGGAAGCGGGTGGCGATCCAGCGGGACGAGATCGATGAATTCCAGCCGTCGCCCAACTCGCTCATGCCGGTGGGATTCGAGAAGCAGATCAAGCCGGAGGGGTTCGGCGACCTGCTCGCATTCCTCACGAAGCGGGGGAAGTTCGTGCCGCTCTCGCTCGAGAAGGTGGCCACGGCCGTGAGCACGAGAGGCATGTTCTACGATCCCAAGAACCCCGTGGAGCGGCTCGTTTTCCCCGACTGGGGGCCGAAGCAGTTTCAGGGCGTGACATTCACCCTCGTCGATCCGCAGGGCGACCGCGTGCCGAACGTCGTCATGCTCCACGGTCCGAACGGGTATCTCCCGCCCAAGATGCCGAAGAGCGTCTCGCTCTCGATCGACGCGCCGGTGAAGGCGTTGCACCTGCTCGGCGGCGTCGCCGGCTGGGGATTTCCAGCCGCCAACAAGGGGTCGACGTCGATGATCGTACGGCTGGTCTACGCCGACGGCCAGAGAGAGGAGCACCCCCTCGCCAACGGCGAACACGTCGCGGATTACATCCGGCGGGTCGATGTGCCGCAGAGCGAGTTTGCGTTTGACCTCGGGGGCCGGCAGCTCCGCTATCTGCGGATCCAGCCCCGGCGGTCCGACCCGCTGGCCGCGATCGAGTTCGTCAAGGGCAACGACGCCACCGCGCCGATCGTGATGGCGGTGACGGCCGAGATGCCCTGAGACGGCGAGCCGCTCGCCGACTGCCGCGGCCATCGTACTGGACGCACCCGCGCGGTCCTGCCTGGTATGATGCCAGCCGTTCGGATGGGGAGACCGGCCCGTCGGCCGTCGCGGATGGCAGCGGAATCGAATCGGGGCACATGCGGAGCCACACGACGACCATGGATCACACGACGTTCCCCACCGCGCCGCTCTCGCGTCGGGCGTTCGCCACGGTGGCGGCACTCGCCGCGGCCGCCCCGGGACTGTCGGCGGTCGCCCGCACCGCGGCCGACCCCGCCTACCAGATCCGCAATCGGGGAATCCGCCACTCGGTGATGGGCTGGTGCTTCAATCCGATGCAGGCTCCTGTGCTCGCCCGGCACGCCCTGGAGATCGGGCTCGTGGGCATCGAGGGGATCGACCGCATGCACTACCCGGAGGTGCGGCGGCTCGGACTCGATATCTCGCTCGTCGGGAGCCACGGCTTCGCGAAGGGCCCGTGCAACCCCGCCTTCCGTGACGAGGTGGTGGCGAAGCTCGACGAGGCGATCGACGTGGCCGCCGACGTCGGCAGCCGGAAGGTGATCACGTTCACGGGCATGCGGTTCGACGGCATGGATCCCGACCGGGCGGCGGCCGACTGCGTGGCAGCGTGGAAGCAGGTGCTGCCGAAGGCGGAGCGGCGGGGCATCACGCTCGTGCTCGAGCACCTCAACTCCCGCGATGGCTCCCATCCGATGAGGGGCCACCCGGGCTACTTCGGCGACGACCTCGAGTTTTGCGTGCGGCTCGTCGAGCAGGTCGGCTCCCCGAACTTCAAGCTGCTCTTCGACATCTACCACGTCGCGATCATGAACGGTGACGTCATCCGCCGGCTGCGTCAGCACAAGGACGTGATCGGCCACGTCCACACGGCGGGCAACCCCGGCCGCGGCGAACTCGACGACACTCAGGAGATCAACTATCCGGCCGTGATGCGGGCCCTTTCCGCGATCGGCTACCACGACTTCGTGGCCCACGAGTTCATCCCGACCTGGGACGATCCCGTGCTCGCCCTGCGGCACGCGGCGATGGTGTGCGACGTGTGAGGCAGGCCGCGGACGGCCGCGGCATTTCAACCAGTCTTCGATCCAATCGCCGCAGTGCGAGTCGTCGCGATGGCGGAAGGGTCGGTCACCGGAAGCCCGGCAGAAGGTAGGCAGTCGAGGTGACGACGAGTAGGCTATCGGGATGTCTGCGGGGTCGTGACACACTGCCGGCCCGGCGCTACGAGGGAGAAACTCCAGTGTCATTTCGGGCCGCTTTGATCCTGATCGCGGTTGTCGCCGCGGCATTCCCCCAGGGCCGCGTGCACGCGGCCGACGCCCCGGCTCCGCGGGGGCGATTCCTCAAGGGCGTTTTCGAGTCGAGCACGATCTTCCCCGGCACTCGCCGCGAATGGTCGGTGTACGTGCCTGCCGAATACTCCGGGGCCGAGCCGGCGCGGTTGATGGTATTTCAGGACGGCCCCGCCTACGCGAAGGCCGATGGGCCGTATCGGGCACCGCTCGTGTTCGACGACCTCATCGCGAAGGGCGAGATGCCCGTGACGGTCGCCGTGTTCGTGACGCCGGGCACGATTCCCGCGGCGGGTCCGGGTTCGAAAGACCGCAGCAATCGCTCGTTCGAATACGACTCGCTCGGCGATCGCTACGCGAGGTTCCTCGTCGAGGAACTGTTGCCGGCGGCGCTCGACGGCCTGAGCGTTTCCGCCGAACCGCGGCACCGGGCGATCTGCGGACAGTCGTCGGGCGGCATCTGTGCCTTTACGGCCGCCTGGGAGCGGCCCGACCAGTTCGGCCGGGTGATGAGCCACATCGGAAGTTTTACCGACATCCGTGGCGGCTACGCGTATCCGGTGCTCGTGCGGAAGACGAAGGACAAGCCGAAGCCGGTCAAGGTGTATCTCCAGGACGGCCGCGACGATCTCGACAACCTGTTCGGGAACTGGCCGCTCGGCAATGCCGACATGGCGGCCGCCCTCGCGTTCGCCGGCTACGACCAGCGATTCGAGCTGACCGACGGCGGACACAACGGCAAGGCGGCCGGTGTGATCTTCGCCGACGGCCTGCGCTGGCTCTGGTCCGACATGCCGCCGCAGCCGGCAGCCCGGGGCGAGGCCGAGAAGCCGGGCAAGTGGGAGCCGCATCCCCTCGCCGTGCCGAAGAACGACGTGCCGAAGGGCCGGGTCGAACGGATGCCGCCCTTCGAGTCGAAGATCTTTCCAGGCACGGTGCGCGACTGGGCGATCTACGTGCCGGCGCAGGCCAAGTCCGACGTGCCGGCCGCGGTCATGGTCTTCCAGGACGGCCACGGCTATCTCAAGGTCGACGGCCAGTGGCGGGTGCCCGTCGTGTTCGACAATCTCATCGCATTGGGAAAGATGCCGCCGACGGTGGCGGTGTTCGTCGATCCTGGGCACGAGCAGGCGAAGGAGAAACCGCAGAGTCCGTGGAAAAATTCGAACCGGTCGCTCGAGTACGACTCGCTCGGTGACCGCTACGTCCGGTTTCTGCTCGAGGAGATCCTGCCCGAGGTGGCGAAGCGGCAGCCGCTCACGACCGACCCGGCGCTGCGGGCGATCTGCGGCGCGAGTTCGGGCGGCATCTGCTCGTTCACGAGTGCCTGGGAGCGGCCCGATCAATTCGGCCGGGTGCTCTCCTCGATCGGCAGCTTCACAGGAATCCGCGGTGGAAACGCCTATCCGTCGCTCCTCCGAAAGACCGAGCCCAAGCCGATCCGCGTCTACCTCGCCGACACGAGCGGCGACCTCGACAACCCGTTCGGCAGCTGGCCGCTCGCCAACAGGCAGATGGCGGCTGCTCTCGAGTTCATGGGTTACGACGTGCGTTTCGACTGGGCCGAGGGCTACGCCCACGACGCACACCACGCGAGCCGGGTCTTTCCCGACGCGCTCGAGTGGCTGTGGCGCGACGATCGGCATGTGCCCCCGCCGCCTGCGCGTCCCGATCTCCCCGGAGACATGTCGCTTCGCCGGCTCATCGTGCCGGGAGCCGGCTGGGAAGTCGTGGCCGAAGACCTCGGCTTCGCCGACGCCCCCTGTGTCGACGCCGACGGCAATTTTTATTTTTGCGACATGAAGGCTCCGGCCGTCTACCGTGTCGCGGTCGCCGATGGCATGCGAACGACGATCGCCGCGGAGGCCGTGAGCGGCCTCGAGTGCGGCCCCGATGGCCGTCTCTACGGATGCAACGGGCCGAAGAAGCGGCTGATCGCGATCGATCCGGCCACGGGTCGGGTCGACGAGATCGCCACCGATCTCGCCCCCAACGATCTCGCAATCCTGCCCGATGGCACGATCTATGTCACCGAGACGGGCAAGCGGCAGGTGACGCGAATCGATCCCAAGACCGGAGCGAAGTCGGCCGCCGACGCCGGCATCACCGGGCCCAACGGAATCTCTCTGTCGAACGACTCCGGCACGCTCGCTGTGTCGGACTCCAAGGGGGGCCAGACGTGGATGTTTCGCGTGCGGGCCGACGGCACGCTCGACGCGAAGATGCCGACGATGGAGATGCGGCGGCCTATCGACCAAAAGGGAGAATTCAAGTTCAACGAGCCACCTCCGCTCCTTGCCGCGTCGGGCGGCGACGGGATGGCGGTCGATCGGGCGGGGCGCTGGTACGTGACGTCGGCTCTCGGCGTGCAGGTGTTCGATCCGACGGGCCGGCTCTGCGGAGTGCTGCCCAAACCCCGCCCCGACAAGCCGCTCACGAGCTGCGTTCTTGCCGGTCCGAAGCGTGACGAACTCCACGTCACGAACGGCGACACGGTCTACCGGCGGAAACTCGCCGTGGACTGACATCGATGGCCGGGGATAGAGGGGGGATTGGACGGCCGATGGCACTTGGCTGAGGCCTGCCCCACTCCGTCCTACCAGCGCCAGCCGATGCCGGCGTCGGAGAAGAAGGGGGCGGCGAATTCGCTCAGCCCCCAGCCCACGCGGAGTCCGATTTCGAGGTTCTTCGTGACCATGTAGTGGGTGCCTGGGCTGAAGAACGGCCGGTTGATGTTGAAGGGCAGCCCTTGCGGGAACGTGCCGAAGTATTCGGCGTGCACCTCGAAGCGTTCGGTGACCGGCATGCGCAGCACGACCGATGGCGCCCAGCGGCTGAACCAGTCGAACCGGCTCTCGGCGTAGGAATAGCGGATGGCGGAGTCGAGCCGGCAGGGGCGGGCGCCGTGGGTGGGGAGCCGCACGGGGAGTTCCCAGCCGGCAACATACGTCGCGACCGGCACGGTGCCGAGCAGTTTGCTCTTCATGGGCGTGACCGCTTCCATGATGAAGCAGCTCTCCGGGAGGAGCCCGTGCTGTTCGCTGACGGCCGCCTTGAAGCCGTAGAGGATGCCCGACTCGTAGAGCGTGCCGCCGTTGAGGGGTGTTTCACCAACCTCCACGCTCGTCACGATGTTGCCCTGTGTGCCCACCGAATAGTTCACGCCCAGCCGCCACTCGAACCACTCGGAGGCACCCATCCGCCAGATCAACTCCGGATAATTGTTGGTGGGCAGGCCGGTGATGTTGTCGATGAAGACGTACGACCCCTCCGTCAGCACCTCGCCCGGATCGACGCAGGCGGTGGCCGGCGTGAAGGCGTCGCGGTCGGTGTGCAGGTCGTCCCATTCCGCGGCGGCAGGCGATGCGAACCAGCACGCGAGCAGGCTCACGACGAGCAGAGGCGATCGGCGCAGACCGCGAAACGTGGAGTGTTCCCGGGCGTGCGTTTCCATGCCCGTTGGTTTCGACGTTACGGTGCCGAAAATCCGCCGTCCTCGCCTCAATCGGCAGGGCTTCCGCAGATCGCCCTGGCTTCCGGGGCGTGGCGGTGGGCGACGCCTCGGAAGCGACACCAGATTCAGAGAGAGCATCTGGCTGCAGCATCACGGGCGCAAGGATCTTCCGGATCGGCCCTGGCTCGCGGACAGGATGTCCGCAGCAACCGGAGGTTGCCAAGAGTCCGAAGGCCAAGGATGGTTTCGCACTCGTGCAGCAGCCTGAACGCGATCAGCCGGATGTCGTCGCCACACCCCCGGGCATTGCAGCGGAAACTTCTCCCCCGCCCGCGTGATCAGTTTTGCCCACGCAATCCGCGACGTGTCGTGCGAGCGACGCAGGCGACAGGCTGAAGCCTGTTCCACTTCGGAGGATCGCTAGCGGGCCGCGGTCGGCGTCCGGGCGATGCCGGGCTGCGCGAAAGCCTTTGCCGGCTGCGACGATTCGCAAGGGTAGAAGGCCGCCCAGACCGGATTGTGATCCGACACCTCGAGCGCCTGATCCAACGACAGGCCATATCGCGACTGCAGATCGAGCACACCCCAGGCGCCGAGATACTCGCTCGTGGCCGGCATCCCGAAGATGAGATTGTCGTAGGTCTTCGACCGACGGGTGTTGGTGGTCACGCCCGACACGGCAAAAGTGATGCCCGGAATCTGACGGATCCGACCGAACTGGGGCGGCCCGGCATTCAGGTCGCCGAGGAGAATGACGTCGTCCTCGTCGGGCCGGGCCGTGCGCATCGTGACAAAGACTTCAGCCAACGCGTCGACCTCCTGCGGCACCTCGTCGGGATCGGTGTGCGTGTCGACCAACCAGAAACTGAAGGCCTGCTCCGCCGGGTTGATGCGGGTGCGAAACCGGCAAAAAAGTGGCGGCCGATGGAGCCGGTCGCCGGGATTGGCCGCGGTGCCGATCGACGTCGCGTCCACCTCGATGCGGTTTGTGTCGTAGACGAACGCATACTGCTCCTTGCTGACGGTACGGCCGAGCCGTGGGCCGATGACGTAGTGGTAGCGGCTGCCGTCGGCGTTCACCGCGTTGACGAACGCCGGAATCACGCCGTCGGATTTCGCCCGCACTTCCTGGATGGCAACGATGTCAAAATTGCGCACGACCTGGGCGAGCACGTTGACCACCTGCTGCTTCGCGATCTTCGACTCGCCGAACACCTGGATGTTGAAGCTCGCGATCAGGACGGCGTCCCAGGGTTTGGCGGTCACCGCCGCCGCCTCGCGGAATGGCCCGACGCAGGCGAACAGCGCGACGACGGTCGCAGCGATCTTCCCGAGCAGGCTTGATGAAATGCGCCTCGCCACCCCGGCCCCTCCCTCGAGCGCGTCTGGAGCGCGGGGCAAGGCCCGCGAACAGATCCCCCCGGGGATCTCTAGACGTGACGGAACACCGTCCTCTGTATCGACCCGGGGTAGGGGGCTGGTTTGGCAATCCTGCCGGCCGCGTCAGGGCCCAATGGCCGCAAGAGCCTCGCGGGCGAGGCGGGCCAGCCGGGCATCTCCCTGCGCGGCCGCCTCCTGCAGCGCTTCGCGGGCCGCAGAAGCCGCAGGGCCAATTTTTCCCAATGCCCAAGCGGCCCGCTCCCGCACCGCACTGTCAGCCGATGAAGTGACGCAACCCGCCAGCACACCCACCGCCGGCGCCGCAGCCTGCCCAGATCGCCCGAGGAGCGTGATCGCCCAATAGGCCCCGAGCGGATCCGTGCCGCCCGCGGAGTCGGTGAGCTGGCCGATCGCAACGCTCGGGGGCGGACCGATGTCCTCGAGCGCCGCCACCGCCCACTCGCGCACGCGGTCGTCGCTGTCACCACAGGCCTTCACGAGCGGCACCACGGCCACCGTGGCCGCCGCCCCGGCCCGACAGAGCAGTTCGGCGGCCTCCGCGCGACGCCCGCCGTCCGCCGATGCGAGCTGCTCGATCAACGCCGACACATCACCACTGCTTGAATCGCCCATCGTGGCATCCTTTCACCGCTCTTCGAACTTGGCCAAGTGCATCCTGCCGGCGCCGCGGGATACCCCGCCTGTCTTCCAGCGGCGGTCGGTTTGACCTGCCCCCATGAATGACGCCATTTTTTAAGTTAGGTTGTTGCCCTCCAACAGACCAGCCCAGTGCGGTTGCCACAGCTCCGAGAGCCGGGGTCGGTACCACAGGGTGCTGTGAATGACCAAACGGCTGCCAGCAGGAGCCGGCCGACTTCGAACGGGACGTTCGCAAGCGTGCGAAGGCCAGGATGGCTTCGCCCGCGTACAGCGGCGCCTCCGCCAGGTCACGACAAAGCCGCACGGCCGCCGGACTCGGAGAGACTCCGCGTCGACGCCAGTAAAACGCTCTCCAGAGGAGGAAGCCGGACATTCGGACATCCGGGAGATTTTTTTTGGGGCCGGCAGACGGGAACACACCGCTCACGATCCGCTCATCGCCGCGGTGATGGTTGAGGAAGTGCCATTGACCGGGCTATCCTTTTAAAAACTCAGGAAATGCGTTCCAGTCAGCCATGACGCATCTGAGGTTCGTGAGAGGTCATTTGTGCGCCGAGCCTCAAAGAAAATTCTAAGCTGGTCCGCTGCCGGCTCATTTTTGACTTTTCATGCTGCGTTCCTCACTGTGGTGGCAACGTCGGCGGAACCCTCCGTCCCGCCTGAACTCCCCGCACGCCACCGGTTCAACCACCCCGGCGTGCTGAACTCCTTGTCCGATCTCGAGTTCGTACGGGACCGTATCCGTGCCGGCGCGCAGCCGTGGCTGGGTGCCTATGATCGGCTGAAGCGCGAACCAGTAGCCCAGGCTGGCTTTCAACCGCGGGCCTGCGAGGTCGTGTTCACCAATGTGCTTGCTCCGGATTTCGATCGCACCACAACTACGGCCCAAAATCTTTCAGCACATGCCGCCTACGCGCATGCGTTGCGGTGGTTCATCGACGACGATCCGATCCACGCCGAAGCCGCGAGGAGAATTCTTCGGTCTTGGTCGGTGACGCTCCGGCGACACGAAGGCTCACCCAACGCCGCGCTTCAGGCTGCCTGGGTTGTACCAGTCTTCGTGCGTGCCGCCGAGATTCTGCGATCCTCAGATCGGCACTGGTCTCCGGACGATCAGGCCGGCTTCGCCCGTCTGATACGAGATGTTTTCCTGCCGCTCGTGATGAACGGAGCGCCGACAACCGCCGGCAATTGGGAACTCTCCTTCGTTGAGGCGATACTTTCGATCGCAGTCTTCACGGAGGACAGAGCGCTGTTCCACCGCGGGCTGACTTTGCTGCACTACCGCCTGAAAAATTATTTTTACGTCGCAGCCGATGGCCCGCATCCCGTGATGCCGGTTCCGCTCCAGGGCAGGGAGTATCCGAAATGGTCAGAGGATTTGTTCGTTCGATATCAGACTGAGGCGGGTAGGCGCGAATACTGGTATCTCACCTCGAGAGACCGATTTCACCCAGGCCAATGCCAGGAAACCGGCCGCGACCTGCTTCACGTACAGATGGGGATCGCCGCCGCGGCCAACTCGCTGGAGATTGCCCGCACCCAGGGACTCGACCTGTTCGTGGCTTACGGCCCCCGTATTGCCGCCGGATTGGAGTTCAATGCCGCATTCTTGCTGGGCGGGCAGGTGCCTTCGGATCTGCACGGCGGCACCCTCAAGTGGACGGACAAGCGAGAGCCCGCCTGGGAAATCGCCACTCTTCGATTGCGGCAATCTGCTGGGCTGCAGTTGCCCCTCAGTTCACGCATCGTGGCGGAGCACCGCGACTCCCCGCCGCCCGCGAAACTGCATATGGCCTGGGAAACACTCACCCACGCCGACCTTCCGCCACGGCCGTAGTCGATCGTGAAGTTGATACACGTATGACCCCCTCCCAAAAATCCTGAGCCAGGTCTTGTGAGTGAATCCTCGTGTCCCTTGTGGGGCTTGAAAGGGTTCCCTGATCTTCGAGCATATGGTGGTGGAGATGGCGGAGCGGCCGAAAGCGGCAGGGCCCGGGCAGGCCCGCATCGTCCTTCGATCCCGCGCTGCCCGACCTGGCCTCGCCGGCGCTCGACGAGGCGACGATCCATCGGCTCTGTTGGTTTGCCATCGCCACCCAGTTTAACTGGCCGCCGGGCCGGGGCTCCCGCTACCGTGCTGCCACCGTCCGCGTCATCCGCCACGCGACGGTAGCCGGCCGGGCGAAGGGGGTGGTCCAGGCGTCGGCGATGCCCGCGCCCGCCGCCTTGAGCCGCAGCGAATACTGGCCGGCCAAGTTTGTGCCGCGGAGCCCCGAGATCGTGAACGTGCGATTGTCGGCCGTCGTGATGCGTGCCCCGTTGAGCGAGAGGGCACGGGTCGCTCTGAACAGCGTAAAGTCGTCGCGGGTCACGCCCGTCACGGCCCGGTTGAACGTGACCACGATCGTCGTGAGCGACCGCGACGTCGCGGCGGCGACCGCACGGAAACTCGCGATGAGCGGCGTCGTCGGTGCGGGCGCGGGAGACGGATGCGGCGTTTGGGGCCTCACAGGGGCCGGCGGCAGGCCATCCACGGGCATCACCCGGTAGTCGCCGCGGGCGGGATCGACGAGCACGGGACGAACCTTGTTGATCTGGTTGCGGGCCAGCACGTCTGTCGCGAGTGCGGGCTGCTCGATGCCGAGCGGATGGCTTGCGGAGCCGTTCCAGATGATGTTGCCGTAGATCTGCAGCCCCTCGTCTGCCCGGGCCGGCGTGGGCACGTTCGAGCCGGCCGGTGTCGTGCGGGAAGTGGCGATCGTGAATTGCTGCCACTGGCTCATGTAGCTGTCGGGATTGAGCACGACATTGTTGGCGATGGTCACGTTCTTGTTGGGGATCGCCACTTCGGCACCGACTACGTTGGTGCCCCAGCCGCCTTCCGCAAGAAAGGCCGTGCACTTCGCCCGGTCGCCGTCGCACGACCGTGAGCCGAAGACCACCTCGATCACGTGGCTGCGGGCGCCCACGCGATACAGCGTGTTGTTCGTCATGACGATGTTGCTACCGCCGTTCACGCCGATTCCCGCCCCCTGCGTGTCGTGGATCACGTTGTCTGTGAACGTGATGTCGGAAGCCTCGTACTGCAGCCACGGGGCCACCATGAACTCGAAGCCCGTGCCTTGGCCGGCCGTGAAGCCGCCGGTGCCGGCATCGTAGAACTCGTTGGCTTTGATCGTCAGTTGCGCGGAGCCTCCCTTGGCATACATGGCCCAATCGCCCGCGCGGTGAATCTTGCTGCTGACGACATGGCCGTATTGCACGGCGACGAAGTCGATGGCGTTGTCCCACGCGCCGGAGATGTCGCAGTTTTCGATATACACATGCTGGGACTGATTGACCTTGAGCGTCTCCTGCGGCACGGCATACGTGGCGATCGTGCCCGTGCCGCGAACGGTCGTGTTGCGCAGCAGAATCTGCGTGCATGCCTCGAAGTGGAGCACGTCGCCGCCGCCGGCCGAGATGTCGAGCCCGTCGAAATACAGGTGGTGGCAGCCAAAGACGTTGACCGTCGGCAGGCGGGCTGTGCCCGCGCCGTCGGCGGCGCGAACGATGATCGGGGCGGCAAACGTGCCGCGGCGGTTTTCCCAGTAGTTGGGAACGACCGCCTCGGAATAGGTGCCCGCGACGAGATTGATCCGTACACCTTGGGAAAGCGTGGTTCCGGCGGGCACGCGCTGCCACGCCTCGGAGAGCGTCCGCAGGGCCTGCGTCCGTGCTGCGCCGCCATTAGCGTCGTTGCCAGCGGCTGGATCGACCCAGATATCGGCCACGAAAGGGGAGCCGATGTCGAACGCCGGAAGCGGCGTATTCGCAGCGGCGCCCACGGTCATCGCCAGCCGGTTTTCGAGTTGCTCAAGTTCGGCCCGAACCGAACGGCGGCGGGATTTCGCGTCCATGGCAGGAAGGCTCCGCGGGAAAACCCCGCCGGCGAAAAGTCGCCATCTCCATTCGTCCTTCGCCCCTGCCCGATCATTATCCGAACCGTTTCACCGAAAGTCCAACATTTGAGCGCACGCCGACAGAAGTTGAGCGACACCTGACCGATGCCGCCGGTGAGTTCAAAGCCAATCCTGTTATGTACGGCATCTGCATTCCGGAAAGTAGGACAGCAATCGCCATAGCTTGTCGCGGCCGCCACGTTCCGCCCCCGGATTCTCACTCTGGAAGAGGAGCCGTTTAAGGGGGGCAGGTCAGTCTGCACCGACGAAAAAAATCCGGCCTTGAGCGTGGATGGGAAGTACCTCGGCACCTCCACGACCGGACCGCATCCAGCCCGATCAGCTCCGGCTATTGCTCCTCATGATCCGCCCCGCCAGGCCGACGCTTGCCGAAGTGCCATTGGCCGACCTATCGTTGAGTGGCATCGGTGGAACGAGCGCGGGATGCGAGTCGGCGGGCGGGAAGTCGCGGTGGGATCGCAGAAAAAGCCCATCGCTGCAGGTAGGCAGTTTTTCCGCGGTTTGGCGGCGGGTGGAGGGGGGCACACCCTCGGTCGTAGACTCGACAGTGGTTGTTCGCCGAGCGTGCTGCGGCCGACAGGGCGTCGGGACACGTCGACTCCGAGGAACTCGTCCCATGCGACGCGAAGCCCGTGGTTGGATGATCGCGGTGGCCTGCGTCGTCGTCATCGTGAAGTCGGGCGTCAGCGCTGGTGATGAGCCGCTGCCTGTCGCCGCCCGCGCCGCCCTGGATCGGGCGATCGACGCCATGGCGGCGATCGCGACCGAGGGGGGCTGGGTGTGGCGGTACTCGCCCGACCTCGCGGAGCGGGCCGGCGAGTCGAGGGCCTCGCCGACGATGATCTGGGTACAGCCGCCTGGCACGCCTTCGGTTGGGATGGCGATCCTGCGGGCCCACGCCGTCACCGGTGATCCACGACACCTCGATATCGCACTCGCGGCAGCCGACGCGCTTGCCACCGGCCAACTCGCCTCGGGCGGCTGGGATTACTCGATCGACTTCGATCCCGAGCGGGCCAGGCGGGTTCTGCGGCGGACCGACATCGGCTCGCTCGCCTCCGACGAGGCGGGCCGTCGGTTCGATGTGACCACCTTCGACGACGACACCACGCAGGCGGCGATCCGTTTCCTGCTGGCGGCGGTCGATGCCAGTGCCGCGGCCGACGGCCCGCGGGAACGCCGCATCCGCGCCGCCTGCGATCACTCGCTCGCGAAGCTGCTCGAGGCGCAGCTCCCCTGCGGAGCCTGGCCACAGCGCTACGACGGCGTGTCCCGCGGGTTGGCCGAGCCGCCCCGACGGGCGACGATTCCAGCCGACTGGCCGCGGGAGTGGCGCAAGGACCGCTACGAGTTGCTCGCCACGCTCAACGACGACGTGCTGCTCGACTGCATCGAGACGCTTCGCGACGCCCATCGTTGTCGTGGCGACCGGGCCTTCATGACGGCGATCCGGCGGGCGGGCGACTTCCTCGTGGCGGCGCAGCTGCCCGAGCCGCAGCCCGGCTGGGCCCAGCAATACGACGAGCGGATGCAGCCGGCCTGGGCCCGGGCCTTCGAGCCGCCGGCTGTCGCGACGCGGGAGACGACCGGCGCGATCCGGGCGCTCGTGGCGGTCTTCGAGGCGACGGGAGACCGCCGCTTCCTCGAGCCGATTCCTCCAGTGTTGGCCTGGCTGGAGCGGTCACGGATCGGGACCGACCGGTGGCCGCGATTCCTGGAACTCGGCACGAACCGGCCGATCTACGGCGACCGTGACGGTCGGATCCACCACTCGCTCGACGCGATCAGCGAGGAGCGGCGCCGCGGCTACGGCTGGGAGGGCTCGTTCGGGGTCTCCACGGCGAGCAAGGCGTATCACAAGGCGCTCGAGTCGGCGCCGTCGGCTCGGGCCGCGTCCGGCCCGACGGCGGAGGAGCAGGCCGCCCGGGCCAGGTCGTTCGAGCCGCGGGTCCGCGAGGTGATCGCGGCGCTTGACGGCGACGGCCGCTGGGTATCGCGGGGCCGGTCGACGAAGAAATCGCAGGGGATCGAGTCCGCCGACCGGATCGAGACCGCGACCTTCATCGCCAACCTTGATCTGCTGACGGACTACCTGCAGGCGGCTCGGTGAAGACGACGGCCTGGCCGGTACACTCTTCGCCCATGCGAGTGGTCGTGTAGCGGGTGAGCCAGGCGGCGATGTCGATCGACGGCCGGGAGGTCGTGCCGCCGCCGCGGAAGCATCGGCATCGCTATCAAGGGGTGTTCGCCCCGAATCACAAGCTCAGGCCTGCCGTCACGGCCCTCGCCATCGCGAATGTCGGCAAGCGGCGCGATGCCGCGACCGATGGGCGTGCGGTCGGCGGACATGCGGCACGCCGAGATGCCACCGGCGACTGCTGCGACTCGTGCGACAAACCACTCTCCCACGACACCTCGCGACGCCAAAGGCCAGACTCATGGCGCGGGTGGGGGAGGAGTTTCCACTTGCGTGCCCCACCTGCGGCGGCGACATCCGGCTCATCGCGTTCATCACTGATCCGGGCCCGATCCGGAAGATCTTCACGCACCTCGGCGAACCGCTCGAGCCTCCGACAGTCTCTCCCGCCCGCGGCCCGCCC
>Ga0209598_10001440_pt1 | contig 19553 bp, 16 predicted proteins | sample M_140807_EF_Meta_FD_187317 | JGI IMG/M metagenome (GOLD analysis project Ga0209598, IMG submission 187317) | Freshwater microbial communities from Lake Montjoie, Canada to study carbon cycling - M_140807_EF_MetaG (SPAdes) (version 2) | ecosystem: Environmental > Aquatic > Freshwater > Lake...
ACTGTTGCCGTGAGGCGCTGGGTGGAGCGAAGTGGCGGGTAACGAGCCGGGGCGAGGGGCAAGACCCTCGCCCCTTTTTTTTGCTCAGGTGTTTTGCTCTGGGGATTCGCTGTGACGAGACCAATGAGGCGGCCTGCACCCATCTGCGGCGTGATCCTGTTCTGCATGGCCGTGACGGCGCAAGCGAGGGAACTCATTCGGATCGACGGTAGGTCGGACGCGGCCTTTGATAAGTCATTCGCAAAGCTGGTCAGATCCCTCAGGGGATATGAGGCACGCGCTTTCTCGTTAGGACTATTCGGAGTCCTACTCCCCAAAGACTGCCTGAGCGCTGAAACGATCGTATACCTGACGTTTCAGCCGGTGTCCCCCGCCGATGCTCCGCGTATTCGTCCGTGCCGCGAGCATCTGGAGGGAATGTCCTTCAATGACATCATCGAGGCTGCTGACAAGCAGGGCCAAGACCCTGGGTTGGAGTAGCCCCACCCGTCGTCTTGGCCCGACCATCAACAATATCGGGCCGGGCGGGCGTCAATCGCCCGGCTGGCCCTGACTCAGCCGGCGGGGGTCGTGGTCTCGACCTTCAGCTTCCACAACCGGGCCACGTCCGCGAGCTTCGGGTCGCGGACGGCACTGAATGCAGCCGCGGCTTCGGAGCCCTTGCCAGCGCGGCTGAGCGCAACGCCCTGCAGCATCCGGGCATCGTCCGCGTCGGTGACCCCACCCTTGGCCAAACCCTTCTGAATCGCATCTGCGGCCTTGCCATATTCGCCCGAACTGAAGAACAGCTTGCCGGTTGCAACCATCTCATTACCGGTCTTGGCGGCGGCCAGCGCCTTGTCTGCGTTCGACAGATCCTTGGCATCGATGGCTGCCTGTGAGCGCGCCTTGTCCAGATCGATGGTGGCCCGGTTCTTCACATCGCCTTCAAATTTCCCGAGTTGCGTGCCGCGCTCGAGCACGCGCTTGGCCTCACCCGGGAAGCCGCCAGTGATCAGTAACGCCCCCATCTCCTGCATGTTCTCACCCTTGTTCAGGGTGTTCGTGTCTTCCATCAGGCGGTAGATGTAGCGCATCGCGCGATCGTCGCGAGTCCGGTAGAGCTGATTGGTAAGCAAGTCATCCCAATACTTGGTCTGCGGGTAGTTGCGCACCAAGGACTCGAGCGCCTGCATTGCGCCAGCTTCGTTTTTTGAGTCTGCATTGAGGCGCAGCAGCAACTGCAATACGCCCTCGGAGGGCTTGCCCGGACCTGCGGCCAGCTTTTCAGCCATGGCACGCGCGCCGTTAAAGTCCTTGTTGAGGTACATCGCGGTTGCAACCTGAGTCGCCACTTCGGTGTCCCCGGGATTGGCGGCCAGATACTTGGTACCGAATTCGGCAGCTTTGCCGTAGTTCTTGATCTGGAGGTTCATCTGAGTAAGCGCTTTGAGGCGCTGTGTCATGTCGGCCGGGTTCATGTAAGGCGAGCCCACCACGCGTTCGAGCGCCGCGGCAGAGCCCGTGTAGTCTTTCTTCTGCAGCATGGAATACCAGCTGAGTTCGTCGATCATGTACGAGTCGTAGGGCGTGAGTCCGTCGGTCGCGCGGGCCGAGTTCAACTGGCTCAACGCTTCATCCCAATTCTGGGTCTTCATGGCCTCCTGAGCCGCCTGCAGGGGCTTGAGTACCTTCTGGCTGACCGTTTCCTTCTTGGCGGATGCGGCGACAGCCGTGCTCGGTAGCAGGCTGCCGACGCCCACGACGCCCACGCATGCCGTTGCCATCGCGACCATCAGGACCAGGTTTCGATTCTTCATTCTGTGCCTCTAGTAATTGGGTAAATACCAATGCCTGCCCGACATTGTAGCGCCGCGGGGCCCTCCGGCGCGCCTAGGTAAGGGCAATCAACTCGATCAGTTCCCCCGCACCGCCCACGCAGGTGCAGGACCGTCGGCCCGCATAAGGTAATCCCTTGGACGCATGCGCCTCGCCAAGGGTTCCCGGGACGAACTCAGGCAGGGAGTCGACCTCAAAGCTCACCATCGCGACTCCCGGCGGCAGGTGTCCCGGTTCGCAGGGCCGCGGCTTTACCGCGGCGGGCATCTGATCTGCCTCGATATAACATTGCCCGCCGATCTGCAGCGCCGCGATCGGGTGCAGTTGATCCTCGGGGAGGCCGTACTGGACGGACAGGGCCCCGATGGCGGCCGGCATCACCGGGGCCCGCGCCAGTCCATGCTGGAGTTGGTAGTAGTCCTGCAGGTTCTCCAGCGACTCGCCGCCCAGAATGACGATGAAGACACGGTCGACAAACGTCGCGGGCTCCGGGGTATCGAAGACCGGAAGCTTCGACTTGATTTGTGTGAGGTAGAGTACCTCACGCGACGGGCCGCTCACCTGCATGGCCCTGATCTGGTCGCTGAAGGACAAATCCGCGGGCGGGCCAACGACGTGGAACGGGCTCCCTTCCAGCTGCCGGGCCAGCGCGTCGACGTCCATCACGATCAACTCAGCCGCGTTCCAGCCCACGCAGGCGAAGGGTGCATAGCCCGGATACACCGGACCCTCGACGAATCGCAGGTAGGTGTCGGCGCCGCTGGCGGGTTCCATGAGCACCGCCCGACTGCTGGCCATCGTCGGCCGGCCCCACGCCCGCGCCACATCGCGTCCGACCGCTCCGTCATCGGCGACCCGATACCCGAGGTAACGCTGGTAGGCGGCAATGCTCGCGGCTAGGTCCGGCGTGGTGATGGTCACCGTGGATATGCGTCCGAGCATGTCGCTACTCCCGAAACCGCTACGGTTCGTCAGGGTCAGTCGGCCAGGCTGACCAGATAGTCAAGCGCCGTGTCGAGACTGATCACCTCGGCGTACTTCGCCTGCAAATCGAAGAGGTTGGCCTCATGCGGCGCGGGGTGGCGGTCGCCGACGGCGTCGCGTACGACCAGCGGGATGAACCCATGCTGACAGGCATCGAGGGTCGTTGCTCGCACGCAGCCACTGGTGCTCACGCCGGCCAACAGCACCGTGTCCACACCGAGCGCGGTCAGGGTCGAGGATAGCGTCGTGCCGAAAAATGCACTGGCATACTGCTTGGTGATCACCGTTTCACCGGGCTCGGGTTCCAGACCCTCTGCGAAAGCCGCCAGTTCAGGATGCAAACCCTCCTCAAAACAGCGCAGGGCCGGCACCTTACGAAAGAACACCCCACCGTCCCGGCCGCCGGCCTGATAGCGGACGTTCGTATGCACGATGGGTATGCCTGCCCGCCGCGCTGCGCCGAGCAGGGCGGCACTCGCTGCCCGAGCGCTCTCGGCTCCCGCGTAGAGCGGGGATCCGGGGACGAGATAGGCGCGCACGAAATCGATGACCAGCAGAGCCGGGCGCTTGCCCGGTCGCAGCGCACCGCTGAATCCGCCGCCCTGAGCGTAATTGTCCTGCAGCGACTGGCTCATGCTGCGCGCCTCAGATGACCTTGTCAGCCTGCAGTTTGGCGTACTCTTCCTGAGCGAGGCCGAGCAATTGCCGATAAACCTCCTCGTTGTGCTGGCCCATGGCCGGGCTCGGTGCGCGTATTCCGCCCGGCGTGGCCGACAGCTTCGGCGCCACGTTCTGCATACGCAACTCGCCGAAATCGGGATGAGGCACGGTAACGATGGCGTCCCGAGCCTTGAAATGCGGGTCGTCCAGCATCTCCGGCGCGCGGTAGATGAGTCCGGCTGGCACGCCGTACTGGTCCATCAGGTCCAAAACCTGCCGGGTCGTCAGCGTCTGGGTCCAGCCCTCTACCAGTGCGTCCAACTCGACTTGATTGGCGCCGCGCGCGCCGTGGGAGGAGTACTTGGGGTCCTGGGCGAGCGTGGGTTGCCCCATGGCCTCGGCGAGCCGACCGAACACCGTATCCTGATTGGCGGCGATAAGGACGAGCGCATCCTTGGTCTTGTAAACGTTGGAGGGTGCGACGTTCGGCAGGATGGCGCCCGTGCGTTCGCGGATGAACTTCACCTTGTCGAATTCGGTAACCAGCGATTCCATCATGTTCAATACGGCTTCGTAGATCGCAGAGTCCACCACCTGACCGCGTCCCGTCTGATCGCGATGGCGCAGCGCCGCGAGCGCACCGACGCAGGCAAACGTGGCTGCCAGCGAGTCGCCAATCGAAATGCCCATACGCGAGGGAGGAGTACTCGGGTCGCCCACCACATAACGCAGGCCGCCCATTGCCTCTCCGATCGCGCCGAAGCCGGCTTGCCGAGAGTAGGGACCGGTCTGCCCGTAGCCCGACACCCTGATCATGATCAGCCGCGGATTGATGGCGGACAACTGCTCCCAGCCGAGGCCCCATTTCTCGAGCGTCCCGGGTCGAAAATTCTCGAGCAGAAAATCTGTCTTTCGCACCAACTCTTTCAGCAACTCCTGACCGCGCGCCTGGCGCAGGTCGAGCGTGATGGCCTTTTTGTTGCGCGCGACCACAGGCCACCACAGCGACTTGCCGTTGGCTTTCTCTCGTCCCCAGACACGCATGGGATCGCCTTGACCCGGCGGCTCCACCTTGATTACCTCGGCGCCAAAGTCGCCCAGCAACTGGCCGCAAAACGGGCCGGCCAAGAGCGTTCCGAGTTCAATCACGCGCAGTCCCTGCAGGGGGCCTGCTTCATAGTTCGCGTTGCTGGTCATCTGGGGTACCTGTTCAAAGAGGCAGCGTTTTTACCTTCCGGCACGCCGCAGGGTCAAGGTGGACAGCGCTGCGGTGGGCAGTCGGGTTCTTCTTGGGGCAGTCGCTTAGCTTAACGCGTAGGCGGCACCCTAGGGCAGCGTTACCGGGCTGCGTGCTGCGCAGACGGCGCCGCGTGGTCTTGCCAAATCCTTGCGCTCGCGATTTTTTTGCTTTCGGACCTGCTGACGGCATCCAAACAAGTTCGCGGTGCGAACCACAGTTGCTATGCTAACGCGCCGCTAGCAGTGAGGAAGCTCATATCCATGAAAGCCCGTGTTGAGATCGTCGAAGTTGGCCCGCGGGATGGGCTGCAGACCGAACCCGGCACCGTGCCGACAGCCGTCAAAGTGGATTTCATCGAGCGGGCGATCGCCAACGGTTTGCGGCGGCTCGAGGTCACCAGTTTCGTTAACCCGAAGCGCGTGCCCCAGATGGCAGATGCAGAGGACGTCCTGAAGGCGTTGCCGCGTCGCGAGGGCGTGCATTACGTCGGCTTGGTATTGAATCGCAAGGGCTTCGACCGTGCGGCTGCGGCAGGCTGCAACGAGATTGGCATGGCCGTGGTGGCCAGCGACACGTTCAATCGGCGTAATAACGGCGTGAGTACCGAGGAATCCATCGCCGCTTGGCTCGAGATCGCCGCGGCAGCCAAGCAGGCGGGGATCCGTCCGCAGGTGACCGTGTCTGCAGCTTTCGGCTGCCCATTCGAGGGCGAAGTGTCCGCTGCACGGGTGGTCGAGGTGGTGCGGCGCGTTGCAGAGGTAGAGCCATTCGAAATAGCCCTCGCCGATACCATCGGTGTGGGTGTCCCGGCGCAGGTGACCGACCTTGTCGGACGGGTGCGTGAGGCCATCCCGGGTATTTCTTTGCGTTGCCACTTTCACAATACCCGCAACACCGGGTTGGCGAACGCCATGGCTGCGGTCCAGGCCGGGGTGGCGACCCTCGACGCCAGTCTCGGCGGTATTGGTGGTTGTCCGTTTGCCCCGGCGGCTACCGGCAACATCCCAACCGAGGATCTGATCTACATGCTGCACCGCTCGGGCTATGAAACCGGCATCTCCCTCGACGGCGCAATTGAAACCGGCAAGTGGCTGCAGGAACGACTCGGCCGCACCATACCGGGTATGTTGATCAAAGCCGGCAACTTTCCTGGCATCGTGCCGCGCGCGGCATGATGGCGACCGATTGATTTTCAATGTGGCCGGTGCTGGCGATTGCGCCTGACCGACCAACGCGGAATACTGCGGCCAGCCACGGCCGCAGGGGCCGCGCTTCCCGCAATAACCAACGATCACAGGTGAATGCATGACTTACCGATTGGGCGTGGACGTAGGTGGTACCTTTACGGACCTCCTGCTGGTGAACGACAAGACAGGACAGACGTGGAAGGCGAAAGTCTCGTCGACTCCGCACGACCAGTCGGAAGGCGTGCTGCGCGGAATCGAGCGTGTCTGCGGTCAGGCCGGCATCTCGCCCAACGAGATTGGCGACGTCATGCACGGCACCACGGTGGCCACCAATACGGTGCTGACCGGGACTGGCGCCCGAGTCGGCTTGGTCACCACCAAGGGCTATCGGCAGGTGCTGCAGATCGCGCGAAGCTTTGTGCCCGGCGGTCTTGGCGGGTGGGTCATTTACAATAAGTCGCTGCCAATGGCTCCGATGTCCCTCACCATCGAAGCCGACGAGCGTGTCAGCACCAAGGGCGACATCGTGCACAAGCTCGACGAGGCGCAGTTGCGGACCGATTTGCGTGCTCTGGCCAACCGGAAGATCGAGGCACTGACCGTGTCATTGATCAATTCATTCGCTAACGACAAGCACGAGCGCCGGATCAAAGAGATCGCGAGCGAGGAAATACCCGGCGTGCCCGTTTCACTCTCTTCCGAAGTCGTGCCCGAAATGCAGGAATACGAGCGGACCGTTACCACGGTTGCCAATTCCTACGTGCGTCCACGGGTCCAGAAGTACGTCCACAACCTGAAGTCGAAACTCGACGCTAAGGCCAAGGGCGTCAAGCTGCACATCCTGCGTTCGGATGGCGGCCTGGCCTCGGCCAAATCCGCGGAGGATTTCCCCGTCAATCTGCTCATGTCCGGGCCCGCGGGAGGCGTTACGGGCGCGCTCTGGGTGGCGGTTCAGGCGGGATTCCCTAACCTGCTGACCGTGGATGTCGGCGGCACCTCGACCGACGTTGCGTTGATCATGAACGGTCAGCCTCGGCTGCGCCGTGAGACTACGGTCGGTGACGTGACCGTGCGTGCATCCTCGGTTGACATCCGCACCGTGGGCGCCGGTGGTGGTTCGATCGCCCACGTCCCAGAGTTGACCGGCGCGCTGCGCGTCGGTCCCCAGTCGGCTGGTGCCGATCCGGGTCCGGCCGCCTACGGGCGCGGGGGTACGGAACCCACGGTGACCGACGCGAATGTAGTGCTCGGCTACCTGCCGGAGATGCAGAAGCTGGGCGGTGACATGCAACTCGATCGCGCCCTGTCTCACACGGCCGTCGAGAAAGTGGGTAAGTCCCTCGGTAAGAACGTCAAAGATGCGGCGCTCGGTATCTACAATATCGTCAACGAGAACATGGTCGGTGCGTTGCGTCTGGTCTCGGTCGAGCAGGGTCACGATCCGCGCGACTACGCCCTGATCGCCTTTGGTGGCGCCGGTCCGTTGCATGCCAACGCCCTGTCGCGCTTGCTCGGCTCCTGGCCGTCGATCATTCCGCCGGGCCCGGGCGTGTTGTGTGCGCTCGGTGATGCCACCACCGCAGTGCGTGACGAATCCTCCCGTACCTTCATCCGCAAATTCTCGGAGACCAGCAAGGATGATGTGGCCCGGCAATTGCGGGCTCTGGCGAGCGACGCGGCCAAGGGGCTGGCGGCAGAAAAGGTCCAGGTCAAGGACATGGAATTCAGCTATCAGGTCGACGTGCGTTATCACGGCCAGGGTCTGCGTTTGACCGTGGACGTTGATCTGGGCCAGCTGGAGAAAGGTGGGCTCGATGCCATCCGCAAGCCGTTCGATGAAGAGCACACCCGACTCTTCACTTTCGCGCTGCCGCTCGAGCATGAATTCGTCGCGCTGCGCGCGGTGGTGACCGGCAAGGCGATCAATATCAAGCGTCAGGTGATTACCAAGGGCGGGAAGTCTCCTGCTGCCGCGGCGGTCGGCAAGCAGAAGTCGTACATGGACGGCAAAGACTGCGTGGCCACGGTCTATGACCGCGCCAAACTCGCCGCGGGTAACCACATTTCGGGTCCGGCCATCGTCATGGAAATGGACTCGACCTCGGTCATCCTGCCCGGCCACCACGGCAAGGTCGATGCCTACGGCAATATCCTGATCTACCCAGACAAATACAAATCGGCGAAGAAGACTGTCAAGGCCGCGGCGAAGCCGAAGGCCGCAGTCAAGTCCAAGTCGCTGCGGTCTCAACGCAAGGCGGTCAAGAAGGCCGTGCGCAAGGCCAAGTAACCGACACTCAGCCGAAACGAATCCGGAGAAACGCAAATGCCAGCCAAAATCATTCAGCGCAACAAAAAGCCGATGAAGAAGGTCAAGGTCGATTCCGTGACCATCGATATCATCGAGAGCGCCCTGCGCAACGCCCGTTACGAGATGGACACCGTGCTGTTCCGCACGGCGATGTCCCCCGGGATCCGCGAGCAGCACGACGAATTCCCGATGATCGCAAACCTCGAGGGCAAGATGGTGGTGGGCCAGTTTGGCTCATTCATCTGGGGTTTCATGCAGGGCTATGACGGCACGGTGGAAGAGGGCGATGTGTTCCTCACCAACGATCCGTATTCCGTCAACGGCGCCATCAGTCACCAGAATGACTGGCTGATGCTGATGCCCATCTTCAAGGACGGCCGTATCATCGCTTGGTCTGCCATGTTCGGTCACATGACGGACGTGGGCGGCAAGGTGCCGGGTTCACTGCCCACCGATGCCCGTACGGTGTACGAGGAAGGCGTGTGCGTTCCGCCGATCAAGATCATCAAGGGCGGCCAGCTGCAGGACGATCTGCTCAAGGTCATCCTGCATAACTGCCGCCTGCCAACCTGGAATTTCTCGGATTTCAACGCCATCGTTGCCGCTCTGCGTACGGCAGCCAATCGCTGCGTCGAGATCTCCACGCGCTTTGGCGACGACGTGTTCTACTCAGCCATGGATGCCATGCTCGAGCGCAACAAGCGTGCGATGCGGCAGTTGATCCAGCGCACCGTGCCCGAGAAGAAGCAGTATTTCGAGGATTACATCTGCGATGACGGCATGAACATGGGGCCGTACAAGATCGCCTGCTCGATGTGGCGCGAGGGTGACAAGTGCATCTTCGACTTCACCGGCACGGATCCGCAGTCCATCTCGTCGATCAACTTCCTGCTGAACGAAGAAATGTTCAAGATGTTCGCAGGCGTCTACATGATCATGGTCTTCGACCCGCAGATTCTCTTCAATGACGGGTTCTACGACCTCATGGAAGTGCGGATCCCGCCGGGTACCCTGCTCAAGCCGCTCAAGCCGGCCGCGTTGTCCTGCCGAACCCATGCGCTCGGGCGCATCTTCGACATCCTTGGCGGGCTTCTGGGGCAGGGCAATCCCGCGTTCATGTGTGCCGCGGGGTTCTCCGACAGCCCGCATTTCATGTATTCCGGTTACGACAAGAACGGGGAGTGGTACCAGCTGTACCAGATCACGTTCGGCGGAATTCCGGGCAAGCCGTTCGGCGACGGTCCCGACGGGCACTCACTATGGCCCTCTTTCACCAACGTGCCGAACGAGTTCCTGGAGAGCTATTTCCCGCTGCGGATCGACATCTACGAGACGATTCCCGATACCGGTGGTGCCGGCAGAAATCGTGGCGGCAATGGGTTGCGTATCGGCTATCGGTTCCTGGAGCCGGGCGAGATCTCCATTCATGACGACCGTTGGCTCACCTATCCATGGGGCGTCAATGGCGGACTGCCGGGTGCGCGCAGCAAGAAAACCCTGGTGCGTGCCGACGGTACCACCGAGAATCTGCCTTCCAAGATGGACCACATCAAGGTCGAGGCAGGTGACCTGCTGATCGCTGACACGTGGGGTGGTGGCGGCTGCGGCGATCCGTTCGAGCGTGAGATCGAGCGCGTCGTGTTCGACGTGCAGGCCGGACTGGTGACGCCCAAGGGTGCGCTCTCTTACGGCGTCGTCATCAACGATGATCTGAGTGCGGATGTGGCCGCAACCGAGCGCTTGCGTACTAAATTGCGCGCTGAGCGCGGCGATGTGAAGCTCTTTGATCGCGGCTTTGCCAGCATCGAAGAACTGAAGGGTCGCTGCAAGAGCGAGACCGGACACGCGGCACCGCAGCAGCCGAAGTTCTCGGATCGGGTGATGAAGAAGAAAGCGGGCAAGGCGGCCTGACAGGGAGCTGGCGGCACGCATGAGCGACACCTACACCGACGTCGGATATTCCAGCACGAAAATCGGCTACGGCGCCAAACCGGCGATTCTCGTAGTCGATTTTCAGACGGCGTTCACTGATCCAAAATATGCGCTCGGCGGGTTGCCCATGATCCATTCGGCACGAGACCGTACGGCGGGGTTGCTGCAGTCGGCGCGGGAGCGCAACGTGCCCGTCGCCGCCTGCTACACCGCCTATGGCAGTCTGGCGGACATGCCCTTGTGGAAGGTCAAAGCCGTGCGGGACGAGTTCTTCTACGGTCACCCCTGCACGGAGATGGATCCGAAGATTCATCACGAGAAGAATTTCACCTACTGCAAGAATGCGCCGTCGATGTTTTTCCAGACGCCGCTGATCACGTTTCTGGTAAAGCAAAACGTCGATACCGTGATCGTTACCGGTTGCACCACCAGCGGATGCGTGCGCGCCACGATCGTGGATGCCTTCTCCTACGGTTTTAGGGTGATCGTGCCGCATGAGTGCTGTGGCGATGCAGATGAAGTGCCGCATCGTGCCAACCTCACTGATGTTGGCAGACGTTACGCAGATGTCGTCAGTACCAGTGATGTCATCCAGTATCTAAACGGCCTTCCCGCCTGAAGTAGGCCGTCCACTACATCCCGGGGGCGTTAGGCCCCCGGGCATCGCGGGTGCGTCGGCCAGTGGCTCCCTACAACGGCGAACCAACGTTCAGGTTGAGCCGAGCCACTCCATCAGAGTATCCGCAAAACGGATTTTCTGTTCTTTGCCCGCCACGACGTGGGCGACGTCCTCCCACATGATTCCCTTCGCGCCGCGTATGCCGTGTTCGATAGGTAAGGTGGTTCGCGGTGCGGTCACTACATCCTTGCCGGCATGGATGATCAAGGACGGACAGCGGATCAGGTGCAGTCGATCCTTGGAATTGAATCCGACGCACGCGTCGATCAGCCGCGAATGGGCGTCGAAGTTTCCGCTGAGTTCTTTCCAGCCACCTTGCGGTCCGAGCAAGCGGTTCTTGTTGGCGTTGTAGTACTCGGCATCAAAAGAGAGCAGGGTCACCACCTCCTGAAAGCGAGCAAAGCCGAGATCGCGATGGATCCAGCGGAACATCTCCAACTGGTCGCGCAGAAAATCATCGACCTCGCACCAGGCGCCCATGTTGAGCATGCTGCGCGCGAGATCTGGTCGGCGAATGGCGATTTCCTGGCAAACACACGCGCCCATGCCAACCAACCCCATCAGGTGAACGTTGCGCAGTCCCAAATGGTCGAGTAGTCCGATCGCATCGTCCGCGTGCAGTGCCATCGTAGAAGGAACGCTCAAGTCATCGCCGGAGTCTCGAATGCCCCGATAGTCAAACACAATGACTTGATAGCGCTCGACCAGTCCGCGTGCGAGGTGACTGTGGTTCTCATGCGCAAACGTCCCCCACCCGCCCATGCACAGGACCGGATCTCCCTTGCCCAGAATTTCGTAATACATGTCGTGACCATTGATGTGCGCTATGGGCATGTTGTGTGCCTTTTTAATGGAGTGGGGAAGTCGTGCCAACCATTCGTATTACGGGTCTGATCCGATGCGACAGCGTAGTCAAATCATGGCACGGCGCCGGTCGGTGGGTAAAACCTCAACTCGGTTTCACCGTGCCGAGAAAAGCCATCGTGACCAGCAGTACGTAGAGCACCAACACCCAGCGGATGGCCCCATCCACGGCAGAGGTGATTGACCGTTCGATGTCAGGTTTGGATCCCTCCGTCGCCAGCCGACCAAAGGCGGGAACGATGGGCCGGAAGGCGTGATCGATACCGATCCCGCAAATGAAGATGCAACCGAGCAACAGCACCTTCCAGCCGAGCCAACCGTCTGGCAGCGGTCCATGCCCGGTGATGGCTGTCAGACCGAGGCCGAGCCCCACCGCCGCCAGCACCCAGTGCAACCATGCGTTGACCCTGCCGAGGTGCGTTGCGATCGGCCTGCCTGCATTGCGTAGCATAGCGAGCATGAGGACTATCCACGCCAGAGCCACGCCCCAGACCCCGATCCGAACCAAGGCTGGGACGACGGGCAACCAGCCACTGGCCGATGCCAGTTCGAGGCTGACCGGCAGCATGGCGGCAAAGGCAAGTCGCGGGGTCAGGTCGATCAGCATGGCCATTCGCAGCGCAAATGACCGCTCGGCGAAGCTGAGATCGCTGCGGCGGGCAGCACGGGCGAGGATAAGGACCCCCAGATCAGCACCTAACCAATAGACAAATAGCAATATATGGACAAATTTCCAGAGGTTGTGAGACAGCATTCAGCGAGATCTCCGTGGGAAAGCCGTTGGGCGATGGATGTACCGCCATCTTCAGGCCATCATACTCAGGGTCCGACCGTGATTAGCCGGGATCCACGAGGCGTCTGCTAAAATAGCGCATTACTTTCAGCCGGGAGCTTGCCGGTGACGCACGCTGTAATCACGGGCTGGGGCAAGTGCCTGCCGCCCGCCGTCCTCACCAATGACGATCTGGCCACCATCATCGACACCAACGATGAGTGGATCGTCAGCCGCACCGGGATCAGGGAACGTCGCGTATCCCATGTATCGCTGGGTGAACTCGGCTATGTGGCGGCCCAGCGCGCGCTGGCTGCAGCTGGACTGAGTCCGCTCGATATCGACCTGATCGTGTTTGGCAGTTGCAGTTACGACGAGTACGTGCCTAATCAGGCCTCCGGCTTGCAGGCCAGACTCGGCGCGAAAAATGCCGCTTCCATGGACGTGAACACCGCGTGTACAAGTTTCCTGTACGCCTTGAGTACAGCAAACGCCCTGATCCGCATCGGTACCGCGCGGCGCGCGCTGGTGTTGGGCGGTGAACTGATCACCCATCACATGGATTATCAGAACCGGGGTGTCTGCGTGCTGTTTGGCGACGGCTGTGCGGCGGTGGTGATCGAGGCCACGGAACGCGAGGAGGGACTGCTGGCGGAGAGTCTCGGCTGTGACAGCGAGGCCCGTGGCACGTTGGTGGTGGAGGGCATGGGCGGCCTGTATGCCAACCAAGGTCGTATCAACGGTCTGGTGCATTGGCATTTCGAGGGCCCGGAGATATTCAAGCGTGCGGTGCTGGGTATGACGGGTGCTTGCGCCAACGTTCTCAGTTCGCAGCGCCTGACCTCCGACGATATCGATCTCTGCATTCCGCATCAGGCCAATCTGCGCATCATCGATGCGGTTGCCAAGCGGGCTGGGGTACCGTCGGAGCGCGTTTATGTAAACGTTCAGCGCTACGGAAACATGTCGGCTGCCACGGTCCCAGTGGCGCTGGTTGAGGCGCTGGAAGAGGGGCGTGTAAAACCGGGTAGCCTGTTGTTGCTGCCGGCCTTCGGCGCCGGGTTGACCTGGTGTGCCCATCTGGTGCGCTGGGGTGAACGGATCACACCTTTGGCACTCAGCGATGCAGAGTTGCCGGCCTGTGACAAAACGGCAATCGAGCTGGTGCGTGGCTTCATGGCGGGCAAGGGCGTGACCCTCTGAACGGAGCTGTTGCAACGATCGGCAGCGCGCTCCGATGAGCGTCCAGCGCACGGCCCTGTTGCAGATGCACTGTTGTGTTGTGCTGTGGGGTGTAACAGCAGTCCTCGGCAAGTCGATCACGCTACCGGCGTGGTCTCTGGTCTGGTGGCGGATGGTCATCGTCAGCGTCACAGCAATGCTGATTCCTGCAGTCTGGCGAGGACTGCTGCAGATGAGTCGCCGAACGGTTGCGGTATTCGCATCCATCGGGATCGTGATCGCGCTGCATTGGCTCGCATTTTTCGGCGCAATCAAAGCTGCCAATGCCTCGGTCGCGGTCAGTTGCCTGGCTGTCGCCCCCGTATTTACGGCGTTGCTCGAGCCGTTGCTCACTCGTTCACGATTCCACTGGCGGGACCTGCTCATCGGGATCGCAGCGATACCCGGCGTGTTGTTGGTGGTGGGGGGCACGCCGAGCGGGATGCGCGGTGGGCTGGCCGCGGGCCTGATATCCGCCGGTCTCGCTGCATTGTTCGCTACGCTAAACAAGCGGCACCTTCAGTCAGCCGATCCACTCACTGTCACCGCGATCGAACTGGCCGCAGGCACCGCGTTTTTGACCGTGATCGCCTGTTGGATGCCGGATGTTGACAGCTTTCCCGCCTTGCCTCCGTGGCGGGACGTCTGGCTCCTGCTGGTACTGGCCTTGCTGTGCACTTTGTTGCCGTTCGTTCTGGTATTCCGTGCGTTGCGCCATATCAGCGCCTTCAGCTGTCAATTGGCATGCAGTCTCGAACCGGTTTATGCGATCGGACTGGCGGCACTACTCTTCAATGAGCAGCGCGATCTGGATTGGCGCTTTTATGCGGGCGTGTTGGTCATTCTCACTGCAGTGCTTGCACAGGCGCTCAGCGGCTCCCGCGCGCCGTCCGCGTAAAGCCGTCTTGGCGAGGGGAGAGGCGATTGCTGCAGCGTATTCAGTGCGATGGTGTGCGCTGACGATTGGCCCGTGTTTGTCGATGACGGTACGCCACGCGCCAGGCCAGCAACGAAGCCAGAATCAGCGCACAAAGCAGGGGCTCGCGCCAGTCGGCCTTCACCTGCCACCAGAAGTGGATGGCGCCCAGAATCGCGGCGGGATAAATGAGGGAGTGCAGCCGGTGCCAGCGGCGGCCAAGGCGTCTCAGCCAACGGTCAGTCGATGTCACCGCGAGTGGCACGAGCATGAGCAAGGCAGCGAGGCCGACGGTGATGTAGGGCCGCTTGATGATGTCGCGAGCGATCGCCGACCAGCTGAGCCATTGGTCGAGAATCAGCCATGTCAGGAAATGCAGCGTCAGGTAGGTGAAGGAGAACAGTCCGAGCAGACGGCGCAGTTTCAGCAAGGCGGGCTTGCGCCAGATGACCGCAGCGGGGGATACGCAGAGGGTGAGCAGCAGCAGTCGGAATCCCCAACTGCCCAAGGCGTGGATCAGTGTCGCCACAGGATTGGGTCCGAGTTGCAGGGGACCGACACCAATGGCCCTGAGAGTCAGCCACAGCAGCGGCAGGCAGCACAGTACAAACAATGCGGGCTTGGCGTAGCGAGGCATGATCGGAGATCCGAGTCGTGGCTCCGCGACAGGCAGTGCCGCGGTTCGGGGCGTATCAAAATCGGCTAATAATTTCGCGTCAGGTCGAGCCCTGAATACAGACTCGCGACTTGGGCGGCATATCCGTTGAAAGGCAACGTTGGTTGTCGTGGCGCAAACAATCCGCCTCCGATCCGTCGCTCAGTGGCCTGACTCCAGCGTGGATGATCGACCGCGGGATTCACATTGGCGTAAAAGCCGTACTCATTGGGCGCCGAACGGTTCCAAGAGGTCGGCGGCTGGCGTTCGGTGAAGCGAATCTCGACGATGGATTTGATGCCTTTGAAGCCGTACTTCCAGGGGACCACCAGCCGCAGCGGCGCGCCGTTCTGGTTCAACAGCGTCTCGCCGTAGAGTCCGACTGCCATCAGAGTGAGGGGATGCATGGCCTCATCCATGCGCAATCCCTCCACGTAAGGCCACTCCAAAACCGGGAAGCGCTGGCCCGGCATCTCCGACGGCCGCATGACGGTCTTGAACGCGACGTATTTCGCACGAGAGGTGGGCTGCAGTCGTTTGATCAAATCGCCGAGCGGAAACCCGACCCATGGGATGACCATCGACCAGGCCTCCACGCATCGCAGCCGATAGATCCGCTCTTCGAGCGCATGAGGCTTGATCAGGTCTTCCAGTGCGAAGCGCCCGGTGACTGCAGCCTCGCCGGAAACGGTGACCGTCCACGGCGCGGGTCGGAATTTGCCCGAATTCTCGGAGGGGTCGGTCTTATCTACGCCGAATTCGTAAAAGTTGTTGTAAGTCGTTATATCTTCGTAAGAATTCGATGATTCCTTGAGGCTCATCCGAGGATTCTTGGCGTACTTCAATGGGGTCCCGCGAGCTTCCGCCTGCTGCCCGGCCAGCAAACCAGAGGCAATCAGGCCGGCCAACACCTGGCGACGATTCAGGTAGGTCGCCAGCGGCGTAATCTCGGACGGCAATGGTCGGTGTGTGACTTGCGGTTTGTTGCGCATTGGCGTGATCGATTGTTGAGGGCGGTGGTCGGCGCATGATAGCGCCAGTGATGCAGCTGTGATGCGCCGGTGATTCGCGAGCAACCAAGACCCGCGCAGGCGTCGGGTGTGATACCTGCGCGGGGTCTTGCTCAACCGCCATTCAGGGCTCGGCAAGAGCGCCTGGGGGCCATTACGCGGCTTTACTGCCTCCGGCCAACTGGCGGATGACGTACTGCAGAATACCGCCGTGCTGGTAGTACTCGCGCTCTTTGGGGGTATCGATACGCACCCGCGCCTCGAACCGGATCGGAGCGCCTGACGCCGGGGTCGCGACGACCGTGACCGTTCGGGCGGCACCGCCGTCCAGGCCCGCAATATCGAAGCTCTCCGTTCCCGACAGGCCGAGGCTTTGGGCGTTCTCGCCATCCTTGAACTGCAAGGGCAGAACACCCATGCCGATCAGGTTGGAGCGGTGAATGCGTTCGAAACTCTCAGCGATGACAGCCTTGACGCCGAGCAGCATGGTGCCTTTCGCCGCCCAGTCGCGCGACGATCCGGTACCGTATTCCTTGCCGGCGATGACTACCAACGGAATGCCTGCGGCTTTGTACTTCACCGAGGCGTCGTAAATCGACATTTGCTCCCCGCTCGGGATATGCAGCGTCACGCCGCCCTCCGTGCCGGGCAGCAACAAGTTGCGCAGCCGAATGTTGGCAAACGTACCGCGCATCATGACCTCGTGGTTGCCGCGCCGAGCGCCGTACTGATTGAAGTCCGCTGGCTGTACGCCCTCGGCCATCAGGTATTTGGCGGCGGGACTGGACTTGGCGATATTGCCGGCAGGGGAGATGTGATCGGTGGTGACCGAGTCCCCGAGCACGGCCAGCGCGCGTGCATTGCGGATATCGCCAACGGCAGACGGCTGCATGGTCATGCCATCAAAGTAGGGCGGATTGCGAACATAGGTCGACGCCGACTCCCACTTGTAGATTTGCCCCTCGGGGATCTTGATGGCGTTCCAGTTCTCGTCCCCGGCGAACACACTGGCATAGCCCTTTTTGAACATCGCCGAGTCGACCGCGCTGGCGACCGAACTTTGAACCTCCGCGGCCGACGGCCAGATGTCCCGAAGGTAGACCGGTTTGCCGTTGCTGCCCATACCGATCGGTTCGTTGTTGAGGTCGATATTCATCGTGCCCGCCAAGGCATAGGCCACCACCAGCGGCGGGGAAGCGAGGAAATTCATTTTCACTTCCGGGTGAACGCGACCCTCGAAGTTGCGGTTGCCGGACAACACGGAGGTGGTGACGACATCGCCCGCGCGGATACCGTCGCTGATTTCTGTGCGCAACGGACCGGAGTTGCCGATACACGTGGTGCAGCCATAGCCCACCACGAAGAAGCCGACTCCTTCCAGTTCGCTCAGCAATCCCGCCTTGCGCAGATAATCAGTTACCACGCGCGAGCCGGGAGCGAGACTGGTCTTGACCCATGGCTTGGAGCTCAGGCCGAGTTTGCGGGCGTTGCGCGCCAGCAGGCCAGCGCCAATCATTACCGCCGGGTTGGAAGTGTTGGTGCAGCTGGTGATCGCCGCGATCATCACCGCACCATCGCTCAGTTCGAAGCTGTTGCCGCCCGAGGTGACGGTTGCAGATCCCGTGGCCTGCGGGTTCTTCTGTCTGCGTTCTTCCACCATCTTCGCGAGCGCAGCCTGATAGACGCTCTTGGATACACGCAGCGGCACGCGATCCTGGGGACGCTTGGGGCCGGCGAGGCTCGGTTCGACGGTGGCCAGATCCAGCTCGAGCACGTCGGTGTAATCGGCCTCGCGCATGCCGTTCGTGCGCCACATCCCCTGAGCCTTGGCATAGGCTTCGACGAGGGCTACCTGATCCGCCGGTCGGCCGGTCAGCTCCAGATAGCGGATCGTTTCCTCGTCGATCGGGAAAATCGCGCAGGTGCTGCCGAATTCCGGCGACATGTTTGCGATGGTGGAACGGTCGGCGAGCGGCAGACCCGCCAGGCCGTCGCCGAAAAACTCGACAAACTTGTCGACCACGCCCTTCTTGCGCAGCATCTCCGTCACGGTCAGCACGAGATCGGTAGCGGTGGCACCCGCTGGCAGCGCTCCCGTGAGTCTAAACCCGATGACCTGAGGAATCAGCATGGTGACCGGCTGCCCCAGCATCGCGGCCTCAGCTTCGATCCCGCCCACGCCCCAGCCGAGTACGCCTAGCCCGTTGACCATGGTGGTGTGGGAGTCGGTGCCAACCACGGTATCCGGAAAGGCCCGACGCGTGCCGCTCTTGTCTTCCGCAAACACGACGCGAGCCAGATGTTCGACGTTGACCTGATGCACGATGCCGGTATTGGGCGGAACTACCTTGAAGTTGCTGAAGGCGGTCTGGCCCCAACGCAGAAATGAGTAACGTTCGCCGTTGCGCGCAAATTCGATCGCACCGTTGCGGCTCAGGGAATCCGCAGCGCCGTATTCATCAACCTGTACCGAGTGGTCGATCACCAATTCGGCGGGTGCAAGCGGATTGATCTCCTGAGGATTGCCGCCCAGTCTGATCATCGCTTCGCGCATCGCGGCCAGGTCGACGATGGCGGGCACGCCCGTGAAGTCTTGCATGATCACGCGGGCGGGAGTGAATGCAATCTCGTAGCTCGGTGTGGCCTTGGCATCCCATTTGAGCAGTGCCTCGATGTCCTGCCGCGTCACGTTGACGCCGTCCTCGAAGCGCAGGAGATTTTCCAGAAGGATCTTGAGCGAGAAGGGCAGACGGGCGAGGTCATGCCCCTGAAGAGCCGTGAGGTTGAAGATTTCGTAGGATTGCGTACCGACCGCAAGCGACTTGCGTGTCTTGAAACTGTCGTTCATCTGACCTCCGGTGAGGGGCATGCGCCCGATTTAGCCGCGGAATTATAACGTCTGTGCGGACGCTGAGACAGACGGCGGATCGATCGCCTCGCGGTAAGTAATGAGTCAGGCAGCAGCGTGAGCCGCCGTAGCCTCGCCGCCGGAACGATCTCGGGCGTGACCGCAGGATTCCACCACGCCGCCGCCAAGGCAGACCTCGCCGCTGTAAAAAACCGCGGATTGACCGGGCGTTACCGCGCGTTGCGGTGTACTGGTGCGAATGCCGCACCGCCCAGAGGCGTCCACCGTAACCGTACATGGCTGGTCGGTCTGCCGATGTCGGAATCTGACCGTGCAGTCGAATGGCCCGTCGTGCGGAACTGCGCCTGCCACCCACACCGCTGGTTCGGTGACAATCTCCGAACTGAGCAATAACGGGTGGTCGTGGTCTTGTACGACGATCAGGGTGTTGCGTTGCAG
>Ga0209598_10001444_pt1 | contig 19506 bp, 11 predicted proteins | sample M_140807_EF_Meta_FD_187317 | JGI IMG/M metagenome (GOLD analysis project Ga0209598, IMG submission 187317) | Freshwater microbial communities from Lake Montjoie, Canada to study carbon cycling - M_140807_EF_MetaG (SPAdes) (version 2) | ecosystem: Environmental > Aquatic > Freshwater > Lake...
ACAATGTTGTGCATACCCAGAATTGCGCTTTGAGGAGGATTCAAAATTGGAGTTGAAAGCATGGACCCAAATACCCCTCCATTCGTTATGGTAAACGTACCACCAGACATATCTTCCATGGTCAGTTTATTTTCTCTTGCTTTTCCAGCATAGCCAAGAATAGCTTTTTCAATTTCCGATAAACTCATAGATTCTGCATTTCGAATTACCGGAACCATTAAACCTCGAGGTGTACTTACCGCAATACCCATATCAACATAGGAATGGTAAACTATTTCTCCTTTTTCTATTCTGCCATTCACAGACGGAAATGTGGTAAGCGCTTCACAACATGCCTTAGTGAAAAAGGACATAAATCCTAGATTAACATCATGCGTTTCTTTAAATTTATCCTTATACTTTTTACGCAATTCAATAATTGCACTCATATCTGCTTCATTAAAGGTAGTAAGCATGGCTGTTTCGTTTTTAACAGCAACTAGCCTTTCTGCCACCTTTTTACGAAGCATTGACATTTTTTCGCGCCTTTCAAAACGTTTATTTATGCCTGAATCTGGTAAATCAGAATTCGCAACAGGCACATCTTCCTTTTGCACCCCCGAATGAGCTAAAACATCTCCTTTTGTTATTCTTCCATCTCTTCCAGAACCAGAAATGTCTCCTGAATTAAACCCCTTTTCCTGCATTAACTTTTCTGCTGAAGGTGAAGGTATTTTTTTAGCAGCGCTTCCAGGGACTTCAACTACGGCTTCCTTTTTAGGTTCAGATACAACAGCTAAAGCAACTTTCTCAGGAGCGGCCGCATCGGTATCAATAGAACAAGCTACAGTCCCTACCGCAATCACCTCTCCGGCAGGGATTAAAATTTTCAGCTTACCCGATTTTTCAGCGTTTAAGGTAAGCATTGCTTTATCAGATTGAATTTCAGCCAGAACCTCATCCATTTCAACATATGAGCCGTCTGGTTTCAGCCAGGCATCAATCATTACTTCAGTTACTGACTCTCCCGGGCTGGGTACTTTTTGTTCAACAATCATTGTTTTGGAATAAATTATGCTGGCAAAGTTTGTTTTTCTGTTTTCAATTCAAAAACCTGACTCATTAATGCTTCAAGTTGACGAGCATGTTCCTTTGAAGATCCGGTTGCGGGGCTGGAAGATTCTTTTCTGGAAATACATCTGATACCATCCAATTCAGATTTCCTTAAAATAAACGGCCACGCTCCCATATTTTCTGGTTCTTCCTGAACCCAAATTAGGTCTTTTGCCTTGGAGTATATTGATAATAAGGATTTAATCTGTTCTGATGGGAATGGGTAAAGCTGTTCCAAACGAATTAAGGCAACATCTTTTTTATTGTGCTTTTCTTTTTCGGCTAAAAGGTCATAATAAATCTTTCCACTACAAAGAATTACTTTTTTAATGTCGGAAGACTTTCCATTCCCCTGATCAATGACTTCCTTGAATCCTTCCTGAGAAAACTCCTCAATCGAACTAATGCATTTCGGATGACGAAGCAATGCCTTTGGGGTAAAAATAACCAGAGGCTTTCTGAAAGGACGATGTAATTGTCTTCTTAAAAGATGAAAAATATTGGCAGGTGTGGTACAATTTGCAACTTGAATATTATTCCCTGCACATGCTTCTAAAAATCTTTCAAGGCGAGCAGAAGAATGTTCAGGACCAGATCCTTCATATCCATGTGGCAACATCATAACAAGTCCGTTAAACATTGCCCATTTTGTTTCACCTGAAGCTATAAACTGATCTATAATGATTTGTGCCCCGTTAAAAAAGTCACCATACTGTGCTTCCCAAATGGTTAGCGTTTTTGGAGAAGCGAGCGCGTATCCATATTCGAAACCTAAAACACCATATTCAGATAACAAACTGTTATATATTTCAAATTGTCCTTGATTATCTCCTATTTGTTTTAAAGGAACATATTCTTCTTCCGAATCCTCAACCTTAATTACTGCATGACGATGAGAGAAAGTACCTCGTTCAACATCCTGTCCACTTATTCTAACATTATAGCTTTCTTGTAAAAGGCTTGCGTAGGCAAGCGCTTCAGCAAAACCCCAATCCAGTGCATTTTTATCTAGCATGCCCAGTCGGTCGGTAAATACCTTTTCGATTTTAGTAATAAACTTCTTCTCCTTTGGTAAGGTTGATATTTTTCTACCCAAAGTTGTTAATTGATCTTTAGATACTCCTGTATTGGGAGAAGTATTAAAATCCGAATCTTCTGCTCTTCTAAATCCTTCCCATTGATTTTTTAAATAAGATCCGGGAGCGATTCGATTTCCATTTTTAGATTCTTCCAGTTTTTCCTGAAGCAATGCTTTGAAATGGCTTTCCATTTCTTTGGCTAAACTTGCTTCTATTTCACCAGTTTCTAACAAATGCGATGTGTAAATTGTTCTAGCATCAGGATGAGAAGCAATTGCTTTATACAATAATGGCTGAGTAAATTTAGGTTCATCCCCTTCATTATGTCCATGTTTCCTGTACCCGAGTATATCTATAAATACATCCCGATGAAATTTCTGCCTGAATTCCATCGCTAATTCAACTGCAAATACAATGGCTTCCGCATCATCCCCATTGATATGAAAAACCGGAGATAAGGTAACCTTGGCTACATCTGTACAATAAGTTGAGGATCTTGCATCAATGTAATTTGTTGTAAAACCAATCTGGTTGTTGGTGACAATATGAACTGTGCCTCCTGTTTTGTATCCATCCAAAAGGGACATTTGAATCACCTCATAAACTATACCCTGACCTGCAATTGAAGCGTCTCCGTGAATTAATACAGGAGTTAGCTTATCAAGATCATTTTTATGACTCTCATTCAATTTTGCTTTTGATAACCCTTCAACCACGGGATTAACCGCCTCAAGATGTGAAGGATTTGCAGCAAGGCTTAAATGAACCAAATTTCCTGAAGAGGTTGTGTGATCAGAGGAAAATCCAAGGTGATATTTAACATCGCCATCGAAGATACTATCGGCATATCCAGACTCAAATTCTTTAAATATTTGCTCATAGCTTTTATTCAAAGTATTTGCCAATACATTCAATCTGCCTCTGTGTGCCATTCCTAACACAAACTCTTCAACACCGAGCTCCGATCCTTTTTCTATTAAGGCATCAAGTGCAGGAATTAGCGTTTCAAGTCCTTCAAGTGAAAAGCGCTTCTGACCAACAAATTTTGTATGCAGGAAGGTTTCAAAAACAACTGCCTGATTGAGTTTTTCTAATATTCTTTTCTTTTTGTCAATTGAAAAGACAGGGGTGTTTCTGGAACTCTCCATTTTCTGTTGCAACCACTGCAACATTTCTGGTTCACGAATATACCTGAACTCAGCGCCTATTGATTGACAATAGGTTTGGTCCAAATGGTTTATAATGGTTCGTAATGTGGAAGGACCAATTCCAATCTCATTTCCGGAATGAAATACTACATCCAGATCGTTTTCGGTTAACCCAAAATTCTGAATATCCAGTGTTGGAGAATAGGTTCTTCTTTGTCTTACAGGATTGGTTTTAGTAAATAAATGTCCTCTTTGTCTATATCCATGAATGAGATTCATTACATTCATTTCTTTTGACTCAATTACGGTTGAAGATTGGTCTCCGTAATTTTTTAATGCAAACTCGAAACCTTCAAAAAATCGACTCCAACTTATATCAACCGATGAGGGATCTGCTTTCCAGTCTCTGTGCATTTGTTCCAATACACTAGGGTCTGTATTACTTAAATAAGAATAAAGGTCTGACATTTACTTTTATTGATTAAACAAACGGCTTAAAAATTATGCCGTTGCAAAAGAAACTTTATGCGCTATTTTCTTTTCAAATTCATCTCTGAATCTAAGGATAGTATTTCTTACAGGCCATGCAGCTGCATCAGCAAGCGCACATACTGTCCTACCTTCCATATTGTCGCAGAGGTCGAGCAATAAATCAAGATCTGTAGTAGATCCTTCACCTAAAACAAACTTATGTACCAGTTTTTCCAACCATCCTGTTCCTTCACGACAAGGTGTGCATTGACCACAGGATTCATGGTGATAAAATTTAGTAATCCTGTGCAGGAATTTTACAATATCTGTGTCCTCATCCAGAATACACATACCTGCAGTACCCATATAAGTACCTACTGTACGTAAAGAATCAGCATCCATAGTAATGCCTTCAATCATGTCGGCGCGCAGAATAGGTACAGATGATCCTCCGGGAACAACAGCTTTTAGTTTTTTATTTCCTTTAATGCCACCCCCAACTTTGTAAATCAAATCGGAAATGAGCATTCCTGTTGGATACTCATAACATCCAGGTCTGTTTACATGACCACTAATGCCATAAAGAACAGGGCCCGGGTGGTTTTTAGCACCAATGTTTGAGAACCATTCTGAGCCATTTTTCATAACCAAAGTAACACAGGCAAGTGTTTCAATGTTATTAATTGTGGTAGGTTTTCCCCAAAGACCAGATTGTGCAGGAAAAGGAGGCTTAGACCTTGGATATGCTCTTTTTCCTTCAAGAGATTCCATCAAAGAGGTTTCCTCTCCACAAATGTAAGCTCCGGCTCCTTTATGAATAAATAAATTGGTACTAAAACCGGAACCCATTATGTTTTTCCCAATAAATCCTTTTGCATAAGCCTCATCAACCGCTTTTTGCAAAATATTTATCCAATCATTATACTCTCCTCTTATATACACATAGGCAGCATCCATTTCCATAGCATAACAAGCTATTAATGCACCTTCTATAAATAAATGAGGATTAAATTCAAAAATCCTGCGGTCTTTTATGGTTCCTGGTTCGGATTCATCACCATTGCAGGCTAAATATCTTGGTAGCCCTTCCTGTTTAGGGGGCATAAAAGACCATTTTAGTCCTGCATTAAATCCAGCTCCTCCACGACCACGAATATTCGCTGCTTTTACAGTTTCAATTACACTTTTCGGTGTATTTTCATTGGAAGTGAGCACTTTACGCAGAGTTTCATATCCACCATGTCTGGTGTACACTTCTATCTGATTCAGGTTTTCAATATTGGGAAGAATAACCTTCTCGTAGTTTTTCCAATCCATACTTTAAAAGTCCTCAAAGTTAAAAAAGATTTGTCAGGGGTTTCCGCTAGTTGTCTGCGATTCGCCAGTCTGTATATAGTCGGAATTAACCTTTGGTTCTAATTTTTCGTTTTCTGGTTTCTCAATAAGTGTTTTCTGAAAAACCAATATGCAAACTATAGCAATACTAATGGATGCATCTGCAATATTAAAAACCGGCCAGAAAGCATAATATTCTCCTCCGATCAAAGGAATCCATTCGGGTAAATTGCCTTGCCAGATATCTATATAAAACATATCCACTACTCTGCCATAGAATAATCCACCTTCATAATCATTTATTGCTGCAAACCATTGACCATAGAAAATTCTGTCTATGATATTGCCTAAGGCCCCAGCAAGAATCATTGCAACAAAGGTCGGTAAAAGCGTTTTTATATTTTTAATCGTATATAAATAGTATCCGATTAATCCAGCCACTAAAATTGAAAAAATAGATAAAATTAATTTTCCTATCGATTCAGGTAAACTTGGTTCACTAACAAAAAAAGAAGCAACAAATTCATAGAGACCGGTTATGGTTAAACCAAAAGCAGCTCCCGGATTTTCTAAATAATGAATTTTAAAAACAGATCCAATGACCTCAATTTCCTGACCCAGCTGCAAATTAAATTTTACAATGAGCTTTATAATCTGATCGATTAGAACAATCAGGAAAACAATAATCAAATACCGGTAAGACTTCAAGCAGCTAGTCTTCTAATATTTTAGGTCCGTTTTTCATCTGATTCTTTCCATCGAGGGAAAGTTCAGTATGTGGAACTGCCAAAAGTCTTTCTCTTTGGATCAGTTTGCCCGTTACTTTACACCTGCCATAGGTTCCATTACTTATTCTTATAAGCGCTCTTTCGAGATTATTTACAAATCTGGCTTCCCTGGCCATAAACATTTCAATCTGTTCTTTGTCAATAGTATCTGCGCCAAATTCGGTCATATTATAGCTATCAGATCCGATTTCATTTGCCTCCCGCAGACTGTCCTGCAAGCGATTAAACTCATCCTTGGCATCCTGTAGCTTTTTATTTATGACTTCCCTGAACTCATCAAGTTCTGTTTTTGAATAGTGCGTTTTTTCTTTTTCTTCAGCCATTTTTCTTTTTTTCAAGTTTTATCCTGCAAGGCACCTCATAAATTTCAGTTTCAAATCCGTCCTCCAAAAAGGCATCCATCCGCAAACTGTCACAAAGGGTTTCAGTACAAATGTACTCATGAAGTTGTTTTACTGCTTCATTCCAGTTTTCATGTGCAGTTATAACCACAGAAATCCTGTCTGTTACTTCAAATCCTGATTCTTTTCTGAAATTTTGGATTCGGTTGACAAATTCTCTTGCCAAGCCTTCCTGTCTCAAAGATTCTGAAATTGAAATATCTAAAGCGACCAAAATGCGCCCATTAGTTGCAGAAGACATTCCAGATAAGTCCTCGCTAATGATTTCTACATCTTCAAGGTTCAGTAAAAAGGAATTTCCATCCGGAAATATTTCAAGAAATCCATTTTTTTCTATCAACCGTATTTGTTCAGGACTCATTTCCTGAATCAATGTAGAAATGGACTTTAATTTGGGACCTGCTTTAGGGCCAAGTGTTTTAAAATTAGGTTTAAGTTTCTTTTTAACAAGTCCGGTTTCGTCCCCTACAATTACCAACGATTTTACATTTACCTCAGAAAGAACAAGAGGTTCCACTGATTTTATTCTATCTGCCAAAACCTGGTCAAAAGCAGGAATAACAATTCTGGATAAAGGTTGTCGGATTTTTATATCCACTTTTCTTCTAATGCTCCTAACAAGGGAACAAATTTCCTGAGCTGCCTCCATTGCTGCATTAATATCCTCATTTAGTGCAGATTCATCAGCTTTATTCCAATTTGTAAGATGTACCGATACCGGTAATTTTCCGTTTGAAATGTTTGCTGCATTCAGGTTTCTGTAAAGCCAGTCTGAGAAAAATGGAGCTATAGGACTCATCATCTGAGCGATACTGTTCAAACAAAAATGAAGGGTCTCATAAGCAGAAATTTTATCTTCAGTTAACTCTCCAATCCAGAATCTGCGTCGTGCTAATCTTACGTACCAATTAGATAATTGTTCAACAGCAAATTCCTGAATAGCTCTTGCCGCCTTTGTTGGTTCATACTGACTGTAATAGGAATCGGTTTCCTGACGCAAGGCCTCAAGGGCGGAAATTATCCATTTATCCAGTTCAGGTCTGTTTATCCTTGTGTTAAAGGTTTGGTTTTCAGGGATAAAGCCATCAATATTGGCATATAACACATAAAAGGAATAGGTATTAAATAAGGTGCCAAAAAATCTTCTTTGTGTTTCAGCCAAAGAGTCCAGGTTGAACTTAAGATTTTCCCATGGAGCTGTGTTTTCAATCATGTACCATCTGGTGGCATCTGCTCCAAATTGTTCAATTGTCTTAAAAGGATCTACAGTATTCCCAAGTCTTTTAGACATTTTGTTTCCATCCTTATCAAGGACTAAGCCATTTGCTATAACATTTTTATAAGCAACCGAATCCTGAGTAAGCACCGCTATAGCATGGAGTGTAAAAAACCATCCCCGGGTTTGGTCTACCCCTTCTGCAATAAAATCAGCTGGAAAAGATTCGTTAAATTGAGTCTGATTCTCAAAGGGATAGTGCCATTGAGCATAAGGCATAGCTCCAGAATCAAACCAAACATCCACCAACTCGGATTCGCGATACATAGGATTTCCCAATGAATCGGAAAGAATGATCTCATCTACAAAGGGTCTGTGAAGGTCCTGGTTTTTTGACCATGTACTCAACCATTCTCTTTGCATAAAACCTTGAGAAATAGATTTTTCAATTTCTAATTCCAATTCCGATACGGATCCAATACATTTAGTTTCTCCAGAAATCGGGCTTATCCAAACAGGCAAAGGTGTACCCCAAAATCTGGATCTGGAAAGATTCCAGTCAACCAGATTTTCCAACCAGTTTCCGAATCTTCCTGTTCCAGTGCTTTCTGGTTTCCAGTTAATGGTTTTATTTAATTCCACCATTCTATCCTTAACTGCCGTGGTTTTTATAAACCAGGAATCCATTGGATAATAAAGAACTGGCTTATCGGTTCTCCAGCAATGGGGATAGCTGTGTTCGTATTTTTCCTTATTAAAAAGCTTGTTCTCAAGCTGCAACTTTAAAACTATTCTGTCATCAACACCCAGATAATCATTCGTTCGGGTAACAATTGAGCTAATTAAATCTGTTAATGGATTGTGACTCTCTGGATTTTTCTGTTTTTGGGTTTCTCCGAATTTTTCATCTGCTGAAAGGAACTCTTCTTTTACATATTCGCCTGCAAAATCAGAAACTTCAGAAACAAATTTTCCATGTTTATCTACCAGAGGAACCATTTTACCTTCTTCTGAAACCAGGATAGATGGAATTCCAGCTGATTTTGCTACCCGCATATCATCTGCTCCAAAAGTAGGGGCAATATGAACGATTCCTGTACCATCTTCAGTTGTTACAAAGTCACCTTCAATAACGGTAAATGCTGGTTCTTCCGGAGTAACATAGTCTAGCAATTGGTGATAGGTAATCCCAAGTAATTGTTGACCCTTAAACGTTTGAACAATTTTCCAGGGAATCTGGTTTTTTTTAATGTGCTCATCCTGAATTGGTAACAAATTCCTTGAATCATCCAAACCAAAGCCAGTGATATCGTTTTCTGTTATTGTTGCCTCTGAAGATATATAAAAGTGTTTCTTTACTAATGCTGATGCCAGAATTACAAATATTTTTTGCTTCGAAAATCGGTTATACGTTTCAACAAGGGAATACTCTATGGCTTTATGCACTGCAAGAGCAGCGTTTGAAGGTAGTGTCCAGGGTGTAGTAGTCCATGCAAGTATAAAAATCTCATCTGTAGAACAATAGGAAAAAAGGAACTCTGATTTGGAGGATTGCTTAATCCTAAACTGAGCAACAGCAGAGGTGTCTTTCACAGTTCTATAACATCCTGGAAGATTCAGTTCATGAGAGCTTAATGCTGTGCCTGCTGCTGGAGAATAGGGTTGAATAGAGTACCCTTTGTATAAATATCCTTTTTCATATAATTTTTTTAAAATACTCCAAAGCGATTCAATATAGTTGGTTTCAAATGTGATATATGGATTATTTAAATCCACCCAGTATCCCATTCGTTTGGTAAGTGTATCCCAGGTATCCTTGAATTTTAAAACATCCGTTTTACATGCCTGATTGTATTCAGCTACGGAAATTTTTTTACCAATATCGTCCTTTGTAATTCCGAGGGATTTTTCAACCTGTAATTCAACAGGCAAACCATGGGTGTCCCAGCCTCCTTTTCGGTTTACTTTAAACCCTTTCAAGGTTTTATATCTGCAAAATATATCCTTAAGAGATCTGGAAAGCACATGATGAATTCCGGGAAATCCATTTGCTGAAGGCGGGCCTTCATAAAAGGTAAAAGAAGGGCTTCCGCTTCTGTTTTCTACACTTTTTTCAAAAATGCTTTCTTTTATCCAAAAATCAAGAATTGTACCTTCAAATTCGGGTAACCCTAATTCCTTAAATTCAGGATACGGCTTGGAGACTTTGTCTGGTGAACTGTTCGGCATTGTAAGAAAGGCAAAATTAGGCATTTAGGTGGCTTAAAATATTCCGGTTAAATCCGCAAAATTTTTAATCCAATAAATGAATGGTAAGGGCACTCCTTAGTTTTGGTTCTACGTAAGTAGATTTGGGTGGCATTATAAGGTTTTGATCAGCAAAAATTTTGACCTGTTCCATCGTTGCAGGATGTAAAAAAAAGGCTGCTTTTGCTTTGCCGGAATCAACTGCATCCATTAATTTTTGAATGCCTTCTTGTCCGTTACTAAATATTACTCTCTTATCCGTTCTTAGGTCTTTGATTCCTATCAAAGGGTCCAGAATTCTTTCGGACAACACGGAAGCATCTAAACCTTGTTCCGGATTCTCTGAAGAGTGATACTCCGGTTTCAATATTAATTCGAACCATTCGCCATCAATATAGAGTCCAAAATGATATTGTCCGGCAGGTCTATAGGGCTTTAATCCGTAGGATATGACAATGAATTCTTTTCTTAATTCTTCAATAAAGGTATGCTTTGTATAAATCCCCAAGTCTGTAATTAGTCTATTAAATTCATAAACCTTCAGTGTGCTTTCAGGAAAAAAAATGCACATAAAAAAATTATATGGTTCATTTCCTGTATGATTTTTGTTTTTATCTTTTCTCCTTTCACCAAGTAAGGCGGAGGAAGCTGATCTGTGATGTCCATCGGCAATATAAACCGCGTCCATTAAATCAAATCGTTCGATTATGCTCTCCTGCTCATGAGAGGGACCTATTTTCCAAAGCTGATGATGAATTTTATCTGAGGTAGAAAAATCATAAACAGGCACGCCTGAGGTAATTTTTTCAAATAAATTCCACAAGAACTCATCATCAGGGAAAAATAGGCTTACTGGTTCTACATTAAAGCTACAAACATCAAGATAATCCGTCAGCTTTTCTTCTCTGACTGTTATTGTGGCTTCATGTTTTAATATCCTACCTTCAAGGTAATCCTGAACTGAAGCACATCCAATAATGCCAGTAAAAATATGTGAATCCTTTTTTTGGCGATATAAATACAAGCAAGGGGCTTCTTCTCTGATAAGAATATTTTGTATTCTAAACTTTTTAAATTTTTCTGATATTTTAGCAAGATTTAAAGAAGCTGTCTTACCTGCAGGGTTTAAAACCTGCAGGAAAGAAAAGGGATTATTGATCAGTTTTTCCTGAATTTCTTCTTTGGAATAACTATCAACTGGTCTTGTTACAACCAAATGAACTTTATCTCCAGCAGGTCTTAAAGCTGAGAAAGGGGAAATTTTAACCATGCCTTATGCACGGGAGGTGAAATAACTAATAATTCTTTCAGCGAGTTCTGTGCCAATTCTTTCTTGCGCTTCACTTGTTGAAGCTCCGAGATGTGGAGTAAGTGAAATTCTGGTATTTGAAAGAATAGCAGGATCTGGATTAGGTTCATTAATAAATACATCCAGACCAGCTCCGGAAATTATTCCTGAGTTCAAACCACTTAACAAATCTGTTTCATTTATAACACCTCCACGAGCAGTATTTATTAAAATAACGCCTTTTTTCATTTTTTCTATTTCTTTATTTCCAATTACCTGTCCCTTAGGAACATGAACAGAAATAAAATCAGAATTAGAAAGCAGTTCATCCATAGATACCGGATTAAGGGTCACTTTAACTTTTCCGGCTCCATGAATTTCTAATTCAAGGTCAGTTGTTAAACCGGAAATATCATTTGCCAGAACTTTCATACCCGAACCAAGCGCTATTCTTGCTACTGCCTGACCGATTTTTCCAAAACCGATGATTCCAATAGTCTTATTGCGTAATTCAGAAGCTCCTGAATATTTCTTTTTTAACAATTCAAAGGAATCACTACCCTCTGAAGGCATTGCTCTGTTAGTGCTGTGAAGATTACGAATCAGACTATATATATGTGCAAATACAAGTTCTGCAACAGCATTGGATGAAGCAGCAGGAGTATTTACAACCTCAATACCTTTAGACCGTGCATATTCAACGGCTATATTATCCATTCCAACGCCTCCGCGACCTATAAGTTTCAGATTCGGACAGGCATCAATTACATCTTCTTTGATCTGTGTTGCAGAACGAACGGTCACTGCATCATAATGATTTAATGCTTCGGCCAGACTATCCTGAGGTACTTTATTTGTATCCACAAAATATCCAGCGGCTTCTAACTTTTGTTTTCCGGATGGGTCAATCCCATCATTGGCAAGTATTCTTATCATAATTTTTTGTGAAATTATAGAAATAAGATTAGCCCGTAAAAAAAAGGACAGGCTTACACCTGTCCTCAAAAAAAATTACTGAAACGCTAACTATAAAACTTTTAACTAAAGTAATCAAATGAGGTTTAACTAACTGTTAAACTAGTTTTCCTCCTGTTTACTGAATTGTTTGGCACGGAGTTTAGAAAACTCCGTATCGTAAATGAACCAACAAAAAAGAGCAAGAGCTACTACTGAAGCAAATCCAAGAATCGTAACCATTTTACTATCAATTAGGTAGAGTTATTTCCAAATTCAATGAATCAATGTATTAACTTAACTTAAAGTTAATGTAAAAAGTTCTATTTGAAAACACTTTTTTTTGAGTCGTCAATTTTCATGTTTGAACTGTTTTTCTATGAATGATAACGAATGAATCCGGTAATATTGCAATTGAATATGGAATACAGAGAAGAAAAAGATACACTAGGCATAGTGAGGGTACCTGCTGATAAATATTGGGGAGCTCAAACACAACGTTCAATTGAAAATTTTCCTATAGCCAGGGATACAAACAAAATGCCAATTGAAATTATTTATGCCTTTGCCTATCTAAAAAAAGCAGCAGCCATAACCAATTTTGAGGCAGGAATTTTATCAAAAGAAAAATGCGTTCTTATTGGAAAGGTATGCGATGAAATTCTGGAAGGAAAATTAAATGACCAATTTCCTTTGGTTGTATGGCAAACTGGCTCTGGAACGCAAAGCAACATGAACGTAAACGAAGTAATCGCTTATCGGGCACATGTTATAAATGGTGGGTTGCTAACCGATAAAGAAAAATTTATTCATCCAAATGATGATGTAAATAAATCTCAATCCTCAAATGATACTTTTCCAACAGCTATGCACATAGCTGCCTATAAAATGGTTATGGAAGTAGTATTGCCAGGAGTTGAAACTTTACAAAATACCCTATTTCAAAAATCAAGAGACTTTAGTTCAGTTGTTAAAATCGGGAGAACGCATTTTATGGATGCCACGCCCTTGACTCTCGGTCAGGAATTCAGTGGATACGCCAGTCAACTTAGTCATGGCATCCAGTGTCTCAATAATTCATTAAGTCATCTGTCCGAACTAGCCTTGGGAGGAACAGCCGTAGGAACTGGCATTAATACACCTTCTGGATATTCTGAGAATGTAGCTAAACATATTGCATCTTTAACAGGATTACCTTTTATTACAGCAGAGAATAAATTCGAATCCCTGGCAGCACATGATGCTATTGTTGAATCGCATGGAGCCTTAAAACGAATTGCCGTCAGTTTGATGAAAATTGGAAACGATATCAGAATGTTGTCGTCAGGACCTAGATCTGGGATTGGTGAAATTTATATTCCTGATAATGAACCGGGCTCTTCCATTATGCCAGGGAAGGTAAATCCTACTCAGTGTGAAGCAATGACAATGGTAGCTGCACAGGTAATGGGAAATGATGTTGCTATAAGTATCGGTGGTTCAAATGGTCATTTTGAATTAAATGTCTTTAAACCAATGATGATTTATAATTTTTTGCATTCTGCACGATTAATAGGCGAAGTAGCTATGTCATTTAACGATAGGTGTGCTGCAGGAATTGAACCTTTGTATGATAATATCCAAAAGCATGTAAATAATTCACTCATGCTTGTTACTGCATTAAATACGAAAATCGGATATTATAAAGCAGCAGAAATTGCCCAAAAAGCACATAAATCAGGCAAAACTCTTAAAGAAACAGCCGTTGAATTAAACTACCTTTCTGAAGAAGAATTTGATGAGTGGGTTAAACCCGAAGAAATGGTTGGATAATCTGAAATTATAATTCAGGTTAGGGAATTCTACCCTTTAAAATCGCTGGTTGATGTAAAATTGCCAGGGTTAATCTCGAAATACAGGTTAATTCACCTGCTTCATTTGTAACTTTTATTTCCCAAACATGTGTATTCTGTCCAATATGGAATGGAATAGCTTTTCCATAAACCCACCCCTCCTTAACAGGCTTTAGGTGATTTGCATTTATTTCAAGACCAACGCAAGATTTTTCCTTTGGGTTTAGCATTAAATAACCAGCGATGCTTCCGAGCGTTTCAGCAAAAACCAGATTTGCACCTCCATGTAGCAATCCCATTGGTTGACAAGTTCTATTATCAACTGGCATACGGCCAGTTAAGTAATTGTCTCCTACTTCTAGAAATTCAATTCCTATATGTTCTGCCAAAGTGTTTTTGGCATATTCCTGAATAAGTTGAGGAGTAGGTGTTTGAAAAAATTTAAAATTCATTTCGGTTTCAAAAATGGTATAGTTCAGGTTAGTTTTTGCACTAATTTTACAGTTCTGATATTATGAAAAAGTCTCTTTCGTTACTTAGTATTATTCTGCTGCTAATTGGAAAATTATCCGCACAAATAACAGTTTTACCTTATTCTGAAGGATTTGAAGATTCCTTTCAAACCGGATTGAATGTACAATTTTTGCCTTCCTGGACTGGAAATGAGGTTAATACTACAAATAGAATCCATCAGGAAGCAACATTTCCAAGATCTGGTTCTCTGGATATGGCCATAACACCTACTTCATCTTTCATTGCTGTTGCCACACTGGATCTCGATTTAACAGCATATAAAAATGTTTTTACAGAATTTTATTGCGCTACAAGAAAAAACGGATCCACTTCTGATAACCGACCCGCCTTGTTTTTTGCGTCGGTTTCTCTTGATGGTGGTCTAACTTATTCAACTGAAACTATGATTGGAGACAGTACAGTATTTGAAAATAATAATACAAATTACAACAGATATCAGTATGTTCTTCCACCGACTGCAAATTTTAATCCAAATGTTGTTTTAAAACTTAGAGTTAAAAGAGGTGTTGGAGCAGGCACAGCAGCTAAACTTTTGATGGATGATTTAATGGTTATTTCCTCTACCATTGATTCCTTTGCACCGCTTGCAAATGAGGCTTATATCATTGATGCGAATCACATAAATGTAGTATTCAATGAGCCAATGGGATTATCTGCCGAAAATATTGCCAATTACACAGGATTACCAACGATTCAATCTGCATCAAGAACCCCATCTCTGGATACAGTTCAAATTACTTTGACCAATCCTTTGACTATTGGTCAAAACTATATTATGGTTGTTTCCAATGCACAGGATACTTCGGGAAATGATATGGTACCAGAAGATTTTACTTTGACCTATAACCCTCAGTCAGAGGGTCTTGTTATCAGTGAAATTTTGTATAACAATCCTTCAAATGATATCATTGAATTTATTGAGTTTTACAATGCATCCTGCAGTGCCCTGCCTCTGGGTGGTTACTATGTAGAGGAAGCTATAACTGCTACACTGCCAAATGTAACCCTTCAGCCTGGTGAGTATCTTGTAATGACTATGGATTCTGTTGAATTTATAAATCGAACTGGTGTTACAGCCTATCAGTGGCAAGGTGGTTTTTTAAATAATAGTGGCGACAGTATAATCGTAAAAAACACACTTGGAATCATTGTTGATTCTGTGAATTATTCAAACAATGCTCCATGGCCAACAGCAGCAGATGGAAACGGTCCTTCTTTAGTTGTTTGTAATGCGTTGGTTGATAATGGTGATCCTTTAAATTGGGGAGTAAGTACCGAATTTATCTGTACTGTTCCTGTAAGTACCGGAAGTGATTCTGTCTTTGCAACACCCGGTTCAAAATGTAGCAGTGCTGCTAACCCTGTAATTAACCTTGGTCCGGATATGGGAGTATGTTCAAATAGCAGTATGGTTTTAGATGCAGGAAATCCAGGTTCGGTTTATTTATGGTCTACTGGTGAAACTACTCAATCAATTATTGCTTCTGGCTTTGGGACTTACTGGGTGTTGGTAAATAATGGTTCATCAGTTTCAAGTGACACTGTTGAATTTACGGATGCATCTGTCACGGCTATTTGCAATGTTCCGGATACCATTCCTTCCTTTAATTCAACATTTATCTACCAATTTTATAATACATCCGTAACTAGTTGTGGTACAGTCCAGTATTTTTGGGATTTTACTTTCACAACCTCTGCGGATACCAGTCCTATAATTACTTTTCAGGTTCCAGGAATGTATAGTTATACCTTAATTGCTACAAACTCCTGTGGTTGTTCTGATACACTAACTGATTCCATTTACTTTGATTTAACAACAGGTATTGAAAATGCTCTGTCATTATCTTCTGTAGTAATTTATCCAAATCCTACATCTAAAGAATTTAAAGTTGATGGGATTGGTTTTGGATCATTAGAAATTGTACTATTATCTGTTTCCGGAATGGAAGTGTATAAAGAAAATAAGGAAGTTTCTGGTAAATTCTCCTTACCAATCAATAGCAACGCTACCCTTCCTAAAGGACTTTATTTTCTTCAAGTAAGAAATCAGGATAAGTTATTCACTAAAAAGTTAGTTGTTGAATAACATTTAAAAATTATTAGAATTCTTTCTGAACCCGGAGTAATTCGGGTTCTTTTTTTATCCAAAAGGAATTATTGTCTTTTAAGCAATTTGCAAGCAAAAAATCCTTCGCCTGGTCCTTCGCCTGGTAGTTGCAAAAAAGAGGCCTTTACTTCAAATTCAGGATGTCGATTAATGAAACTGCTTATTAATTCTTCCCCTTCCTGAGGTAAAAAGCTACATACTGCATAAACAAGTGATCCTCCATCAGAAACAATAGGGGCATAATTTTCAAGCAAGTCTGCCTGTTTTATAGTTAACTCCTTTAATGCTTCCATAGTAAATCTCCATCTTGCATCTGGTTTAGAGGCAAACGTGCCACTACCGGAACAAGGCGCATCAATAAGAATTGCATCTGGCTTTCCTGTATTTGCAAGGATTTTTGTCAATCCGTCAGTATGCACTTCTATACAATCTGTACCTGCTTTAACTGCTCTGGTTTTAAGTTCTTTTAACTTAAATGGGCTTTGATCAGATGCAAAAACTTTTCCTTTATTTTTCATCAATGCAGCTAAATGAAGGCTTTTACCTCCAGCTCCTGCACAAACATCCCAAACTTTCTGTCCTGGCTGAGGATCTAACAATCTTGCAACCTTCTGAGAGCTAATATCTTGGTACTCAATCTTTCCTTCTTTAAAAAAATCTAGCCTTGTAATTTCATATTTTCCGTCCAGCAAAATGGCTTCTGGCAAATCCGGAAAAGTCACAATGTTTTCAGCGTAGCCTTTAAAAAACGATAATACTTCTTCAGGATTGGCTTTATAGGTGTTAACTCTCAGGGATGTTGGTGCAGGCAAGTTCAAGGACTTCAAAAGTTCAAGATATTTATCTGGAAAAGCGGCTTTTAACGCATTTCCAAATTCGTCCGGAAAGGATTCCCAAACCAGAGGAATATTCTGCATCTTCAAAATTCTTTGATCCAGTTCATCAGGCTTTTCGTAATATATTGAACTCCAATATCCTCTTGATACGTATTGAGACAATAAATACAATTGGTAAAAGTACTCCTCAGTCAATGTCACATCCTGTCCAAGAAGTGACCAATATCGTCGCCAATACCTGATCAGGTGGTCAGCAGTTTCAAGAACTCGTAGTCTTTCTTTTACATTACTTACCTTGTATCCTTTGAAAACTTCATTAACTGCACGGCTAAAATGAAACCCTTCTCCAAAAACAAGGAAAAGTACAGCAGCTGTTTTTTCAAAATCTATCCGGTAATGTTTTTCGCTCATTTTATCAAATAAAAAGCTGGAAAAATCCAGCTTTAATTAAAATTATTTTTCTTTAAACTCGACTTTTGCATTTAAATTGTACAATAAAAATGAATATATGTCTGCTGTTTCATCCAGAATTTTGGCAGTAGGTTTACCTGCTCCATGGCCAGCGTCTGTTTCAATTCTGATTATTACTGGGTTATCCCCTTTATGTGCAGCCTGAAGAGTTGCTGCGAATTTAAAACTATGTGCAGGAACAACTCGGTCATCATGATCACCAGTTGTAATTAATGTTGCCGGATACTGTATGCCAGGCTTAAGATTATGTAAAGGAGAATATTTGATCAGGTTATCGAAATCCTCTTTTTTATCACTGGAACCATATTCAACAGCCCAACCCCAGCCAACAGTAAATTTATGGAATCGCAACATGTCCATTACACCAACTGCAGGTAAGGCAACCTTAAATAAATCAGGTCTTTGTGTCATACATGCGCCAACAAGCAAACCGCCATTAGATCCGCCCTGAATGCCGATTTTTGCAGGATTTGTATATTTTTCGTTAATAAGAAATTCTGCAGCCGAAATAAAATCATCGAAAACATTTTGCTTTTTGTCGAGCATACCAGCCTTGTGCCATTCTTCGCCATATTCGCCTCCGCCTCTCAAATTTACCATTGCATAAATACCTCCCTGTTCCAGGAATAATATTCTTGAAGCACTAAAATTTGGCGTTAGAGGATTATTAAATCCTCCATATCCGTAAATAAGTGTAGGATTGTTACCATTTATCTGAATGTTCTTTTTGTGAACAAGAAACATTGGTATAGCAGTTCCGTCTTTGCTTTTAAATTTTACCTGTTTTGTTTCAAACTGATCAATATCAAATTTTACTTCCGTTTTTCTGAATATTTCCGATTTTCCTGTACTTGGGTCATATCTGAAAATTGAAGGTGGATAGGTAAATGAAGTGAAGGTATAAAACAACACTTTATCTACTTTTTTCCCAGAAGGTGCTCCTGCAGTTCCAATTCCCGGAAGATCAATTTCTTTGCTATTTGCCCCTGCACGATCCATTTCAAAGATGTGGGTACTTGCATCTTTCAAATAAGAGGCAAATAATTTTCCACCTGCTACAGAAACACCTTCCAATAATTCATTTCTTTCTGGTATAATTTTTTGCCATTCTGTTGGATCAGGCTTTAATGGATCTATGAGTACCAAATGATAATTTGATGCTCCTAAATCTGTTACAACCATAAATTTATCTCCTTCATTATCTACAACATACGCGTTGTTTGCAAACCCTTTAAACAACAATGAAAAGGGCGTCTTTTCAAAATTGTTTTCCAGTTTTTTATACATCAACTCCGAACCATTTGTTCCTTCAGAAATGCTAATAATCAAATACTTTTCATCTTCCGTTACAGAACCAAAAAAGTACCTTTTAGGATTGACTTTGTCTTCATAAATAAGAATATCTTTTGATTGCGGTGTGCCAAGTTTATGATAATATACTTTCATAAAATCATTGGCATTACTGAATTCTTTTCCTTTAACCGGTTCGTTATACCTTGAATAAAAAAAACCGTCTTTATACCAACTGGCTCCTGAAAATTTCACCCATTTGATTTCATCTTTGAGTTTTTTTCCAGTTTCAATATCGAGAACAGAAATTTCTGTCCAGTCAGAACCAGAAGATGAAATCCCATAAGCCAGATATTTATTGTCGTTTGAAAAACTTACAATTGATATTGCAGAAGTACCTTTTTCAGAAATTTTATT
>Ga0209598_10001447_pt1 | contig 19479 bp, 16 predicted proteins | sample M_140807_EF_Meta_FD_187317 | JGI IMG/M metagenome (GOLD analysis project Ga0209598, IMG submission 187317) | Freshwater microbial communities from Lake Montjoie, Canada to study carbon cycling - M_140807_EF_MetaG (SPAdes) (version 2) | ecosystem: Environmental > Aquatic > Freshwater > Lake...
GACCGACCTCGATGCCGCGCTGAATCATCAATCGGCCCTTGCCATCGGGAGACGGATCGCCGTCAACCACGTTTCTGAGATCGGCAATCGCAATCTCCGATCCGCCGGGCGCAGGCAGGTCGCGCCCCCAGTTCACGCCGGTGAAGTGGTATCCGATGTCGTTGGCACCGCAGACAAAATCGCTCATGTTGGCCACCGTGCGATCGACCACGATGCTCACCGGACGCGCCATGCCGATCGGACCCAGATAGCCCGGCGGGCAGCCGAAATGCTCGACGATCTCGGCCTCGGTGGCGAAACGAAAGCCCTTCAGACCCGGCACCTTGGATGCCTTGATCTCGTTGAGCTCATGATCGCCGCGCACCAGCAACAACCAGATGCGGGTTCCGATGATCCGTGGCGTGCGCATCGAGTCGTCGCCGTCTTTCGTGGGTTCCATCACATCGATCGCCAGCACCAGCGACTTCACGGTCTGTGACAGCGGCAAGCCGAGCAGTTCGGCGACTGCTTCGCACTTCGAGCGATCCGGCGTGGCGGTCTTGGTCATGGGCGAAGTGGCAGCTGACCGCACGCTCAGCAGGGGCAGTGCTTCAGCCAATTCGACATTGGCCGCGAAATCCGAATCGGGGCAAAAGGCAATCGCGTCCTCGCCGGTCTCGGCCATCACCTGAAACTCGTGGCTCGCCGACCCGCCGATCGAACCGGTGTCAGCCGCCACCGCGCGAAAGGCCAGCCCCGAGCGCGAGAAGATGTTCGAGTAGGCCTCGAACATCGCCTGATAGCTGGCCAGCGCCGCCTCACGGCTGCGGTCGAAAGAGTAGCCATCCTTCATCGTGAACTCGCGACCCCGCATCACGCCGAAGCGCGGCCGACGCTCGTCGCGGAATTTGGTCTGGATCTGAAAAAGATTTTTCGGCATCTGCCGATAGCTGCGAATTTCCTGACGGGCGATGTCGGTGATCACCTCTTCGGATGTGGGCTGCACGATGAAGTCGCGCTGGTGTCGATCGCGGATGCGAAGCAATTCCGGGCCGTACTGCTCCCAGCGCCCCGACTCCTGCCACAGTTCGGCCGGCTGGATCACCGGCATCAGGAGTTCGATCGCACCCGCGCGGGCCATTTCCTCACGAATGATGGCCTCGACCTTGCGGATCACCCGCAAGCCCATCGGCATATAGGTGTACACGCCGCCCGCCAGCTTTCGGATCATGCCCGCGCGGGTCATCAACTGATGGCTGATCACCTCCGCATCGGCCGGCGCTTCCTTGAGCGTGGATATCAGGAACTGGGAGGCTTTCATGGGGTCCTTGGCAGCGCGCGAAAAAAGGCGCATCGTCGATATAATCGGCACAATTCTAAGGTATCGAGGGGTAGCCCATGCTGGATAAAGAAGGCTATCGCCCTAACGTCGGCATCATCCTGGTCAATCAGCGAGACGAAGTCTTCTGGGGCAAGCGCATCCGGGAACATTCATGGCAGTTCCCGCAAGGCGGCATCAAGCGCGGTGAAACACCCGAGCAGGCCATGTATCGCGAGCTGCACGAAGAAGTCGGCTTGCTGCCCCAGCATGTACGAATCATCGGTCGCACCCGCGACTGGCTGCGTTATGACGTGCCGCAAAACTGGGTCCGTCGGGAGTTCCGCGGCCATTACCGCGGCCAGAAGCAAATCTGGTTCCTGTTGAGGCTGATCGGCCAGGACAGCGACGTCAGCCTGCGGGCCACCGAGCAGCCCGAATTCGATGCCTGGCGCTGGAACGATTTCTGGATTCCGCTTGAAACGGTTATCGAATTCAAGCGCCAGGTCTATGAGCAGGCACTCAACGAACTGTCCCGCCATCTGTTCGGACGCCAGGATGGGCTACAGCGGGCTACCCGCGCAGCCGCACCGGCCAGCAGCACCGTGACGGTCATCGCCTCTGACATCGCGCACCCCGGCCCAGGCGCAAACACCGCAAAACCCTGACCACATCCGACCGGCCCATTTGGACGGTCGGCTGCAATGGCAGGCTCAGGTCGGCGTCAGCAGCGGCTTGCCGGCGAAATAGGCGGCCACATTGTCGATCGTCAGACGGCCCATCGCATACCGGGTGTCGTGCGTGCCGCTGCCATGATGGGGCTGCAGCACCACGCGGGGGATCGCGATCAGTTCGGCGGGCACGCGTGGTTCATCGTTGAACACATCCAGTCCGGCACCGCCCAGCCTGCCATCCGTGAGCAGCTCCACCAACGCGGTCTGGTCGACCACCGAGCCACGGGCAATGTTCACGAAATGGCCGTTCGGGCCCAGTGCCTCGAGCACAGCTCGGGACACGATGCCCTGGGTCGCGGCACCACCGGGACAGGCTGCAATCAGGACATCGGCCCAACGGGCCATCTCGAGCAGATCCGGGTAATAGGCCCAATCGACCGGCTTGCGGTTGGGCCCGTGATAGGCGATCTCGGTGCCGAACGCGGCGCAACGATTTGCGATCGCAACACCGATGCGTCCGAGCCCGACAATTCCCACCTTCTTGCGACTGACGGTGGCGGTGATCGGCATTCCACCACGCGACACCCAGTTGCCCTCGCGCACCCACCGGTCGGCGCTGACAACCTGGCGCAAGGAAGCGAGCATCAGGGCCACGGCGAGATCGGCGACGTCATCGGTCAGCACATCTGGAGTGTTGGTCACCGCGATGCCGTTGGCCGCGCAGTAGCCGCTGTCGATTGCATCGATGCCCACGCCAAAACACGAGACCAGCTTCAGTTTGGGCAACTGCTTGAGGGTCGCTGCATCGATGCCCCGACCGCCCGATGTGACAACGACCTCGCATTGCCCGGCCAATGAGGCCAGCAGCGCCGATTTGTCGTCGGCCTGATAGAAACGGTGAACCGTCCAGGTCGACTCGAGTTCGCGCTGGGTGGGTTCATGCAATGGAGCCATCAGAAGAATCGGGCTGGACATGGATTGGCCTGGTCGAAATTGGTTCGGAAGGAGGCGAAGATACCGCAATGACGCCATGATGGACGCCACACGCGACCCGCTTCGATTCAACCCACCCAACATGAATCCATCCACCCACAGTCCCGCGCACGAGTCCGGTCAGCAGCGCCGCGTCGCCCTCATCACAGGAGCCGCCAGTGGCGTTGGGGCAGCCACCGCACTGTTGCTCGCAACAAAGGGCTGGAATGTGCTGGTCCACTATCACCACAGCGAACAGGCCGCGCAGGATGTGGTGAAGGCATGTACCGATGCCGGCGCACAGGCCTTCGCGGTCCAGGGTGATGTAGCCGACGATGCGATCTGCAGGCGCCTTGCGGCCGAGGCCGTCTCGAAGTGGGGTCGGATTGATGGTCTGGTCAATTGCGCTGCGACCACACGTTTCGTGCCGATGTCGGAGATGGAGGCAGTCTGCGCCGATGAATTCATCGACCTGTACCGGGTCAATGCGATCGCGCCCTTTCAGATGGCCCGTGCGGTGGCGCCTCACATGCCGGAAGGCTCATCGATCGTCTGTGTGTCGTCGATCGCCGGTCAACTCGGCAGCGGCAGCAGCTTTCCCTATGTGCTGTCCAAGGGGGCGGTCAATGCGCTGACCCTGGGCTTGGCCCGCACGCTCGGTCCCGGTATCCGAGTGAATGCGGTGCTGCCCGGCATGATTGATGGCCGCTGGATGCGACGCGGCATGGGCGAAGACGGATTCGAGCGGGTCAGCGCGCAGTTCGCAGAACACTCGACACTCAATCGCATCTGCACCAACGAGGAGATCGCTGCCTCAATCGCCTGGCTGCTGGACCCGGCCTGCGTGATGACCGGCCAGCTGATGGTGGTCGACGCCGGTTTTTCGCTGGGACGTCCGCCTGCGTCTGCCGGCGCGCGCTGAAGGGCCTCAGGCACGCGCAAGGCATTTCGAGTTCAGTAGACCGCGCGCCCGCCGGACAGATCGAAGACCGCGCCCGTTGAAAACGAGCATTCCTCGCTGGCCAGCCAGGCCACGAGTGCCGCAATTTCGTCGACCTCTCCGAAGCGTCCCATCGGAATCTTGGAGAGCATGAAGTCGATGTGCTGCGGCGTCATCTGATCGAAGATCGCGGTGCGCACGGCGGCCGGGGTCACGCAGTTCACGCGGATGCCGGTCTTCGCCATCTCCTTGCCCAGCGACTTGGTCAGGCCGATCACGGCCGCTTTTGAGGCCGAATACGCCGGCGCATTTGGATTGCCATCCTTGCCGGCAATCGAGGCGATGTTGATGATGCGCCCGTAATTGCGTTCGAGCATCGCACGGCCGACCGCCCGATTGCAGTAGAACAGGCCATGCACATTGATGTCGAAGACCTTGTGCCAGGCATCGGTGGCGTATTCGACGGTCGGCACATTCGGGCCGGCAATGCCGGCGCTGCAAACCAGGGCATCGATCCGGCCCATCGCAGCAAGCGTTGCATCCGTGGCCTTTTGCACGGAATCTTCGCGGGTCACATCAACGGTGATGGCCAGATGGCCCGCATCACCCAGCGAAGCCGCGGCCGATCGGGCCGCTGCTTCGTCCAGGTCCCAGATCGCCACCCGCGCGCCACTGGCTGCAAACCGTTTCGCGATCGCGAGTCCAATGCCGGCGGCACCGCCAGTGATGACGGCACAGCGCGTGTTCAGGTCGATTGCATTCATGGCGCAGGCGTGGTGATCGGGTTCAGGCGTACTTGACGACCAACTGGCGCTGCTCGCCCAGGCCCTGAATGCCCAGGGTGACGACATCGCGCGGCTTGAGGAACTGCTGCGGCTTCATACCTGAGCCCACACCCGGAGGCGTGCCGGTGGTGATGATGTCGCCCGGATGCAGCGTGAAGATCTGGCTCACATAGGACACCAGCGTTGCGCAGTTGAAGATCATGGTCTTGGTGTTGCCGCGCTGACGGGCTTCCCCATTAACGTCGAGCCACATGTCGAGCTTGTCAGGATTGCCGGCTTCATCGGCTGTGACCAGCCAGGGGCCGATCGGGCCGAAGGTGTCGAAACCTTTGCCCTTGTCCCAGGTCGGGCCGTGCTCAAGTTGCCATTCCCGCTCGGAGACATCATTGACGATGCAGTAGCCGGCCACATGCGCCAGCGCATCCTTCTTCGAGACATTGCGAGCCAGGGTGCCGATCACGATGCCCAGTTCGCATTCCCAGTCGGTCTTCTTCGAGCCCTTGGGCAGCATCACGTCATCGTTGGCGCCTTGCATGCTGGTCAGGGTCTTGTGAAAGACGATCGGCTCCTTGGGGATCGGATTGCCGGTTTCAATTGCGTGATCGGTGTAGTTCAGTCCGATGGCGACGAACTTGGTCGATCCACTGAAGGGCACACCGAACCGGGGCTTGCCGCGAACCAGCGGCAGATTGGCCGGCTTGACCCGAGCCAGCCTGGCCAGCGACTTGGGCGACAGCTGGGCCGGGCCGATATCCGGAACGATGCCGGACAGATCGCGAACCTTGCCCTCTGCATCGATGAGACCGGGCTTTTCACTGCCGGGCTTGCCATAACGAACGAGCTTCATTCAGGGGTCTCCTGGTGGGGTGATCAGATCATCGCGCCGCCGTCCACGATGAACGGCTGGCCGGTGGCAAACAGGGATTCATCACTGGCGAGATAGACCGCGATCGGCGCGATCTCTTCTGCGGTTGCCAGGCGCCCCATGGGCTGGCGGGCGATGAACATCTTGCGGGCCTCGACCGGATCGTCAAAGGCCTTGATGCGGTCGCCCAGGCTCGGCGTATCGACGGTGCCCGGACAGATGCAATTGCAGCGAATGCCGCGACCGACATAGTCGGCGGCCACCGCCTTGGTCAGACCGATCACCGCAGCCTTGCTCGCACCGTACGCGAAGCGGTTTGGAAACCCCTTCAGGCTCGAGCACATCGACGCCATGTTGATGATCGAACCACTGCCCTGCGCGAGCATCGCAGGCAGGGCTGCGGCGATCGCCTTCCATTGCGCCCGCACATTCAGATTGAAGCTCAGATCCCAGTCGGAATCGCTGCACTGCTCAAGCCCGCCTTGATGAACCCAGCCGGCACAGTTGAACAGCACATCGAGCGGCTGCGCGCCGACCACGGTCGCAACCTGCGCATCATCGAGCATGTCGAGCGAGCGGGTGGTGACGTTGGCAACGCCGGCATAGGCTTCGAGCAGCTTCGGATTGACATCGGTGGCGATGACCTGCGCGCCCTCTGCAGCCATCTGCATCACGCTTGCGCGACCGATGCCCTGCCCGGCCGCGGTGACCAGAATACGCTTGCCTTGTAGCCGTGTACCCATGGCGAATCTCCTCGGTGCATGACCGTCTTCGCACGGTCCTTGTTAGGCAGATGATAACTTGACGGCCATGATCGCCGCCCGATTGCTCCTGTCCATCCTGATGATGCTTGCCGCGGCACACGCCGGCCGCGCGATCGCGCAATCGGGCGGCGCAGTCAAACCGATGAGCGAGACCGCTCTGATCGCCTCGCCTGAAGACCTCAAGGACAAGCGCATCGCGGTGTTGCTCGGCTCGGCGCAGGCCAGCGAAGCAACGAAACGCTGGCCCGGTGCAACCGTGCTTCAGTTCGGCTCGCCAACCGACATGGTGCTGGCCATCAAGACCGGCAAGGCTGACGCTGCGCTGTCAGACGGGCAGCCGCTGAAAGACATCCTCAGGCAGGACCCAAGCCTGGCGATCCTGCCCCAGCCGCTGCATCGAATTCCGGTGGGGGTTGGATTCAACAAGGAGAACCCGGCCCTGCTCACCGCGTTCAACGCGTTTCTGGCCTCCATCAAACGCGATGGCACTTATGCCGACATGATCGATCGATGGATCGAAAAAGGCGTCTACGCCATGCCCGAACTCGGCCCGCAGCCAAGCGGGCAGGTCCTGACCGTTGGCGTAAGCGACGGCGGCATGCCCTTTGGCGGGGTGGTGAACAATCGCTGGGTCGGGTTCGACATCGAGATGGCGCAACGCTTTGCGAACAGCCAGGGCAAGTCGCTGAAAATCGTCAGCCTGGAGTTCGGCAGCCTGATCGCCGCACTGGTCACCGGCAAGGTCGATCTGATCGCAGCCTCCATCTTCATCACGGATGAGCGCAAGCAGCGCATCAACTTTTCCGACCCCTATTTTGAAGAGACCACGGTCTTGCTGGCCCTTAGGACGCGACTGGCAGGGCAGGCTTTGAAAGAAGGCCCGAAGGCCGGGTCAGGTAACTGGCTGGCGCGAATCAAATCGAGTGTTCGTGACAACCTCCTGACGGAGAACCGCTACCTGCTGATCTGGGACGGGCTGAAGACCACCGTGCTGATCTCGATTCTGGCCACTGCGCTGGGCACTGTGCTGGGCGCCCTGACCTGCTGGATGCGCATGTCGAAGCGGGGTCTGCTCAGGCTGCCGGCCATCGGGTTCATCAGTCTGCTGCGAGGCATCCCGGTGCTGGTGTTGCTGCTGATCCTCTACTACGTCGTGTTCGCATCGGTGGACATCAATCCGGTGCTGGTGTCGGTGATCGCGTTTGCCCTGAACTTTGCGGCCTATTCGGCCGAGATCTTTCGGGCGGGTATCCAGGGGCTGGACCGCGGGCAGGCCGAAGCCGGCATTGCCATGGGATTCGGGCGACTGCGCACCTTCTGGTACATCACCTTGCCCCAGACGATCCAGCGTGTGCTGCCGGTCTACAAGGGCGAGTTCATCTCGCTGGTCAAGATGACCTCGATCGTCGGCTACATCGCGGTGCAAGACCTGACCAAGGCCAGCGACATCATCCGCAGCCGCACCTTCGATGCGTTCTTCCCCTTGCTGCTGGCTGCTGCACTGTATTTTCTGATCGCCTGGGCACTGTTGCAGGCGATCAACCTGCTCGAGCGTCGCACCGACCCGCATTGGCGTCGCCAAAGGGGGCGTACTGCATGATCCGGATCGAACACCTGTCCAAACGATACGGCGACGTGACCGTACTCGCCGACGTGTCGGCCGAAATTCGCTCCGGGGAAGTGGTGTCGATCATCGGCCCCTCGGGCACCGGAAAAAGCACACTGCTGCGCTGCCTCAATGGTCTGGAAACCCCCAGCGGCGGCTCGATCCATGTCGACGGTATCGATCTCCTCGACCCGCGCTCGGACATCGATCAGGTGCGCCGAACCATGAACATGGTGTTCCAGTCTTTCAACCTGTTTTCGCACCTGTCGGTGATCGACAACCTGACGCTGGGGCCGATCAAACTCAAAGGCCTATCTCGCGCCCAGGCCCAGGCCCGAGCACGGGAACTGCTGGATCTGGTCGGACTGTCGCAGAAAGCCGACCATCTTCCGGACGAGCTCTCAGGCGGTCAGAAGCAGCGCGTGGCGATTGCCCGATGCCTTGCGATGGACCCGAAGATCATCCTGTTTGACGAGCCCACCTCGGCACTCGACCCGACGATGGTGAGCGAGGTGCTGGCGGTCATCCGCAAGCTGGCCCGCGACGGCATGACCATGGCCATCGTGACGCATGAGATGGCGTTTGCGCGCGATGTCTCCAACCGGGTCTTCTACATGGACGAGGGCCGCATCTACGAGCAGGGCTCGCCCCAGGAGATCTTCGAGCAGCCCAAGCTCGAAAAAACTCGCGCCTTCGTCAATCGCATCCGCAGCCTGACCCGGCGCATCGACACCCCTGGCTATGACCTGTATTCGCTCAATGCCGAGATCGAGGCGTTCTGCGCCCGACAGATCCTGCCTCAATCGCTTCGAGACCGCCTTCTGCCTCTGGTCGAAGAAAGCCTGCAGATTTGCAGGCCGCAACTCGATCGGGCGCCGGTGGACTTGACGGTGGCCTACTCCGAAAAAACCGGTGACCTCGAGTTGATCGTTGAACGCGCGGCTGAAGCGGGCAATCTCATGGAGAACCCATCGGTTCCCGATGATCTGAGCGTGCGCCTGATTCGGCACTATGCGCAGTCGGTGCAGTACAGCGAGGCTGCGGGCCGAGGTCGGCTGGTCTTTCGCATCGACACGCACGGGGCCCCTTAGGCGATGGCATCCTGCGCCGACTACCGGTAGGATGCATCGGACATTCAAGGGCCCGCCCGGCCCGAACACACACGAAGGAGACTCCAATGAAACTGCTCGCCACCCTGGTGATGTCGGCTGCCATCATGGCCGTCAGCGCCCTGCCCGCACTGGCCCAGACCAAGCTCAAATGGGCGCATGTCTACGAAATTTCCGAGCCCTATCACACCGAGTCGGTCTGGGCTGCCGAAGAGATCAAGAAGCGCACCAACGGCCGATATGACATCCAGGTCTTTCCGGCCTCCTCATTGGGCAAAGAGACCGACATCAATCAGGGTCTGACCCTGGGTACGGTGGACATGATCATCAGCGGCGCCTCGTTTGCCGCCCGCAATTTCCCGCGCATCGGCGTGTCCTACTACCCGTTCATCTTCCGCGACGCAGCCCATCAGGCCGCCTTTGCCAAGAGCCCGGTCTTTCAGGAACTGGCCGAGGAATACCGCAAGAAGAGCGGCATCGTCATCACCGCCTACACCTACTACGGGGCGCGTCACACCACCTCGAACCGGGCATTCAGCGATTGCGCTGGCATGAAGGGCCTGAAGATCCGCGTGCCCGATGTCCCGGCCTACATGGCGACCCCCAAAGCCTGCGGTGCCAATCCCACGCCGATCGCATTTGCCGAGGTGTATCTGGCGCTGCAAAACGGCACGGTCGAGGCGCAGGAAAACCCGCTGACCACCATCGAGGCCAAGAAGTTCTACGAGGTGCAAAAGCACATCATGCTGACCGGGCACATCGTCGATGCCCTGATCACCCAGATCGCGCCGCATGTGTGGAACAAACTCTCGGATGCCGACAAGAAGATCTTCACCGAAGTCACCCAGGAAGCCGCTGCCCGAGCCAGTGCTCAGATCGTCAAGCGCGAAGGCGAACTGGTCGACGAGTTCAAGAAGCGGGGTATCAACGTCACGACGGTCAATCGCCAGAGCTTCGTCGATGCGGTGCTCAAGAGCTTCACGCCCGAATCCTTGGGCTACGAGCGCAAGGACTACGACCGCATCGTCGCGATCAAGTAAGCCCGCAACATGATTGAGCACCCAGCGGATGGCGCAAGCGGCGCCTCGATTGCGCAGGCCTTCGACGAGGCGCCGCCTGAGGCGGACCTGTCGGGCTACACGCTCGAGGACTGGTTGACCTTCGCCATCTTCTGGCTGCTCTGCGGTGTGGTCTTTCTGCAGTTCTTCACCCGGTATGTGCTGAACGATTCAGCCTCCTGGACCGAGGAGATTGCGCGCTACCTGCTGGTGGGCGTGGTCTTTCTCGGGTCGGCGATGTGCGTGCGTCTGGACCGGCATGTGCAGGTCGACCTGCTCTATCGCTACCTGCCACGCACCGCCTCAAGGGTGTTGGTAACCTGCGTCGATTTGCTGCGGGTCGGATTTCTGGGCTATGCCGTGTGGCTTGCCATCGAAGTCACGATGCGGGTCGGCAGTCAGACAATGACCATGGTCAGCCTGCCGATGGGCATCATCTTCGGATTCGTTGCAGGTGCGTTTGCGGTGATGTGTCTGCGCGCTCTGATTCTGGCGATTCATCACCTCCGGGTCGGCAGCTCTGTCCTTGAGGCGCCGACCTACGACCTGCCTGGGACATCCCTGAAATGATGTGGCTGCTGCTCGGGTCGTTCCTGGCCCTGATGGTTCTGGGCGTACCGGTTGCACTGTCACTGGCACTGGCCTCGCTGCTGTACATCATCGCAACCGGAACCGCGCCGGATTTCGTGCTGGTGCATCGGATGATCGCCGGCATCGACAGTTTTCCCTTGCTGGCCGTGCCGTTTTTCATTCTGGCCGGCAACCTCATGAACATCGCCGGCATCACCGGTCGCATCTACAGCTTTGCAGTCGCACTGGTTGGCTGGATGAAGGGTGGGCTCGGCCATGTGAACATCGTCGGTTCGGTCATCTTCTCGGGCATGTCGGGCACTGCGATTGCCGACGCGGCCGGCTTGGGCACGATCGAGATCAAGGCGATGAAGGATCACGGTTATCCAACCGAGTTCGCGGTCGGGGTGACGGCCGCATCGGCCACGCTCGGGCCGATTATTCCGCCCTCACTGCCTTTTGTGATCTACGGGATGATGGCCAATGTCTCGATCGGCGCGCTGTTCCTGGGCGGGATCCTGCCTGGGCTGGTGATGACGCTGCTGATGATGCTGACGGTCGCCTGGTTCGCGCACCGCAACGGCTGGGGTTCGGATGTCCGCTTCTCGGGCAAGGCGCTTGGTCAGGCCATCCTTGAAATCGGCGTGGTGCTCGCCTTCCCGCTGGTGGTCTGGCTGTTGGTCACCCGTGCAGGGGTCTCGCCCAATGTCGCAGCGGGCTTGTCGCTCGCCGTGCTGCTGGCACTGGACTGGTGGTTCGATTTTTCTGCGGTGATGGCTCTGATGGCGCCGGTGCTTTTGATCGGCGGCATGACCATGGGCTGGTTCACGCCCACCGAAGCGGCGGTGGCGGCTGTGCTGTGGGCACTGTTCCTGGGCTTGGTGCGCTATCGCACCATGACCTTCAAACTATTGGCCAAGGCCACCTTCGACACCATCGAGACCACCGCCTCGGTGCTGTTCATCGTGGCTGCGGCCTCGATCTTCGCCTGGCTGCTGACCGTCAGCCAGGCAGCGGAAATGCTGACCAATGCGATGCTGGGCATTACCAGCAACAAATGGGTCTTTCTGCTGCTGGCCAATCTGCTGATGCTCTTTGTCGGCTGCTTTCTGGACACCATCGCAGCCATCACGATCCTGGTTCCGATCCTGATGCCGATCGTGCTGAAGCTGGGCATCGATCCGGTTCACTTCGGCCTGATCATGACCCTGAACCTGATGATCGGTCTGCTGCACCCGCCACTGGGCATGGTGCTGTTCGTCCTGGCTCGGGTGGCCAACCTCTCGGTTGAGCGCACGACCATGGCTATCCTGCCCTGGCTCGTACCCCTGCTGCTGTCGCTGGTGGCGATCACCTACCTGCCCGAGATCACCCTGTGGCTACCGCGCATGCTCAAGTGAGCCGCCAGACCGGGCGGCACAGCAAAGGCAGTCTCAGGGCTCGATGATGTTGAAGTTGAAGTCGAAGGTATCCAGGCAGGCAAACAGCGCTCGAACACATTGCTGATCACCGCTGACCTGCAAGCGGCCGGCATCGATGGCCGCCACGAAATCGCTTCGAGCTTCGACGATCGCCATCAGCGTCGGGCGATCCAGGGTCATCACCGCATCGGCCTGATCGCCGTGGCTTCCGGGCAGAGAGCTCAGCGCACCATGGCGAAGGGTCAGCCGATACCCACGGCCTTCATCGCGCATGACCCAGTCGATTCTCGCCGTCAATGACTGGGCCTTGGGGCCATTGACCCGAACCGCGAGATGCTGCAGGTAGCGGTCGATGGGCAGGAAGGCGAGCAGGCCCATCGCACCAACCATTGGCCGGGGCTTGGTGGCTTGTGATGGGTCGCGGCGCACTTCGAGCGCGCCCAGCAGGTAGGCATTGCGCCAGGTCGAGGATTCGGCCTGATAGCCGAGTTGCTCCATCGCCTCGGCCAGCAGCGTGCGGCCCGGAATGTACTGCGGGTGAGCAAAGACCAGGTGATGCATGGCCTGAACCACCCAGCGAAAATCGCCGAGATCGAAATCGATGCGGGCTTTTGCGACCAGCGCCTCCGGGCCGCCCATGTACTCGACATAGCGCCGGCCTTCCTCGGTGGGCGTGAGCCGGTTCAGGTTGGCCGGATTGCCGTCATATGGGCCGAGATAATGGGCATAGATGGCATTCACATTGTGTGCGACCGCACCGTAATAGCCCCGGGTGTGCCAGCGCTTCGAGAGTTCGTTGGGCATCATCAGTTCAGCCGCGATCTCGCGGGGCGTCAGGCCGTGGTTCATCAGCCGCAGCGTCTGATCATGCAGATAGCGGTACATGTCCCGCTGATCAGCCACAAATTCGGCCGCCCGGGTCTGCCCCCAGACCGGCCAGTGATGCTGCGCGTAAACCACATCGACATGCGGAATGTATTCGGTCAGGGCCTCATCGAGATACTGGCTCCAGGCCAGTGCATCGCGGGTCTTGGCGCCGCGGATCGGGCACAGGTTGTGCATCAGCTGACAGGCGTTTTCGGCCAGGTTCAGTGCCCGCAAGCCAGGAAAGAACAGATGCATCTCGGCGGGTGCCTCAGAGCCCGGGGTGAGCTGGAAAACGATTTCAACACCGTCGATGACATGGCGCTCTCGTGACTGGGTGATCACCTGCGTGGGCGGGATCAGGCCCATGCGGCCGGTACCGGTCACCTTGCCCAGCCCGCTGTCCACGTAGCCCCTGGGTCCGGGCGGCAGCGCATTGCCGAACTGATAGCCGGCGCGTCGCATCATCGGAATGCCGGCCAGGACTGACTCGACGACCAGGGCATCCATGAAGCCGGCGGGTGCGATCACCGGCACCTTGCCGGATGCGGCATCTGCCTCATCAAGCACACCGCGCGCACCTCCGCAGTGGTCGTTGTGGCTGTGTGTGTAGATCAGGCCGGTCACCGGGCGATCGCCGCGATGGCGTCGATACAGCTCGAGCGCGGCGCGTGCCGACTCGATATAGGTCGCCGGGTCGATGACGATCACACCGGTCTCGCCTTCGATGAAGGTGATGTTCGCGATATCGAATCCGCGAACCTGATACGTGCGTTCGGTGACCTGAAACAGCCCATGGTGGGTGTTCAGGCCCGCGAGACGCCACAGACTCGGATTGATTGAAGCCGGTGCATCGCCCTCGTTCAGAAACGCGAGCTGGCGCATCGATGAAACCACCTGGCCCTTTGAATTGAGCACTTCGCCGTCCGGGATGCTGCCGATGAAGCCCCTTCGGGCATCTTCAAAATCCGCGGTATCCGCAAAATTGAGGCCGAGCTTGAACGCATCCTGGAGTCGGATGGTTTCACGATGGGGTGCGCTGGGGACTTCAGAGGAAGGATTCATCAGAGATCACGCGTGAGGGATGCGGGTCAATTGAGGGCGTTGCGAGATTGCGGCGGGCCGTCGGCTCAGGTCCGGGAAAAACGCGGCGCGCGCTTCTCCAGAAAAGCGGCAACACCTTCGCGCGCATTGGGGCTGTCGAATTCGGCACGCACCCAGTGGTCTTCGACAGCCAGGCCAGCATCGGTGACCTGTGGGCCCGCGGCTTCGATGCAGCGGCGGATGCCCTCGATCGCCGAGGGGCTGAAGCCACTGACCTCACGACCAAAGGACAGCGCCTGTTCGACCAGCGTTGGCTGTGCGGTCGCAATCCGATGGATGAGGCCGATCGCATGGGCCTCGGTGGTATCGACCGGCCGCCCGGTCAGCATGAGTTCTGCGGCGCGTGCAGGCCCGACCAGGGCTGGCAAAAACTGCGTGCCGGCATAAGCGGGCAACAGGCCGAGTTTGATTTCGGGCAAAGACATCTTCACGTGCGGGGCGGCGATACGCAGCAAGCAGGCCATGGCCAGTTCCAGTCCGCCGCCATAGGCCAACCCGTTCATGGCCGCCACCGTGATGAGCCGGGAGCGCGACAGACGAACCAGCAGGGCGCGGGCCATTGAGGTCTTGGCAGACCGCTGCTCGGCGGTGAGCCCCTGCAATTCACTCAGGTCAGTGCCGGCGCAAAAAGCGCGATCGTCGCGGCCGGTGATCACGAGAAGCGGCAGGCGCTGCGACTCAAGCGAGTCAATGCATCCGGCCAGGCCATCGAGAACCGGCCGGGTCAGCGCGTTGAGCTTGGCAGGGCGTTCGATTCGAAACACCGCGCCGTCTTCGAGCGGCTCGATGCTGAATGACTCGGTCGGTGCGGTCATGGCAGGTCTCCTGAGGCAAGGCGCATGTTGGTGCTGGGACTCAAGCAATCAGGATAAACCGACGACACCCGCGCGCAGGCGTCACTCAGAACCTGGCAGGCCTGAATGCCGATCAGGTCCGCTTGAGCGCCAGCAGCTGGTCAGCAAACTGAGCAAATCCGAAACCGCCCTCGCCGGGCGTGACCACGGCCGGCCGATGGCTGAGCACCTCCCAGTAGCGCCGAATGTTGGCCACGCCCACCGACAGTGGCAGCACTTCGAACAGCGGCTGATCGTTGGGCGAGTCGCCCACATGGCAGACCCGGCGACGGATGCTCGCCTCATCCAGCCCGTGATCCTTCAGGTATCGCATTGCGGTCGTGCGTTTGGAATGCGCGCCGTACCAGGCATTGATGTGGATCGAACTTGCGGTCGCCTGGGCGCCGAGTGCATGGATCCGTGCAAGGACCTCCTGGACGGTCTCGGCTGCGACCGATGGCCGGTTCTGTCCGATGTCGATGGCCACCTCACACAAGCGATACGCCTGGTCCAGGGTCAGACTCAGGTCGGAGTAGTCGAGCAAGATGCGCTCGATCTGTGCACGCAGCCTGGCCTGATCCTCGCGGATCTCGGCCAGAGGGCGATCGCTGTGCAGCTGCAGGCGGCCCGCGACTTTTTGCATCACGATCGCCCCGTTTTCGGCGATCACTGCCGAGACCGGCCAGGCATGGGCGATGTGGTCGCACCAGCCGGCGCAGGCCCCGGTCACCGCGATCACCTCGATGCCCTGCTCGCGCAGTGCCGCCAGCGCGACCAGTGCCTGCGGCGGCAGGCGTCCGTGCAGTGTGAGGGTGTCATCGACATCGGTCAGAACCCAGTCGACGGCTGCCCATTGCGGGCCGAGCGACCAGGCATCGTGATCGGTGTGCGATTCGGAAACGGACTGGGTCATGAGGCATTGAGTCAGACAGGGCCGATCAAGCCTTCATAATGAACCGATCCAGGCCATGCCTGCAGCCTGATCGCCACCACGACCACACGAGACCGCCATGACCCAGCCGAAAAAGTCCCCGGAATCCCTGCGCAGCGCCCGCTGGTTTGCGCCCGACGACATCCGCTCGATGGGCCATCGATCCCGCTTCATGCAGATGGGCTATGGCCCGTCCGACTGGGTCGGAAAGCCGGTGATCGGCATCATCAACACCTGGAGCGATCTCAATCAGTGCCACACCCACTTCAAGCAGCGGGTCGACGACGTCAAGCGTGGCGTGCTGCAAGCCGGTGGTCTGCCCCTCGAATTGCCCGCGATCAGCCTGTCAGAGCCGATCGTCAAACCCACCACCATGCTGTATCGCAATTTTCTGGCGATGGAGACTGAAGAGTTGCTGCGCAGCCATCCGATCGACGGCGCGGTGCTGATGGGCGGATGCGACAAGACCACGCCGGGTCTGCTGATGGGTGCATTTTCGGCAGGCCTGCCAGCCATCTACATGCCGGCCGGGCCGATGCTGCGCGGTAACTGGAAAGGCAAGACCCTGGGCTCTGGATCGGATGTCTGGAAATACTGGGACGAGCGGCGCGCGGGCAACATCAGCGCCGAAGACTGGGTCGATGTGGAGGCCGGGATTGCGCGCAGCCATGGCACCTGCATGACCATGGGCACCGCAGCCACCATGATGGGTATCACCGAAGCCATCGGTCTGTCGCTGCCCGGATCGGCTGCGATTCCGGCCGCAGACGCCAACCATCCGCGCATGGCGGCAGAGTGCGGGCGGCGCGCGGTGCAGATGGTCTGGGAGGACATGACGCCCGCCAGCTTCCTGACCCGAGAGCATTTCCTCAATGGCATTGCCGCGGCCATGGCGATGGGCTGCTCGACCAACGCGATCATCCATGTGGTGGCGATGTCGCGTCGAGCCGGCTGCCCGGTGTCGCTGGCTGATTTCGATGCAGCCAGCCGGAAAGTGCCGGTGATTGCGAACATCCGGCCCAGCGGTGATCAGTACCTGATGGAAGATTTCTTCTATGCCGGCGGCATGCCGGCGCTGCTCAAGCGCATCGAGCAGCATCTGGCTCTGGACGTGCGGACGGTCAACGGCAAATCGATCGGCGAGAACGTGGCGCGGGCCGAGGTCTACAACGACGACGTGATCCGTCCACTGTCGAATCCGATCTATGCAGAGGGCGCGCTGGCGGTGCTACGCGGCAATCTGGCACCCGATGGTGTGGTCATCAAGCCCAGCGCCTGCGCACCGCACCTGCTCAAGCACACCGGCCGCGCGCTGGTCTTTGACGACTATCCGTCGATGAAGAAAGCGAGCGAAGACCTCGATCTGGATGTGACCGCAAACGACATCCTGGTGCTGCGCAATGCCGGCCCCCTGGGCGGCCCCGGCATGCCCGAGTGGGGCATGCTACCCATCCCGACCAAGCTGGTGAAACAGGGCATTCGCGACATGCTCAGGTTATCTGACGCTCGCATGAGCGGCACGAGCTATGGCGCGTGCATGCTGCATTGCTCGCCTGAGGCCTTCATTGGCGGGCCGCTGGCCTTGGTCAAAACCGGCGACCTGATCAGTGTCGATGTACCGGCACGCACCATCCATCTGAATGTGAGCGACGAAGAACTCGCCACCCGCAAAGCCGCCTGGCAGCCGCCTGCTCGGCGCTATGAGCGCGGCTACGGCTGGATGTTCAGCAAGCACATCCTGCAGGCTGACCAGGGCTGCGATTTCGATTTCCTGGAGACCGACTTTGGCGCGCCGGTGGCCGAGCCCGACATCTTCTGAGAAAAGCCGTGGCGCACCGAATCGAGGTGCGCCACGATGACCGGTCTCAGGCGCCGGTGGCCTTGAACCGGGCACACAGCGCATCGGCTGCCCGGGCGAGGATCACCACATCCAGGCCGACGGCCACGAATTGCCCGCCCAGCTCGATGATGCGCTTTGCATCGACCTCGTTTGGGGTCAGGAAGCCGGGTGCCTTGCCGGCCTTGCGAATGCGGCGCATCGCCTCCTCGATCTTCGGCCAGACCTCGGGATGGTGGACTTCTCCCGGGAAACCGAGTGAGGCGTGCAGATCGGCCGGACCGATGAAAATGCCGTCCACACCGTCGACTGCTGCGATCGCCTCGAGGTTGTCGAGGGCCTGCGCGGTCTCGACCTGCAGCAGGATGCACAGCTCGTCGCCGGCCTTCTTCGCATAGTCCTTGACGCGACCATAACGGGTGGCCCGGGTGGTGCCGCCCATGCCGCGTACGCCGTGGGGCGGATAGCGCATGAAAGACACCGCCTCACGGGCCTGCTCGGGCGTGTCGATCATCGGCACGAGAATGCTCTGAGCGCCGAGGTCTAGCACACGCTTGAGCAGCACCATGTCGTTCCAGGGCACCCGCACCACCGATTGAGTGGGATATGCCGCCACCGCCTGCAGCTGGGTGTGCAGGGACTCCAGGTCATTGGGGGAATGCTCCATGTCGAGGAGCAGCCAGTCGAAGCCGGCACCGGCCAGCACTTCAACCGACAGATGCGAAGCCAGGCTCGACCACAGGCCGATCTGCGGCTTGCCTGCGGCCAGCGCGTGCTTGAAGGTGTTCACGGGAAGTTCCATGGCGCGTCGTCCTCTCGGGGTGATTTGTGAGCCGGATGGTAACGTGTCAGCGCACCCTTGCACGCCCACTTTGCCGAATGCGCCATGTCCACCATCCAGCTCATCCGTAAACCTGTTCTGCGCCTGCATCCGGCCGATGACGTGGTCATCGCCGCACGCCCATTGCCTGCGGGCACCTCGATTCCCGATGAGCACCTCGACTGCATCGATGCGGTGCCAGCCGGCCACAAGCTCGCCACCCGTGCGGTCGCCAAAGGGCAGCCGGTGCGCCGCTACGGCCAGATCATCGGGTTTGCGACCACCGACATCACACCCGGGCAACACGTGCACACGCACAACCTGGCCTTTGAGACCTTCGAGCGCGATTACGCGGTCGGCGTTGATGTAAAGCCCACGCCTAGCCCGTCTGGGACCGCCACCTTCATGGGCTATCAACGCCCCGACGGCCGGGTGGCCACCCGCAACTACATCGGCGTGCTGTCGACGGTGAACTGCTCGGCCACGGTGTCCAAATTCGTTGCGCAGCACTTCTCACCCGAGAAGCTGGCTGCCTGGCCGAATGTTGACGGCGTGGTGCCGATCACTCACAGCGTGGGCTGCGGCATGGATTCGAACGGCAAGGGCATGGACGTGCTGCGCCGGACCATCGCAGGTTATGTACGGCATGCCAACTTTGCCGGCATCGTGATCATTGGATTGGGCTGCGAAGCCAACCAGATGGACGCGCTCTTTGCGGCCCAGCATCTGGATGAGTCGCCGCTGCTCAAGCCCTTGATCATCCAGGCTGAGGGCGGCACGAGAAAAACAGTGGATGCGGCCATCGCCGCGGTCGAAGCGATGCTGCCGCACGCCAATGCGATGACCCGGACCGCGGTGCCTGCAAGCCACATCACCATTGGACTGCAGTGCGGCGGATCGGACGGTTACTCGGGCATCACCGCCAACCCTGCACTGGGTGCGGCCTGCGACCTGCTGGTGGCCCACGGCGGCACGGTGATCCTGTCAGAGACGCCCGAGATTTATGGCGCGGAACATTTACTGACCCGC
>Ga0209598_10001452_pt1 | contig 19410 bp, 14 predicted proteins | sample M_140807_EF_Meta_FD_187317 | JGI IMG/M metagenome (GOLD analysis project Ga0209598, IMG submission 187317) | Freshwater microbial communities from Lake Montjoie, Canada to study carbon cycling - M_140807_EF_MetaG (SPAdes) (version 2) | ecosystem: Environmental > Aquatic > Freshwater > Lake...
CTTAATTTACAAAAAGAAAACCGCGTGATCATCAGAGAAGTGTACAACAAAGAAGGCAATGAACTATTAGCAACCGCTTTGTTTCTAAAAGATGAAAATAGAATTTACAATCTTGCTTCAAGCATTTTCCCAAATGGCAGAACCTCTTTAGCCAATTATTTTTTATTCGATTCGTTGATAAAAGAATTTTCAAATCAGCCACTAATTATTGATTTAGAAGGGTCTGATCTTCCGGGTGTAGATTTCTTTTATAAAAAATTGGCATCTGAAAACCAACCTTATTATTCAATCAAATGGAACAACTTACCCAAAATCATTCAATTGATTAAGCCATAAGTTTTTCTGCAATCAATAAGTCGATGGGATGCGTAATTTTTATGTTGTTTTCTTCTCCTTCAATTAGATAGATTGCATGTCCGCAATATTCTACAACAGACGCTTCATCTGTAAAAAAAGATTGGAATTCCAATTCAAATGCAGGTAATAATATGTCGCTTTTAAATACCTGTGGGGTTTGTATTTGCTTAACTGTGGTTCTATCTATAGACTTATTTGCATCTCCTGTAACAATCCTAACACTATCCTTAGACGCTATTGCAGGTATGGCATTACCTTTCTCTAAAGTTTGATGATAACTTCTTGTGATAAGGTCTGCACTTACCAGACATCTTACCGCATCATGTACAAAAACGATGCTATTTTCAGCAACATGATTCAAACCATTTTTCACAGAATCAAATCTCGTTTTTCCACCAATAACTATTGTGATTTTTTTGTCTTGGAAATAAGTTGATATAATCGAGTTGCCTGTTTCTAGATGTTCTTCTGGCAAAACAAGTACAATGTCAATATCGTCAAAAGTGTTTAAAAAAGTATTGATGGTATAATAAATTAGTGGCTTATTGTTTAACAACAAAAACTGCTTAGGTGTTGAAGTGTTCATTCTTGTACCACTACCTCCAGCCACTAAAATTGCGTATTTTTTCATTCACTTAAATTATGAACTACAAGCTATTTTCGTTTTTATAAATGCCAACTTTAATTTCTCCTTTGCTGTTTTTCATGGCGCGATACATTCCCGCACTATTGAAAACCATTGCCGTATTTCCCTGCGCATCTACACCAATCATTCCGCCTTCACCTTTTATTTCAACCAGTTTGTGATTCACCACTTCTTCCATGGCTTGTTGCAAACTATAGCCTTTGTATTCCATTAGTGCACTCACATCATAAGCAGCAACAGCTCTTATAAAAAGCTCTCCATGGCCAGTACAACTGATGGCACAAGTTTTATTATTGGCATAAGTGCCCGAACCAATTATTGGGCTATCTCCTATTCTACCATATTTTTTATTGGTCATACCACCCGTGCTTGTAGAAGCCGCTATATTCCCAAATTGATCTAAAGCAACAGCACCAACGGTTCCAAACTTTTTATCTTTCATCAACTCTGCAAGATCCTGGTTTGTATGATCAAGCGAATAATTATCGCTATCCCTTAATTCTTTCCATTGGTCATATCTAAATTTTGAAAAAAAGTATTCATCAGGTTCCAATTTCAATCCTCGTTTGATGGCAAAATCATTCGCTCCTTTACCACTCAAAAAAACATGATTGCTATTTTCCATTACTTCATAAGCCAACTCAATGGGATTGCGTACATTTCTGACACCAGCAATTGCGCCCGCTTTAAGATTTTTTCCATCCATAATCGCAGCATCCATTTCTTGAACCCCTTTTTTTGTAAACACAGATCCTCTTCCAGCATTGAATAATATATTGTCTTCTAATACTTTTATTGAAGCACGTATTGCATCTACAGCAGTCCCCCCGGATTCTAACACAGCATATCCATTTTCTAAAGCTTGTGTAAGTCCATTGATATACGCCTTCTCTAATTCAGGTGTCATATCTTCTGGAACAATGGTTCCTGCTCCTCCGTGTATTACTAATGATAATGGCTGCATTTATTGGAATTTGATTTTTTTGGCAAAAATATCTTATTTCAAGCGATTTACCCTTCAATTTTTTTCAACGAATATGTATAAACTATTAACGTTTGTTATTTTTTCAAAAAAGGAATTAATTTTTGATAAACATCATGTTGCGAAATCTCTTCCATACATGCATGATCACCACGATAACATTTTTTATTGCCAAATACGGAACAAGGCCTACAAGATAAATCTACACTTACCTTATTTTCTATTGACTGCCCCCAGCCATAAAACCCAGCATTAGGATGTGTTGGACCCCAAACACTTACAACTGGAACGCCCACAAGTGAAGCCAGATGCATGTTTGCAGAATCCATACTCACCATAACATTTAAATTACTGATGATACTTAATTCTTCCGACAAATTAAATAACCCAGCAAGATTGAAAACATTTCCTCCTAATTGTTTTTCCCATTCAGCCAATAATGTAGTCTCTTGTTTGCCCCCTCCAAATAACAATACTACCGCTCCTTCCGCTTTCAACAAAGTAATCAGCAATTTCATTTTTTCGGGTGGGTAAACTTTTTCAGGATGCTTGGCAAAAGGCGCAATGCCAATTACCGCTTTATGATTAAACCATTTTTCCGCTAAAATGGGCAATGGCTGTTTTATATTTTCGAGTGGTTTCTTTTCAAGCAAAAACGACAATCCTAATTTTTTAATTACTTCTGCATATCGTTCGAAAGATGTTTTTAGTGGAACATTTTGTTTATTTTCTTTAGCCGTAAGTTTCTTTTTTTCTGCCCGTCCTTTAAAGATTGTAGCAGTAGAAATGCCTTTAAGTTTAAAAAAAAACTGCATCATAAAAGACCTTAATACTCCATGAAAATCAGCAACAGCATCAATTGGCTTTCCATTGTGCATTATTTCTTTACACAATCGATAAATACCCAAAATGCCTTTATGCTTCCCTTTGGTTTCAGCTTCTATAAAATGAAGACGGTCAATGCCAAAAAACATTGGTTTAAATGATTTGCTGGAAACGAATGATATTTCTAATTCGGGGTGTTGCTCTAGCAGTTGTTTAACTACAGGAATGGTCATTGCAACGTCTCCCATCGCAGAAAATCGAATGATTAGAATATGTTTGATGTTGTTCAAATTATTTAAACAGATTGCTGATACAAAATCGGATTCAATGAAGGGTCGTTGTACATCTTCATTTGTTTGTACACTTTCATAAATTTATTTCCTGTCTTCATATCTTCTAATAAATCATCTATCGCCATCGACAAATCAGTACGTTGCTCCAATAAGATATTTAGCTTGGTGGTGCAAGAAGCGATATGTTCTGCAGAAGCATTTTCACGATTCACTTCCACTTGCATGTGGTAAATTTTAAGGGCTAAAATTGATAACCGATCAACAGCCCAAGCCGGACTTTCGGTATTTATTTTTGCACCTGGTAAAGCAATAACATTTTTAAATTGATCTAAAAAATAACTATCCACAAACTCTACCATATCAGTACGTTCTTGATTGCTTGAATCGATTCTTCTTTTAATGGCCAAACCATCAATTGGATTAATATTTGGGTTTCTAACAATATCTTCCAAATGCCATTGCACCGTATCAATCCAATTTTTTTGATACAATAAAAATTCGATAGTTGCAGGAGGAAAAGGATTTTTTATTTGAGCATCAACATCATCTGTTACATGATAATCCAAAATGCTTTGATTAAATATATTGTTGCAATTTTCTGAAAACATAAAACGTTATTAAATGTTTGAAAAGTTCTTTATTGTTTGTTTTTATTAGAAGCTACCGCCAAATAATATAATGGTATGCCGATTAGCGTTATGATCAATCCTGGCCAAGTGAATTGAGGCTTATAGATCATTAATAATACACAGAAACTGATGCCCATTATGATATAAATTGCAGGCAATATAGGATAGCCAAAAGCTTTATAAGGTCTATCTGCATTGGGTTGCTTTTTTCTTAAAATAAAAATGCCTGCGATGGTGAGCACATAAAAAATCACCACGATAAAAGAAACCATATCCAACAAATCGCCGTATTTGCCACTAAGACACAGAATACAAGCCATCGCACACTGAATCCACAAAGCCCATTCTGGAACGGCATTTTTATTTAATGAAGATGCATTTTTAAAGAAGAGTTTATCATTTGCCATCGTGTAATACACCCTTGCACCTGCGAGTATCAATCCATTGTTGCAACCAAAAGTTGATATCATAATCATGATGGCAATAATGGCTGTACCGCTACTTCCAAAAATGGCTTCGGATGCGCTTAAAGCTACGCGGTTGTCTTTTGCAAATGCAAGTTCATTAACCGGAACTGTTGCTAGATACACCACGTTCATCATTACATAAATTAAGGTTACAATTAGCGTCCCCAAAAACAAACTCAACCCAATATTTCTTTTTGGATTTTTAATTTCGCCTGCAATAAATGTTACGTTATTCCATGCATCGCTACTGAAAATACTACCTACCATTGCACTGGCTATTGCACCTAAAATAGCGCCATTTATAAGCGGTTCAAACGAAATACTGGCATCTGTATTTTTTATAAGGTGCTGAATGGTCCAAGCATTTTTCCAGTTGGCATGCCAAACATCCCAATTAAAAGCGATACAACCAGCAATTATCAGCCCAAACAAAGAAATCAATTTTGTTGAGGTGAAAAAAGTTTGAATAAGCTTTCCGGTTTTTATACCGCGCGTATTGATGTATGTTAGTATCACAATTAGCACAATAGCAACGAGCTGTGCATAATGAATTTTTAACCCAATTATTTCAAAAGTATTTACATCTTCCCAAGCCAATGCCGGAAAAAAGTAACCTGCAAATTTTGCAAAACCAACTGCAACAGCAGCAATAGTGCCTGTTTGGATTACGGAGAAAAAACTCCAGCCATATAAAAAACCAACTAATGGATTATATGCTTCTTTTAAATAAACGTATTGTCCCCCTGCTTTTGGAAACATGCCACTCAATTCGCCGTAGCTAAGTGCAGCAGTCAGCGTCATAAAACCGGTAATCAACCAAACGGCAATTAACCAGCCTGAGCTACCAAGATCTTTGAGCATATCCGCGCTTACAATAAAAATACCCGACCCAATCATAGAACCGGCTACAATCATGGTAGCATCAAACAAACCGAGCGATGCTTTGAAATCTTGTGGTTGATCTTTCATGCGTTTTTTCTTTTAAATTATTCGTGATATTAAATTAGAGATTTTTTCACTTTTTACTTTTCACTTTTTACTTATTTCCCTTGTTTAATATCTCATTCATCCCTTCTACAACATCATTTGTAATGTTTAAAGCGCTGTCTTTATAAACCATATATTCCAATCCATTTCCTGTTGTGAAAATATAGTTGAATTTATTGTCTTGATTGTAATCAACTAAAAAAGCTTTTAATTTCTTTTGAACATCATCTAGAAACTTGTAGCTTTTATCATTTAAAGCTTGCGTTGAATTCTGCTTTTTTTCATCTACAATTTGTTGCTGTTGAATAAGCTTTCCTTGAAATTCTTCTGCTTCAGCTTGTGTAATTGAGTTTCCTCTTTTTAGGAAATTATCTTTTTGTGCTTGTAAGTTTCTGTAGGCATTTTCCCATTCTTTTTCAATGGCCATTTGTTCGCTTTCAAGTAATTTTCTATTATTTTTTATAAATGAAATATGTTCGTTTAGTGAATCCAAATCTACATAGCCAATCAAAGGTGAATTCCCGTTTGCTTTTGCCAATTGCGTGATTTGATTTTTTTTCTTTTTTTCATTAGGTTTTACCGAAGAGAAATGCAGATAATATAAAATTCCAACTGCAACGAATAACACAATGTTTACTACCAATGATAAATGCTTCATATTTTATTTTTGATTTTTAGCAAGATAAATACAATCGTTTGTATTGCAAATAAATATTGTAGGGGTTGAAAATTTTCACCCCTTTCAACATTTTAAACCCCTACGTTAAAAAGGTTCAATACGTTCAATGAGTTCAAAAAGTTGTTGGCGCCGGTTTCCTAACCGGTGTAATTTGTTGAATTACGGTTTCCAACCGGAATATTTAGTATTCGAAAATGATTTTTTAACGTTCATACTCATCAACTAGGAATGAAATACCCAACCTCTTGAACCCATTGAACGTATTGAACTTATTGAACCTCTTTATCCATCCTTTCCTTAATTTCGTAAAAACAAAATACTTTGAACACAGCTTATCTATTATTGGGAAGCAATTTGAAAAATCCTGAACAACAATTATCTTCTGCTAGAAATCTCATTGCTGCTGAAATTGGAGAAATTATTGATACTTCTTCTTTGTATGCCACAGCTGCTTGGGGAAATACAAATCAACCTGATTTTTTAAACCAAGTTATTGTTATCAATACTGATTTTTCAGCTGAAACATTAATGGAAACCATATTAAAGACTGAAGAAAATATGGGCAGAATAAGAACTCAAAAAAATGCCCCGAGAGAAATAGATATCGATATTTTATTTTTCAACAACGACATTATTCAACTTTCCGAATTAATTATCCCCCACCCCCTTTTACAAGAAAGAAAATTTGTACTTATTCCTTTAAATGAAATTGCTCCCCATTTTAAACACCCTATTCTTTTAAAAACAACCCAAGAATTACTGGAAATGTGTACCGATAGTTTAGATGTGCAAAAAAAAGACATCTTATAAATTTCGTTTGTATTTAATTTGCAGTTAGAATGAATTACAATTTTATTACTATTGAGGGAAATATAGGTGCCGGAAAAACAACGTTAGCCAATTTGCTTAGCGAAAAGCTTAATGCTAGATTGATTTTAGAAGAATTTGCAGAGAACCCATTTTTACCAAAATTCTACCAAAATCCCGAACAGCATGCATTTCCACTTGAATTGTTTTTTTTGGCTGAACGCTACAAACAACTCAAAGACTTATTGACAACCCGAGATATTTTTCATAATCTAACCATCTCTGATTACCTTTTTACAAAATGTTTGCTTTTTGCAAAAGTCAACCTCCAATCTGAAGAGTTTAGGCTTTATCAAAAATTATTTGACATTATAAATCCTCAAATCATTCAACCCGATTTACTGATTTATTTGCATAGCCCGGTTTCGAAATTGCAACAAAACATAAAAAAGCGGAATCGCTCTTTTGAACAAGCCATTTCTGATGATTATTTATTTTCTATTCAAGAAAACTATACCCAATACATCAAACAACACAACATAAAAACCGTTTTTGTAGATGTAACACATGCAGATTTCATAAACAATGAATCTCATTTAAAAGCGATTCTTGATATACTGGAAAATAATTATGAAAATGGACAACATTATATTACTTTAGCTTGATTTAAAACAATTTGAACACTACAAGAAAAAATATCAGCCCAACTGAAGCTTTTAAAATAAAAGAATTTCAATTTTTTATTACAGGACGTTTTTTATTCATCATGGGTTTAAGGATGACTAGCACCATCATTGGCTGGTGGATTTACACCCTTACTAAAAGCGTACTCGCATTGGGTTTAGTAGGATTGTCAGAAGTTATTGCCGCACTTTCATTTGCCCTTTACGCTGGTCATTATATTGATAGAAACGAAAACAGAAAACTCCTTTTAAGTTGTATTTTATTTTATCTGGGTTGTATTTTCATTTTGTTTGTTTTATCAGATAAATCTATCAATACACTTCATCCTTGGGTTACCGCTTGTTGTGTATTTTTAGTAATCGGTTGCACTGGTATTATACGTGCATTTTCTGGACCAACATTTTCTTCTCTTATATCTAAAGTTGTACCCAAAGATCTACTTCCTTCTGCAACGACCATTAGTTCGGCAACTTGGCTTACGGGCTCTATTTTGGGTCATGCTATGGGCGGTTTTTTAATCGCAATCATAGGCATTCATTTTACATTCATTGTGGTTATTATGTTTGTCATTGCTGGTTATTTACTATTGAGAAATTTAAGGCCTAAAGCGGTAAATGCACAATCAGCTTTAAGTACATGGCAAAGTGTAAAAGAAGGTGTACATTATGTTTTTAAATCAAAAGAGATCTTAGGTGCTTTATCACTAGATTTATTTGCTGTCCTTTTTGGTGGGGCTGCCGCAATGGTACCTGTGTTTGCCAAAGATATTTTACATGTTGGTCCCCATGGTTTTGGCTGGTTAAACGCAGCAACAGATATTGGAGCAATCATCACCGTTAGTGCGCTTACTTTTTTTCCATTAAAAAGAAAACAAGGAAAATTTTTATTCTTTTCCATCGCCGGATTTGGTATCTGTATTATAGTATTTGCATTATCTACAACTTTTTGGATTTCATTTTTAGCGCTAATGCTAAGCGGTTGTTTAGATGGAGTTAGTGTTGTAGTAAGAGGCACCATCTTACAATTAAAAACACCCAATGAACTTCGTGGTCGCGTGATGTCGGTGAATAGCATGTTTATCAATTCTTCAAATGAATTGGGACAATTTGAAAGTGGAGTTATGGCTAAAATTATGGGCATCGTTCCTTCCGTTGTTTTCGGTGGCATCATGACCATTGGTGTTGTTATTGCCACTTGGATAAAAGCACCCACTTTGAGAAAGATGGAATACTAAAATGAAAATCACTTTGGCGCTTTCTGCATCAAATCTTCCAACACAAAATGCACTATTGGACAAAACGTTGAATTTTTCAACGTTAAAACTGGGCGTTTTAAAAGTATATCTTCATCTGTATAAGGAAATCGAGCACAATCTGAAGGGCGTTTTTCATAAATGCTGCAATAATTATCCACATTTAAAAATGGACAAGGTTTTGAATTCACAACATAATCACCATCTTCATCTAAATTTAAATATTTATCAATAAAAGCACTTTCTTTCATCGATAAATGCTTGGAGATTCTTTTAATGTCTGGCACTTTAAATCGAGGTGAATAATTTTTACAACAAGCCGCACAATCCAAGCAGTTTACATTGCTTACAACATTCTCGTGAATTTCAGGCAAAGCTTTCAAAAATGCTTTCTTGTCTGCTTTTTGCAAATACTGTTTGTATAATTTCTGGTGCTCTTCTGACTTTTTTTGCCAGTTTTTAGGTACGTATTTACTCATTTGTTTAAGCAATAAGTTTATATTTTCAATTATTTTCCACAAGTTAAAACTAAGAATCTATTATCAACAAAGTTTGGTTTACATCTTGTAAATTTGCGCTTTAAATCGCAAAACGCCTTTTTTATCCTTCTAAAAAAATTATATCATGGATTTATTTGAACAACAACAAGCTGAGTTTATTGGTCGCCACATTGGACCTAATTCCATTGAAATTGCAGAAATGTTGAAACAAATAAAAATGCAAAATATTGAAGAATTAATAGAAAAAACACTACCTGCATCTATTCGTTTAAAGCAACCTTTGCAAACGGGCAATAGTATGAGTGAATACGAATATCTAACCACGCTCAAAACCATCGCTCAAAAAAATAAAATTTACAAGTCTTACATAGGTAAAGGATACTACAATACCATAATGCCGAGTGTGATTTTACGTAACGTATTTGAAAACCCAGGATGGTACACTCAATACACGCCTTATCAAGCTGAAATTGCACAAGGTAGATTGGAAAGTTTATTGAACTATCAAACCATGATTAGTGATTTAACGGGTTTGCCCATTGCAAATGCAAGTTTACTTGACGAAGGAACTGCTGCTGCGGAAGGAATGGCGATGCTGTTTAATCATAAAAATAAACATACCGACAATATTGATTCGCCAAATTTCTTTGTGGATGAAAATATCTCAGAACAAACAAAAGAAGTCTTAAAAACAAGATCGAAGCCAATTCATGTAGAATTGGTATTTGGGGATTACAAAACCATTGAATTAGATCAATCATATTTTGGAGCAATCGTTCAATATCCCAATAAAAATGGACAAATAGATGATTATCGTTCATTCATTGAAAAAGCGCATAATCAAGATGCACAAGTAATCATGGCAACGGATTTACTTGCTTTATGTTTATTAACCCCTCCGGGTGAATTGGGCGCAGATATTGCCATTGGAAACTCGCAAAGATTTGGCGTGCCCATGGGATTTGGTGGACCACATGCTGCATTTTTTGCAACGAAAGAAACATTTAAAAGAAATCTACCTGGAAGAATAATTGGGGTTAGTGTTGATGCAAATGGAAACAGGTGTTTAAGAATGGCGTTGCAAACTCGTGAACAACACATTAGAAGAGAGAAAGCAACCAGTAACATCTGTACCGCACAAGCGCTCTTGGCAAACATTGCTGCATTTTACGCAGTTTACCACGGCGCAAGTGGATTGAAAAACATCGCAAAACGTACCAGTTTATTGGCAAATATGCTTAGTAATTCGTTAAGCAAATTGGGCTTTAAAAATGAAAACGCACATTATTTCGATACACTTCAAATCAATGTTGATCAAGTAGAAAAATTAAAAGAAATAGCGGAAAGCAAAGGAATCAACTTTGGATACAATGCGAACAAAGTAAATATTTCGCTTGATGAAACTACTGGGTTAAAAGACGTTCAAGAAATTTTAGCCGTTTTTTCAAAATTAACAAACAATAGCATTGACATTGAAAAGTTGGATAACATTGAATTGCTAACAAATATTCCAACTGAACTTACTCGAACTTCCGAATATTTAACGCATCCTGTATTTAATACCTATCGCAGCGAAACTCAAATGATGCGTTATTTGAAAAGTTTAGAAAATAAAGATTTGAGTTTAAATACTTCGATGATTTCTTTAGGCAGCTGTACCATGAAGTTGAATGCAGCTACAGAATTAATTCCTGTGAGTTGGCCAGAATTTGGCGGCATACATCCTTTTGCACCATCAAACCAATGGGAAGGGTATCAACAAATAATTAGCGAACTAGAAAATTGGTTGAATAATATTACTGGATTTTCAGCAACATCATTACAACCCAATAGTGGAGCACAAGGCGAATACACAGGATTATTAACCATTCGTGCTTACCATGAACACCGAAACGAAACGCATAGAAATATTATTTTGATTCCCATTTCTGCACATGGTACTAACCCTGCTTCAGCAGTTATGGCTGGATTTAAAGTTGTGGTAACCAAATGCGACGACCACGGAAATATTGATATGGATGATTTAAAGATGCATGCTGAAAAACATAAAGATAATTTAGGAGGATTAATGATTACCTATCCAAGTACACATGGTGTATTTGAAGAAAACGTAATTGAAATATGTAACCTAATTCATGAATTGGGTGGATTGGTGTATATGGATGGTGCCAACATGAATGCTCAGGTTGGACTAACTTCTCCTGGAAATATTGGGGCGGATGTTTGTCACTTAAACTTGCATAAAACTTTTGCCATTCCTCATGGCGGTGGTGGACCAGGCATGGGACCGATTTGTGTAAACGAAAAATTAGCACCTTATTTACCCGGACATTTTAGTTTAAAAAATAGTGCAACAGCTATTCCTGCCGTAAGTGCAGCGCCTTATGGAAGTGCCAGCATTTTACTAATCAGTTATGCCTATATTAAAATGTTGGGCGCAGAAGGAATTAAAAAAAGCACAGAAATTGCGATATTGAATGCAAACTACATGAAGAGCCGATTGGAAAATGATTATTCCATTTTATATACAGGCAAAAATGGAACTTGTGCACATGAATTTATTGTTGATTTAAGGCCATTTAAAACCTCTGCCGGAATCGAAGCCGAGGATGTGGCAAAGCGACTAATGGATTATAATTTCCATGCGCCGACAATGAGTTTTCCGGTAGCTGGAACGATTATGATTGAGCCAACGGAAAGTGAAGACAAAGCCGAATTAGACAGATTATGCGATGCGTTAATTGAAATTCGTGCAGAGATCAAAGCTATTGAAGAAGGCAATTCAGATAAAATAGATAACCCATTAAAAAACGCACCACATACTCAATTTGAGACAATTGAAGGAGTATGGAATCATCAATATTCACGTCAAAAGGCGGTGTTTCCTATTGAGTATGTAAAACATAACAAGTTTTGGCCATCAGTGAAAAGGGTGAACAATACTTTTGGTGATAGGAATTTGATATGTACTTGCGAACCAGTTAGCAGTTATGTAAATGAAGCTTAAATATTAGTAGATTTTAAATGTATTAATAATAAATATGTAAACAAATTCATTTTTCCAAATAAATAAAGTATATTCGCCCTTTATTAAAATACAATACAAATTAAAATGGAAGCAAAAAATCAAGGAACCGTAAAGTTTTTCAATGCAGAAAAAGGATTCGGTTTTATCAGACATGACGATTCAGACAAGGAAACTTTTGTACACGTAAGTGGTTTAATCAACGAGATTAAAGAAGGTGATAAAGTTGAATTCGAATTGCAAAATGGCAAAAAAGGAATGAATGCTGTTAATGTAACAGTTATCGGATAAATAACCGTCATTTAATTTATTATAGGCTATCAATATTGATAGCCTATTTTTTTTATATTTGCGTAAACATTAAAAGCATGAAAAAAATATTATCGATTGCCTTTTTATTTTATTGTGGAATTTCATTTGCTCAAAATTCAAATGGCATTAAATTAAAAAAAGGACAAACCATTACCATAAATTCAGTGGTAAACAGCGAAACCGAAATGCAAATGGGCGCTATGAAAAGTGATTACAACACCACAATTAAGTTGAATGTAATTGATGAAAATGCAGAAACATATACTCTAAACTCTTTTATTGCACAAATGAAAATGAATATAGATGGAGTGGGGAGTTTTGATTCAGAAAAACCAGAAGATAAAGATTCTCAAATGGGACAAGCAATGGGAGACAAACTAAAAAAAGTGGATACTTACATACTTGACAAAAAAACAGGAAAAACTACGAAAGTAAAAAAAGAAGGTGATGAAGAAGGTGGATCGGGTGGAATGTTTAGTGTTTCAGATGAAGATGGTGCAGCAAACGCAGCATTTTTCATATTGCCTGTAGGAAAAAAAATAGGCGATTCATGGTCTGATTCTACTTTTAGTAAAGGCATTACCACTAAAAAAACATACACTTTAAAAAGCATCGTTCAAGATATGGCTTCAATTGATGTAGTTGGAACAATAACAGGTACAAAAGAACAAGAAGCGAATGGTATGACAATGAGCATGACAATGAATAATAAAATTACCGAACAAATTCTTGTAAACATCAATTTGGGTCTTGTTACAAAAAACAATAACACTACTGATGGTACAAACGCAATGGATATGGGTGGTAATCAAATGGAAATGAATATTAAAGCAAATACGGTTACTACGGTGAATTTTTAATACTTCGAAACTTATAAACAAAAAAGCCGATGAAAATTATTCATCGGCTTTTTTTATTTGTACAATATCTCATAATATTCTCGAGCCATTCGGTTACTATCAAATTGTATGCGAACATCTTTCATTCCGTTCTGTACAATTTCACGCCATTTTTCAGGTTGATCGTAATACATGGGTAGGATATCATTTTCCAAAATCTCAAATAATTTATCCATGTCGTATTGGTCTTGCTCTTGAGTAGACATGTTATCGTAATCAACCATTGGCACTGCAAAACCATTTTCGCCATGCTTGATAAATTCTCTTATCCATCCATCATTGGTACTGAAGTTTACAGAACCATTCATGGCTGCAGTCATCCCACTTGTACCACTCGCCTCTCTTGGCACCCTTGGATTATTCAACCACACATCAGACACTTGTTTTAATTGCTTGCTTAATGTTAATTCGTATCCAATGCAAACAGCTACATTATTATATTCTTTACTTAAATTAACCAAGAAATTAAAATCACTGATGGCTGGATAATCTAATGGATATGGCTTTCCGGCCCAAACAAATTGAACAGGATATTTTGCATTTTTAACTAAAGCAGTAAACCTCGCTTTATCTCTAGTAAGCAACTCTGCTCTTTTATACCCTGCGAAACGACGTGCCCAAACAATTGTGAACACATCTGGCTTAAATAATTTCCCCGTTTGATCCGCAATGATTTCCATTGAGCGATATTTGAGATAATTTTTTCTTTCTGCAAATGCATCATGTGCATTTTCTTCCATTGCATTGTATAATTGTTTATCTGCCCAATACTGCCAATTTTGTGCGTTGGTGATATTGGTAATGTCGCAAATTCCTTCTTGATGCATCCACATGCTCCTACTCACATCCCCATGCAATTGACTTACACCATTTGCTAGTTTTGCATAACGCAATGCGGCTAAAGAATGATTGAATTTATCGTCGGTTACACCGGCAATTTGTTTTACTTCATCCAAATTCATACCGCAGAAATACCCCATTTTTTCACAGAGATGCAAATCATGTTTTTCATTTCCAGCTTCCTCTGGGGTATGTGTAGTAAAGACCAAACGTTTTGTAACATCTTCTTTACTGCCAAATTTTTTGTGTAAATAAAATGCTGCACTAATACCATGCGCTTCATTAAGATGGTATAATTCGGGATTAAAATTTAATTCATCCATCAATTTTGCACCGCCTACGCCCAATAAAATAAATTGAGCCACTTTAGTAGCTACGTTTGCATCATATAAACGATGTGTTATTGTTTGAGAAACGTAATCATTTTCTGGGATATCGGTACTTAATAAAAATAATGGAGCGGTGTTAAACGTTTCCGGATTGAGGTAATACACTTTTACCCAAACTGGATGACCATGTATTTCGATTTGATATTTAATTTGCGTGTCTTCTAGAAAGCTATACAATTTTTCATTCCATTGAATTTGCAATGTTTGATCTTGATTTCTAGCTTGATCATAATACCCATATTTCCAAAGGATTCCAACGCCAATAAGGTTTTGTTTTAGTTCATACGCACTTCGTAAATGCGAACCACTCAAATAACCGAGTCCGCCACTATATATTTTTAATGGTTGATGCACCGCAAATTCCATTGAAAAATAAGCTACTGATTTTGAGTATAAATCATTAACGGGATAAGGAACTTTAAATTGATTGAAATTCATGGTACAGATTTTCTTTTTTATATGAAATTAACTTCTTGCACAATTTAATATAAACTAAACCCTTCTCAAAATTTTATTGTATGATGTAGATGAAGAATGTTTGGTGTTTGGTGTTTGGTGTTTGGTGTTTGGTGTTTGGTGTTTGCAGCCCCCATCCCTTCCCCCAAAAGGTGAAGGGAGCTTATCCATTTTGCAAAAACTATAATCAAGAATCGATTATCAATCATCAATAATAGTATCTTGTAAAAACTCGAAAAGGAACAAATACGCAAATAGAGAATACTTTCAACGCCAAACACCAAACGCCAAACGAAATTGACGAAATGATCAAATAGCTCAAACGGAACGAAATGTCATCTACCATCTAAAATCTATTATCCAAAAATAAAAACGAGCACCTTTTGAGTACTCGTTTTTATTATTAATTTATCTGAATTTTAAATTACTCTTCATCATCGAAGCTCATCGCTTCTTTGGTTGTCATTAGTAATTCGTATTCTTCTTTACTTCCTACAATCATATTTTCGAATTCTCTTAAACCTGTTCCAGCAGGAATGTGGTGTCCAGTAATTACGTTTTCTTTCAAGCCTAGCATCTCATCTGTTTTACCCAAGATTGCTGCAGAGCTTAATACTTTCGTAGTCTCCTGGAACGAAGCCGCAGAAATCCAGCTATGTGTTCCTAAAGAAGCTTTAGTGATACCCAACAACAATGGTGAAGAGGTTGCAGGACTTGCATCACGATATTCAACAAGCTTTTTATCCGCTCTTCTTAAAATAGAATTCTCTTCTCTTACATCACGTAAGGTTACAATTTGTCCTGATTTTAATTTAGTGCTTTCTCCACTTTCAGTGATTACTTTCTTATCATAGATGTAATCGTTTTCAATGTTAAAGTCTAATTTATCTTCTGTATCTCCTTCTAAGAATTTAGTATCCCCAGCATCTTCGATGGTTACTTTACGCATCATCTGACGAACGATAACTTCGATGTGTTTATCATTGATACGAACCCCTTGAAGTCTGTAAACCTCTTGAATTTCATTTACTACGTATTCTTGAACGGCAAATGGACCTCTAATAGAAAGAATATCTGCAGGAGCAATTTGACCATCACTTAATCCAGCACCCGCTTTTACGAAATCGCCATCTTGTACAAGAATTTGACGACTCAATGGCACAAGATATTTTCTGCTAACACCATCTTTTGCTTCAACTGTGATTTCTCTATTACCACGCTTGATGTTACCAAAACTAACCACACCATCAATTTCGCAAACAACCGCAGGGTTACTTGGATTTCTTGCTTCAAACAATTCAGTTACACGAGGAAGACCTCCCGTGATATCTTTCAACTTGCTTAAAATTCTTGGAATCTTTACCAATACCTGTCCACTTTTCACATCATCACCTTCTTCGATAACGATATGAGAACCTACTGGTAAGTTGTATTTTTTCTCTTCTTTACCATGAACGATAATCGTAGCCAATTTGGTTTTATCTTTTGTTTCGATAACCACTTTTTCTCTATGGCCTGTTTGTTCATCTGCTTCATCACGGTAAGTAATACCTTCAATAACGGCATCGAATTTAATCTTACCATTTGTTTCAGCAACGATTACGTTGTTAAATGGATCCCATGTACAAATCACATCTCCTTTTGCAACCTTTTGACCATCTTTCACACTTAATACGGCTCCATAAGGAATGTGCATGGTGTTTAATAAACGATCAGATTTTACATCTATATTTCTAATCTCACCTGTACGTCCAATTACAACAGATACTTTTTTACCTTCATTGTTTTCAGCACTTACTGTACGTAAGCCGTCAAATTGAAGTGTACCATCAAACTTAGCATTTAATGTAGATTCTACCGAAGCAGAACCTGCCACACCACCCACGTGGAAAGTACGTAAAGTAAGCTGAGTACCTGGCTCACCAATAGATTGAGCGGCAATGATACCTACTGCGTCACCACGTTGAGCAAGTGCTCCAGATGCTAAGTTTCTACCATAACATCTTACACAAACACCACGCTTACTTTCGCAAGTCAAAACCGAACGGATTTCAACGGTATCAATTCCTGTATCTTCTATTTTCTTTGCAGCATCTGTACTGATTTCTTCTCCGGCTGAAACCAAAACTTCTTCAGTTATTGGATCAACTACATCATACAATGAAGTACGACCTTCGATTCTATCGCTTAATGGTTCAATGATATCTTCATTATCTTTCAATGCTGAAGTTGCAATTCCACGTAATGTACCACAATCTTCATCGTTGATTACTACGTCTTGAGCAACGTCAACCAATCTTCTGGTTAAGTAACCCGCATCCGCTGTTTTCAAGGCCGTATCCGCCAAACCTTTACGCGCACCATGCGTAGAAATGAAATACTCCAATACACTCAACCCGTCTTTGAAATTCGCCAAGATTGGGTTTTCAATAATTTCACTTCCTGAAGAACCTGATTTTCTTGGTTTAGCCATCAAACCTCTTAGTCCTGCAAGCTGCTTAATCTGTTGTTTACTACCACGAGCTCCAGAATCCAACATCATATAAACCGAATTAAATCCTTGTTTATCGATGGCCAATTCACGAATCAACGTTTCAGTAACTTTTGTATCCACACGACTCCAAATGTCAATGATTTGGTTATATCTTTCATTGTTGGTGATTAAACCCATGTTATAACTATCCCAAACTTCCGCAACTTCTACTTGTGCATTATCTACCAATTCTTCTTTTACAGCTGGAATAATCAAATCGTTGATGTTGAACGATAATCCTCCACGGAATGCCATTCTAAAACCAAGTGTTTTAATGTCATCCAAGAATTTAGCCGTAGCTGGAACGTTTGTCCATTTGATGATATCACCAATGATTTCTCTTAATGCTTTTTTAGTCAACAATGCATTTACGAAACCAACTTCTTTTGGAACAAATTGGTTAAAGATTACACGACCAACTGTAGTTTCGATCAACTTGAACGTTAATGAACCATCTGGGTTACGGAAATTTGCTTTAACTCTAATGTTTGCATGAAGGTCGATTTGTTTTTCATTGTATGCAATGATCACTTCATCTGCAGAATAAAATGCCTTTCCTTCACCTTTTACGATATCGTCGCCAATTGTTTTCTTTCCTTTTGTGATGTAGTACAATCCAAGAACCATGTCCTGAGAAGGTAAGGTAATTGGCGTACCATTTTGAGGGTTCAAGATGTTATGTGACGACAACATCAATAATTGAGCCTCTAATATTGCAGCATTACTTAAAGGAACGTGAACCGCCATCTGATCTCCGTCGAAATCCGCATTGAACGCGGCTGTAACCAATGGATGTAAATGAATAGCCTTTCCTTCAATCAATTTTGGCTGGAACGCTTGAATTGACAATCTATGAAGTGTTGGGGCTCTGTTCAACATTACCGGATGGCCTTTCAAAATATTTTCAAGGATATCCCAAATAATTGCTTCTTTTTTATCTACTAATTTACGTGCACTCTTCACCGTTTTAACGATACCTCTTTCAATTAGCTTTCTTATAATAAATGGCTTAAACAATTCAGCCGCCATATCTTTTGGTAAACCACACTCATGCATTTTCATTTCAGGACCAACCACAATTACCGAACGACCTGAATAATCCACACGCTTACCCAATAAGTTTTGACGGAAACGACCTTGCTTACCTTTCAATACATCACTTAATGATTTCAACGCCCTTCCACCTTCTGCTTTTACAGCATTTGATTTACGGCTATTATCAAATAATGAATCGATAGACTCCTGAAGCATACGCTTTTCATTACGTAAGATAACTTCTGGTGCTTTAATTTCTAATAAACGCTTTAAACGGTTGTTACGAATAATAACACGACGATATAAATCATTTAAATCAGAAGATGCGAAACGGCCACCATCCAAAGGAACCAATGGTCTTAATTCTGGTGGAATAACTGGAATATATTGCATAACCATCCATTCTGGACGATTTACAATTCTTGTGTTTGCTTCACGGAAACTTTCTACAACGCTCAAACGCTTTAAGGCATCTGCTTTACGTTGTTGAGAAGTTTCGGTTGCTGCTGAATTACGTAAATCAAAACTCAATTGATCTAAATCCAATAAACCTAACATGGCATGAACCGCTTCAGCGCCCATTTTAGCAATGAATTTATTTGGATCTTCATCAGGAAGCATTTGATTTTCTTTTGGCAATGCATCCAAAATATCTAGATACTCTTCTTCAGATAAAAGATCACCAAATTTTTGGTCTTTATCTGCTCTAATACCTGGTTGAATTACCACAAATCTTTCATAGTAGATAATGGTTTCTAATTTCTTAGAACTCATTCCTAAAAGGTAACCAATTTTATTCGGCAAAGATTTGAA
>Ga0209598_10001455_pt1 | contig 19394 bp, 14 predicted proteins | sample M_140807_EF_Meta_FD_187317 | JGI IMG/M metagenome (GOLD analysis project Ga0209598, IMG submission 187317) | Freshwater microbial communities from Lake Montjoie, Canada to study carbon cycling - M_140807_EF_MetaG (SPAdes) (version 2) | ecosystem: Environmental > Aquatic > Freshwater > Lake...
CGGTGGGCTATCGGGTGCGGCTCGACAGTTGCGTGGGACCCCGCACCCGCATCGAGCTGCTCACCGACGGTTTGTTTCTGCGGCTGCTCCAGGAGGACCCGGCCCTCACGGGGGTGACTGCCGTGGTGTTTGACGAGGTGCATGAACGGGGGGTGGGTAGCGACCTGGCCCTGGCGCTCACCTGGCAGGCCAAACAATTGCTGGTGCCTGATCTGGCCCTGCTGGCCATGTCTGCCACCCTCGATGCCGAACCCCTGGCCCAGCTGCTGGGGGGGGCGCCGGTGCTGAGCAGCAGCGGCCAGGCCTATCCGGTGCAGACGTTCTATGCCGACCGGCCGGCCCCGGACCAACCCACGGTGGCGGCCATTGCCGACCAGGTGCGGCCGGCGATCCGGCGGGCCCTGGCGGAGCAGCGGGGCAGTGTGCTGGTGTTCCTGCCGGGGCAGGCGGAGATCCGGCGCTTGGGGGAGCAGTTGCAGGATCTGCCAGAGGAGGTGGAACTCACCCCCCTCTATGGGGACCTCGATGGCCGGGCCCAGGATGCGGCGGTGGCCCCAGCGGCGGCGGGCCGGCGCAAGCTGGTGCTGGCCACGGCCCTGGCGGAGAGCAGCCTCACCATCGAGGGCATCAGCGTGGTGGTGGATGCCGGTTGGAGTCGGGTGTCTCGCTTTGATCCCGCCACGGGCCTGGCGCGGCTGCTCACTGAAAAGGCCTCGCTGGCCCAGGCCGACCAGCGCCGGGGCCGGGCCGGACGCCTGGGCCCAGGGGTTTGTTATCGGCTCTGGACTGCCATCGACCAGCAGCGGCGGCCGGCCCAGCCCCAGCCGGAAATCCTTGGTTGTGACCCGGCTCCGCTGGCCCTGGAGTTGGCCCTGTGGGGGGCGGGCAGCGGCGAGGGGCTCGCCTTTTTGGATCCGCCGCCGGCGGTGCCGCTTGAGCAGGCCCGCCAGCTGCTCACGGAGTTGGGGGGCCTCGATGCCCAAGGCCAGCCCACTAAGCGGGGGCGGGCCCTGGGGCAGTTGGGCTTGCATCCGCGCCTGGGGGCAATGCTGCTGGCGGCGGGGGAGTTGCGGCTGCCGGTGGAGTTGGGCCTGCCCGCCTGGGGGGCCCCGGAACGGCAGGCCTTGGCCTGTGCCCTGGCGGCCCTGCTGGGGGAACGGGATCCCCTGCGCCTGGAGGCGGCCAGCCAGGGGGCGGACCTCTGCCTGCGGCTGGATCGCTTGGAACGGGGGCGGGGCGATGGCTGGCCGCTGCTGCGGCAGCTCACCCAACAACTGCGGCGGCAGCTGCGCTTACCCCGGGATCTGCCGCTGCTGCCCGAGGGGTGGCCCGCCTGGGTGGGGGTGCTGTTGGCCCTGGCCTATCCCGACCGGCTGGGCTTGCCGCGGGCGGCGGAACGGCCCGGGGTATTTCTGTTGGCCAGTGGCCGCGGGGCGGCCCTGGGGCCCAATGATCCCCTGGCGGCCAGTGCTGCCCTGGTGGCGGCCCACCTGGATGGGGACCGGCGCCAGGCCCGGATCTGGCTGGCGGCAGCCCTGCCCTTGGCGGCTTTGGAGCTGTTGCAAGCGGATCAGCTCCGCAGCAGAGACCTGGTGCAGTGGGACGACAACAAACAGCTGGTGCAGGCCCGACGCCAACGCTGCTTGGGGGCCCTGCTGTTGAACGATGAACCCCTGGCTAATCCCGATCCAGAGCTGCTGCGGGCCTGTGTGCTTGAACAGCTGCGCCGGGGGGGGCTGCAGCAGTTGGCCTGGACGCCGGAACGGCAACAGCTGCGCGGGCGACTGGGCTTTTTGCAGCGGCTGGAGCCCGAACTATGGCCGGCGGTGGACGACACCAGCTTGCTGGCGGAGCTGGAGCTTTGGTTGGGGCCGGCCCTGGGGGGGGTGCGCAGCCTGGGGGAGCTGCAGCGCTTGGATGTGGGGGCAGCCCTGCTGGATCGGCTCGACTGGCGCCAACGCAGCCAATTAGACGTTCTGGCCCCCCTGCGTTGGCCCTTGCCCACGGGCCGTGCCGGCCGGATCGATTACACCGGTGAAGAGCCGGTGTTGAGCAGCAGGCTGCAGGACTTTTTTGGGCTCACCGCCACCCCGCGGCTGGGGGAGGGGCGCCATGCGGTGTTGGTGCATCTGCTTTCGCCGGCGGGGCGGCCGGCAGCGGTAACGCGGGATCTGGCCAGCTTCTGGCAGCAGGGCTATCCACTGGTGCGCAAGGACCTGCGCGGTCGTTATCCGAAACACCGCTGGCCCGAGGACCCGTTGGCGCCTGCTTAATTCTGGCTGGCCTAGGGCTGGCTGGAATTAATGATTAGCGACGCTGGGTCCCAGGGCCAGTCTTCGGGACGGTTGCAGTTGCTTAGGGCCCGAGGCTCCATGGGGAGGCAACGGTGCGGTTGAGTGGCGATGAAGCGGTTAAGGCTACGTTCGCCGTTGCTTAGGGATGCTTCGAGCTTGGGGGCCAGCTCCGCTGGATAGATGGCTGTGAGGGGTTGGCGCCGGCCTTCGCTACTAACAACCAACAGGCTCCTTAGGGGATGCCAGGTTGCCAATAGTTGCTGCAGATGTTCGGGTTGCAGTAAAGGTAGATCTATGGCCAGGAGCAGTAGATCCTCGCCAGGGTGTTGGTTCATCAGCCGGCCTAGGGCCCGCAGGGGACCCTCCCAGGGGGCTGGTTCCTCCAGTAGATCAAGGGCCACGGGCAACTGGGGGGCCAAGGTTGCCGCCAGCCCTAGGTGCTGGGGATGGCCACTGCAAAGGCTTAGCGGTAGGCCGCAGCCACTGGCCAACCTCAGGCTCCGTTCCAGCCAGGTGCCCCCCTCCGGGTGGGGTAGCAAGGCCTTGTCGCGGCCCATGCGGCGGCTGGCGCCACCGCTGAGTAAGCAGCAGCGCAGGGCCGGTGGCGACAGCTCATTTTGTAGCGGTTGCCGCCAACCGGGTAACCACTGATCCTTATGGTCCGCTGCACCTTCCGTATTTGCTTGCTGCCCCATGGCCCTCTCACCCCTCACGGCCCTACTGCTCACAGCCAAGCGCAGCACGGGGCTCAGCTTCGCTGATCTGGGCCAGCGGCTTGGGGCCGATGAGGTGTGGGTGGCAGGCCTGATCTATGGCCAAGCAACGGCCAGCCCAGGGCAGGTGGAGGCCTTGGTGGCGGCCCTGGGGCTGGAGGGGGAAGGCGCCGAGCTGGCTAAGCAGCTCACTATTTATCCGGTAAAGGGGGCTCTCGATCCAGTTATTCCCACCGATCCGCTGCTCTATCGCTTCTACGAAATCCTGCAGGTGTACGGCCTACCGCTTAAGGATGTGATTCAGGAGAAGTTTGGAGACGGAATAATGTCGGCCATAGACTTCAGCCTCCATGTGGATCGTCAGGCTGATCCCAAGGGGGATCGGGTGGTGGTGACGATGAACGGTAAGTTTTTGCCCTACGGGAAATGGTGAGCTAGTTGGCTTACCCGCCGATGGCATTAGAAACTCCGGCGGCCTCTGCCCTGGCCCAATGCCCCTACTGCGGGGTGGGTTGTGGCCTTGAACTTTTGCCGCCAAAGCAGGGGGCAGTTTGGACCGCCCGGGGGGACCGCCAGCACCCTTCATCCCTCGGCCAGGTGTGCGTGAAGGGGGCCACGGTTGGCGAAACCCTGGATAAAAATCGCCTCAGCCAACCCCTTTGGCGCGATCAACTTGATCAAGAATTTAGGCCGATTGGCTGGGATGAGGCCCTTGGGCGGCTTGGGGACCAGATCAAGGCAACCTTGGCGCACCAGGGGCCTAGGGGCTTGGCTGTGTATGGCTCCGGGCAATTTCTCACGGAGGACTATTACCTGGCCCAGAAATTATTTAAGGGTTTTTTGGGTACAAATAACTTCGATGCCAATTCGCGGCTTTGCATGAGTTCAGCGGTGGCGGGTTATGCCCGCAGCCTTGGCTCCGATGGCCCCCCTTGTTGTTATGACGACCTTGATGGCGCCAGTTTGGTGTTTCTGATCGGCACCAACACCGCTGATTGCCATCCGGTGCTTTGGCAGCGCTTACTTAAGCGCAAGCGCCGGGACCCAGAAAGTCTTCGCCTGGTGGTGGTGGATCCCAGGCGCACCGCCACTGCCGCAGCTGCGGACTGGCACCTGGCGATTCGACCCGGTACGGATCTGGCCCTGCTCCATGGCCTTGGCCATTTGCTCATGCAAGGCAACAACCTTGACCTTGGCTTTATCGTCGACCACACCGAAGGGTTTGACGCCTACAAAGAGCTGTTGCAGGCTTGGACGCCGCAGCGGGTTAGTGATATCTGCGGTACAGACGCCACGGAGTTGGAGGCCGTGGCCCGGGCCTGGGGCCACAGCCCAGCGGTGCTCAGTGGCTGGTCGATGGGGGTGAACCAGTCGCAGGAAGGTAGTGCCACGGTGAGTGCCATCATTAATTTGCACCTGCTCACTGGTCAGATTGGCCGGGCTGGTGCCGGTCCCTTTTCGCTCACTGGCCAGCCCAATGCCATGGGCGGCCGCGAGGCGGGGGGCTTGGCCCAGCTGCTGCCTGGGTATCGCAGCGTCGCTGTTGCCGACCACCGGGCTGAGCTGGAACGCCACTGGGGCCTGGCTGGGGGGTCGATTGCCGCGGAGCCTGGTTTTGATGTGTGGGCCCAGGTGGAGGCCATGGAGCGCGGTGAGTTGGGGCTTTGGTGGGTGGCCGCCACTAATCCACTGGTGAGCCTGCCTTCCCTCGATCGGGTGCGGGCCGCGGCCCAGAACTGCCCCCTGGTGGTGCTGAGTGAGGCCTATGCGGGCACGGAAACCGCTGCGGTGGCCCACCTCCTATTGCCGGCCGCCCAGTGGAGTGAGAAGCAGGGGGTGATGACCAATTCGGAACGGCGGGTGACCCTCTGCAGCCAGTTCCGACCAGCCCCCGGTGAAGCCAAGGCCGATTGGGCGATCTTTGCGGAGTTGGGGCGAAGGCTGGGATTTGGGGAGGCGTTTAGCTATGCCGATAGCAGTGAGGTATTCGCCGAGTTTGTGGCGATAACCGCTGGTCGTGTTTGCGACATGGCTGGTCTTAGCCATCAGCTTCTGGCTGACCATGGCCCCCAGCAATGGCCGTTTAGTGAAGGCACCGCTCCCGGCGCTGGCAGGGCTCGGCTTTACCTAGACCACCACTTCCCAACGGCGAGTGGCCGGGCTTTATTCCAGTGCGACCTGCCCTTTGGGCTGGCGGAACCCCCCTGTGACTCGTATCCCCTGGTGCTCAGCGTTGGCCGTTACTTGGGCCATTGGCACACCATGACCCGCACGGCCCAGGTGCCAAGGTTGCTTAAGCAGCATCCTGAGGCGTTGCTGGAGGTGCATCCCCGCGATGGCGCCAGCCATGGACTAGTTGATGGGGGCTGGGCCGAGGTGCGCTCGCGGCGAGGGGCGATCAGCGCAAGGGTGCAGATAACTGATTTGATCCGTCCTGGCACCGTATTTTTGCCGATGCATTGGGGTGCTTCCCAGCCAAATCCCTGTGAGGCCAATCGCCTGATGCATGAGCTGGCTTGCCCCCATTCCAAGCAGCCGGAGTTGAAGGCTGCAGCGGTGACGCTGACGCCACTGCCCCAGGGCGGGTAACTGGGTTTTTAGCCCCCCTGGCGTTCGTAGAGAAACTCGAGGGCGCGGTTGCGCAATTCTCCGTAACGCTGGTCGTGCAGCAGGGAATCGCGGTCGCGGGGGCGATCAAAGGGAATTGAAAGGATTTCACCAATGCTGGCTGAGGGGCCATTGGTGAGCATTACCACCCGATCGGAGAGAAAGAGGGCCTCATCAATGTCGTGGGTGATCATTAACACCGTGCAGCGTTGTTGGCGCCAAAGGGTAAGCAGTTCTTCTTGTAATTCCTCTTTAGTGATTGGATCTAGGGCCCCGAAGGGTTCGTCTAGGATTAATACCGGCGGCTTCATCGCCATGGCCCTGGCAATGGCTACCCTCTGGCGCATGCCACCGGATAATTCGCCCGGGTGACAGTCAAGGGCGTCACCCAGGCCAACGGTTTCAAGCATGGCTTTGGCCTCTGATACCAATAACTCGCGGGGTTCCCCCCGGCGGATTGACCGCAGGCCTAAGACCACATTCTCGAGGGCCGTTTTCCATGGCAGTAAGGCGTAGTTCTGGAACACCACCATGCGGTCTGGACCGGGCCCCTCCACCGGCTCACCTTCCACGAGCACGCTGCCAGTGCTTGGGGTTTCAAAGCCCGAAAGGGTATTTAGCAGGGTGGATTTGCCACAGCCGGAGTGGCCGATCACGCAAACAAACTCACCAGCTGCCACACTTAGGTTGACCCCTTGTAGTACCTCTACACAGCCGGAATCAGAGGGAAAGCTTTTGCCAATGGCATTGAATTCGACCCGGCGGCCGCGGCGTTCGGACACAGTCATGGCAGGCAAGGGCTGAGGGTGGAAAAGGGCAAGTTGGTGGCGTAGCGCAGGGGTTCGTCTAGGTCGAAATATTCACCCTCGGCCAGTTGGTATCTCCGCTGGGTGGGTTCTTGGTCAATCATGCCCAGGCGATCGCAGGCCTCCAGGAACAGGCGCCGGCCATAGACCCGTTCAAGCAGCTCCTGGCGATGGTTGGGCCATGGGGCCATGCCCCAGCGGGCCAGCTGCGTAAGTACCCACAAACCCTCCGCCGGGTCTGGGTAACTGGCCTGGCCCAGGAAGAAACGGTTGAAACGCAGCAAGCTGGTGGCCTGGTTCAGGTCCTTGGCCAGGTTTGATTCGGCCAGGCCCTCCTGCAGCGGGGCGAGTAACTGGGGACCAAAGGCTTGGGGTTCTGTGAGTACCTGAAGTAGTTCTTGGCGATGGCTGGTTTGGTCGCAAAAGGCGGCGGCCTCCAGCACTGCTGCGGTGAGGCCAACGGCATCACTCTTGGCTTGATTGTTGTGGGCATCTACCCAGGATTCGCGTAGGGCAAGCACCTTCTCGGCATGGTTGGGCCAGATGGCGGAGTCCGTGAGTACCACCCGGCCACTCCGTCGATGCTGGGCCAGGCAGGCCCTCAATTTCCCTGCGGCAAAGCCATCAATTAGCCCCCCTTCCAGGGCGGCTAGTAGACCCATGGGGCTGCGCCGTTGCCAGCTCACCTGGGTTGGATTTACCCCTTGGCGGGCCAACCAATGGCGCAGCAACAATTCCGCCATGGAGAGCCGATCGGGCACCCCCAGCCGCAGGGGAAGGCCCTGGCGCAGGTGCAGCAGCAGGCCTTCGCTGGAGCTGATCGAGAGCTGGGTGCCCAGCACTAGGGCGTTGCCATTGCGACTGAGGGTTTGGGTAACCACCATGGGTAGCGGTGTGCTGCCCATGGCACCGGCGGCCATGGTTAGGGGCTGGGCGGCACTGAGCGCAGCGCCTTCCAGTCTCTCTAGGCGTAGTAAGTCGTCAATTTCCTCCCAGCTCTGGCAGCGCAGCAGCTCGACCCGCAGGCCCTGTTTTTCGAACAGTTGCTTTTGGCGGGCCACCAGAAGGGGGGCGGCATCCAGGCCGGGCAGGTAGCCGAGGCGGATGGGCTTGGGGCTGGGGCTACTGGCTGCGGCGGCTTGCAACTCCGCTGCCGGTTTTGGTGGGGCCGGTTTTCGGTTTGACAACCGGCGTTGGTCGTGGAGGAACTCGAGTAATTCGTTGCGTAGTTTGTAGTAATCGGGGTGTTGGAGCACCGCCTTACGGCAGCGGGGCCGCTCGAAAGGTACCGCCACGATGCGGCCGATATGGGCCTTTGGCCCATTGGTGAGCAACACCACTCGATCACTAAGTAGCAACGCCTCATCAACGTCGTGGGTGACCATCACCGTTGTGATGCCTGCCTTTTGGCAGAGTTGCATTAATTGCTCTTGCAGATGGCCCCGGGTGAGGGCATCGAGGGCGCCGAAGGGTTCATCCAGTAACAGCAGCTTGGGTTCGAGGGCCAGGGCCCTGGCGATGGCTACCCGTTGGCGCATGCCCCCAGACAGTTGGCCCGGCATCCGCTCAGCCACCTTGTCGAGATTCACCATGGCCAAGGCCGCTTCGGTGCGTTCGGCCCGTTCGGATGCACTTAGCTCGCGTTTAACTTCCCGCAGGGCCAGGGCGACGTTCTGGCGCACGCTGCGCCAGGGCAATAGCGAATAGTTTTGAAACACCACCATCCTTTCGGGGCCTGGTTCGGTGACCTGGCGACCCTCAAGGATCACCCCCCCACGGCTGGGTTGGCTAAGACCGGCCAGGATATTAAGCAGGGTTGATTTGCCACAGCCGGAGTGGCCCACCAGGGAAACAAATTCTCCTTTGCTGATTTCAAGATTGATGGTGCTCAGCGCCTCGAGCACCGTGCCATCGGCTCGGGTGAAGTTTTGCTCCACCGAATCCAGTTGCAAAAAACTCGCCATGGAATTGCCTTAGGGGTGCCGTGGGTGGGGGATTTTGCTTTCAGCGTTGGGGACCACTGACCCGGTCACCAACCCAGGCCACCAGTCGGTCGAGGAGTAAACCCACTACCCCCACATAGAGGATGGCCAGCAGAATCTGGCTGGTGCTGGAGTCGCCACCGGCGTTGTAGGCATCCCAGATGAAGAAGCCAATGCCCCCATCGGCTTTAAGCATTTCTGCCGCCACGATGGCCAACCAGGCCAAGCCAATGGCAATGCGGAGGCCGGTGAACACATAGGGGGCCGTTGATGGCACCACAATGTCCCAAAGAAAGCTGCGCTTCCGCAGCCGCAATACCCGGGCGACGTTGCGATAGTCCTGGGGAATTTCGCGGATGCCCATGGCTGTGTTTATCACAATCGGCCAGATGGCCGTGATAAAGATCACAAAAATGGCCGCGGCATCGGCCTGCTGAAACAGTAGTAGTGAGATCGGCAGCCAGGCCAGGGGGGGCACCGTGCGCAGAACCTGGATTACGGGGTCGAAACCACGACGAACGAAGCGGTTAAGGCCCAGGGCAAGGCCGCAGGAGATACCTACCACGGCGGCCAGGCTATAACCCACCGCCACCCGTTGCAATGAGATCAGGATTTGCCAGCCCAGACCTTTTGCGGTGCCGCCATCGTCATAGAAGGGTTTAGCAATGTATGGATTCCAGGTTTGGCTGATCACCTGGATTGGTCCGGGGAAGTCACTGTGGGTGCCACTGCAGAGCAGTTGCCAGAGCAGCAGTATCGCTGCGGTGCAGATAAGCGGTGGCTTAATCTGCCGCACCAGGGAGTTGGTCATGGCGAGGGCTGGTTTTAGATAATTAGAAAAACAAGGGGAGGCATCTGGCCTCCCCGGGGGTTCAGGACCTCACCGCAGTTTTAATTCATTTAACGGCTTTAATCTTTAGGCTGTTGAGGTAGCCCATGGGGTTTTTGGGATCAAATTTAACCCCATCAAAGAAGACCTCTACCCCGCGGGAATCGGTTGCAGGAATCTCTTTAATGCCATTGGCTTTGGCGGCTGCGCGCCAAAGGTCTGAACGGTTTACCTTGTCGACCAAGGCCTTGATATTTGTGCTTTTAGGCAGATAGCCCCAGCGAATGTCTTCCGTGACAAACCAGGTGTCGTGACTTTTGTAGGGGAAGGAGGCATTGTTCTTGAAGAACAGCATTTTGTAGGGGCTATTAGTCACCTTGCGTCCATCGCCATAGTCCACATCCCCTTGCAGGCGGGGCAGCAGGTCATCAACGCTGGCTTTCACGTATTTATCTTCGGATAGGATTTCAGCCAGTTCCTTTGTGTTAGCTGGGTTGTCGGCCCACTGCTGGGCTTGCTGCACAGCCATCAGCAGCCGTAGGGTGGCGTTGGGATTTTTCTTAACCCAATCGGCCCTCATTGAGAAAGCTTTCTCGGGGTGTTCCTTCCAAATTTCACCGGTTTGAGTAACCGTATAGCCGAGCTTTTTATTGACTAGGCGCTCGTTCCAGGGCTCACCAACACAGAAGATATCCATGGTGCCAGATTGCATATTGGCAACCATCTGCGGAGGTGGGATCACCACTAGGTCGGCATCTTTGTTGGGATCAACGCCATTGGCTGCCATCCAATAGCGCATCCAGAGGTCGTGGGTGCCGCCAGGAAATGTTACGGCTGCCTTAAATTTGTCGCCGGTCTTATTTTTTTTCTCGATAGCTGATTCAAGGTTAGGCGACTTCACCTTGAACTTGTCGGCCAGGAATTCTTTTGAGCTGGAGATAGCTTGGCCCTGGGTGTTCAGTCGGGCTAGCAGCACCATTGGCACGGGCTGACGGCTTTTGCTGATGGCTCCAGTGGTTAGCAAATAGGGCATCGGCGAAAGAATATGGGCACCATCGATGCCACCTTTTTCGCCCCCTAATTCTAGGTTGTCGCGGGTTACTGCCCAAGATGTTTGCTTCATTAGCTTCACCCCAGGCATGCCCTGCTTGTCAAAGAAGCCCTTTTCCTTGGCGATAATCAGGGGGGCTGCGTCGGTGAGGGCAATGAAGCCCAGCTCCACGTCCGTGGTTTCCGGTTTGCCCGGGCCGGCTTGGGCGACCAAGGGAGCGAGCAGCACCGTGGCAGCGCTCAAGGCAGCCGTTCTCAGAACAAAACGCCGGGTAAGTGGTCCCATGACAGAAAAAAGTTTCAGTGGAACCCGGAGTCAGAAAGGGGCTGCCGGGTAGGGGGTGCGGCGCGACTGCTGACCGCCTTAGTAGATCACCATGGCCAGGGGTAGTTGCATTGTGCGAATTGCTACCGATCGGCCAGCGGATCCCTGGCCGCATCAAGCCGGCCCAGGATTTCAGGCAAGGCCATGGGCAGGTTTCGATGTTCATGGCCGGGGTGGGAGAGCTTCACCAGGGCGAAGCGTTCCAGTTCTTCTAGGCGCTGCCATTGGGCGAGGCTGGGGGTCTGGCAATTGATCTGGCGGCAGGCTTGCCCTAGGGCCTCGGGCACGGCGCCCAGCTGTTGCCAGCTTTCGTTGTTGGCCGGCGCCAGGGGAGTGGTGATGGTCCCTAAGCGTTCCGCCAGTTGGCTTAGATCTGCCGGGCCATCACCCCAGAGCAGGAGGGTTGTGCGCTCGGCCTCTGGCAATTCAAGCCAGTTTTGTAGGCGCAGCTTGCGGCCGCAGAGGTCAAGCTTGCGGCGCACTGCCATCGGTATGCATCGCAGGTTGCTGCTGAACTCGGCTTCAAAATCAAAACAGTGGCTGCATTGGTTGAGGGGGGACCTACGGGCTGGGCCACTGTTTTTCTTATTCATGCTGCGAGCGCCTTTTGTAGTTTCCCTAGCTTGCTAAGTGCAGCACCACTTTCTAATAAGTAATTGGCCTGATTAAGGCCCGCTTCGATACTGCTCTGCTGGCCGCTAAGCCAGAGCAGGGAACCCAGGTTCCAATGCAGGCTCTGGGCCAGGGGGCCGCTGCCCCCCAGGGCGGCCAGGGCCTGGTTGCTCCAGGTTTCCAGGTCGGTCCAGGGGGGTTCAGCCCCAGTAAAACCATGGTCCCGCGGGTGCAGGATTAGCCGTTCGCTTTCACCCCCACGGACGCGACCGCTGATGCAGGCCCGGCTCAGGGGTAGATCGGTGGAGCCCTCCAGCCCCTTCACCGTGAGTAGATCGTTTTCCCCAGCCAGGGCTAGGGCTGCCCAGGCGCGCACCTCCGTGGGGGGATGCACGAAGCCGCTAATCAACAGGTGCTCCCCCTGGTGGGGGGTCCACAGCAGCTCAAGGCTGGCCACCGGCGGCCGTTTGCCGATCTGATCGCGCACCGGTATGAGCCTTTCTGCGGCTGGGAAGTGCTGGGGCTGGTGGCAGAGCGCTAGGCCTTCCTGGTCAAGCAGTGTTTGTAGTTGGACCAGCCCTAGGGGGCGCCAGTCGAGGCCGATGCTGGCCATTAATTCCGCCAGGGTGATGCCGTATTTCACCGGCATCGGGTTGCCGCCAGCGAGCACCACGGTTTCACCGGCTGCCACCAGGCCCAAGGCCGTGAGGGGCAGCAGGGGGGCCGTACGGTTTCTGCCGTCGTAGGGCACCCCAAAGCAGAGGGCCCTCCGGCCCGGGCTATGCAGCAGCGGCCCATGGCTGCGATAGCTGGCCAGCATCCCTGCCAGCTCCTGGGGTTCGGGGCGCCGGATCCGGTGGGCGATCAGGAAGGCCCCCATCTGGGCTTCCGAGGCTTGGCCCAGCAGCATGGCGTCCATGGCTTCCTCGGCTTCCGCCAGGCTGAGGCCGCTGCTGGTGTGTTCGCCGCTACCCACCTTGGCGATTAGCTCTCGGAACCGTTGCTGGGCCGGGGCCAGATGGGAGCCTCGGTTGCTGGCCAGGTCCAAGGGGGTAGGTAATAAAGGAACCATTCAAGCTTCTCGACTTTTGGTAGCGGATCGCACAGGGGTCGTCAGGGTTGGCTAGGGACAGTGGGATCCGTTGATCGCTTCCCCGATGACGAGCGCCGCCCTCAGCAAGATCGAGCAGGCCAAGGCTGAGCGTTGTGGGTTGGCTTTGGAGCCGGAGCTTGAGAGTTTGGCGCGGCGGGGTTGGGGAGAGCTGAGCGAGGCGGAGCTCACCATTCAGCTCAAGTGGTTGGGGATTTTCTTTCGTCCAGTGAGCCCTGGGCGGTTCATGCTGCGGCTGCGCTTGCCCAATGGGGTGATTAATGCGGAGCAGTTGACGGTGCTGGCCGAGGCGGTGGACCGCTGTGGGGCTGAGGGCAGCGCTGACCTCACCACCCGCCAGAACCTGCAACTGAGGGGACTGCTATTCGAAGACATGGCACCCCTGCTCAAGTTGATGGGAGCGGTGGGTCTTACCAGTCGCCAGTCGGGTCACGACAACCCCCGCAACATCACCGGCAATCCCTTGGCGGGCATTGATCCTGAGGAGTTCATCGACACCCGACCCCTGGTATCGGCTATCCAAGCGCTGTTGTTGGGGCCTGATGGTCCCCGCAACTTGCCCCGCAAGTTCAATGTGGCGGTGGGTGGCGCCCCCGACAGCTTTTTGCTCCACAACGACCTCGCCTTTTTGCCTGCCCGATTGCAGGGGAACCTTGGTTTCACCGTGATGGTGGGGGGCTTTTTCTCAGCCCAGCGCAATGAGTTGGCGATACCTTTGGGGATCTGGCTGAGGCCTGATCAGTTGGCCGGTTTTACCCTGGCCCTGCTACTTCATTTCGAGCGGAAAGGTAATCGTTCGGCGCGCAACAGGAGCCGTTTGATGTACCTAATCGAGGAATTGGGGCTTGATGGCTACCGGGAGCAGCTGTTGGCCAGTTATGGCGAAGCGGTAGTGGCCCACGATGGCAGCCACCTGGTGGATCGGGCGCCCCGCTCCTGCCTGGGGGTCCATGGCCAGGCCCAGCCCGGGCTCCAATGGGTTGGCTTACATGTGCCGATGGGCAGGCTCGATGGGGAGTCGATGCTGGCCTTAGCCCAGTTGGCACGCACCTATGGCCAGGGGGAGCTGCGGCTTACGGAGGCCCAAAATCTGCTGATCACTGATGTGCCCACGGGGCAGCTATCAGCATTGTTAGCGGAACCGCTGTTGCAACGGTTCCGCCCTGACCCTGGGCCCCTGCAGGCGGAGGCGGTGAGTTGCACCGGAAGCCGCTATTGCAGTTTTGCCTTGATCCCCACCAAGACCACGGCCCAAGCGGCCATTGATGAGTTGGAGCGGCGCCTGGAGCTGCCCAAGCCCTTGCGAAGCCACTGGACCGGTTGCTCCAATGCCTGTGGCCAGCCCTACATGGGTGAGATTGGCTTGATGGGGGCCAAGGCCCGCCATAACGGTGAGATGGTGGAGGCCGCCAAGATCTTTTTGGGCGGTTCCCTTGGCGTAGATCCGCAGCTGGCCCAACTCCATGAAAAGGCCGTACCCCTGGTGGAGCTGGTTGGTGTGCTGGAACAGCTCTTGCTGGATCGCTTTGGGGCCCGGCGCCGGCCCCAGCCGGTGCAGTGATCGGTGCGGTGATCAATGTTGGGCTAGCCCCAGTGCGAAGTTGAGAGGAGCTGTTGCCCACCGTGGACCTGGCCCCGGATGACTGGCTGGCCGCCCTTGGGGCTGGTGAGCTGAACCTGGATAGGGAGGGCCTGGCCGAACGCCTGGCCGAGCTCAGTGCTGACCAGGCCCTGGCCCTGTTGGCCTGGTGGTTGGAGCAGCTCCTAAGCGGGGGGATGGCTTCAGGCCTGGGGCAGTTTGCCGATTTGGTGGGGCGGCCCCAGGGGGCGGCGGCGGCGGCCCTGCTGCGCCAGGCCCTTGGCCCAGCCCAGGGGGGCAGCCCAGATCCAGCCCTGGGGGCAGTGCTGCTTCCCCTGTTGGGTTACCAGCGGGATCCCCAGGATTTTCCTCGGCTCCGGGCCCTGGCCCTTAACCCTGGCCCCATGGCCCTGCGGCGGGGGGCCCTCGAGGGGCTGGCTCGCGGCTTGAGCTGCTGGCCCCTGGGGCCCCTGCGTCAGCTCTTGGTGGAACTAAGTGCTGATCTAGACCCCCAGCTGGCGGCCCTGGCCATGGACCTGTTGGCCCGGCTGCCCTGGGCAAGGGAGGGACTTTCTGCGGTGGCGGCCCGGGGAGTTGATCCCCTGTTGGCGCCCCGGCTGGCCCGGCGCCGCGCGGCGGCTCCCCCCTCTGATTTGTTGTTGTTGATCCATGGCCGCAGCGGCGGGGTGGTGCCCCAGGAGTTGTGGCAGTTGGCGGAGGAGCTGCGGCAGCAACGGGGTTGTCGGGTGATCCTGCAGCCGCTCACCGATCCGGCGGCGGCGGACCAGGCTTTGGTTTTGGAGCCCGCTCCGCTCACCCTGGTGCCCCTGTTTCAACTGCCAGGTCACCACGTGCGCCACGATCTGCCGGCGATCGCCGCCCAGTGGCGGCTCAGGGGTTGGCCCCTGCGGCGCCTGCCTTTCCTTGGGGCCTGGCCCCGCTGGCAGCAGGGGCTGGCCGAGGCCCTGGGGGAGGCCCAGGCCGAGGGCTGGCGCCCTGAATTGCTTCACCATCCCCTGGGGGGGGCCCTGGCGGCCCGCTATCCCCAGGCCTTGGCCCAGCGGCTGGGGGTGCCCATCCGCCCCTGGGACGTGGCTGCTTACAGTGACGGCCCTGCCTTACTGGTGCCGTTGGCGGTGGCGGCCAATCGACTCAGTGAGACGCTGCAGCGTTGGGATCGGCCCCCAGGGGTGCAGGTGTGGCCGCCCCTGCTGCAACAGCTCCGTTTTCGCCGTTTGCTGCTGGAGCAGCTCCTCTTGTTGGCATGACCTCTGGGACCGTAGCTGGAATTGTTTATCTGGTGGGCGCCGGTCCTGGGGACCCTGAACTGTTGACGTTGCGGGCCCATCGGCTCCTGCAGCGTTGTGATGCCCTGGTGTATGACGCCCTGGTGCCCTTGGAGTTGTTGGAACTCCTGAAGGAGGGTTGTGAGCTGCACGCCGTTGGCAAGCGCCGCGGTCAGCATTCGGTGCCCCAACCAGACACCAATGCCCTGTTGGTGCAGCTGGCCGGCCAGCATCGCTGTGTGGTGCGGCTCAAGGGCGGTGATCCCTTTTTGTTTGGCCGGGGCGGTGAGGAGGCGGCTTTTCTGGTGGAAAACGGCGTGGCGGTGGAGGTGGTGCCCGGCGTCACCGCCGGCATTGCGGCCCCCGCCTATGCCGGTATTCCGGTAACCCACCGCAAGGCGGGCTCATCGGTGACCTTTGTGACGGGCCATGAGGAGATTGAGAAGGGTCGGCCCGGGGTGGATTGGCGCGGCCTAGCCCGCAGTAGCGATGGCTTGGTGATCTACATGGGATTGCACAACCTGCGCCGCATCTGTGAGGAGCTGTTGGCTGGGGGCCTCGCCCCCCAGACGCCGGCGGCGATTATTCAGCAGGGCAGCGTTAGCGGTCAAAAACAACTGATCGCCAGCCTCACCGACCTGGCTGAGGAAGCTGAGGCCCAGGGCTTTGGGGCGCCCGCCATTGTGGTGATCGGCCAGGTGGTGGCCGAGCGGGTGCCGGCCTGCGCCCCCCTGCCTGCCCCCGTGACCATGCCCCAACCCCTGAGGGGGGACTAGGCCGTTGCTTGCTGCTGCGTCTGCACTTCAGTGCTGCTGATTTTTACCTGATAGCTCAGTTGTGCCTGTACTCCGGTGCCCCGATAGCTACCGCTTACCGGAGCGGCAAGCCGATGGTCTGGGGCGCTGACTAGGGCCACATGGCCATCGGCCACCGCTAGGCCGAGGCTGGGGTCGTAGCCGCGCCAGCCGCCCCCGGGCAGGAATACCTCCGCCCAGGCATGCAACTCCTGTTCAGTTACCTCCGGCGGATGGTGGACCGAATAGCCGCTCACAAAGCGGGCGGCCAGGCCTTGGCTGCGGCAGGCGGCAATAAATAACATCGCCATGTCGCGGCAGGCGCCGCTGCGCTGGCTGAGGGTGTCGTGGGGGCTGAAGGGCTCCCCCTCCGGGCGGCTGCCGTGGCGAAAGTTGTGGTGGATTTCGTTGGCCAGCTGTTGGGGGAAGGCCGCAGTGGCTCCGGCCACTGCGGCGGCCTGGGCCGCCGCCCAGGCGGTTACCGCATCACTGGCCAGGCTGACCAGATAGGGCTGGAGGCTGGCCGCCAGGCTTGGCTCATAGGGGAAGGGAAGGGTTTGGCCAGTGGTTTCGGTGAGGATCCAGTCGTAGGGGTTACTGCGCAGGGTTTCCAGTTCAGAGCAGACCCTGATCTCGAGATGGTCGCAGGGGTCATTGAACCAAAACACCTGGCCATCACTGCCGTCTGGTTCCAGAACGTTGCAGCAGCCGGCGGGGCTGGGAGATATTTCAAGCCCGTGGCTGATGAGGTGCTGATAGCTGTTTTGGCGGGGGCTTAGCCGCAAGCTGTGGGGTTCCAGGAAGACCGGCCGCTCGTATTCGTAGCTGAGGCGGTGCTCAATGGCTATCTGCATAGGTTGCTGAGCTGATGGCAGGGATACAGCATGGTTGCCATAAAAAAGGCGATGCCAGAAGACACCGCCCACCTGTCCCATGCCCCAACCTTTTCAGGCCGGGGCACCAGTGTGCGGGCTGGCCTGGGGGGCGATTGTGATCGATGACACCGTTCTGAGTATTTACGGGGCAATTTGGAATTTCGTAGCGGTTGTAGTAGCAGCGGCTCCGGTTGTTTGACTGACTGGGGCGATTCCCGCTTTTCCGTTGATGCCATGGCCGTGCCGATGTTTGAGCTGATCCCCTACGAACGCTTCCGTGACACCCCTGCGGTGCGTTTCTTTGATGTGACTGTGGCTGGCTCAAATGCCAGGGATTTAGTGATCCATGGGGGGTCGGCCGTAAGCCCTCCTGATGCCAGTGATGGCAGCTGGCAGTTTTATCTGCATCCCCACCAGGAGGACAATTTGTTAGCCCTGCATGGGGGACGCACCTTTTATCTGGTGAATCTGGGTTGGAATTATCCGTTTCACATTGTTCGGCTTGAAACCGGCGGCGACATCCTGCGCATCCCCCCCGGCACCTTCCACCGCTCTATCTCTGACCCCGATGGCTCCACGGTGTTGAACCAAGCGGTGCGGGAGCCGGGGGCCGATGTGTTGCGGGAATTTCGGGTTTACAACAGTGCCAACATCCCCCGGCTGTTTGCGGTAACCAATCGCACAGCCCCCTTGCCGAAATTGCACGGCTGTTGTTGGTGATCTAGCTCAGCCTTAGGTCCACGCATATGTCATCCCGGTGCCAAGTGGTTAGGGCCTGATCATTTTGTGGGGGCCAGTTGTCGTTGCTGCTAACCACAAACTCAGACTGGTCAGCCCGGCGCTGGAAGCAGGCCACGGGGGTGCCGTTGCGCTTTTCGATGGTCAGGTGCAGGGGCAGATCCACTGGCAACTGTGGATGTAGGCAGGGAAAAAGGTGACTGTGGCGATAGCGCACGCCCCCTAGGGCTTCCGCCGCCTCAGGGATCACCACCCCCCGCTGCAAGGGCAGGCTGCGGCCATTGAGCCGCAGTTGGTAGTGCTCCAAGAAGCCGCCGGAGCAGCCGATTTCTAGCCGTTCCATGGAGGTGTCCATAAAGCGGCTGGTGATGGCCCCCAGTTCAGGCATGTCGGAAAGCAGGGGCCAGGGTTCCAGGGCCCGGCGTATCCACAGGCGACAATTGCCCTCCTGCCATTGCAGCAACAAGGGAAAGCGCCATGCCCAGATCCGGTGGTAGAGCTCCGGGTCGAGGCGTAGGCCGTTTAGCCCCAGTTCCAGCAATAGCCCCTCCAGGTCCTGCCACAGCACCGTGGGCAGCAGGTAGCGGTCATGGAGCCGCTGGCCATGGGGCATCAGCTTGGTGGGCCTTTGTTCGGGGTCTAGTAGTTGGGCGCCCAGGCAACTCCAGAGCAGGGCCACGGCCGCCATCCATTGGGCCTGGGGAAGGGTTTCCAGGGCCCTGAATTCCAATAGTCCTTGGCAACCGACCATGGAGCCAGGGTTCCAGTATTTATCGAAACTGATTTCACTGCGGTGGGAGTTTCCGCTGCGATCCACCTGGAGATGGCGCATGGTTTCGCCGATGGCCTGGCGATGGTCTCCCTCTGGTAGCTGTTCAAGGCTGGATAGCGCCAGTTCCAGGTCAAGCAGCTCGCCGGCAATGGCATCCGCCCGGGGGGCCTGGCTGGCGGCACCCACCGGGTCGCTGCCAAATAGATAGGAGAGGCTGGGATGGTGCTGCCAGGTGCGTAGCAACGCCACCAGCCAGCCGGGCCGCTGGAACAGGGGGTTCTCCGCCAGGGTCGGTCCCCCCCAGAGCAGATGGTTACCACCGCCGGTGCCGCTGGTTTTGCCGGCGGCGTCTTGTTTCCAGGAGCGCAGTCCCACCTCGGCGCCGGCGGCTTCCAATTGCATCAACCAGTGGGCATAGCTCTCCCAGTGGGCACAAACCGGCAGATTTATCTCCAGCACGCCGGGGTCGGCGGCGAGGCCCAGCACGGTCCAGCGGGCCTCTAGGTCAAAGGGCACCACCCCGCTTAGGTCAGGGGCGGTAAGCGCTTTGCTGGCCAGCAGGGCAGCAATCGCCCGGATCAGTTCTTCAAAGCTGTCCTGTTCCAGGGGCGGTAGAAACAGGCCCCAGCCTTCGCTGGTTTGATCAAGGGTGAGCACCTGGCGCGGCACCCCCTCCGGCAGCTGTTGAAGCGGCAAGCGCAAGCCCGGGGGCCCTTCCGTGGCCACCAACAGCCGTTCAGCCGCCTCCAGGGGCCAGGGGGAGCTGGCCCAGGTGAAGCCATCGTGGGACAGCGGCACAGCCCACACCTGCCGATCTGGTGCCAGGGGATCCTGGAGTTCCACTGGCTCCAACCCCAGGCCCAAGGCCGTCCCAATCGCTTTCAACAGCCCTTGGGCCGGCTCAGTTAGCGGGCCGGCCCCGGGCCAGGGCACCAGGGGGCTGAGGTCCCGTTGGCAGAGCAGCCGCAGGGCCCAGCGGGGGTTGGTTTCGCCGGGGTAGTGCTTGCCGGGGCAGAAGAAA
>Ga0209598_10001456_pt1 | contig 19377 bp, 37 predicted proteins | sample M_140807_EF_Meta_FD_187317 | JGI IMG/M metagenome (GOLD analysis project Ga0209598, IMG submission 187317) | Freshwater microbial communities from Lake Montjoie, Canada to study carbon cycling - M_140807_EF_MetaG (SPAdes) (version 2) | ecosystem: Environmental > Aquatic > Freshwater > Lake...
AGCGGTAACTTGCTGGTGGGGACTACAAGTGCGACAAATAACAGCCGCCTAAAGGTTCAAGGTTCTAGCACATCCAGCTCCGATTACATGGTGCAGTTTACGGACTCAGCCGCTGCCAATGCGTTTTACATTAAGAACGACAGAACTGTATTTAGTGACGGTGTATACAACAGCACAACGGCAAGCGCAGCAAATGTATTTATAAATTCTTCAGCACAACTACAGCGTTCTACATCTTCTCTGCGCTATAAAGAAAACGTGCAAGATGCAACGCATGGGCTTTCTGAAGTTTTGAAACTTCGCTCTGTAACTTACAACGGTAAGAATGATGGCGACAAAGTATTTGGAGGTTTCATTGCTGAAGAAGTTGATACTGCTGGGTTGAATGAATTTGTTGTTTACGACGAAGACGGAAAACCAGATGCACTTCATTACGGAAACATGGTTGCATTGATGGCAAAAGCCATCCAAGAACAACAAGCCATTATTGAACAACTTAAGGCCGATGTGGCCGCATTGAAAGGAAAAGTATGAACATCACTTGGGTAATCGAACAAATGTGGGTCAAGCCGCAAGAAGCTGGTAAGACTGATGTCGTTGTGACCGCTGCATGGCGTTGCAATGGTGTTGATGGTGACTACGCTGGTACGGCTTACGGTACCGCTGGTTTTACTCTGAACGAAGGCTCTTTCACGCCTTACGACCAACTCACGCAAGATGAAGTGCTGGGTTGGTGCTGGGCAAGCGGCGTTGACAAGGCTGAAGTTGAGGCGAATGTTGCTGCCCAAATTCAAAGCCAGATCACCCCGCCGGTCATCACCCCGCCGCTGCCGTGGAATGCAACTCAGCAAAGCTAAGGAATGAGCAATGGCTACAAACGCTCCCTTCACGCCATCGGGTAACACGGTAACGTTCACAGCAGCCACATCGTCTCCTACGCCTGTGCAAGCTGTGTCTACCACGCTGGGTGGCAATCAATACAGGATCTTGAATGCTGGGAGCGTCATCGCGTTCTTGGGCTTTGCCACAAGTGCGTCAAATGCTTCTAACAATGCGGTTGTGGTTGTCAGCACGGCCACCTCGATTCCGTTGTTGCCTGGTACAGATGAAGTGATCACCTTCGCACCAAACGCGTATTTCACTGCCATAACATCTAGTGGCAATGCAGTCATTTACATCACGCCAGGTGACGGAAACTAACCATGCTGAAAACAGTATCGTCCTTCTCGAACATTATCGGCGCCCTCAACTACAAGGGTACTTGGAATGCTTCGACCAACAACCCGACTCTGGTGAGTGGTGTTGGCACTAAGGGCGACTACTACGTTGTTTCGGTTGCTGGCAACACAACCCTTGATGGTCAATCCCTATGGGGTGTAGGTGATTGGGCGGTATTCAACGGATCGGTGTGGCAAAAGGTTGATGGCGGCAACACCAGCACTGTCACTGATCTGACGGTGACTACCCTCACGGGTTACATGTACGCCAACAACAGCAGCCCCGTGACTGCCAGCCTGACCATTCCAAATGCTGGTCTGGCTAACAGCTCTGTCACCATCGGCAACACTGCTGTGTCCCTTGGTGGGACTGCAAGTAATGTGGGCAACTTGACACTTGCAAACGCAAACATCACCAGCGTTGCATCAACTTTTCCCAACTCGTATCTGACCAACAGTTCAGCCACCTTAGGCAATACTGTTATTGCACTAGGCGCAACAGTTACCAGCGTTGGTAACTTGACCTTGGCTAATGTCAACGTCACGAGTGTTGCGACTACTTTCCCTAATTCTTACCTAGCCAACAGTGCTGTTACGTTGGGTAATACATCTGTTGCATTGGGATCATCTGCTACTAGCGTTGGCAACCTGACTCTTACCAACGCCAACATCAGTAGCGTAGCGGCCACATTCCCTAACTCATATCTTGCTAACAGCTCAGTGACTTTGGGTAACACTGCTGTGGCGCTGGGTTCTACGGTCACGAACGTTGGGAACTTGACGCTGGCTGCGGTGAATGTGACCAGCGTAGCCGCCACCTTCCCCAATTCTTACCTTGCAAATAACTCTGTCACGCTGGGCAACGTTGCTATCAGCCTAGGCAGCACTGCAAGCAACATTGGCAACCTTACCCTTGCCAACGTCACGATTAACAATGGCTTGAACGCCAACCTGACAACCAATGCAAATGCTACGTTTGCTACATCCAGCCTCCCGTTGGTGCCTGAAGGCTACTTGATTGTGACCATCAATGGCACCAGCAAGAAAATTCCTTACTACGCTACCTAATGGAACCTCAAGAGCTTATCAATTTGGCCTTCACAGTCATCGGTAGCCTTATCGGATGGGTGGTGAAAGTGATCTGGGACGCTGTGCAAGATCTGAGACAGGATTTGCAAGACTTGGAAAGGGAATTGCCTGACCATTACGTCAGGAAAGATGACTTCCGTGACTCTATGGTGCGTATAGAAGGCATGTTGCACCGAATCATGGACAAATTGGACGGAAAAGTAGACAAATTATGAACATGGACACTCTTTCTATCGTTGAATGGGGCGATGAAGAGTCTTTGCGGGAGTTCATGTTTGAAAACGGGGTTCAACACCAGTTGTTTTGGGAAGTGTTGACGGATTCTGGGCTAAAGATTCCGCATTACCCGCTATCTGACCTTGACATCAGCAACATTGATGACTGGTTGCAGATTCATCAGGTTGAACACCAGGCTTTTGCTGCTGCTTTAGACTTGGACAACCCGTTTAACATGCAGGATACTGATTGGCGTATTGAAGCTGACTTCTATGACTGGATTGCCAATCATTTGTCGATTCATCAGCGCATCGCATCTACATTAGGATTGTAAAAATGGATAGTTTTGTTGATAGCAACCAACAACTTCTGCCAACTGAAGACATCATTCAGCGTGCTGCAATGATTATTCAGGCGCCGGAGGCTTATCCTCAGGTGTATCAGTCGATTGCTGCTGAGTTGCAGAAGCCTGGTTGCCAATTCTTCAGGCAAGGCAACACCTTGTTCATCGTGCATCACTTGGGCCATCGAGAGGGATACGCTCGGGCGTTGAATGCGGATGTGGCAAAGAACTATGTCAGAAACTCAATTGACTTTGTTGTCATGACGTACAACTTGGGATATGACAGACTGATCATTGACTTTGATGATCAAAAACTATTCCAACTTTTTGACATCATTGTAAACAGTGAAGTCAACCCTGAGATGGGTTACACAGGTGAAGAAATGACCGACGGTTCCTATCGCGTCACTATTGCGCTTGGCCCTGAACGCGGAGGGGAAATCTAATGGGAGCCGTTGTAAAAGCCGCAAAGAACGTCGTTAAGGCTACGGTTAAAACAGTTGGGAAAGTTGTTAAGGCTGTAGCTCAAAACCCGATTGCTGTAATTGCCGCAGTCGCCGCCCCTCCAATTGGCGCGGCCTTTGGTCTTTCTGCGCCCGTTGCTATCGCAGCAACAAATGCTGCTGTGACATTGGCAACGACAGGCGACCTTGGTAAAGCGATTATTTCTGGCGCTGCCGCTGGTGTTGGTGAGGTTGTCGGTCAAGCGGTTGGCGGCTCTCTGGTTAAAGATTACGGCGTTACAACTGCCAAAATTGTTGGTAGCGCTGCCAAGTCTGCTACGCAAACTGCAATCGCAACTGGTGGCGATGCTTCAGCCATCTTCAAGGGCGCTATTGCTGGTGCTGCTGGCTCAGCCGCTGGTCAAGCTGTTGGGACGCCAGGCGTCTACAACGCGCTTGGTGATACTGCGGGCCAAGCCGTTGAGAAGGCCGCTCAAAACGCTGCCATCGCCGCTGTGATGGGTGGAGACCCTGGTGCTGCCGCTCTTATAGGCGCTGGTGGATCGTTGCTGAGTAGTGCCACGCAAGGGTTGGGTGGAGATAAAACTACCGCTCCAGCTCCTGCAACCCCTCCAGGTCTTGCTGCGCTACCTGCTGGTCAAGGTGCTGAGCAAAACATTCAGTACACCGCTGGTACTCCGCCTGGTGCGGTTACAACTGCGCCTAGTGTTGAGGTAACTGCCCCTCGGCTAGATCTTGATTTGGCTGATACCACTCCTGCTTTGTTGAATTTGATTAACCAAGACAAAGCAAAACCTGCTACTACACCCGCAGCCATTCAACAGAGCGTGGCTAAGGATGTTGTTGATAAGTTGAAGCAAAGCGGTGGCGATGGTTACGTTGATGCGGCAGGCAGGGTTGTCGTTACTGCTATGGCTCCAGAGTTGGATCTGGTGTCGCCTGGTTATGTTTTTGATGCAAACCTGTACGACAGTAGCAAGGCTAAGCCTAGTAGTGCTGGCGCAACAACGCCAAGTGCAACAACGCCCAGTGCAACCAAACCTAGCACTGAGCAAGCACCCGCTGTAGATGTCACAGCCAAGCGCGAGACGGACACAACTGCGCCTGCCGTAGATGTGACTGCAAAATCGGGAATAGACACTGCTGGCGGTGGAACGACAACGTATTTTGGGCCGTCTGAGGTATCACCCCAAGACGCTCAAATCTTGAAGTTGATTGGCGTTACTGCTCCGTCGTCTAAGGGTGGTGCTAGTCAAGTTGCTCGTGCTGGCGCTCAAGCCCCGACATCCAGTCTAATCTCCGCAGAAGATGCGGACTTGTCGGCATTATTCGGCGGTAAGCCTGAAGAGTTGCAAGACGTTTGGAACCAATCATCGCTGCGCTTGAGAAGCGCGCTAGGAATCTAAAATGGCAGAAGAATACAGCTTTGGTGACTACACTTACCGCCCCCTAGACTTTAGCAGTTCGGGTGGTGGCGGGTTTACTGGTGGTGGCAGCATTGGCTTCCAAGCTCCAGTACAGCCTGATGTTGGGCTTGGTTACAATCCGGCCACTCAAGCGTACACAAACTTAGATTTCAGCAACCTGTATGCAGGTGGTGGCGGCGGTTTCCAAATGCCCAGCTCCCAACCTGCTCAGATTCCTGGTTTGCAAGCTCCTGCTCAAACCAACATCCCGCAATACATCCCCAGCGCACGAACCGCCGATGCTTATACCGGCGCGGGCTTCCGTTTGCCTGGTTTGCCTTCTGGGCCTGTTGCTGCTGCTACGGGTGCGCCTGCTCTGCCCACTGGTCAAGCGCCACAAGAACAGAATTTGTTGCAACGTGCTGGTAGTTATCTGGACAAAAACCCGCTGCTTGCCAAGCTATTGGGTGGTGGCCTGACTGCTGGCCTCGGTGGCATCATGGGTGCGCGTGGTCAAGCCGCTGCTGGTCGCTTGCAAAAAGACATTGGCAAGTTGGGTGCTACTCAACGTGAAGAGGGGCAACGTCTGGTTGCTGCTGCTCAACGTGGTGAGCTGACTGCCCCGCAACAACAGCAACTAGAAGCGTTCCGCGCTCAACAGGCTCAAGCCCTATCGTCGCGTGGAATCACTGGCGGCACTGCCGCTCAACAGCTTGATGCCCAGATTGAGAACATGCGTCAGCAACTGTTGCAGCAGAACTTGCAAACTGGTTTGGCGCTTCTGCAAGTCGGTGACTCGTACACGCAGCAAGCAATCAGCGCTGGATACAACGCTGATCAAACGGCCCAGAACACTGCTGGTCGCTTCTATAGCGCTGCTCTGCAAGCCCTGGGTGCTATGCCTGCTCAGCAACAGACTCAACCGACGAGGAATCCGTAATGGCTTTGCGCTTGGGCATGACCGATCCGTTCAAAGGTTTGATGGCGCAGCAAACGCCGTCTTATGTCACTTCTGCTGAACAAGAAGCAGAAAAGGCGCGTACGGGTATTGCAGAGCGTGAGCCTGAGCGCCAAAAAGCAGAAGAAAAGTTTTTGACTGAACGCAAGGAAATGACCCAAAAACTTGCCGCCAAGAAAACAACAATTGGTCAAGACTATGCAGATTCGTATAGCAATCTTCTGCAAGACCCTCAGTTCAAAGAAGCTGAAATTGCTCAATTCACACCGTCCAAAACTAGCGGTCAAGATCTGATTGCTTTGTTCGCTGGCCTAAGCGCCCTGACATTCCTGTCTGGCGGTAATGGTCGTTATAGCGGCAACGCAGGCATGAACAACCTAGCCAACGCGATGGAGGGTTGGAACAAGGGTCGCCAAGACTTGTTCAAGACCGAGATGCAAGAGTTTGATAAGAACATCAAGGCAACTCAGGAACATAACAAAGGAATCCAGAAGCGCCTTGAGCAAGCCATTTCAATGCTGTCCACTAACCGTGATGCAGCGCTTGGCGAGTTGAAAGTTCTTGAGGCTGAGTTGGGTGACAGCGAGCTTGCCTACAACTTGCGTGCGGGACGCTTTGATCGCGCCGACAAGATTGCGCGTGATGCAATCACCGCAGCGGATAAGGTAGTTGCCAAGTGGCAAGACACTCTGCGTAACCGAGAAACAAAGCAAGCTGACATTGATGCTCGCCTGTTCATTGCTGACCAAGCGCACAAAGATAGGATTGCTGCTATTGAGGCTCGCACCAACAAAGGTAAATCACTTACTCCCAAACAAAAATCTGAAGTTGATGGTTTGGATTCTTTGGGTGATGGCTTGGCAAAACTTACAAAAGACTTCAAACCAGAATACGCCAAGCTGGGCGTGATGGGATTTGGAGCTGATGTACAACTTGAGGCAGCTCGTCGCGGCGTCACGCCAGCGGGCGATCAAGCCATGATTAGTTGGTGGTCAAGATATGGCCGCTTTCAAACTCCGAATCGTCACGCGTTGTTTGGCGCAACACTTACCGGCAACGAGTTGAAAGACTATCGTTCGTATACCGCTAAGCCTGGTGACAGCGCCGAAACGATCATGACTATGCTCAGAGATCAAACCGACTATGTGCGCGGGGAGTCTGTGCGCAAGAGAGATGATTTCGAACTCAGAGGTTATTCAGTTCCTGGGGAGTCTCAGGTTGACTTTGAACAATCTTATGGCGGTCAACCGGCCCAAGCGCCCCAGGCACAACCACAAGCTCCTGCTGCTCCCAGGGGTTCTATGCAAAATCCTATTAAGATTCAATAATTTATATGCCAGTCTACGAATACCAAGGCCAGCACTACGACATTGAGACTGATGATTCGTCAGTAGCAAAGTCTAAGATTTTCAAGCATTTGGGCGTTGAAGAGCCTACTGCTGCTGGCTCTTTTGGCAAGGCTGCAACAGAATCTATCGCGCCTGCCATCGGTGGTTTTGCTGGTGCTGAAGCCGGATTGGCTGCTGGTGCTGGATTGGGAGCTATGACTGGCCCTGCCGCTCCTATTGCTGTTCCGGCTTTTGGTCTTGCTGGCGCTCTTGCTGGCGGTTTGGGCGGTGGCTACCTTGCTCAGAAAGGTCAAGAATATCTTGGCGGTTTGATTCCACAAGACATCAAGTCTCGTCTTGGTTTTGGTGAAGCGCAGAGAAAAGCAGAGAAAGAAAAGTATCCAGGGTATTCGCTTGCTGGAGAACTTGTTCCTGGCTTGATGTCTGGCACCAAGGCTGGCGCCGATGTTCTCCAGAAAGGTACTAAGCCTGCCAGAGAGTTGATCAGTAAGGCTTATGGCAAAGAGCCGAAGCAACTTGCAGAAGCCCTTAGGACAAACCTTACGGGTCGCGTTAAGGACGTAATCAGTGGTGTTGAGTCAGCTCAAGCGCAGCCTATTTCTCAACTGCAACGTGTTGGCCGCGCTCAAGAACAACTTGGCTCTAGAGGCCAAGTCGCCGCTGGTCGTCAAACTATGCGTGAGCAGAGAGTTGATCAGGCATTGAATCAACTTAGCCCCCAAGGCACGGTATTGGCAGAAGACTTGGGCGGGGCAATCCAGAACGCTGGGCGCAAGAACATTGAGCAACTGCGGTCTGCTCGCCAAACTGGCGCTATTCAAGACATCAAGCATCCGGCGTTTGCTGATGCAAAGTCCAGAGAAGCTACTGGCGACTTTATTGCTACCAATCCTAAGAGTGCTGAAGCTCTCAGAAATGTTTTGGCTCGCCTTGAGAAAGACATTGCTGATACGCCAGAACCTTATGCGTCAGAGCTGCGTCGCCGGTTTGCATCTATTCGCGGCACAGAAAAGCCGTTGACAGAAGGCGAGCGTCGCGCAGCAGAGTTGCGAGCATCTGTTGAGGGTACTAAGCCAGAAACAGCAAAGGTTGAGCCAATGACGCTTAACCAAGCTGAGTTCTTGCGTCGCATGCTCAAAGACAAGAGCGTCGCAGAAGTTGAGGGGTTCAAGGCTCTTGATGTGAAGCGCATGAATGATTTGGCTGAAGAGCTGACTCGCGCCATGAACGCATATGAACCCCGAATTGGCGAGTACCTTTCCAAGTATCGTGAGCTGTCTGCTCCGATTGAACGCGCTGTCGCTGGTCGTGGCAAACCTCTGACTGAGGCAGAGCAGTTGGCAGAGGAACAAGTGTTGTTTGCTGCTGACAAGGCCGCTGCAACCAACTACTACTTGAATGGCTCTGCTGAGCGGGCGCAACGCCTAATTGATCTTGTCGGCGGGAAGAAGCCAGAAGTTGTGGGCGCGGTTCGCGGATACATGAGATCGCAATTGCAAGGAATGAACGCCAAGCAAGCTGCTGACTTCTTGCAAAAGAATGAAGGTCTGCTGCGTGTCTTCCCAGAGTTGAAGTCGCCAATGAAAACTATTGTGCAAACAAAGGGTGCGGCAGAAACAATGGGGACGGCGGCAACTCAACGTGCTGGCGAGGCCGCAACCCGCCTGGCCGGACAGGAAAAGCAGGCGACGCAACGCATTGGCGAGCTTGAGAAGGTTGCCGAGAAATTCCGTCCAGAACTCAACAAGCTAGAGTTGTCTACTCCTGCTGAGTCTGTAGATATCGCCAAGTCTGTAATTGATAAGCTGAGATCATCTAGACAAATTGATGATGCGGCGCATCGACAGTTGTACCAACAACTTGAACAGGTTGTTGCTAAGTTCGGTGAGAAGCAGGCCGCTAAAGATGAGGCTCGCCGACTCGCCATTATCGCCATGCAAATGGCTGGGCTTGGAACTATTGCTTACTACGGTGGTAAGTCAATTGTTCAAGGCGTTGAATAATTTAAGGAGATAACCATGAAGTACAACAAAGAAGATCTGCGTGCTGCTGCTGGTCTCGGTGATGAGACTGGCCCGCCGGAAATGCGGAAGCCGCGCAAGATGATGAAGCCTGTTGCACGCCCCGCTAAGCGTAAGGCCAAGCGGTGAAGAAGAAAGCAAAGGGCATCAATCCGGCACTAGAGGCCGCTATCAGTCGTCTACTCGAAGAGGTGATGGCTGATGAGACTTGCTCGCTTACGGACAAGACTAAGGTGCTAGACCGTGCCCTCAAGCTGGAAGCAATCAAGCAGAAAGCTGATGGCGATGATTGGGGTGCAGCCTTTATGGATACTGATGAGGAAGATGAGAAGTGATATATCATCAATATCCCAACAATAGAGGGCTGCTACATGGACGCGCTAAAGCTGATTCGTATTGCGATCACGGTCTTGACCGACAGATTGTTGACCATGCTTTCACTGCTGATGACCTTCGGGCTAGCCGTGTGGGTCATGTACGAACCCACCTGGGAGAGAATGGCAATGTGTGCGTTCTTTGCGGTGGCGGTTTTTCTGCCGTGCCTAACCAAGGAGAAGAAAAGTGAAGATCGAGATTATCAAGAAGTCTAGTGTCATAACCACTCCCAAGCCGGAGAAGAGCGGCTACGACTCGAACAAGCAGACGAACACCCGTTTCATCTGGTCGTTCGACGGTAAGCCCTGCCACGACGCTCCGACTAGCAAGCCGGAGAAGAATAATGGCTAACAACATTGCTTTTCAGTCCAAGGGGAAGACAACAAGAATCAACGTAAGCAACGTTGCTAACACGGTTGCTGTATTGGCTGACAATCCATCCAACCAGTTGCGAATCCACAATGGTGGTAGTGAAGTTTTTATACGGGTTGGCACGAGCGTTGCTGATGTTGCTGCGATTCCTACTGCTGGAACACCGGAATACGGAATGACGTTGCACAACAACACCTCAGTCATCATCACAGTTCCGGCGCAAGCGTCTAATACAAGCACCTGTTTTGTCTCGGCAATAGTTGCTAGTGGAACTGCTACCATATACGTCACACCTGGGGAAGGTCTGTAGTGGATCCCGTCACCATTCTCGCTGCTCTCGGCCCCTTGGCGGTTGATCTAGGCAAGTCGCTGATCAGCCGCTTTGTTGCGCCTGACACGTTCAAGCCTGCGACGATTGAGCAATACACCCAGATGCGCCAACTCGATCTGGAGATGTTTAAGGCGATGAATGATGCTGGTGGTGTCAATCCTTCATACCCGTGGGTGGAAGCGATTGTGCGGCTTCAGAGGCCCGCTGTGGTGGCTGTTGTGCTTCTGACTTGGGCGTACCTGATGCTCAACGGTCAGTCGATGGAAACGATTAACAACTTTGCTGCTGCCATCGGGTTCTACCTGTTTGGTGATCGCACCTTGTTCTACTCCAAGAAGAAATGAACCTAAGCCCACACTTCACGCTGGAAGAGATGACGCGTTCTGATTACGCAGCGCGGAAGGGGTGGAAGAATGATCCTGACGACAAGACCATTGCCAATCTAAAGCGGTTAGCAGTCTTGCTTGAGCAGGTGAGAGCAGAGTTGGGTTGCCCCGTCATTATCAATTCTGCTTATAGGTCGTCAAAGGTAAACAGTGCGATTGGTGGTTCTAAGAACAGCCAGCACATGCTCGGTTGCGCTGCTGACATTCGTGGCGTCAACAAGTCTCCAGACGATCTGATGTTGCACATCATTGGTAGCGACATCAAGTATGACCAGTTGATCAGAGAGTTTGATTCTTGGGTTCACATCAGCGTGCCTAACGACCCTGCTGCCAAGCCCAGGATGCAGAAGCTGATCATTGATAAGGAAGGTACTCGTGCCTACTCGTAGGAAGTTTCCCAAGCTGTCAGTCGGACGCGGAGAGAAGCTGCCCGCTTCTAGAGGCGCTGGCTTGACTGCTAAGGGGAGAGCCAAGGCTAAGGCCGCAGGACACAACCTGAAGGCTCCTACGAAGTCTGGCCCGCGTCATAAGAGCTTCTGCGCCCGCAGCAAGCATTGGAAAGGCGAGCGTGGCAAGGCTGCTAGACGGAGATGGGGATGCCGGTAGAGCAGATGGCTCAAACGCCTTTGCATCCTGAAGAAGAGGCCAAATTTCAGGATTGGATCAAAGGTACTGATTGGTATAAAGAGTTTGTGCGTGACTACAAAGAAACGCCAAACTTGAATGATCCACAGTATGACTATCGCGCAGCCTGGAAGGCTGGCGTACAGCCAGAGCGCGACCCATACGACAAGAATCGGTATCACTGGCCATCGGCCCTTCCGTCTGGACAGATGCTCAAAGGGAAAGAGCATCCGACGTTGTGGATGGAAGAGTTTATGAAAGACACTGGTGTAAACCCTGAAGCTCTTGGATTGAAGAATCCGAAAGAGGCAGAGCCAATTCGTCAACAGTTGAAACAACAGCGTGCTTTGATGGACATGCTGAAGCGTTATGGAGTGGTGAAATGAAACAAGGACTGTACGCAAACATTCACGCTAAACGCTCGCGCATCAAGCACGGCTCTGGTGAGCGGATGAGGAAGCCTGGTAGCAAGGGCGCTCCCACCGCTAAAGCGTTCCGCAAGTCGGCTCGCACTGCTAAGCGGTAATCATGCACATCTGGTTCAACCTGCTACTGCTGGTGAACAATCATTTGTACTTTGTAGACTCGCAGGATACGTTGGAAGATTGCCAGAAAGAGAGAGCGTGGTACGAGGAGAAAGACCCGCACGGCAACTATATGTGTGTCGCCGTGCAGGTCAATGTGACTAGCTTTCCTGAGTTACAGGCGCATCTGTCGTCATAAGTTTTCCGTCAAACAGATACGAACCCATGTGTCCGAGGTTGACCCACGGCGCTGCATAGATCTTTATGTCGTGCTTACGGCAGAGCTGGCAGAAGTGGTAGTCCTCTGACAGCAAGCGGTTGGTCTCAGGCTCGATGCTGGTGGTGAAGTATTCGGCGATGTCTGCGCCCATCTGCATGTTGCCGGATACGTCCACCACATCGTTGTTGTAATGCGGTACTTTGTCGGCAAGTGCTTCAAAGACTTCCCGCTTAATCAGCATGAACCCTGTGCCGCCATTCCAAATCTCAGCAGGACGATCACCGCGAACAACGACGTCGCCGGTGTATCCCTTCAGGTTGACGACAAAGGAACCCGTGTGAGCGGCCAAGTCATAACCCTCGACACCATTCTCTACTGCATCCTTCACGGACTTCCAGTTGATTTCTTTCTTGGGGTAGATGCCACAGATGACAGGGACATCTGCATCGACCATCATCGGGACTTCATTGGCATTGAACTTGATGTCTGCATCGATGAAGAACAGATGAGTGAAGTCTGTCTTGAGGAAGTTATGTGCGAGTAGATTGCGCGCTCGCGTGATCAGCGACTCGTTAAACAGGAAGCTGCACGCGCTGTGGTGGCCTGTTGCGTTAAGAGTGCCGACCAAGCTGATCAGGCTCTGCGTGTAGTAGCCAGCGCACATGCCGCCATACATCGGTGTTGCGATAAAAACCTTAGCCATTGTTGCCCCCTTTGGTTGATATCCAGACTCGGGCCATACGCCCGTTGTGTATCAGTTCAGCCACACAATCGTCTGCGGTTTGATAGTCGTTGCTGTTGAATGCGTCTGTTGCTCGGCGCAGGAGATGGTCACACAGGATCAGATACCGTGACCAGTCCTCAAGATTGGGTTCCATGCTTTCCTCAGAAAAGATGGGGCGGTGTGCATACCTTGCGCCCCGTCAAGGTTGGAGGGTAGCCCCAGGGAAGGGAGGGCTTCCTGATGCACTCAGGTAGGTTCAATCTCTTCGCGGACAAGCCTACAGAATTCTTGGAAGTCCATGACGACCAGAGCATCTTTCCTGTCTGCGCGCAGCACCATAACAGGTCTCAGGCTACTACGTTTGGCAGACGTTACTGCTTGATTCCACCACTCGTAGAGAGCCATGTTAGCTCTGCGCTTGCACTCGATAGAGTACGGCTTAAGGATGATGTCCTCACCGCCTGACCGCGTCTGCTCAAGATTGCGGCGGCAATCGACCCCCAGATAGTCACGCAGTGCGTTAACTATCTCTCGTTCGAAAGCAGCGCCTTTAGCGCGGCTACTCATCGTATTCGCTGGCGAAGATGTCGTTCTCTAGCATCCACTCTTCCTTGCGGAGTTGGTCGCCAGAGGCCGACACCCGAGCGAAGTCTTGCAGGAACTCGATCATGCCGTCGAAATCGACGCCACCATCGCGCATCCACCAAGACTCGCCACCAGCGGCGCGGAAAGCGCTGAGTGCTTGTGTGCGGTTCATATTAGAAAGGTACATCGTCGTCATCCCTACGTTCTTTGGGGTACGGCCCCTTCGCCGTGCTGCCGTAGGAATCCACAGCAAGGCTCAGGTACTGGTTGCCAGTCTTGCTAGTCTTGCTCCAGGCTGCGAGCTTGACCTGCACGTTGTCGATCTTGATGACCCCCTGCCACTGGGGTGCAAGGGGATTGCCCTGCTTCTGATTAGGAAACAAGAAACCCCGCCCATCCATACATTCAAATTCAGCCATTTGTTTTCATCCTCGACACTTGTGCTTTTAGTTTAGCACTTTGACCCATTGGCAACTTATCAAGCATCTCTTTGTTCACTTCTCTGAGTGCTACAACCTTCTCAAGTTTCGTGATGTCATCATATTGCTTGCTGCCTTGGATACGCTCTACGAGCTTCTCATAGGCTTGTTGCCACTCTTTGATGTTGTGCAGCAGTGCATACGGCTGTTCGCCTCCTGGTAGCCAGAGCGGACAATCTAGAGCATCATCCTCAAAACCAACTAACTCTACTGGCGGCGTGATGTCTAACGGCGCACGCTCCGCACCAGGGATCGTCTCTGCCTCCGACTCATCCATCATTCCAAGACCACAATGCGCCAGAACAGTCCGTCGAATCGCCTTCGTAGTAGCTTTCATGAAAGCATTAGCAAGGGCGTCGCCTTTGAGGCCACCGATATTTACCGCCCCAGTGTTCTCGGAGATCCGTTGTACCTCATCCGTGACGCGAGCGGACACGACGTATATGTCGTCAACCTTTTCACGCCCAGTTATCTGCACTGATAGCTTCCGCGTCTGGCACAACTGCTGCGTGCAGGACGCATTGGCGTAGAGGATCTGCTTACCGTTAAGCGTCAGCAAGTCGAACGGCTTAGCTGCTGGGTCTAGTCCTGCCTGCTGACAACGATAGTTGTAGTAAGCAATGCGCTGCTCGTTGTTGAGACCCTTTAGATCGCCGTTGATGACCAGGCTGGTGATGACTTCAGGATCAAGGGATACGAGTGCTGTCGTCATCACGCCCCCTTGACCAAGAACCGGCGTGAACCTGGCTGCTCGATCACAAATGATTGATAGATGTCTGGCATGGCTGACTTGAATGCGTCAGCAGAGAATCGTTTGCTAGACTTAGCAGTCTTCCACGTTGCCAGCACCGAGCCGTCAGCGCTAACCAGAGTATCTTTCTCTCCCAGAAAGCTGCATATCTGAGCCTGGAGCGCGTCCTCTTGCTCTTCGAGCGCCCTGCGGGATGACTTGATCTGATAGAGCTTGGCCGAGAGTACCTCGACATCTGCTGTCGCAAGCGCTTGAGACTCTCGACTGAGCGGGAAAACCTTACGAGCTTCCTCAGCGGTCTGTGGCTCTGGGGGATTGCCAGTCTGGATACGGCCCCACAGGTTTGCCTCAATCTGAACCAGCTCATCTTTCTGCTCCTGGGTGAACTCCAAAGGGAACATGCAGAACTCTTGCCCGCCGAACAGGACAGCCAGCACCACCTTGTCTACGCCCAGCACCGTAGCTTCATGCAAGCACTGGTAGTAGTCAGCAGGTGGCACATAGTCCGATCCTGATTCACCAAACTTATTACGCGCAGCGGCGTGATAGTTTTTAGCTTCCACCAGGAAACTGTTGTCGTCAGAGACAAAGTCAAAGTGAGACGCCATGTAAGGCTCTTTGGCATAGACGACAGCGGTGTCGCCCATGTCCCTAAGACGGATGCCTAGGCGCGCCTCTGCCAACTTACCAATGACAGGCTGCATCACATGCCCCATCTGCACCGCCTCAATCTGAGACAGGTCAGGCGGGTCTTGTGCGCCTGTCTTTTCCAGGTACACCTCAAGACTGCGGCCGGAACCAATGCGTCGGGCATCTGTTGCCCAGATCATCTTCCGGCGTTCAACGGGATCAAAGCTCATTTACATCCTCCAATAGTTTGCAGCGATACATATTCGGGAGAGACATGTAGACGCTGCCAGTCTGCCGCTCATCGAGAGTGGCATTCGTATAGGTCAAGGTGACGAACTCTTTGGCTACCGCCTTGACCATTGCCTTGCGCTTGCTTGGCAGCTCCCAGACTTGCTTACGCTTGATTTGCACAGAGTTCACTTCTCTGCCCTCGCTCGTATGATGTCGGCCAGCAATTTCACCATCTCGGCGCAAGCCTCACGCTCCGCTTCAACACACTCCTGCACTAGCTTCAGCACCCAAGGCGGCACTTCTCTGTGACCCGCGATGCGGATGATGTCATCGCGGCTCATCAGAACGGCTCTTCCGGCAGTGGCTCTGCCATCACATCAGGGAAGTGTTCAAAGTAGGCTGCGCCTAGCCCGCACAGGTCATAGTTGTTACGCATGCCATAAGCGGTGATGTACATAACGTCACCCGTTACGACATTGATCTGCTTAGCCTTTTCCATCAAACAGTTGACGGTTTCAGGATCGAAGTGTCGGCAGTCACGACACAGTTTGTAAGGTCTCATGGTTCGCCCTCCGTGGTAGACCAGCCCCATCGAGTGATGAGGTGATGCAAACGTACACGCTTTGTTTTCTTTGTGTCAACAACAATTTTTCACTAAATTGCAAACTTAGAATGGAAACATGGTCTTACGTTAAGGAGGTAAGACTATGTTTAATTCACTCAGAGAGTACGCAACAGTCAGGGAGCATGAGTTCCTGGATGCCATCGAAGAGACTGGTAGCCAGATGGCAGCGGCGAAGAGGTTGGGGATTTCCTGCCGCGCCATTGAGCGTGGATTGCAGCGATTAAGGCGCAGGGCAGCGAGGCAGGGAGTTAGTCCAGAACACGATATGACTCACCCAGTGCCGCAGGGTTATGTGGTCAAAGGTGTCAGCACCTATTATGACCAGGAAGGGAAGGTTAGGGGTCAATGGGTCAAGAGCAGGGAAAACAGGGGAACCCCCGAGGAAATTAGGGAAGCATTCCTCGAAGCGTTCAGAGACGACATCCCGCGTATAGAACCCGCCTCCCTGCTGCACCCGACAGACGACCAGTTCTTGAACGTCTACGTCTACGGCGATCCCCACATAGGCATGCGATCCTGGGCCGAGGAGACAGGCCAAGACCATGACCTGAACACCGCTGAAGCTCTCTTCACGGCTTGCCACAATGACCTAGTGGCTCGCGCCCCATCTGCCTCTGCCTGCATCCTGCTCAACCTGGGCGACTACTTCCACGCGGACGATGGCAGCAACACGACATCCCGCAGCGGCCACCACCTAGACGTAGACGGACGCTATGCCAAGGTTAGAAAAGTGGGGTTCAGGATCCTGCGCTCGATGATTCAGATGTGCCTACAGAAACATCAGCAGGTGATTGTCTGGAACCTGATTGGCAACCATGACGACCACAGCGCTATCGACCTGTCTCTCTGGCTGCAAGTCGCGTATGAGCTGGAACCACGCGTACACATCGAGACCAATGCCAGCAAGTTTTACTACCGTCAGTTTGGGGCAGTGATGCTGGCCGCAACTCACGGTGACACAGTGAAGCCGGATCAAATGGCACAGGTGATGGCATGCGACCAGGCGATCATGTGGGGCCAATGCACCCACCGCTATGCCCACCTAGGACACGTTCACCACAAGTCGCTCAAAGACCTGCCTGGTGTTGCTGTCGAGACCCACCGCATCCTGCAACCGAATGACCTATGGGCGCATAATGCAGGGTATCGGTCACAACGCGATGCTCAGTGCATCACCTACCATCGAGCGCATGGAGAATACGCCAGAACGATTGTGAACCCTTCAATGGCATAGGGGGGCTTGCGCCCCCCCATCCATTAAGGAATACAAACCTCGAACAGGCCGTCTGATGTTTTGGTGATCCATCCAGGTGACTGATACCCGAAGTCATAACCGAGGCCACTCAGCCGCTGCGCCTCTCTTTTCGCTACCGCAGCCGCCTTCTCGGCATCAGTCTTGTCTGCGTAAATCATCCAAGACACCTTGCAGCCGCCGCGCTCACGCACGGGCTTGGGATAGTTTCCCATGATGTTTCCCTCCATTTAGTTAAAGAGCGTGTCGATCCCTTCATCGACATACTCATTATACCATGCATATCATCATGTGTGTCTGTATTTTCTTATCAATCATTGAACATTGATAAGTCGAAACTATCACCAAAATCATCTGGCATGAGTCTTGCTATACATGTACACAGAAAGAATACACATGTGGATTATTCACATGTGGATAAATCACATGTGTCTTATCCACATGTAATCATTACGAATGTAATGGTTTATTAGACACATAAGATATACCAAAACTCTATCTCTAAAAAACAAGTACACATGTAAGTAAGACACATGTAATTGATTCACAAGTCTGTGAATCACATGTGTATGAATCACATGTGAATGGCGATGAGACCGTTAAAGCCAGCCCCAACCGACCCAGATGAAGACGAAAGCTGCCCAACCTGCTAGGAACCAAGCCCAGTACTCGGGCGCTTCGTCGTCTACTGACAAAGGTTGATCGTCTTGGAATGCCTCACGCATTGAGCGCGGGACGCGGTAATCGCTGGGGCGATAGTTATCGGGATACATCTCTGGCCTCCTATGAGCGCGTGTAGCGCGTTAAAAGGGGCGGGCTGGTATGGTTACCTCACCCGCCCCGATAGAATCGATTGTGGCGCGTTATGCGGCTTCGGGCTGTTCTTCGTCTTCGTCTTCCGGCTCTGCTTCGCCCTCGTCCTCGTCGGTGTCTTCGTCATCCTCGACTTCAATTTCGGACACGACGTATTCGTCAGTCGATTCGTCTGCGTCGAGTTCGCCGGATTCGACTTCACTTAGGGCTTCGGTGGCGCTGGGGGCTTCGGTGTAGAAGGTTGAAACAAAGTAATTGGTCACTCGGAAAAAGGGCATGATGGTCTCCTATAGGGCGCGGGATGCGCGCCCATAAGTGTATGACTAGGTTGTGTATTTTAGGTGACTACCAGCAGCGCCAGATAGATGAGACCACACAGGCCCAACACGCACGCAATCATGCTTAGCGTCTCGGATAGGACTGGATGCCGCTCATGCCAGGATCGGCGCCTGGACGGTGACCATATATCGCGTGTCATGCTGCGCGCCCCTTGGAATCCCACCAATCATCGTCCAGAACCAAAACATCGAACCATTCTTTTTGCAAAGTAAGGGTGTGAGGTTTGCGATCCTGGCTGTAACGCTGCTGAAGTTCGATGCACATACTTAGGCCGTGCTCAAATCCATCAACCGCAGTTCCCTCGGCTTCCATGAACCAAACATCGGGATCAAGACAATCAATTCCGTTAGTTTGGATAAAATTTCTTACTTGGCTCTGGCCAATAAGGTTAAGTGTGTAGACGTTCATGCTGCGCCCTCCTCGCAGTAGTCCTCGACCATATGCTCGGCAATCTCGTGCCAGTCAACGTCCGAGAGAAAAGCGAGAGCGTAGTCAAGAGTGAGGCCATCGCCATTGGCGCTCATGCACTCCTCAGCGTAATCCTTCAAGAATTGCGCCAAGTTCAAAGCGTCAGCGTTCAAAGCGTCAGCGTCATGTTCTATCCACTGCTGTTCGTATGGATCAATGCCGTCGAACATCTCAAGGTTGACGCGCCAAGTGGCGTAGTTCGTCCATCCGTTATAGTTTTTGTCTTGCATGATGTCAGTCTCCAAGGTTAGGAATTGCAGAACGATTCGGCTAGGTCACGCATTTCGCCCCAAGTGTGCGTCTCAATCAAGTCTGGATATTCTTGCAGCAGGGCGCGAATGTTACGCTCAACATCATCGCGCTCGTCCCAATACACTTTCGTTTCTAGCCAGCGCATGAAGTGTGACTCTGTTGCTTTGTCCATTGCTTAACCCTCCAAGGTTGTCGATGCGAGGCGCATCATGAGGCGCACCGCAGTGCGCCCTAGATGAGTCTTACAGATAACCCAAGTGCAGATTGTTTTCCCATACTGCGATGCGCCAAGTCTTGCCATCGTTGATTGACTCGCACAGATATGACCATCCG
>Ga0209598_10001458_pt1 | contig 19367 bp, 16 predicted proteins | sample M_140807_EF_Meta_FD_187317 | JGI IMG/M metagenome (GOLD analysis project Ga0209598, IMG submission 187317) | Freshwater microbial communities from Lake Montjoie, Canada to study carbon cycling - M_140807_EF_MetaG (SPAdes) (version 2) | ecosystem: Environmental > Aquatic > Freshwater > Lake...
CTAGCATGTGTTGGATCGCGCGATTCAGCGCCTTCGGCGATGCCGCCTCAACGCATCGCGCTCTAACCTTTGTTTGGTCGCGGGATTCAGCGTCTTCGGCGATTCCGTCTCAACGCATCCGGCTCTAGGCGCATGCCGGGCGGCATCCTGGCCCTGCTGGCCGCCGCCAACTTCGTCGCCGGCATGGGCGCGCTCGGCGTGGTCGGACTTGTCGGCCCGGTCGGCCTTGCCTTCGACCGCCCACCCTCAGAGGCGGGCTGGATGATGAGTCTCTACGCGCTGGTCTATGCCGTGGCCGCGCCCGGGCTCGTCTCCCTGACCGGTGGGCTGGACCGGGCGCGGGTGCTCTCGGTTGGACTGTGCCTGTTCGGCGGGGGCGCGCTGGCGGCGGGGCTGGCGCAGGGCTTCGTCCCGCTGCTCACGGCGCGGGCGACGATGGCGGTGGGCGGGGCGCTGATCACGCCGGTCGCCGCCTCGATCGGGGTCGCGCTGAGCCCGCCCGAGCGGCGGGGCCGCGCGCTGGCCCTGGTGTTCTCGGGGCTGACGCTTGCCCAGGCGCTGGGCGTGCCGGCCTGCGCCTGGCTTGGCTACGCCCTTGGCTGGCGCGTCGCCTTCTTCGTGGTGGCTGCCCTGGCGCTGCCGCTGGCGGCGCTGGTCGCCTGGTCCCTGCCGCGCGGCATCGCCGTGCCGCGGGTCGGGCTGCGCACGCTGGGCGCCGCGCTGGCGACGCCGCATCTGCTGCTCGCGCTTGGCTTCACCGTGCTTTTCCTGGGCGGGGCCTATGCGTTCCATACCTTTCTCGGCCCCTATGCCGAGGCCCGACACGGGCTGGCGCGGGACGGGGTCACGGCCCTGCTCTTCGCCGCCGGCCTCGGCGCGGTGCTCGGCAACCTGCTCGCCGGCTGGCTTGCGGACCGGCTGGGTCCGGTGCGGACCTTGGCGCTGCTCGGCCTGCTCCAGGCGCTGATCCTGCTGCCGCTGACCTTGCTCGCCTTACCGGTCCCGATGCTGTTTCTCGGGGTCGTGCTCTGGTCGATGGTGGGCTGGGCCTTCGGCGTACCGCAGCAACTGCGCCTGGCCGCGCTGGCGCCGGCGATGACGCCCGTGCTGTTCGCCCTCAATGCCGCTTGCATCTATGCGGGCGCCTCGCTCGGCGGCATCGCTGGGGGGCTGGCGCTCGACCGCTACGGCACGGCCGCGCTCGGCCCGACCGGGGCGCTGCTGTCCCTCATCGCCGTCGCCTCCCTGCCGCTGGTTGGGCGGCTTGGTCGTAGCAGGGGCACGCGGCGTTGACCCGTGCCGCGCAGCTCAGGAAACCGGAGGTTGCCGCCCGGCGAGTGAGGGCCGGAAAAAACCAATAGCAGCGGCCAAAGGATGCGACCGCTGGCCTCAGACGGCGATGGCGAAGCGGGCGAAGTCGCGGGCGATCGCGTCGTAGATCGGGCGCTTGAAGGGCACCGCGAGGGCGGGCAGTTCGGCGAGGGGCGCCCAACGCCAGGCGTCGAATTCCGGGTGAGGGTCGGCATCCAGCCGGATATCCGCATCGGTTCCGGTGAAGCGCAGCGCGAACCACCGTTGCCGCTGGCCGCGATAATGCCGGGCAATACGAAAGCCCCGCGCCGCGAGGTCCGGCGGAAAGTCGTAAGTCAACCATTCCGGATGCTCGGCGATGATCTCCGCCCGGTCGGTGCCGATCTCCTCGGCCAACTCGCGCAGCACTGCCATGCGGGGGTCTTCATCGGGATCGATCCCGCCCTGTGGCAGCTGCCAGCCGCCCGCCGCACCTTCGGCATTGGGCATATTCGCCCGTCGCGCAACGAAGACGAAGCCCGCGCGGTTGAACAGCATAGCGCCGACATTCGGCCGATAGGGCAAGTTGGTCATCGTCACTCCGACGGACGGCGTGGCCCGGGCGCCGGCATGACCACGATGGTCACGCTGCGTTCGGCCGGGACACTGCCACGGGCAAAGCTGGCGCGCCGCGCTTCGGCGCGGATTCGGGTGGGCGCGGTGCCCCGGGCTGCAAGTTGTTGCGCTACCGCCCGGGCCCGCCGTGCGGCGAGATTGAGGCCGCTCGCCGCCGCCCCCTCGCCCAGCGCGGCGTGACCCAGCACGCAGAGATTGCGCTTTGCGTCCCGGGCGGCGAGCGCTGCCGCTGCATCGAGGTTGGCCCGCGCCGCCTCCCCAGGATTTGCTACCCCCTTGGCGAAGGGAATCGCAAAGACATCATCCTCCAGCTGTTCGGCACCGACGCAGCCGAAGGGCCGGGTCTGGGCGCCGGCGTCCAGCGGCAGCAACAGGGCGGCCAGCAGCAGCAGGCACCGCATCACCCCGCCACCAAGGCGCCCGCCGCGCATAACCTGTCGAGCAGGCCAGGGGCATCGAGGCCAGGATGCGCCCGCCGCAACTCGGCCAGGGTGATGTCCGGGCGGCCAAGCATCCAGCCAACCGCCTCCGCTTCGGCCGCGGCCAGCGCAACCGTGCCGGAGGCGGTCTTCAGCACCCAGTCGCCCCCCCGCCGCACTGGCTTGGCGCCGGGCAGCAGGACCCGCCAGGCCGGGGCCTCATCAGGATCGCCGGCACGGCTCGCCGGCGCTAAGCCGCGCGCCGCCAGCAGGTCGTTCCCCCCGCGCGGGAAGCGATACTCGGCAACGAAGCGCTCCAGCGCCGCCATCACCTGCGGTTCGCGGCAATACTCGGCAAGCCGCTGGCCGAGCTGCCCGGCCCGGGTGGTCAGCGCGAACTTCGCCGCCGCGCTGCCATCCTGGCGCGGCAGCGGCTTGCGGAATTCGGTGTCCTGGATTGCCCGCTCCAGCAGCATGTTGACCAGATCGATGCCAAGCGGCGCGTGCAGGCCGTAGGTGATATGCACCGAGGCCGGCGCTTCGGCGAGCGCGTCGTGGTACCAGCCGCGCGGCAAATAGAGCAGGTCGCCGGTGCGCAGCAGCACCTGTTCGCGCAGCTTGCCTTTCGCCCGTTCGTGATGCGGCTGGCCAAGGTGGCGGAAGGCAGGATGGGGGATCGGCCAGTCGGCGCGCCCGTCCCAGAGGTTCCAGGTCTTCTCGCCCTCGACCTGCACGGCCCAGACGTCGTGGGTGTCGAAATGCGCCGGGAAGGCCTTATGGCTCTGCCAGGAGATGTAGATATTCGCCTGGGCCTTGCCGAGCCCGGCGCCCTCCAGCGCGGCCGAGATGGCCGCCATGCCGGGGGTCAGGCTATCGACATCGTTCAGCACGACACTCGCGCCGCGCCCAACCCAATCGCGCACCTTGTCCGCGGCCGGCTGCAACAACGGGTCATTGTCGCGGGAGACGGCGCGGACGCAGTACTCCTCGGCCGGCACGCCCTGGCCGTCGATGACGAGCTTGAACGATTGGCTCGACCAGATATGGGTCATGTCGAGCAGCCGGTTGATCTGACGCCAGGACAGGGCCTGGGCGAATTTTGCGGCGCCCCCCCGGACATGCAGCGGCTTGCGGTCGTGATAGTCCGCGAAAAACTGCTCTGAGGTGATCGGTGCCAGCAGATCGGCAAGCGCGAGGCTCATCGCGGCGGAGTATAGCCGATGGGATCGCGGGCGGCCATGCGGAACCCCGCCGGCGCGGACCGCGTCAGGCCGCGGCGAAGAGGTAGTTGGGCATCGGCCGGGTCTCGTCGACCACCTGCTTGACGCCTGGGACGCCCTCAGCGAGCACCCGCAGCCCGTGCCTGACGGCCTCGGTCTTATAGAAACCATGGAAGCAGACCACGCCGTGCCTCACCTCGACCAAGGTGTAGAAGGTGTCGGCCCAGGGCTCCCGCCGCATGGCCGCGAGGACGGCGCGGCGAACCCGGTCGTCGGAGAGGTCACCGTCAGCCGGCGGGGGCGAAACAATCGCCCGGAGCAGGTCGGAGCGGGAGACCATGCCGCGCAACCGGCCATTGCTCAGCACCACGACCCGTCGGATGTGCTTCTCCTCCAGCAGCTTGGCGATCTGCGCGGCGGTGGCGTCTTCCGTGACCGAAACAACGTGGTCGGTCATGATATCCGACGCGGTATGGCCGTGGGTACGGGAAAACCGCTCTGCCAGCTGCGCGGGATCGCTGAACAGGGCGCTGAACCAGCCCTCCGGCGCATCTTCCTCGCCGGCCAATCGGCGGATGAGGTCGGCTTCCGTCACGATCCCCATGACCTGGCCATCGGCCCCCTGGACCGGCACGGCCGAAAGGCCGCGCTGCGAGAGCAGCCGCGCCACGACCGCCACCGGGGTTTCCGGCGGCACCGTCACGACATCGACCGTCATCAAATCCTTGGCGGTGAGCGAACTCATATCGGGGCCCCCGAAGCGGGGCGGCCAGCGCCGGCATCAGAAAGGCCCCCCGGCAGTAGCGCAACACGGCTGGCGGCTAGAGTAAAGGTAAAGATTCGCGGCGCGGAACCGCTCGCTTTCGCGGCGCTGGGCGGAGTAAGGTTGGGATATGCTTGGCCGCGATATCGGGCTCATGGCGCTGTTGTTTTTGCTCGCCGGATGCGGCGCGGGCTCCCAGGCGCCTTTGCTGCCGTCCTTGACCGCCGACGCAAAGGCTCGGCCGGAAGCCGAGCCTGATGGTCCGGCGCTGCGCGTCGCCCTGGACGGGCGGCAGACCTATGCCCGGCTGATCCAGGAAAGCGGCAACCGGCGGCTGTGGCGCACCGGCACGGGCCTGGTGCTGGCAACCGAAGGCGGGCGGGTGATGGCGACGTCCGGCGCCGGGGAAATCCTGGTCGCCACGCGCTTCACCGATCCCGATCCACTGACCGCGCCGGTGCCGCTGCTGACGGAGCAGGTCCTCTCGCATCGCGCCATCGACCTGATGGCGGCCAGCCGCGCGCCGGAGAGCATGCGCTTCGGCGTGCCGGTGGAGTGCCAGTTGACGGCCTCACCCACCCCGGACCCGGCCATCCTCCTGGTCGAGGAGCAGTGCCGCGCCACCGGCGAGGGCCGCTTCACCAACCGCTTCTGGGTGGAAGCCGAGGGCGGGGCGATCATCCGTTCCGAACAATGGATCGGGCCCGGGATAGGGCTGCTCAGCGTGGAGTTCCTCTGACCGGCGTCAGCCGCGCCAACTGAGCCCAGCGGTGCGGACCCGGCGCGCGACGACCAAGGCCCAGGCCAGTTGCACCGCCAGCGCCGGCAGCAGCACGAGCGGCTTCAGCATCGCATCCAGCCGCAGGAACAGCACCGCGAGGGCGGCGTGGAACAGCACGAAGCCCCAATGCACCGCCGCCACCCGCCGCACCGGCATCCCCGCGCGCTGGGCCATCTGATAGAGATGCGTGCGGTGCGCCGCGCCCACCCGGTCGCCCATCACGGCGCGCCGGGCCAAGGTGAAGGCCGCATCGAACAGCAGCCCGAAAATCAGCAGCGGCACCAGGGTGAAGCTGACCTGGGTCGCATCAAACCGGCTGGCCGCGATCGCCAGGACCGCCAAGGTGAAGCCCGCGAACTGGCTGCCGACATCGCCCATGAAGATCCGCGCCGGATGCAGGTTGAAGGGCAGGAAGCCGGCGAAGCCGGCGGCCAGGAACAGCGCGGCCGCATAGACGAACCAGCCCCCCAGGCTGGCCGAGAGGACACAGAGCCCAAGGCTGGCGAGCACCACCACGCCGCCCACTAGCCCGTCCAGCCCATCCATGAAATTCACCGCATTGGTGCAGCCGACAATCCAGAACAGCGTCAGCGGGATACCGAGCCACCCGAGTCCGACCGGCCCGTACCAGGGCAATGCCAGATGCGAGACCACCAGGCCGCTGCCGACCGCGACCAGCGCGGCGGCGATCTGCGCCGCCAGGCGAAGCCGCGCCGAGAGGCTGCGCATGTCGTCGATCAGCGCCACCCCTGCGATCGCCAGCGCCGCCAGGATGACGCCGATGAACTGGCGTTCCGCGATGCGCGCGAAATCGGCGGTGCGATAGAGGACCAGCATGCCGATGACAAAGGCGATCACCACGCCGAGCCCGCCGCCGCGCGGCGTTGGCCGGGTGTGGGCGCTGCGGGCGTTGGGTTCATCGAGGATCGGGTAGGCGATCATCAGCCGGACCACCGCCGCGGCAATGAGGGCGAGCAGCCCCGCGAAGGCCAGGTGGGTGAGGAGATTCTCGAACCGCATGTCAGCGCGGATGTGAACGATGCCGCCGATGCCGGCAAGTCGCCCCGGCCGCGTCGCCGCCCTGGTCGGCGGCGCACCCCACCCAAACTAGAGCGGGATACGTCGAGGCGGCATCGCCGGAGACGCTGAACCCCGCGACCAAACAAAGATGAGAGCCGGATGCGCGAGCGAACGCGAACGCAGCATGCTCTATTGCACCAGCCCCGTGAAGCTTCGGGAGAGCGCGTCCCAGCGCCCTTCCCGCGTCACGGACCAGAGCGGATTGTCGACCATCAGGCGCTGTCCGCCATCGCGCTGGACCGGGCGGATGACGGTCGCCGCCTGGCGCGTCGTCTCCGGCCCCAGCATTTGCAGCGGGAAGCGGATATAGATGCCCTTGTCGAAGCTGCCCTCGCCGAATTTGCTGAAGGGGACATTGGTGAAGGTCGCCCAGCCGCCCACCTCGATGCCGCTTTCAAAGCGCCGGCCGATCTCGATTGTGCCGCCCCAATCCCCGGCGAGGTAGCGCCCCGCCCGCAGCACGGTGAACATGTTGAAATAGGGCAGGTCGAGATAAGCCGAGGCATGGCCGGTGACGATGTTGTAGGCGCGCATTGGGAAGGTCATCTGGAAGTCGCGCTGCGTCACCCAAGCCAGGTCGAGGCCGAAGGCAACGGGCCGGTCCTTCGGCCGCCACAGGGCCTCGGCGGCAATCCCGGCGAACATCGGCTCCAGGATGCCGCCGGTCACCCGCGCGAACCAATCGGGCGCGACGGTCCAGATTCCCTCGGCATACAGCGTCGGGATCGAGCTTTTGCCCTGCTTGGCATAGAGCGCGTAATCCGTCCGGACATGCGGCAGTTGGCTATTCGACGGCGCGCCGGTATCGAGATTGCCGCTGAGCGTCTGCGCGACGCTGCCGGCGAGCGCCAACCCGGCGCCGAGCTCGAGCCGCGCCCCCGCCCCGGCGCCGAGCTGCCAGAGAATCTTCCCGCTGGGGTCGCCCAGCACAAGCGCGGTGCGCGGCTCCAGCGCCCAATCCAGCCTTGGTCCCCAGGGCGTATCCGGCATGGCCGACGTCGTCGCCGGCAATAGCGTCGCGCCGGCCAGGATCTCCTCGGCGCTCCCGCTACCGGCAGCCTGCCCCTCGATGGTCTCACGCAGCAATTCCAGCCGCGCGATGGGCACGCCGACGCGATGCCACTCGACGGTCAGGCGCTCCACCTCCGGCGGCAAGGCCGGCTGGGCGGCGCGGGCGACGCGGCCGGCGACCTGGGCCAGGGTCACGAACCGCCCGCCAGAGACGGCGATCCGCGCGCTGCTGCCGATGATCTCGACGCCCAGGAAATCGAAGCCCTGCTCGGTCAGGCGTTCCCGCAGCAAGGCATCCCGCTCGGCGGGCGGCAGCGGCGGGGAAGGTCGCGGCAGCAAGGGCGGCGGCGGGCGGCGGTAGATCTCCGGCGGTCGATCGGGGTTGAGGCGAAAGGAGATCCGGAACAGCGCATCGGTGCCGTTGACGAAAAACAACCCCGCATCCAGCCAGTGATTCTGCCATTGCAGGCCGGCATTGACGCGCGACTGCGCCTTGCCTTTGAGGCCGTAGGTGATGCTCGGGTATTTATAGCGCTCATCGCGCAGCCGGTCGGCGGAGTATTCGAGCTTGCCGCGCAGCCCCTCGAAGCGGCCCCAAGGCGTCTCGATCGGCGGCGCCACCCATTCGAGGCCGCCCATGACGCCCACCGTCTCGCCATGGAACCAGCTGTTCCAGCTCGGCACCCCGCCCTGGCCGACGCTGCGCGGGCGGGTCGTGAAGCTTGGGTTGGTCCAGCCGAGCGGGTTCGGCATGTCGTTGCCGGTGCCGAAGCGTCCCCAGCCCATGCCGGCGGTGACGTCGAGACTGCCAAATTCCCGCAGGCCAAAGCGCTTCGAGGCGACGAGGTATTCGCCGCCGTAGATGCCCGTGCCGGCCAAATCCTGCAGCCCCACGGCAAGCGCGGGCATCCACTCGCCCTCCTGCCAGAGGCGGAACTTCATGTCGAAGCCGCGATCCGTGGTGGTGCCACGGCCGGTGGTGCCGTTCAGCCGCTCCCCGAAGCGGAAGGTGGTCTCGAGGAAAGGCAGTGCCTGGAAATTGACGAAGTAGAATTGCCGCTGATTGCGCAGCGCCGCGCCCGCCTCCAGCGTGCCGTCGGGACGAAAGCGGGCATTGCGGGTCTCGATCAGACCGACGCCGCCGAAATCCCCCCCGCTCGCCGGAATTTCGTTATTGGAGGGCGGCAGGTTGTGCTGCGCCGCCGCCGGTGCGCCGAACAGCACCAGGACCAGGAGCAGGACCAGCGGCAAGGCAAACGCCGCGCTACTGCATCGAGGAGCGCGCAATGACCGCCAGCGCCGCCGAGGACAACGCGACCTGCGACAAGACCTGGGTGATATCGCGCGCAAAGCCCCAGGTCTCATAGGGCGAAGGGTCCTGCGGCACGACCACGGTACTGCCCGGCGGCACCGGCGGGCCGCCGGCCTGCCAACCGCCGATCCCGGCCGGCACCGACTGGCCATTGGGCAGCACGACGAAGGCCCGGCCACCATCGGCAAAGCGCTGCTGGCCGCCCGAGGCGCGGACATATTCCGCCGACCGCCAGCCGCTTTGGAATTGCAGACTGCCGGGGTTGAGCACGGCGCCGACCACGGTCACCTCGTTCGGCCGCTTCGGCATGGCGATCAGATCGCCCGGCTGCAGCAGCACATCGAGGTCGGAGCGGCTGGCCAGCACGACGGGATTGGCTTCCACCACCATGCGCCCGGACGCGCGGGTCTGTTTCAGCGTCTGCGCCAGCTGCTGGCCGGCGGCGATGGCACCGCCCAGGTTGGGTGCACCGTTCATGCCGGCCACGTTCATGCCGGCCGCGACCTGCAACAGGTTCTGTTCCAGCTGCTGGGCGCTGCGCGCGAAGCCTTCCTGCTGGGTGACCTGCACGCTTTGGCGCGTGAAGACCGCGCCATAGGGATAGGCCTGCGGGGTCAGCCCGCCCGCCCGGGTGATGATATCGGAGAGCTTCTCGCCACGCCGGATATCGTAGGTGCCGGGGCGGACGAATTCGCCGACCAGGACGACCGGCCCGGTATCGCGATCCCCGAAGCCGCGCGGCACCTTCACCGCATCGCGCGGTGAGAGCTTGATGGCGTTGAAGTTGCGTGACCGCAGGTCGATCATCATGCGGTTGAGCGGCAGCGAGCTGTTCTGCTCGCCCGGCTCGCGGGCCAACTCGATCTGCGCGAGATCGGCGGTGTCGGTCACGCCGCCCGCGGCATCCACCAGCGCCTGCAGGCTCGTGCCCTCGAGCAACGGATAGAGCCCGGGCTGCAAGACCTCCCCGGTCAGCAGCACTGATTGGTCGAGCAGGAAGGGCAGCAGCGCGGGATAATCGAGGAAGAGTTGCGGGCAGGGCTGGCGACCGAAATCGGGGAAGCCGGCGGCGCGCGCATGGGCGAAGCGCATGCGGGAGGCCTGGGCGGCCACCGTCAGCCCCACCAGCGCAGGGCAGTTGGTCCCGAAAGCGGGCGGTGTCGTGGTCGGCACCAGCATCATGCCCGGCGGGATATTCGCCGGCTGCGCCAGGATTCCATTGGCAAGGTTGCCCCCCGGTAGGCCGGCGATCGGCGTGATGCCGCCCGGCAGGGCAGGTGCGGTCGGCGTATCCGGGACATCCCCCCGCAGCGCCTGCTGCACCGCCGGGCTCGCCAGGAAGATGAGGTCGGGCTTGCCGATCAGGATGACCTCATCGCCCTCATGCAGCGGCATATCCGCCTGCCCCTGCAGCACGCGCGCCAGATCGAAGCCGATGAAGCGCCGCGCCCGGCTGCGCGCATCGATGCGCCAGACGATGCCGAGGCGAATATAAGGGTCGGGCTTGACCACGCGCGGATCGGCCAACAGGCCGCGCAGCGTCCGCGCCCGCCCGCCGGCCGAGCGCAGGATGGGCGCCGCGACATGGCCGGCGAGGCGCAGCTGCTCGGCATCGACATCCGAGCCAGGTTCGACCCGCAGCGCATCGCCCCGGCGCAGCGCGGTCCCCGGGCTGATCTCCAGCACGCTGCGCCGGCCCTCACCATCGGTCGAGCGCAGCAGGAACCGATTGCCCGAAGGTCGCAGCGGCTCACCGGCGAGACGCAGCATGGCGGCGAGCGGCGCCTGCGCCGTGCCGGCGGGCAATTCGTAGATGCCGGGGCGGGTCACCTCACCGAACAGCGCGACGACCCCGCCGAGCGACGGCACCAGGATGCGCTCGCCCTCGCGCAGCCTGAGGTCCGGGGCATTCCCCTCACCGGCGATCACCGGGTAGAGATCAATGCTGCGCCGACCCTGCGGGCCTTCGACGCGGATCATCCGCAAGGAGCCGGTGCGCCGCACCCCGCCCGCGGCGACCAGCGCATCGAGCAGGCTGGAGAGGGCGGAGACCGCCTGCAGGCCGGGCCGCGCCACCTCGCCGCCGACAAAGACCGTGAATTGCCTGACCTGGCCGATCGAGACGAAGACCTCGGTGCCTTCCAGCTCGATCCGCGCCCTGGCGCTGAGATCGGCGCGCAGCTCACGCAAGGTGCGGCCGGCCGCCGGAATAGGCGGCATATCCGGCAGCCACAGCATGCCGTCACGGGCGACCCGCACCGAGAAGGTCTGCCGGGCACGACCACGGAAGGCGACCACCACCTCATCATCGCGGCCGAGCAGATAATCGTCGGGCAGCGTGCCGAAGCCCTGGCCGGGCGTCACCCCGCCCGGCAACTGGCGCAGCGTGTCGTAGCCGAACTGGCGCAGCGGCGCGGGGATGCAGGGGGGCGGCATCTGCGGCGGGCAGGGGACGGCGTCGAGCCGAGTGGCGAAGAAGGCCTCGGCCGGGGAGAGCGGCTCCTCCGGCAGCGCTCCCGCCGGGACGGCCGGGGCTGGCCCGGTGGCAGCGGCGTAGGGCGGCGGCAAGGACTGCGGCGCGGCGACCGCCGGGACGGGCGCGGCGCCGCCGTTGAACATGCGTTGCAGGAAGTCCTGCTGCGCTGCCGCCGGCAGGGTGGGCAAGGGCAAGCCGCCCGGCAACGTTGAGGGGAGCGACGGCGCCGAGAGGTAGCCGCCGCCCGCGCCGGTCTGCGGCCAGCCAGCGACGGGTTGCAGCACGAGGCCCCCGATAATGAGGCGACTGAGGAGGGAGCGGAAAACCCCTGGGCGATAGCGCATTACAGGTCGCGGTCCTGGGTCCGGGTCTGGTCCGTGGAAGATGCTGGAGGTTAACGACTCATTCAAGTATAATCGTAGACAGAATGCTAAAAACATATTCTGTCCGGGGATTGGCCAACCTCGTCTTCGACCTGGGACCACGGCCGATCGGCCTGGCCATCCTGCATCGCGCGGCCCTGCGGGTCGGGCTGCCGCAGCGACGGCTGCGGGATCGGCCGGCGGTCGCCGGGCCATTCCTGGAGCATGGGGCGTTCACATTCACCCACGCGCCCAGCTCAGATATTTGTTCCGTCGCGGGTTTAAGCGTTTTTGGCGGTGCCGCCTCACCGCATCCCGCGCTGGGTGCGACCACCCCGCCGCCGCCGCCGGACCTGCCGCCGGAGCACCGGGCCGCGCTCCTCGCCGCCGCCCAAGCCGTGCGCCCAGCCGATTGGCATGGCCCCTTTCCGGCGGACACGCCCGCCCTGCGACTCGATCTTTACGGTCCCGGTGACATCCGCCCGGTGTGGGAGCGGAACCGCTGGGCGGAATTGCCGCTCCTCGCGCAGGCTAGCCGGCTCGATCCCGCCGGCGGGCATCTGCAACGCGCCGAGCTGCTGCTGGCCGATTGGTGCGCGCGGAACCCGCCCTTCCGCGGACCGAACTGGGCTTGCGGACAGGAAGCGGCGCTCCGCGCGCTGCATTTCGGGCTCGCACTCCGGCTGCTCGGTCAGGCGCCGACCGCCGGGGCGCGGGCGGTGTTGGAACTGCATGGTCGGCGGATCGCCGCGACCCCGCTCTATGCCTTGGCGCAGGACAATAACCATCCGGTCTCCGAAGCGGCGGGGCTCTGGCTCTGTGGCACCCTGGCGGCGGTGCCGGCCTGGCGCGCGGCCGGAGCCACCCGGCTGGCCGCGGCGCTCACCCGGCTGGTGGCGGCCGATGGCAGCTTCGCCCAGCTCTCAACTGGCTATCACCGGCTGCTGCTGGATGTGCTGAGCGTCGCGGCCTGGCTCGGCCTGCCCCTTCCGCCGGCCGCGCGCGCCAGGGCGGCGGCGGCGGTGGGCTGGCTGCGGCCGCTGGTTGCGCCCGGGACCGGCGCCATGCCATGGCTGGGCCACCAGGACGGGGCCTGCTTCGCCGATCTCGGCCGCGGCGGTCTCCAGGATGCGAGGCCCAGCCTGGAGCGGGCCGCCCGGGTGCTGGCCGGTGGCTCCGCCGGCTGGCCGGCCGAGGCAGGCTGCGCCTGGCTCGATCTGCGGCCCGGTGTGGCTGGCCCGATCCCGCCGCTGGCCGGGCGGCAGGGGGGGCTGCGCGGCTGGTCGGCCGGCCCCGCGCGCGGGTTTCTGCGGCTCGGCCCGCTGCGCTTCCGCCCGGGCCATGCCGACCTGCTGCACTTCGAATTATGGGATGGCGACCGGCCGATCCTCCGCGATGGCGGCACCGGGCACTACAATCCGGTGGTGGAGGCCTTGGTCGGCACCGCCGGCCACAACACCATCGCCTTTGACGACCAGGATCAGATGCCGCGCCTGGGCCGCTTTCTGTATGGCCATTGGCCGGCGGCCGGGCCGCTGCCGGCGGGCGGCTGGCTGCGCGATCATCGCGGCAACCGCCATGAACGGCGCGTCACCGCGCGGGGCCGGGTGTGGGAGGTCGAGGACCAGGTCGCCGGCCGCTTCAAGGCGGTTGTGCTGCGCTGGCGGCTCGGCCCCGGCGATTGGCAGGCGACGCCGACCGGCGCCGCTGGTCCGGGCGCCCGGCTGAGCCTCACCGCCGATGCCCCGCTGCGGATCGCACTCGAGCGCGGCTGGCAGAGCCCGGTCTATGGCAGCGTGGAACCCACGCTGGTGCTGGCCGCGCGGGCCGCCAAGCCGGTCCGTTGGCTCCGGACGCGGATCGAGCTTCCCTTCATAGATAATTGAGTATATTATATACTTATAAGGCGCCCCTGGAGGCACGGAGACGGCGTGACGCTGCAAGACCTGCTGCAAAACCTTTGGCGCCGGAAATGGGGCCTCGCCCTGGCGATCCTGGCCTTGGTGGCGCTCGGCACCAACGTCATTCTCTCGCTGCCGCGGCACTACGTCGCCTCAGCGATCGTCGCGCCGGCCGAGACGACCAGCATCGCCACCTCCACCCTGCTCTCACCCACGCCAATCCTGCCGGGTGGCCTGCTGGACAATCGCCCGGGCGGCAATTTCGCGGTCTATCTCGACGCGCTGCGCTCGGCCGAGGCGGCGGAGATGCTCGCCCTCGATACCGGCATCCTGGCGCATCTCACGGCGCTGCGCGCCGCCTGGCCGATGGGCGAGCTGCGGCGCAGATTCGATCTGCGGATCGCCGCCGATCTCGACGATGTGCAGGCCTGGCTGGAAGAACGGCTCGCGGCGACGCCCGGCATCGCCACGGTTACCGTGACCTTGAGCCTTGCCCATCGCGAGCGCGACGCGGCGCTCGATACCCTGCGGCGCTTGCACCGGCTGGCCGAGGCCAAGGTGCGCGCCGATATTGCCGACATGGCTCGGCGGCGCATCGCCGTCATCGATGCGCGCCTGACGATCGAGCGCGATCTTTTCATCCGGAACACGCTTTATGAATTGCTGGCGCAGCAGCAACGCACCGCGCTGATCGTCGCCGCAGATGACGGGATCGCGGCGCGCATCGTCTCAGCCCCGATGGTCGAGCTGCGCCCCTCGCTGCCGAACCGGCCAGTGCTGCTGGCCCTGCTCGCCCTGGCCGCGCCCGTCATCGTGCTGCTGCTGGCCGCTGCCGCGATCCTGGCCGGCGCCGGCCGCCGTGCGACGGATCTGCCTCGCCTGCCGCGCCTCGTGCCGGCGGCGGGCGAATGAGGCGGCCCATCCCCGCCGCGCTGCTGGCTGCCGGCAGCGGCCTCTGGGCCGCCACGCTCCAATTCGCCGGCGCCCTCAAATCCCTGCCCGGCCTTGCCGATCTCCCCGCCGATCTGACCCTGCTCGCCGGTCTCGGGCTGTTTGCCTCATTGCTCCTCCTTCTCCCGCTGCGGCGCTGGCGACTGGCGCCGGGGCTGGCGCTGCCGCTGGCCGGCGCCGGCCTGTTGCTGCTGTGGCTGCTGCTGGCGGGTGGCTGGAGCCTGTCGCGCGACGTGCTGGCGGAGAAGCTGGTCCAGATCGTTCTACTGGGCCCGCCGATGCTGTTCGCCGGCATGCTGGTCGGCGCCGAGCCCACGGCGCTGCGGCGCTGCTGCATGGCGACGATCGGCATCGGCCTGCTGGTCGCCGCCGCGACGACCTGGGGTGTTGTCACCGGCACGGTGATGCTGGGCGGCGAAGCCGGTGCCGATCCTGACCGGGTGCGCGTGCAGTACCAGCTGGTTGGCCTGGCGATCGCCAGCGCCGGCGGCGTCGCGGCGGTGCAGGCAGTGGCCGGTCCGGGCTGGGCGCGTGCCGGCTGGCTGCTGCTGGTCGCCCTGTTGGCGGCGGCGGTGTTGATCCCCGGTGGGCGGGCGGCCCTGCTGGCGCTGGGCCTGGGCGTGGTCCTCGCCCCGGCGCAACGCCTCTGGCTGGCCGGTCGGCCCCTGGCCGCGCTGACCTGGGCCCTCGGGCTGGCAACGCTCGCGGGGCTCGGACTCGCCGCCCTGCTCACCCTGCCCCAGGCCGAGCTCGGCCTGCGGACGCTGGAGCGTGCCTTCGGCGATCCGGCCAACGCCACCTCGGCGCGTGGCCTGCTCTGGGGCGAGGCCTGGCGCTGGGCAGGCCAGGCGGCCCCCTTCGGCCTCGGGACCGGCGGCTTCACGCTGGCGGCCGGCTCCGGCGACCGGCGCGCCTTGCACCCGCACAACCACGCCCTGGAAGCCCTGGTGGAAGCCGGGCTACCCGGCCTCGTGTGCTGGCTCATGGCTTTTGGCGGCGGCGCGGTGCTGGCGTGGCGTCGGGCGTCGCAGGTCGCGCCCCTGCGCGCGGCGCGGATCACCGCTCTCACCCTGCCGCTGGCGCTCACCGCCATGGTCTCGACCGATCTCGGCAATCGCATGGTCTGGTTCGCACTCGGCCTGCTGCTCTCGCTCGGCATCGCGGTGCGGCGCGGTGTATGAACGCGGCGGCAAGCGGCTGCTCGATTTGGGCGGTGCGGCTTTGCTTCTCCTGCTGCTGGCGCCGCTCTGGGGCGTCGCCGCGCTGCTGGTGCTGGCCATGGATGGGCGGCCCGTGCTGTTCCGCCAGCGCCGCCTGGGCCGCCATGCCCAGCCCTTCACGCTGCTGAAGCTGCGGAGCATGCGGCCAGGGACGGGCGAGGATGCAGCACGGCTTTCCCCGCTCGGCCGGGCCTTGCGGGCGAGCGCGATCGATGAGTTGCCGCAATTGCTGAACGTGCTGCGCGGCGAGATGAGCCTGGTCGGGCCACGACCACTGCCGCTCGACTACCACGCACGCCTTGGCGCCTGCCAGCGCCGGCGCTTCGCCGTCCGCCCGGGGCTTTGCGGGCTGGCCCAGGCCGCCGGGCGCAATGCCGTGGCCTGGCCCCGGCGGCTGGCCCTTGATGTCTGCTACGTCCGCCGGATCAGCCTGGCCGAGGATCTCGGGCTCATACTGCGCTGCTGCGGCGTGGTGCTGCGTGGCCAGGGGGTGGCCGCGCCGGGCCATGCCACCATGCCGCCGCTGCCATCGGCGCCCATGGCGAGCCTGCCTGAAGGCCGGAACTCATCAGTTTTTGCGGATATCAGCCACCAGGCAACAGACCGGACGAGAGGCGGAGCTGGGGGATGCAATTTCGTTTAGACTTCATAAATAGGTTTCGACATACATCGTCTACCGAGACAATTCGCTTGCTCGGGAACGATTTTGGCTGATCATCCCGTCGGAACCGAGTATTATATCGAAATTCTTCCTTCTAAGAGACGCGAAATGCTGCAGCAAACTCCCCCAAGCCAAAGCGAAGCCCGTTTCATCGACGGCTATTTCCTGCACCTGCTGGCGCGGGCCTCCCATCTGATTTCCGCCTCGTTCCACGACCAGCTGCGCCGTCGCGGCGTTCAAATACCAGTCTGGCGGGTTCTCGCCAGCCTCGTCGGCAGCCCGCACGGGTCGACCGTCACGGGACTGGCCGAAGTGTGCCTGCTGCGGCAGCCGACGATGACAAAGCTGCTCGATCGCATGGTGCGCGATGGTCTTGTTCAGCGGAACCCCGATGAGCGTGACCGTCGCGTCGTCCGCGTGGTGATGACCGCCCGCGGCGAAGCCATGGCCGAGGAGCTGATCGATCTCGCCCGCACGCACGAGCGCGACATGCTCGCCCAGTATCCAGAGGCCGACGCTGTCGCGGTGAAAGCATTGCTGCGCGGTCTGATGGAGCGGCAGCCGGCCAAACGCCGTGCGCCACGTGAGCTGCGTTCTGAATCTGTCGCGTTCTGACTCGGTCGTCTGAACGGCGGCACCGGCGCAGGGGGAAGCTCGCCGTATCCCCTGGCAAGCCGCCCGCCGGCCGCCTAGAGCATGCTGCGTTCACATGCGCTCACGCACCCTGCTCCAGCTTCTGTTGGGTCGCGGGATTCAGCGCCTTCGGCGATTCCGCTTCAACGCATCCCGCTCTAGGGTGGCGAAATGCCGAACCCTAATACCCTGGCGCGGATCGTCTTGTTGCTGGCGACGGCCGTCGCGATCGTTCAGATCATCACCCTGATCGCGGGTTGACCAGAGGCTTGTGCCCCCGGCCTTGCAGCAACGACATGAGCCCGGCGGAGAGCAGGTTGCGTTCGCATTCGCTCACGCATCCTGCTCCAAGGTTTGTTTGGTCGCGGGATTCAGCGCTTTCGGCGATTCCGCCTCAACGCATCCCGCTCTAGGCCGCCACGCCGAGTGTCGCGTGGATATGCGCCACCGCATCCGGCGACAGACGCAGCGCCTGCGCCAGCCCCGCCAGGTAATCCTTCTCGGCCTGCGTATCGACAGTGATCGCCAGTACGGAGGCCGCGTAGACTTCTGCCGCATCATGCGGGCTGCTGACGTCGCGCACCAAAGCAGCGATGTCGAGCGGTCCCTGCATCTCCTTCAGCACGAAATCGCGTGCCGCCACATCGCCTTCGCCTTCCATCAGCTTGCCGGTGATGCGCTGGATTTCCTGGCCATCGATCTGCCCATCCGCCTTGGCGGCGCTGATCATCGCCCGCAGAATCAGGTGGGCCTTACGCTGCACCGCCGCTTCGTCGTGATAGCCGGGCAACGCGGCCGGGATCGCCGCAGGCGCCGCAGGCGCCACGGGCGCCGCCGCGCCAGCCGCCGCCGCGCCAGCCGCCGCCTGCGCCTGCTGCATCGCCGAATAGGCGAGGCTGCCGAGCGTAGCCATCAAGCCGCCGCCAATCGCGCCGCGACCGCCACCGACCAGCAGGCCCGCCAAGGCGCCGAGGCCGCCGACAACCGCGGTATCGTTCTGCTTCACGCCGGTCTGCGCGGCGCCGGCACCCTTCTGCGCCATGCTCGCGACGTTCGAGAGCACGTCAAGCAGCCCGCCGGACTGGCTGGCCGCCTGGGTCGCGCGGCTGGCTGCCGCACTGCCGGTCTGCTGCGCCTGGTTCATCAGCCCGCCCAGCGGCCCACCGAGACCGCCAGCCGCACCGGCCGCCCCGGCATTGGTCGCGCCGCCGCCGGTAAGCTGGCTTAGAATGTGACCGAGGCCCCCACCGGCCGTGCCAGCATTATTCGCGGCGCCCCCGGCGCCACCAAGCTGGCTCAGGATCTGGGCAAGGCCGCCGGGCTGCTGCATGCGGCTGCGCTGCGCGCCGTTGAGACCTTGTTCAATCAGCTGACCAAGGACCTTGTTGGCATCGAACATGACTGTGCTCCCCCTCCGCAGCGCCTGCGGCGCGTGCCCGGGAGCAATGTGCCCAAATCCGACCGAACAACAAGTCTGACTCGCCGTGATTCCGAAAAATTCACTCAGCAGCGTGGGCGATCTGCCAATCTCCTCGCACGGCGCGCGGCAGACCCAGATGATCGCGCAGTGTCGCGCCCGTATAATCCTTACGGTAAATGCCACGCCGCTGTAGCTCCGGCACGACATGCTGCACGAAATCGACATAGCTGCCGGGCACACACGCCGCCGAGAGCACGAAGCCGTCACAGGCGCCGCCGGTGAACCAGGCTGCCATCTTGTCAGCGATTTCCTTTGGCCCGCCAACCATGTCCATGCGCGGCCGGCCGCGACCCGAGCCCACCATGAAGTCGCGCACCGTCGGGTTCTTCTTGCCGGTCGCCTGCACCACGCGGTCGCGAATCGCCTGCAGGCCCTGGATGCCGGCCATCTCCGCATCCGTGAAAGGCTCATCCATGCCCTTCGCGGCGAAATCGAAGTTCAGGGCTTCCGAGAGCAGGGACAGGGCATCGATCTCAAGCGGCAGCCTCTCGATCAAGGCGGCCTTGTCTTCCGCCTCCGCCTTGGTCGCGGCGCAGATCGGGTTGCAAAGCGTTGCCACTTTCACGTGATCCGGGTTGCGTCCCGCGGCGGCGACGGCGGCCTTGAAGGACGCATATTCGCGCTGTGCGCCTTCGAGATCGTGATAGGCGACGAAAACCAGTTCCGCCCAACGCGCCGAGAATTGCTTGCCGCGCCCGCTGCTGCCGGCCTGGATCACCACCGGCCGGCCTTGCCGGCTGCGCGGCACGGTGAAGGGCCCGCGCGAGGACAGGAAGCGGCCGCGATAATCCAGCCGATGGACCTTGTGCCCGTCGCCGAAACGCCCGCTCGCCTTGTCGACGATCAGCGCGTCATCCTCCCAGGCATCCCAGTGGCCGAGCACCACTTCGACGAATTCATCGGCGCGATCATACCGCGCGTCATGCGCCATCATCTGGGCATGGCCCATATTCGCCGCCTCGCCATCATTCAACGAGGTAACGAGGTTCCACGACGCCCGCCCCTCGCTCATCAGATCGAGCGTCTGGAAGACGCGGGCCACATGGAACGGCTCGAAATAGGTGGTGGACGCGGTGGCGCCCAGGCCAAGCCGCTTGGTCACCGCCCCCATCATGGTCAGCACGACGACCGGGTCCATCTTCACGCAGCGGATGCCGTGTTCGATCGTGTG
>Ga0209598_10001461_pt1 | contig 19351 bp, 18 predicted proteins | sample M_140807_EF_Meta_FD_187317 | JGI IMG/M metagenome (GOLD analysis project Ga0209598, IMG submission 187317) | Freshwater microbial communities from Lake Montjoie, Canada to study carbon cycling - M_140807_EF_MetaG (SPAdes) (version 2) | ecosystem: Environmental > Aquatic > Freshwater > Lake...
GAACTGGAGAACACCAACAAGATTCTCAAAACCGTTCCTTATTGCAACGGCATGAAAACCGGCACAACCAATGCCGCAGGCCGCTGTCTGGTGTGCACTGGTGAACTGGGCAATCGCGCCGCAGCCGTGGTGGTGCTCAAATCCAACACTCCCAATGTCTGGAAGGATTCTGAAAAACTCCTCCGTTGGGCGCTGGAAACACCCACTCGTTGATAGTAGTCATGCTTGTAACCTCGACGTTCTCATTGAAACCGGGCGACCAGGCCCCCGATTTTTCATTGCCCGATGCCGAGGGGCGGGTGTTCTCGCTCGATGAGGTCCGCGGCATCAGGGGAACGCTGGTGGTTTTTCTCTGCAACCACTGTCCCTATGTGATCCACCTGGCAAGCCAGCTCGGCTCCTTCACGACTGCGGCTGCCGCGCGCGATGTCAATACCGTGGCCATCAATGCCAATGATCTCACCGCCTACCCCCAGGATGGTCCGGGGCCGATGAAGTCCTTTGCCGCCGCCCAAAACTGGACTTTTCCCTACCTTATCGATGAATCGCAGCAAGTCGCCAAGAACTATGGCGCCGCCTGCACGCCTGATTTTTTTCTCTTTGATGCCCAACTGCGTTTGTATTATGCGGGCCAGTTTGATGATTCGCGTCCGAACAAGGGCGTCGCCACCGGTGCCGGTTTGCAAGGCGCAGTGGATGCTCTGCTTGCCGGCGAGCCACCGCCGGTGGATGTTTTTCCCGCCAGCGGTTGCAACATCAAATGGAAACCGGGTCAGGAGCCTGCGTATTTCGGCGGCTGAGCATCGATTTTCCTTCTCGCGTCCAACGGCGTCGCCGGGTAGAATCAAGGCCAACCCAACGGCCTGAACAATTGCGATGTTGGCGATTTTTTCGCAACCACCACCATGATGTCCTACAAAACTCCCGACATTTACATTGAGGAGATCAGTTCGTTGCCGAAATCCATCAATCAGCTCCCCACAGGCATTACCGCGTTTCTCGGGGTGACGGAAAAGCAGCCGGAGCCGGTGACGGGATTCCACAAGATCCACTCGCTTCAGGATTTCGAGAGGCTGTTTGGTTTGTCTCCTTCTAACGAAAAACCGGCACAGGGGCAGATTCCGGAACAGGGGTTCCTGCATGGTTCGGTTAGGCTGTTTTTCGACAACGGCGGCAGCTCGGCGTATGTGTATTCGGTCGGCACCTCCACGTCCTCGATGACGGCGCAGGATTTCATTGTCGGTCTCGACATCCTGAAGAATGAAAGGGAGCCGACACTTGTTGTGTTCCCCGATGCGGTGAGTCTGGGCAATGGCCTTGCTCAGGTGCAGAACAAAGCCCTCGATCATTGCGGGGAAGTCGGCAACAGATTTTGCATTCTCGATGTCCCGGCGCACGACTCCCTGCTCCAGGGCATCGCGGCTTTCCGCGGTTCGCTGGTGAGCAAGCATCTTGACAGGGGAGCTGTGTACGGTCCCTGGCTGTTGGTTTGTTCGCTCAACGACAAGTGGCAGGAAATCAAAGCGCGGAAGAATGCCTTGGATGGAGTGATGCGTGCCTATCAGGCGCAGGTTGTTTCCAGCGGTGCCGACTCTGCAGCCGCGAAAGCCCTGGCGGATCAAGTGATTGCGGCGCAACGATTGCTGAACACAATCGGCCCGTGTGTGTTCCCGGCCAGTGGTGCCGTCGCCGGAGTTTACGCCGCCGTGGATGCGCAGCGCGGCGTGTGGAAAGCCCCGGCCAATGTGGCGCTCTCCGGCGTGGTCGGACTGAGCGAGAGCATCAATGATGTTTCACAACAGAATCTGAACATCAGCCCTGACGACGGCAAATCGATCAACGCGATCCGCAGCTTTGTTGGCAAAGGTTTCCTCATCTGGGGCTCGCGCACGCTGGCCGGCAACGACAACGAGTGGCGCCATGTTCCGGTCAGGCGACTGTGTCTGATGGTTGAAGAAGCGATCCGCGAGGAAACCGCGTTTGTCGTTTTCGAGCCGAACGATGCGAACACCTGGATCAAAGTGAAAGCCATGATCGAAAATTTTCTAACAAATTTATGGAGACAGGGCGCGCTTGCGGGCACGACTCCCCGGGATGCGTTTTTTGTCGCTGTGGGTCTCAATACCACGATGACTGCGCAAGACATTCTCGATGGGCGGCTTGTCGTTGAAGTTGGCCTGGCCGCTGTGCGCCCGGCAGAATTCATAATCTTCAGGTTTTCCCATTCGCTTCAGTCGCAGTAATCGTGCAAGGTTTCCTTGCGCGAACGATTTTCCTGAGAAGCGATTTTGTCATATGATTTTCTTTGACCCGAGCGTCGGGATATCCATGGTGCAAACGCAATCTGAAATAAATCATCATGAGCACATATCGCAATCCTGTCGGTTGGTTTGAAATCCATGTGCAAGACATGGAGCGGGCCAAGGCCTTTTATCAAAACACGTTTCAGGTGACCTTGGAACATCTGGAATTCCCCGAGTATGAAATGTGGATGTTTCCCATGAATTCGGACGCTCCCGGCGCCAGCGGGGCCCTGTGCAAAATGGAGAATAAGGATTCGGGCGCGCAGGGAACCATCATTTATTTTTCCTGTGCGGATTGCGCTGTCGAGGCGGATCGCGCCCTGCAGAGCGGTGGAGAGATCGTCCAGGCAAAACGATCGATCGGACCGTATGGCTGCATTGCGATTGTTCACGATACCGAGGGCAATCTGATCGGACTTCACTCGATGCAGTGAGTTCCACAGGCTTTGTGGGAGATACCCACTTGCGCGAGAATTATCTCCTTGTGGTTGCGACACCTCGCGGCAAAGTGCTGTGCACCACGACATATGAAACAACAAAGGGAAAGCCGGTTTCGCCGCGATATCACAGCCATTGCCATTTTTTTGCTGATCCTTGAAGGACCATTCTGCCCTGCTGCGACAACGGTTGCCAATAGCGAATCCTCCGTCAAACTCAACATCATTTTCATCCTCAGTGACGACCTCGCGCAGGGCGATCTCGGATGTTATGGACAGAAGTTGATCAAGACTCCGCGACTCGACCGCATGGCCGCGGAGGGAGTGCGTTACAATCAGGCCTACTCCGGCACCTCGGTTTGCGCCCCCTCTCGTTCGTCGCTGATGACCGGACTGCACATGGGTCATTGTCCGATCCGTGCCAACCGCGAAATCAAACCCGAGGGCCAGATGCCGCTGCCGGCCCAAACACTAACGGTTGCCCAACTGCTTAAAGAAAATGGCTACGCCACCGCCTGCACCGGCAAGTGGGGCATGGGTTTGTTCGATACCTCTGGCAGTCCGTTTAAGAAAGGTTTCGACCGTTTTTTCGGCTACAACTGCCAGCGTCACGCGCATTCGTATTTTCCGTCCTACCTTTACGACAACGACAAACGAATTGCGCTCGACGGCAAGACATACTCCCAGAATCTGATCCAAAAATCCGCGCTTGAATTCATTCGCGAGTCTGAAGAGAAGCCCTTCTTCCTCTTCTATGCGATCACCTTGCCGCATGGCAATCATGAGATCGATCAACTTGGAATTTACGCCGACAAACCTTGGACCGAGTTGCAGAAAACCTATGCTGCGATGGTCACACGGCTTGATCACGATGTGGGGGAAATCCTCGACCTGCTTGCCGAACTCAAAATCGACAATCGCACGCTGGTGATGATCGCCGGCGACAACGGGTCATCATTCAGCCCTGGATCTGAGATCGGCAAACTCTTTGATCAATCGATGGGAGGCAGGTTGAGAGGTTGCAAACGCGGCATGTATGAAGGCGGACTTCGTCAGGCCGCCATCGCCCGCTGGCCGGGCACGATTCCCGCCGGACGCGTCAGCGACGAGCCTTGGGCGTTCTGGGATTTTCTGCCAACTGCCGTCGAATTGGCAGGCGGCAAGGTTCCTGCCGGGCTGCAAGCGGATGGTCGCTCGCTCGTCTCATTCCTTAAAGGAGGCCCCGCGCCGCAGCGCGAATGTTTCTACTGGGAGCTTCACGAGGGCAAACCGATCCAGGCCCTGCGTTTCGGCGATTGGAAGGCGGTGCGCAATGGAACCGGCATGCCGCTGGAACTTTACAATCTCAAGACCGATTCCGCGGAAACCAAAAACCTGGCAGCGACACATCCCGAGCTGGTTGCCCAAGCCGAGTCACTTATCAAGAAGTCCCGCGTCGACGATCCGAACTGGCCGATGCATCCTGGGAAAAAATAAGCGCAAGTCCATTGAGCAACTCCCGCAGCCTGGATTTCAATCGCAGGGCGCTTCGTTGGGTGGAATCTAGCGATGTGAGACAGCGTGTTCCGCCCCGTGACTGAGCAGAATGAATTTTGCAATCGTGCTTGTGCGAGCCGCGCAATGTGTTGTAGGAATTCCTTGCGTTCACAAAACCGACGTGAAGAATTCCTTGCTTTGACCATGGATATGACTGCCTCCGAAAAACAGAGATATTGCAATGCTTTGCAGCCTGCCAAGAGCGTCAATTCCGGCGCTCTGACGCTGCGAAACAAAACGAACATTCTCCATGTCGCTCCATTGCTGCTCGCCGTAATGCTCAGCCAGTGTGGGGTGCCCGTTCCGCCGAGTTGTTCGCACGTGCCCAAATCCTCGCAAGTCCCCGCCGACTCTTTGATCGCAGCGGCAGCGGCGGAATGGGGCAATCTTTCCGCCTCGTCGCAAGGTTCCGAACGGCGCGCGTCTACGGAGCGCTACAATGCCGCCGTCGCGAAACTTTTCGACCAACTCCGCTGCGGTTCCGCTTCATGGGAATCGCGCGCTGCTACGATAGGAACACGCATCGCCGGTGCCAGCTCCGCCGATGTCGATCCTGCGTCGCTAGACGCACTCTTTCCCGCCTCCACGGTGGGCAACCACAAACTCAACAAACGCCAAACCACGGAAGGAGTCGGCCTACCTTTGGTCGGATGGAAAAAAACGTCACCCGTGGGACAACACCGTGAGAAATTCCTTCTGCCCAACGGTTTGCCGTATAACATCACCGCCGTCCTGGCATTCGAGGGCGGCGCGCCGGTGTGGCATTTCCAAAAGAGGTTCAAGCAGGAGGAAATCAAGATCGGCGGCTCCTCCCGCACTCTCGCAGCGGACTGGTCGGCTCCCAATGAGTTTTATTGGAGCATGTGTGAACTGGACGACCTGCTGGTTCAGAACGTCATTCTGCCCGACCGTTTCACCGAGGAAACCGGCATTTATTTCCTGCAGCCTTACGATCCGAACAAAATACCTCTTGTTTTCGTGCACGGTCTCGTTTCGAGTCCGGATGCCTTCAAGAACGCCATTAACTCGCTCGTGCCCGAACCCTGGTTTCGCAAGAATTACCAGATCTGGCTCTACAACTATCCAACCGGAAACCCATGGATCTTCAGCAGCCTGAACTTCCGGGAAAAAATGCGCGAAGCCTGTGCCTATGCCCGCTCCAAGGGTCCGGATCAAAACCTCAATCGCATGGTGGTCGTGGCCCATTCCATGGGTGGTCTGCTCACCCGTTCCAGCATCACCGATCCGGGAAATGCGTTCTATAACGAATATTTTGACAAACCAATCGATCAACTGAAGATCTCGGAAAACAGCCGTCGGATGATCCGCGACGGCACGCTTTACAAACCGCTGCACGAGCCGCGTCGTGTCGTGTTCATGGCTGTGCCGCACCGTGGCAGCCCGGTGGCAACATGGGGACCATCTGTTTGGTTCTCGCGCCTGATCCGGTTGCCGAAAACCCTGACCATCGGGCTGCTGGACACCGCGCTGACCACTGTCGGCAAAGTCATGCAGGGGGAGGACACGTCGGGCCAGATGACCTCGATCGGCAGTCTTTCTCCCAACAATCCCGCCAACCTAGCCCTCAACAAGCTGCCCCTTCCGCGCGGCGTCACCTTTCATTCCATCATCGGTGACCGCGGGAAAGGCGACACTCCGAACAGCAGTGATGGCATTGTTCCCTATTGGTCGTCGCACGTCACCCCGGTCGCCTCGGAAAAAATCGTTTCCAGCAACCATGGAGTACCCGACAATGCGGATGCCGCAGTCGAACTCAAACGCATCCTGAAACTCCATCTGGGCTCCAAGTGACTTCCGCAATCGTTTCGAGGAAACAGCAAACATGCATCCGCATTGTTCTGAGTGGCACTTCGGCGTGCCTACCTGCGTGAAGAATCGTCCGGACACGGCGATCAAGCTAGGGAAAGGATTGACAAGAAATGTCGCAATCAAAAGGCAGGGAACGATCTCCGAGCGTTCCGGTGGGGGGCGGTCGTGCATCACCCTAACCTGATCTACCTTCACCCCACGCCCTCGTGCACCAAAAACGCCGATGAGTCAGGAAGGAAGATGACCCGTCAACCATCCTGCCCCCACCGGATCGCTAGGGACAGCGATCCCTGCCTTTGAGCATCTCCCTGGCTTGATCGCTGTGATCGTCCGGAGGCCATAATGCGCTTTACAGACGAAGGAGGAACTTTTAGAAAAGCAGCATGACTTCGCCGGAATCACCTTATCAAACGCCTAACAACCAGATGACCAACCAACCGCCCCCGGATCTTGCGGTTGGCAACGTGCGCGAGCCCGGAGCGATCAAAACCTTCGGTGTGCTGCATCTGGTGATCGGCGGACTCGGCTTCATCGCGGTGCTTTTCAACTCCGTGGCGGCCGTCTTCAGTGACAAGATCTCCCAATTTCAGGCGGACATGCCCGGACAGAATTCCCGAATTCCCGAGATCCAAAAGGCCTACATGAATGAAATGCTGCCGTTCACCTGGGCTTCGATCGCTTTCTCGCTGATCCTCACCGTGATGCTGGTGCTCGCCGGCATTCATCTTTTGAAGATTCGCGAAAAGGGAAGAATCCTCTCCGTGCGCTATGCCTGGACTTCCCTTGCCACAAAGGTGCTCATTCTGATCGGCACGATTCTCATTGTGATGCCTGCGACGAAGCGCATGACCGAGCAAATGTATGAGGGAATTCCAGCCTCTGCTGCAATGAACGGTGCCATGAGCGGGATAATGCCCGCCATGCAGCTCCTTTCGGTTCTCGCCACTTGTATCTACCCGGTTGTCGTGCTGGTGATGATGAACAACGCCTCGATCAAATCCTATCTCAAAAACCGTTAGGCTGTCACCGCGCCGCGGTCGTCATTGATGCCCGATTTTTCGAGGAAGTATTCATAGCCGCCCGAGTAGCGGGTGACAGTGCCCTGATTGATGTGCAGCGTCGTTGCCGCCAGCGAGCGGATGAAATGCACGTCGTGGGAAATGAACACCAGCGTGCCTTCATAACTTTTCAAGGCGGAGACCAGCGAGTCGATCGACAGAATGTCCAGGTGGGTGGTCGGTTCGTCCATCAACAGCAGGTTCGGCGGATTGACCAGGAATTTCACCAGATTCAAGCGCGATTTTTCGCCTCCTGAAAGCACCGGCGTGCGCTTTTCCACATCGGTGCGGCGGAACAGGAACGATCCGAGAATCGAGCGCGCTTCATCATCGCGCAGGGTGGGACAGGCAGCCATCACTTCCTCCAGCACGGTGTTGTCGGCACTCAACGATTCGGAGCGATGCTGGGAATAGTAGCCGATTTTTGTGGCGTAGCCGATGTCGATCTTGCCCGAGTTGATGGGAATCACCCCGGCGAGGATTTTCAACAGGGTCGATTTGCCGGCGCCATTCGGACCGACGAGGACAATCCGGTCGCCGCGTTCGATGGTGAGGTCGAGATCATGATAAATCTCCCGGGTGCCGTAGGACTGCGAGATTTTTTGCAGTTCGATGACCTTTTGGTTCGATCGTGGCGGCTGTGGGAAACTGAATTTGAATGCCTTGCGGGGCGTGCGCGGTTTTTCGACGCGTTCGAGTTTTTCCAGAAACTTCACGCGCGACTGCACCTGCGATGCCTTGGAAGTGACCTGGCGGAAACGGTCGATGAACTCCTGATGGCCTTCGATTTCCTTTTGCTGGTTACGATACGACTGCACTTGTTGTTCGTAGCGTTGCTCGCGCTGCTGGAGAAAGGCCGAGTAGTTGCCGGGGTAGGTGATCAACTTTGCCGCATCGGGATCGATTTCCACAACCGACTCGACCAACGCATCCATGAAGTCGCGATCGTGGGAGATCATCAGAATCGCACCGGAATAGTTCAGCAAATAGCGCTGCAACCACAGCAAGGAAAGCAGGTCGAGGTGGTTGGTCGGCTCGTCGAGCATCAGCAGGTCCGGTTCCATGACCAGCAGTCTCGCCAGATAGGCGCGCATGATCCAGCCACCGGAAAACTCCCGCGCCGCTTTGTGGAAGTCCGCCTCCTTGAAGCCGAGGCCGTTGAGGATTTTTTTCGCCTTCGGCTCGAGTTGATAGCCGTTGAGGTGGTTGAACTGATCCTGAGCAGTGGCGTAGGCGGGATCGCCGTGGGTGTCCTTCGCTTCGTGTTCCCGCATCGTCCGCAGCAGTCCCACCATCTCCGGCGAGACACCCATGGCGATCTCGATGACGGTTTCATCACCCGGAGAACCGGCCTCCTGGGCGAGATAGCCGGTGAGCGAGTATTCGTCGCGCTCGATGCTTCCTTCATCGGGGCTTTCCTCGTTGAGAATCATCCGGAAAAGTGTCGATTTCCCCGCGCCGTTGGGTCCGACCAAAGCCACCCGTTCACCCCAGTTGATGGTCATTTCCGCTTCGCGCAGCAGCGTGCGACCGCCAAGGGTTTTGGAGAGTTTGTGAACGGAGAGCATAGGACCACGCGGAAAGTGCAGCAGAAACGGCGGATGTTCAAGAAATTATGGAAATGATATGGTTGTGATTTGACGGCATGCCGACTAGGCTGCTGTGGCAATGAAACACTGGTTGATCAAAAGCGAACCAGAGACGTTTTCCATCGACGATCTCGCAAAAGTCAAACGTGAGCCCTGGAGCGGAGTGCGGAACTACCAGGCCCGCAATTTCATGTGGAAAGAAATGCGCATTGGCGACCTCGCGTTGTTTTATCACAGCAACGCCAAACCGCCGGGCATCGTGGGTGTGGCGAAGGTAGCCAGCGAGCCGTATCCCGACCCCACCCAATGGGATCCCGGTTCGGAGTATTTCGACCCGAAATCCAGCGAAGACAATCCGCGTTGGTGGCTGGTGGACTTTGCCATTGAAAAAAAATTCGCGGAGATGATCCCACTGGAAAAACTGCGCGGCATCAAAGCCTTGGCCGACATGGTGATTCTGCAAAAGGGCACCCGGCTGTCGATCACGCCCGTGGCTACAAAGCATTTCAATGCCGTGATGAAACTGGGCCGGTGAACGAGTTGTTGCACCATCCCGCCGCTCTGGCGATGGCCCTGCTGGGTGCCGTCTGCGTGGGACTGGCGAAATCCGGCTTCACCGGCATCTCCCTGGTTTCGGTGTTCCTGTTCGCCGATCTTTTCGGTGCGAAAACTTCGGTCGGACTGGTGCTGCCCTTGCTGATCATCGCCGACCTCACCGTGTATCCGGCATTTCGCGAGCACGGCTCATGGAAGCCGGTATGGAAATTGCTGCCACCCGCGCTGTGCGGTCTCGCCGCCGGATACTGGGTGCTGACGGTGATCAACGACAAACAGGCGAGTCATGGCATCGGTCTTTCCGTGCTGGTGATGGCGGCGGTGCAATCGCTGCGTTCATGGAAACCCCGGGCCTTCGATGAAATGGCCCACTCGCGCGGATTCGGCATCGCGGCGGGGGTGACCGGTGGCATGGCAACCATGATCGCCAATGCGGCGGGTCCGGTGATCCAACTCTACCTGCTGTCGAAACGCATTCCGAAAATGGAACTGATCGGCATCAGCGCGCGGTTTTTCCTGCTCATCAATTTGCTCAAGCTGCCGATGAATTTCCAGCTCGACCTGATCAACCGGGAAAGCCTGCAACTCAACCTGATGCTCGTTCCCGCCGTCTGGCTGGGCATTTTCAGCGGTCGGTATCTTGTCAAAAAAGTGCCGCAACGCATCTTCGAAATGCTGGTGATCGTCTTCTCCGTGGTTGCCGGCGTGCGACTGTGTTTTTTCTAACGGAAATTGCGCAGCTCTTGGTAGTTTTGATAGGCGAAATAGAGCATGAATATCGGCATCATGATGCCGATATGGAGCGTCAACAGGGTGATGGACGCCAGCACCGCGACACCGATGCTCACTTGCAGCGCGAGTCGGCGGCGCTTCGGCCCCATCGCGGCGAAAAGCATCTGGCCGCCGTCCAGCGGAAACACGGGAATCAGATTCAACAGCGCCCAGAAGATGCTGATCGAAGCCAAATCCCAGAGAAAGCCTTGAAACGAATCGGAAAGCCCTTGGGAAAAATAAATCACCACGAAGGTCGCGACCCCCAGAATGATTTGCACCAGAGGTCCCGCGAAAGTCACCAGGAAACTTTGCACGCGGGTGAACTGCGAGCCTGGAAACGCAGCGAGTCCGCCAAAGCTGTGCAGCACGATGTAGGGCCGGGCTTTGTAGATTTTTCCGGTGAGTGCGTGACCGAGTTCGTGGATGAAGATCGAAATGAAACCCGCGATCACAAACAAGGCAATGCCGAGAGCTTCGTTGGCTGTCGCTCCTTCCCTTCCATAATTGGATCCCAGCAAGGCCATGATCACCCAGAACCAGGGCTGGATTTCCACGGGTATGCCAAAGAAGGTAAATCGTATCATCGGCGGTGAAGATGCCGTGCTTTCCCGAAAATGCAAGCTCCGCCTGTGATGGAAACGTCCTTCGCGTCCGACGGAATGCAATCCCCGCCACGCTAATTCTTGACCGTTTCGTGTCCGTCCTTCAGCATGCTGCGGTGCGATTTGCAATTCTCGGCAGTGGTAGCGGCGGCAACGCCACATTGGCTTCGGCCAACGGTTTGACCATTCTGATTGATGCCGGACTCAGCGCGCGCCAGTTGACGACCCGGATTGAAATGATGGCGGTCGAGCGCATCGATGCCATCCTCCTCACTCACGAACACGGCGATCATGTGCGCGGACTGAAAACGTTTCTCAAGAGCCGCGACATTCCCATTTATGCGACCAGTGCCACCGCACATGTCCTGCGCGAAAACGGCATCCAGGCGAAATGGAAAACGTTTGAAGCCGGGCAGGGGTTCGCGATTCATGATTTGCGGGTTGAGAGCTTTTCGATCCTTCACGACGCGGTCGATCCGGTCGGTTACGTGATACGTTCGCAAACCAAAAACCTGGGGATCATCAGCGACGCGGGTCACGTCACCCAAAGTGTGATCGAACAACTCAAAGGCATGCACGGACTTTTTCTCGAAGCCAACTACGATGAAGACTTGTTGGCGTCCGATACCAAAAGGCCCTGGAGCATCAAGCAACGCATCAGTTCGCGGCACGGACATTTGTCCAACAAACAAGCCGCGGAGCTGTTGCAAAGCATCGGACATCAGCATCTTCGTCACGTTGTGCTCGGTCACTTGAGCGGCGATTGCAATGACAGCCAGCTCGCCACCGCCACCGTGAAAAACGCCCTTGCGGGCAAGGGCCTGGCGGATGTCGAGGTCTGCTGCGCCTGCCAGGACGAACCACGGGGCTGGTGGCAGTTGTGACAAAACTTCCTCCCCATGACCCGGCATGCGCTCGTTTCTTCGCGACGCGACTTTGAAAACCTCGAATCATCAGGTCGCGGAAAACGCGTGTCCGTCCCGTGCTGAATGATAGCTTTGTCGACAGCGGAACATCACGCTTCCCTTGTCGGGCCGGAATGAGTAGGATGCGGTCTGCATGGCAGCACAAACGACAGATCACGGTCCGCCGGTGAAACAGTTTTCGGTAATGTTGCAAAACCGGGTCGGCGCCCTGGCTGCCCTGGTGAAGATGCTGCGCATGTCCGCCATCGAAGTCATGGGCCTCAGCGTTCAGGATGCCCGGGATGCGACGATTGCGCGCATCGTTGTCAGTGACCCGGAACAAACCGAGCAGCTTTTTCTCGAAAAAGGGATTCCCCACACGGTCTGTGAATTGCTGGTGGTCGAGTTGAAGGAGGCAGGTCCGAACCTGTTGCAGTGTCTCGACCATTTGATGGGCGCGGAAACCAACATTGATTTTGCCTATCCGCTCTTGCCCGCATACCGGGGGTATTCGTTGCTGGCGCTGCACGTCGATGATCTGGAGTTCGCAACCTCCGTTTTGAACAGCGCCGGATTTGTCCTGCTGTGGCAGGACAGCCTGAGCCGTTGAATCGGCGGATGATGTCGCCGCAATGTCAACCGGCGGCCAGTTCCTCGCAGCTCTTGATGTCGAGCTTGCCCGATGCCAGCATGGGGATGTCCTTTGCGGCAATGATCCGTTTGGGGCACCACAGCGAGGAAATGCCGGCATCCATCAGCTTGTAGCGCAGATCGATGCATTCCTGTTCCAAAGCCATGCCTGCCACGCTGGACAGCAATACGATCGCCTCACCCTTCTGTGCATCCGGGACACCGACGACGGCAATTTTCCTTTCGCCCTCCTGGTCGAGCGCCAGAGCTTTGGAAATGGCCGCTTCGAGGGTTTCATGAGGAACCATTTCACCGCCGATTTTGGAAAACCGCGAAATGCGGCCTTCGATGAACAGGAAACCTTCTTCGTCGAGCCGTCCGACGTCGCCGGTCAGAAACCAATCATCCTTCAAAACCTCCGTGGACTTGGCGGGATTGTTGAGGTAGCCGTGGAACACATTGGCGCCCTTCAACCAGATCAAGCCTTGCTGGTCAACAGGGATGGATTTTTCGGTGGCGGGATTGGTCAGGCGGATTGCGATTCCCGGCAGCATTTGTCCCACCGAACCATTCCGCGAAGTTGGGATCACCGGATGGATGCCGTCACCCGCCGGATCGGGAAGATTCAGGTTGGTGGCGGGCGAGGTTTCCGTTAGACCATATCCCTCGTAGGGACGGATGCCGAACTTTTCCTCGAAGGCATCGGCGAGCGACACGGGAAGTTTTTCCGCTCCCGTCACCACCAGCGACAGGGAACCGAGTTGTTCCGGTTCCACCCGTTTCATGTAGCCGCGCAGGAACGTGGGGGTTGAAAGCAGGATGTTGATCTTGTGTTGGTGGATCAGTTCGGCGATGCGCTTGTTCTCCAGTGGATTGGTGAAGGTGACCAGTTCGAGTCCGGCGAGAATCGGATACCACAGCGTGGCGGTGCAGCCGAAGGAGTGGAACAAGGGCAGGCTGCCGAGGATTTTCGTCCCGGCGGTGGCTCCGAGACGGGAGTGGAATTGCAGTTCGTTGGCCAGCACATTGCGATGGGTCAGCGGCACGCCCTTGGGTTCTCCTGAGGAACCCGAGGTGAAAAGCAGAACCGCTTCATCGGTCGGAGCGATCTTGTTGATTCCCAAATGCGAGGCGAGCGCCGATACGGGCATCATTTTTGTCAGGATCATCCACTTGGCAATGTCCCTTTTGAGTGCCGGCATGATGCGTTCGATCAGAATCAGGTCGCGGTTCGGCGGCCACGGGAAGGAGGGGAATTTTCTAACAAAAGGATCGACGGTGATGAAGCGGTCGAGGCCGGCCTGTCTCATGGCCGAGCGCACCGCCTCCTGGCTGGCGGTGTAGTTCAGGTTGACCGGGACTTTTCCGGCGAAGATCACCGCAAGATTGGCGATCAATCCGCCCTTGCCCGGCGGCAGCACGATTCCCACCCGTGGTTTGTCGGTCTCCTTGCGGATGAGTTTCGACAGCACGATCGCCGAGCTGAGCACCTTGTGGTAGTCGAGCGCCGAATCATCCGCGCCATCGAAAATCCGGGCGGAGGCGGAAAATTTCTTCAGCCCCTTCAGCAGTGCGACCCCGAGGTTTTGTTTGAGAAAAGTGCGTTGGGAGAATGCCTCCTCATGTGCCAGCAACAGCCGTTCCTGAAATGCCGCCGTGGTGGCCTTGGTTGCCGTGAGCGGTTCGGCGACGGCCATCACCGCCTGGGGAAGATCCGTCGGGTTATCGATCGTGAATCCTCCCTCGCGCGGCGCATCCACCGCGATGGGCAGCACGGGCAGTCCGAGTTGCAGCAGGGTTTTGAGAACCTTGGTCGGGATATGGCAGGGCACGGCGGATCGGGCGACGACATCGCCGGGGATGAATATCAGCAGGCCGCTTTTTTCCAGTGCGGATTTCAATTGCTGACCTGCCGTCGCCGGAGCGCTGTCGTCGGCGGAAAACATCAGCCCGGCTTCGTTTTGTATCAGGGCCTTGATGTCCTCATGGAGAACCGCGTTTTCCTCGATCAACCAGGTGATGGGACGGGGCGCGAAGAGTTTCTTGAACACCGTGATTTCGTGGCTGGACACCCGGCCTGGAATGACCAGCATGCCGGACTGGGGAATGCGGTCTTGGCCGATGATTTGGTAAAGATTCATGGGAAGTGACGGTTGCAGGCGAAGCGAAGGGCAAATCGAAGCATGCCGGAAAGGAGATACAGGAATCAGGCGGAGAATACGACAATTTGTTTCGGTCAATTGCATCGCGCCTCGATGCGTCCAGGGCGGCAGAGCGCCCGACCGGCTGCGTTACTTGCGCGGGTCGAGAGTGGCACCGGGTTTGGCCGGGGATTTTTGCTCCGCCATCGGAGCCTTGACCGGGGCGATGAATTGCACCGCCTGAAAAACCTTGTTGAAATTGTGTTTGATCGCGGCCGGGAAAGTCACTCGTCCCGCTTCGACGAGATTTTCGCGCGACAGTTTCTCCGTCAGGTTGGCAACCAAATCGCCGCCCATTTTCACGGCCCCGCCGATCGCGCCGCTCTGCGCGCCGAGGTCCGCGCCGCTGCGCACCACATCACTGGTGATTTTCTTCCCCTGGATGGCGATGCTGCTTTGCACGCTGGCGAGGGTGCCGTCGGCGGAGAATGTCATTTCCAAAGTGGCGAAGTCGTTAGTGGCAAATACGCCGCGACAATAGTCAATGCGCACCGATATGAAAATTCCTCCCTCGGGCGTGGGGGTCACTTCGGGGCGGTAGGTGCGGTACTTGCTGCCGGACAATTCATACTCCGCGGCTTTTCCCTTGTTGTAATCCCAGCCACCGAGACTTTTGCCAAGGGCATCGTTGTCGACCGTCACCTCCGCATGCAATTGCGGCGCGACAAGAAGCGACAGAAGAGCGGCACGAAAACATGAACCGGGTGCGATCTTTTTCATGGCGGACAGATGATACATCAATCGGACCGGATATCCACCGGATTTATTCAACAATCCCGCATCAAACCGGCACGGCGACCTGTTCGAGGATTTCCGCGACGATGCTGCGGCCCGTGACTCCGGAATAGCGGGCGTCCGGACCCGGTACGAGACGGTGCGCGATCACATCCGCCGCGATGGCCTGTATTGTTTCGGGCACCACGAAGTCGCGACCTTCGAAAAGGGAAAATGCCTGGGCGGATTTCATCAACGCCAGCGAGGCCCGCGGGCTGGCGGCCAACTGCAGATCGGCGCGCTTGCGGGTCGCCGCGACGATTTGCACGGCGTAATGCTGCAACTCGGGACTGAAGCGCACATGTTTCACCGCCTCCATCAGTTCAAGAATTTCCTGCCGACCGGCCACGGCACTCATGACATCGACAGGATGCACGTGCAGTTGGTCGGCCAAAATGCCGACCTCTTCCTGCTCGCTCACATATCCGAGTCCGCATCGCATGCTGAAGCGGTCCATTTGCGCCTCGGGCAGCGGATAGGTGCCGCGGAATTCCACCGGGTTCTGGGTGGCAATCACGAAAAAGATGTCGCCCAGATTGTGGATCTTGCCATCGATGGTTGCCTGGCGTTCGGCCATCGATTCCAACAACGCGCTCTGCACCCTTGGCGAGGCGCGATTGATTTCATCGGCCAACAGGATGTCGGTGAACACCGGCCCTGCTTGAAAACGGAAGTGGGAAGTGGAGGGATCGAAAATCGACAGGCCGAGGATGTCCGAGGGCAACAGGTCGGGCGTGAACTGCACCCGTTTGAAAGTCGCGCCGTGGATGGCATTGGCCAGGGCCTTTGCCAGTGTCGTTTTGCCGGTGCCCGGCACATCCTCCAGAAGAACGTGCCCTCCCGATGCCATGCAGGCCAGAATGCTGCGGATGGCTGACGATTGTCCGCGGATGACTGATTCCACGCTGGTCTGCAATCGCTGCGCTACGGCATGGGCTTCATCGAAAGTCATGGGCGGTTTACTGTTTGATGACATCCTTTTTGCGGACCAGGTTGCAGTGTTTGTCGTAGAGGGAACGCAGCTCGCCGATGGCATCATTGGGAAGGCGTTTGGAAAGGTCCTTGAATGCGATCTCGTTGAGAAATTCACGGCTGCGGTTGCCCATCGTGGTGAGCTTCAGTTCGACCTGGGAAAGCAGTCGCGGACCCTTTTCCGTGCCGACAAAAACAAAGAGCGGATATTGCGGCGCGGAGTTCGGCTTGTCGGAAATCTGCTTGACGCTGACCCCGCCCCAACGACCCGCGACTTCGACGTTCAGAACTTCGTAGCTCCCCGAGCCATAGATGAGTTCGCCCGACAGCGTGCGCAGCATCTTGATGATCGAGGCGTTGTCATCGAAGGTCGCACATTGGGCAACGACTTTCGCCATGCACTTGTCCTGCACGGCTCGCACCCAAAAGTCGAAGGCCTCGCGGACTTTTCCGGGTTCGGGCGCGTGATTCGCCAGAGTCGTTGCATCTTGGATGCGCTCGGCATCACCGACCAGGGCCAGTGCCCAGTCCTTTTCCCAGTTCTGGGTGTGATCATTGTACCATTTGTCCAGTTCCTCTTCCTCTTCATCGGGGATATCGGCCTGCATGCTCCATTGGTCATGCTCGCGCTGCAGCCAGATTTTTTGCAGCTGTGCGCCATCGGCATTGCGCGGAGAATAGGATTGCATCACCAGCAAGGCCTGGTTTTTTCCCTCCAGGAAACCAACCCTGCCAAACAAACTGGAGCCATTTTTTCCCTGCAAATCCCGCCACAGGGAAACGACGGAGGCCATGCCGTTGGCCCGGACATCCGCCCCCGACTTCGCTGCCGCACCCCAGAAGCTCGAAAAATCATTCATCTTCAGGCTCTTTTCAATCAGCCCGGCGAGGGATTCCGATTTGTTAGAATCGATGCCATCGAGCGCCGCCCTCGCTTCGTGGCGCAATTTTTCATACAATGCCAGGTTCGCCGCATCCTCGAAATCAAGCAATGTGGTGTCGTCATTTTCATCGGCGTGATAGGCGAGAAACACCTCGGGAAGCTCGACCCTCATCAGTCCCTGATCATCGCGGAGCAGGGTGAAGGTGAGATGCTGTGGTTCCTCGTTGAGGGAATCAGGATGCAGAAATGCCATGTCGATGGTTTGTTCATCCACCAGGTCGAGGGTTTCTCCCATCGCACTGAGCGTGCGCGGGTCAATCAACAGATTCCAGGGCCATGCATGCAGGGCGTCGCTGGTGAAGACTTGGGAGATTTTTCGAGAGATGCCATCCCAGGCGGGAATGCTGTTGACCGAGTAGCCGCCGAGTCGCGCCAATACGCCCGCCTGGTTGCGATCGCGGCATGCCTGGATGAGGTCGCGCAACAATTCGTCGGGCTTGATGTTCTTTAGGGTTTCGGCATCGATGCTTTTCCGCATCATCTCGGCCAGGTATTGATCGGCTTTTTTGGAGGTCTCCTCGCGGATCGAGATTTCGCGTCCGAGCATCCAGTTTTCCAAGCTCCTGCGTTTGTCGAGCAGCGACGGATCATAGGTGACCACGCTGTTTTGGAAGGAAGAAACCACCGGGGCCGCAAGCCATGTCTGATCGCGTTTGACGACGGCGAAAGAGACGATGCTTGCTTGTTTGCCGCGCTCCGGATCGAACTGAAGCAGCACCACTGCGGCATCGTCGCCGTCCGTTTTCTGGTCGGCGACCTGGAAGGGCAGCGTCAGCATTTTTTTCGCAATCCCGCGCCATGCTTCCTGAATCGCGTCTTTTTTCCTGTCGCCGGTTTCGGGGTTGAGTGAACAGCGCAGGGTCAGTTGTTCCTTGTCCAGCCCGTCGCGAAGACCTTCGGCAAAGTGGATCGCCGCTTGTTCCGGGCTGTCGGCGCCACGTCCGGTCATCGGCAGCAAAATCAGCATCCAAAAAAGCGCGCGCATCAAAGTTTGTGGTGAAAGGTGTCCTTCGCTTTGAGCGACGCGACGAATCCCGCGAGCAGTTCGATGGTTGCGGCGACGTCATCCAGATGGGCGGTTTCCACCACCGAGTGCATGCTGCGCAAGGGCAGGGACACCAGGGCGCTCGGCACGCCCTCGCGGGTGTGGAAGATTTTGTCGGTGTCGGTTCCGGTGAACCGGCTGCTTGCCTCGTGTTGCAGCGGGATTTTTCCGGCTTGCGCCACTTTCATGATTTTCTCGACCACCAGGGGATGGTTGGCGGTGCCATGGCTCACGGTCGGGCCGCCGCCGAGGGTGACTTTGCCAAAGCGGTTGCAGTCGATTCCGGGCGTGTCGGTGGCATGGGTGACATCGAGACACGCGCAGACATCCGGCATCAACCGGTGAGTCGCCATCATCGCGCCGTTGCCGCCGATTTCCTCCTGCACGGCGTTCAGGCAGATCAAGGTGAAGTCGGGTCGTTTTTTCTGCGCGGCGATTTTTTTCATCACCTGGGCGATGATGTATCCGCCGATGCGGTTGTCGAGGGCGCGACCGACCAATCGCTTGTGCGCGAGTTCGAACGGTTCGTCCTGATAGACAGCCACGTGGCCGACGCGCAGCCCCAGCGCGGCGACTTCCTTGGCATTCGCGGCGCCGACATCGACCCAGAGTTCGTGAACGGCGGGCGATTTTTCGGAGCCCAAGTCATCGCGACGCAGGTGAATCGCGGTGTTGCCAATGACTCCGCCGACCTCCCCCTTGTCGCCGAGAATCCGCAACCGTCGACCGCGGCCCGTGGCGGCATCGCTACCACCCACGCGGTCGATGCGGAGAAATCCTGCATCATCGATGTGCTTGATCATGTAGCCGATCTCGTCGGCATGGGCTTCCAGCATCACCGTGCGTTTGCTTGTTCCGTTCAACACCGCCCATGTCGATCCGTAGCTATCGCAGGTGACTTCATCGGCGAAATTTTTGAGATATGATGCCCACACCCGCTGACCGGGCATTTCGAAGCCTGTCGGACTAGGGGTTTTGAGCAATTCGAATAAAAAATCTTTTTCCTCTGATTTCATGGATTGCTGTTGCGGCGAAGGGCGAGCACATCTCTAGCATGGCACGGGGGAAATGCACGTAAAATCAGCAATTTCGCTGATTCCCGTGTTGCCTCAAAAGTTTTGACACCGGAGAGGGTTGGCAAGGAGGGGCTGGAGAAGGTCGTTGACTCAAAAAGGATGACACTGGCAAAAGAAAGGA
>Ga0209598_10001462_pt1 | contig 19350 bp, 11 predicted proteins | sample M_140807_EF_Meta_FD_187317 | JGI IMG/M metagenome (GOLD analysis project Ga0209598, IMG submission 187317) | Freshwater microbial communities from Lake Montjoie, Canada to study carbon cycling - M_140807_EF_MetaG (SPAdes) (version 2) | ecosystem: Environmental > Aquatic > Freshwater > Lake...
GGGTTTGGCCAATGATCCTCGTCTCAAACAAGCGGCGATCACGGCCATTCAAGCCTGGGGAACCGGCAGTACAGGGTCGAGACTATTAAGCGGCCATCGTTCTCTCCATAGTCAACTGGAAACAGCGATCGCGGACTGGAAACAAACCGAGGCAGCCTTAGTTTTTAGTTCTGGCTATTTAGCTAACTTGGGAACCATTACTGCTCTAGTCGGACAGCGCGATTTAATTCTTGGCGATCAATATAATCATTCCAGTCTTAAAAATGGGGCCAAACTCAGTGGCGCAGCCTATCGAGAATATCCACACAATAATCTGGAACAGTTAGCCCAATATTTGCAGCAAGAGCGATCCCATTATCGACGCTGTTTAATTCTGAGTGACAGTGTTTTTAGTATGGATGGCGACCTTTGTCCTTTACCTGAAATCATTGCCCTAGCCGAGTCCCATGACTGTATGGTCTTAATTGACGAAGCCCATGCCACCGGTGTGATGGGCCCGGATGGCCGAGGTCTTTCAGCCGAACTGTCACCGGATGCCGTTCCAGCCGGATTGGTGCGGGTAGGCACCCTAAGTAAAGCACTGGGTTCGCAGGGCGGTTTTGTGGCGGCCGATCGCAGCACAGTAGATTGGCTGGTCAATCAGGGACGCAGTTACCTGTTTTCAACAGCGCTGGCTCCGGGTGCCGCAGCCGCGGCGCGCATGGCTCTCAAAATATCAGAAAAAGAGCCCGATCGCCGCTTGCGTGTGCTGGCGCTGGCCGCGCGGTTGCGGTCATTTCTGCAATCTATCGGCAGGCCCGTTCCGGGCACGTCTCCCATTATCCCGGTTGTGGCTGGCAATGAACACCTGGCGGTTGACTGGTCTAACCATTGCCGAAGCCACGGTTTTTTGGTGGCAGCCATCCGGTATCCCTCGGTGCCCCGGGGTTTGGCGCGGCTGCGTATCAGCCTGTCAGCCAATCATCGCGACGAAGACATGAGCCGCCTTGAAGAGGCGCTCGCAACAGTTCCGGCACAGGGAGCCTGATAATGGACATAGCGACATTACAGACCATATTAAGCTCCTGCCATTCAGGAGCCATGCTGGCGTCGGCTCGGCTGCTCGAAAAGGCCACCACTGGCACACTTCGCAGCGGGTCCACTTCTGCCGCGTTGGCGCGTGGTTATGTGGTGATGGCGAGGCAGGAACTTTTCCGGAAAATCGAACCAACGGAATTGGGCCTAAGCCCGACCCAAATATTGCCAGAAACCATCTTCCTGATCCTGAAACCGTCTGACGATGAAATCGCGCAAACAAGCCCGCACCCTTCACTGGGCGCGCCACCACCCCGCGAGGAAGTGGCGCGGCAGGAACGCGAATTAAACCGGCTGAAATCAAGGTGCGGCAGGCTGCTGTTCCAGGCTCTGGTTGAAGATGCCCTCACGAACCATTGCCACAACAATTTAGATATCCGTCGGTATCTCACTCTCCTAGATGCCGCTGAACGTGAGGAAATTCGCTCCACGCTTGTCAGCGAGGGTCGCTTGGAGCACCATGGGACCGACACAGACCTTGCCCGTGAGTTTCTTGTTTACTTGGCGCTGCTGAGCCGATTGGAACGCGATCGTCTTTCAGCCTGCTTGCCTATTCTGGATTCTGCTTCATTGCGTAAATTGACGGAAGATCTGGCGACAGATGTGGATCTGAATAGTATTGAACGTACTTGTCAGCCCTTGCTTGCTGTGATCTCCGGGCATGATCAACCAGAACACGACTTTGATCCTTACGTGGTGGATCTGGAAGCCCGCGCGGAACGGTTTCACCAGCGTCGACAATTGGTTGATGCCGCCAGTGCGATGATGCAGGTCGCGCGCCTCAGCACAGGCGACCGCTCGCGCCGCGCCGAAGATCTGGCACGGTCGCACCTGCGCGATCTGGTGCGCGGTCTGCGTGACCCGTTGCACCTCAACGATGCCGTCTCCGCGCAACTTGAAACAAGCCTGTATCCCGTTCTGGAAAAGGCGGATCAGGGCATTTACGTTACCAGTGAACGGCGTCTTCTGCTTGAGCTTCAGGCCATAGTGGATGAAACTGAACGCCCCGCGCAGTCGCTTGATATTTATCGATGGATCACCAGCGTGGGGGTTCGCCCCATTCGCCGCGTGCTTCCGCACCAAGAAACTGTTCAAGCGGCGCGCCGGTTGCAAACCGTGTTGCGCTACCTGCCCGGAGTGCGCCTCGATGAACCGGAAAGCGGCAAGCTAAGAGAGCTATTTAAAGGCAGGTTATCGACCTGCCAGCAGGTATTGCGCGATCGGTTTCAGCCATTTTTGGAAGACGCGCTGGACGATGTAGGGCTTCAACCCAAACACCCCCTCGAACTAGTGGCGCGCCGCAAGGTGGTTAGCGAACTGATCGACCGGATTCTGGCAGATGGTTATTTCAGTTACTTTGATGTGCGGGATGCTATCAGCCGCAACAATCTCAAATTGCCCGACATCACAGCCAAGGGCGAATGGGGGACAGACGATCCGCTTCTGCGGTTGGACAGGCTTTTGACCTTTAAATTCGAAGGAATTTATCGGACCGGTCAGATCCATGGCAAGCTCCTTCAAAACCTGACCTCAGTGCTATTTGGAACCGACTGGGGCAGGAAAGCCTGGTCATTATTCATTGCCCCTTACGGCATAGCCCTTGTTGTAGTAACGATTGCTGTGGTACTTGGACGCCATCTCCCCGGCGGCGCAGGCAAGCAGGATCAAACAAGCCCTGTTTCCACATGGCTGGCTTGGTTCTGGATTATCAGCCTTGGCAGCGCCATGGCGTACCTCTTTGCCAATGACAAACTGCGTGATCGCCTCGGAGGGTGGTTGAGAAGAATCGCGTCTGGACTTCATTGGCTCATTGAGGACCTACCACTCATTCTGGCTCGCCATCCGGCATTCCGGTCTGCCGTGGTGATACCCCTGAAAGTGGCTTGGTATTGTGTGATCAAACCGGTTGCCATGATTATGGCCGTGTACCTTTTAGCACCCTACCTCATCCCCAATATTCAATCCGTGGTCATCTGGTGGTGCCTGCTGGCGTTGGTCATGACCACGCGCCCCTTCCTGATTCTCGACCAGCGCCTCGCCGAAATCATGTTCGATCTGGTGCTCGCCATGCGTGCCGGGTTGCTGGGCAGGCTACTCGATGGATTTGACCGGATTTATAAGGCGTTGATCAAAGGTGCGGAAACGGCTCTAGTACGTGCCGACGAGGCTCTTCAGTCGCGTGGAAACGATTCGACCATTATGACCGCCGTGCGTGTGGCGGTATCGCTTGTGTGGGTTCCGGTGCGTGAAGTCAGCCGGATACTCTTTATTGTTATGATCGAGCCGATGCTTCACCCCCTGAAGCTTCCAATCTGTTTTGTTGCAGCCAAGGTGCTTTATCCTGTTATGGGCCCCATGGGCAGCGAGACTTGGATCCCTGCCCTGAGCCCCTACTTGGGTTACTGGTTGGCCATGTCTACAGTAACCACCACCATCTTTCTCATGCCCAATGCCTTTGGTTTCCTCTTTTGGGAATTCCGTGAAAACCGTGGTCTTTACGCTGCCAATCGTCCAACCCGACCACGCTATGCCCCTGCCGGTCCGGGTGGAGAAGATATGCGGGCGCTGTTTGAACCTGGATTGCATGGCGGGACACTTCCGCGCATCTTTAGAAGGCTCCGCAAGGCCGGAAAGCCTGTCTGTGAGGGAGGAGATCGTGCCCGCGAACGTCAGTCTCTGAAACAATTGGAAGACGTTCGCGAAGCGGTTTCACGATTTATCCGCCGTAATCTCATCGACCCGCTCGCTGTGAGCCCCGGTTGGTCACTCCAAAATACGGCCCCTTTGGAACGCCCACTTGAGGTCAGTTTACTCCGATTATCAACGCACCGGGCACAGGCATTCCTTTCGGTCCCGGGGGCGCCGCCGGAATCGGACCCGGCCCTTGTGGTTACTTTTGAATTCCGCTCGGGCAATCTTTGGGGCAGTTTCAAGGCTGGCCATTGGTTGAACACACTGCTACCCGAACGCAGGCCAGGCGTGGCGCTCGCTGCCGCCTGGTGCCTTTGTGCCGCCGGAGTGCAGCTCAACGATGAACAGGTGGTTTCGCTGCTTGGACCCATGGCCGAAAATCTGAAATCGGCGGAACGCTCCCTGACACTACGGTCGGATGTCAAAACAATGCACTACCGGCTGGACTCGGAACACGATGAGTGGGCCCTGACGGTCGATTCCGATCCGCCTGACCGTGAACCGGCGGTGATTCGACCCAGTTGGATTGTTCGATTTCAGGACATGCCATGGACATACGATGATTTCACCAACCGGTGGAATCATTCCGATGCGGGTGGAACAGGAACTGAACTCATACTTTCCGGCCATGCCATCCATCTGATCGGCACCAGCCCTGCCACGCTTCTTCCCCACCAACTGGAGACCTGACCATGAGCCTTTGGCCACACGCTATCTGCAATGAGACATTTGAAGGATGGGACCACGCCCGAGTTTGCTCCACGGCAGCCGGCCTTGGTTACCAAGGCCTTGAATTGGCTCCATTCACACTGGCACCCCGTATCACCCAGTGCGACGCCGCCACGCGCAAACAAGTTCGCGATACCGCCGAGCGCGCTGGTCTCAAAATCATTGGTCTGCACTGGCTGCTGGCACGTACCGAAGGATACCAGGTCACCAGCCCAGATCCGGTGGTGCGCGCCAATACAGCCGCCTACCTTGGCGAACTGGCCGTGGCATGCCGCGACTTCGGTGGCGACCTCATGGTCTTTGGGTCTCCTTTGCAGCGAAAAATTCCCGCAGGGGCGACACACGGTCAGGCAACCGACTGGTTCATCGATACCTTCAGGCAAGTTGTTCCCCATCTGGAAAAAACCGGAGTACGCTTGTTGCTTGAGCCGCTGGCACCCACCGAGGCGGATTTCCTGCAGACAGCACGGGAAGGCGACGCCATGCTAGACCGTCTCAACCACCCCCTATTCGGGCTTCACCTCGATGTGAAGGCAATGTGTGGCGACGAAGCGGCGCCAGCAGAGATTATCCGCAAGCATTATCACAGGCTTGGCCACTTCCATGCCAACGATGCCAACAGGCGCGCCCCCGGTATGGGCGAGACTGACTTTTTGCCAATCCTTCAAGCACTTCGCGACATTCACTATCGCGGCTATCTGTCGATTGAGGTGTTCGACTACACCCCAGACCCGGAAACCATTGCGCGTGAAGGCTTGCGCCACTTGCGCGAAGTGGAAGCCCGCCTAACAGGCGCCTGATCCCTTTATCCCCAAGGAGATTGCGTCCCATGAACAGCGACAGCGATTGGTCACGCGAGGAAAAGGCGCTGGCAAGACTGGCCCGGTCTGTGCCGGCACTTGAACCCCTTGTTCATCCCGCATTCGCACCAAAACCAGAGGGAGAACGCAGGAGTGCCGTTTTTGCCACACTCCCGGCACCAGATCCCGTGGCACGCGTCAGGCGTTGGCTGGCGCATGCCGCGGCATTAAGGCAAGTGGGCTTGCGCCCGTCAAGCGGCAGCAGTTCCGCTCAAGATAATCTCGGGCAGGAATTCGCCTCGTTTTTGGAGCGAATCAAGCCAAACACATCAAAATTGGCCGGAATCCTAGGCAACGCCATACGCGCCGATTCCATTGCCGCGCTGCTCGACCGTGTGCGGGAACGCCTGACAGATTCAGATGAGCCGCCTCTGGAATTACCGCCCGTTCTGACGGAATCTCTGGCAATCGCTTCCGAGGACTGGCCGGGCCGCATGATGGCACAGTCGCTGCACCATCGCACCGCATTGCCAACACTGGAAGGCGTCAATCTTCCCAAATGGCTGGAATCTTTGAGAAATTCAATTCCGTTAGCAAAACCGGATCTCCTGGCGCGGCTTCTTTTGGTTCGACTTTTGGTGGAACATGGAATCGACCCCAGGGCCCCATGGTTGCGACAGCTCGCAGGCAGCGACGTCAAAGCGTGGACACCCGTTATTACTCTCGACGATGCCTTGGCGGCGGGATTACTCGAAGTAACAGTTCATGCCGATGGCGATTGTCCGCGTCTAGCCAAGTCTGGACTTGTTGCGGAAGTGGCTGGAGCGCTTGTTGGCATACCGGTGCCCGTGTTGCACGCTCCATCTTTGCCGAAACTGATCGATCATGTGCTGGCAAATCCGGGAAACAGGCAGCGGATCGAGTGGTCTGTACTCATACGTCATCTAATGACGGGTCGGGAATATTCAGCCTTGGGCTTCCCCGTGATAAGAGCGCTCATGAGGCTGGCCTGTGAAGAAGAATCACGGCCTGTATTAGCTGCTAAAAACCCCCGTAGACTCAACGATCACCTTCAGAACGCCATGACTTACGGCGATGATGCCAAGATAGAGTCCACGGAAAGGTCGTTGATTATTGAAGCAGAACTGGTTTCGGAGCAACCTCCCCATTCCGTGTCTTCGGATCGCACGATTGACTGTGATTGACTCCCCTGCCGCTTGCTTCGATCCGCATTGCAATGTAAAGATAAGGAACCCCGCACCGCGCAAGGTTCCTCCTATGACAGCCCCCACCTATAATCGCCGTCAACTCCTGCAAGTAGGCATTCTGGGCTCTGTAGGATTGTCGTTACCAGACCTTTTGAGGCTTGAAGCCCGGGCGCTCAATCGTTCGGGGCCAACCTCGGTGGTGATCTTGTGGATGCGTGGCGGCCCCAGCCAGCACGATATGTGGGACCCCAAGCCAGACGCACCTTCTGAAATCAGGGGGGAATTCGCTTCCATTGCCACCAGTGTTCCGGGCGTCCGCCTATCCGAGCATCTGCCACTCTCGGCAAAAGCCATGCACCGGTTTTCGCTGGTTCGCAGCCTGCGCCATCTTCCGGAAGATGGCAATGTTGGGCACTCCGATGCGGACCAGATTTGCTTCACTGGTTACAAATCAGGCCCTCAACCTGATGTGAATACCATGCCCAGTTGCGGGGCATGGGCGGCCAAATTCCTCCGCGACACCGATCCCGGCATGCCCGCTTATGTGATGGTTCCGCGCATGGTGCCGGGTACCGATGCCGCATGGTTGGGATCCGCCTGCCGGCCATTCGAAACTAAAAGCGATCCTGCTCGTGACACCGTCTTCAAGGTGCCCAACCTTACCCCGTCAGCGCGCCTAGGCGCGCCCAGTCCCGATGAGGGCCGGGCCTTGGTGAATGCTTTTGATCAGGGGCCCCGTTCGGCACAGACCGAATCACTGGACCGATTCCAGCAGCAGGCGCTCGATTTACTTAGAAGCGATCGCGCAAGGAAAGCTTTCGATCTGAATTCTGAATCTCCATCCTTGCGGGCAGCCTACGGACAAATGCCAGAATTCGATCCGAAAGATCCTGAAAGATGCGGCTGCCCCAACTGGGCCCAACGGATGCTGTTGGCGGCGCGCTTGGTTGAGGCGGGTGTGCGTTTGGTGACTGTTGACCTCCGCTGGTGGGATTTCCACAAGAAGGGCTTTGAATCACAAAAACAAGGATTCCTGCCGCGTTGGGACCGCGCTTTCACGGCATTTCTCGACGACCTGCAAAACCGGGGCGTGCTTGACCGTACTCTGGTTGTGGCGTGGGGCGAAATCGGCCGCACACCCGTGGTGAACGACCGAGCCGGACGCGATCACTGGCCTTACGTTATGTCGGCGGCCTTTGCTGGTGGCGGGGTCAAGGGTGGTCGCGTTGTTGGCTCTTCCGATGCCAAGGGTGCGCATCCACGCGACAATCCCAAACTGGTCCACGATGTACTGGCCACGGTGTACCGCCATCTGGGAATCGACACCGCGGCGACAGCACTCGATCACACGGGCCGTCCCAATATGGTATTACCCCATGGTAAGCCCATTGATGAGCTGTTTTGATTTGATTGCTCGATAAAACCAGCGGGTAGGCCTGATCAGCCAGCTTGACATTCCCAAACCCATGCCGCACAATGAAGACGTCAATATCCACAACTCGTGGCACTGTCCCTTGATGGGAGTCGTGATTCCATGAAGACCAGAAAACCAGCGTCTTGCACTATTCTCAGGCTCGAAACGCTCGAAGTTCGGGATAACCCGACAGTCAGCGCCATCTCTCTCAACCAGTTAACAGGTCTGCTTACCATTCAGGCCAACGATCTGCCTACAACGGTGCGTGTGGAGTATATCCGCACCGGTGTCGCACCCGCACAGATCGACCAGATCCGTGTTACTGAGGGAGCCAATACCGTTAGGGGCACCTACTTAGCCAGTAGGGTCAACAAAATTTCCTTCAACGGCGGTCTAGGCAACGACTCCTTCAATGCCACAGGAATACGGGTCCGCATTCAAGCCATTGGAAATGATGGAAATGACCGACTCATCGGTGGAAGTGGCCCCAACACTATCGATGGCGGCAACGGCAACGACACCATTCAGGCGGTTGGTGCTGGATTCTTTTATGGACAAGGTGGAGACGATTCCATCACCACCGGTTCAGGGGACGATACTGTCGATGGCGGTAATGGCAATGACACCATCAACACCCAAAGCGGGTTAGACAATATCGCAGGCGGAGCGGGAAACGACACCATTCAGGCCGGTGATGGCAATGACCAGATCTTTGGTGAAGACGGAATTGATTCCATAGCAGGTGGTAATGGCAACGACTTGATCAATGGTGGCACAGGAAACGATGGCCTTAATGGCGGAAACGGAAACGATAGCATTTTTGGTGGTGAAGGCGATGACGCCATCAACGGCGAAGCTGGAAGCGACGCACTCCTTGGCGGCAATGGCAACGATATCATGGTCGGCATGGCAGGCCTCGACTCCATCAATGGCGAAGCTGGCAACGATTTCATCACCGGCGGACCAGACGCGGACACCATCCACGGAGGCTCGGGCAACGATAACATTCAGGGAAACGATGGAGATGACATAATCACTGGAGACAGTGACAACGATAACATCCGTGGTGGTAACGGAAATGATCTCGTCGAAGGCAACAATGGAGATGATTCACTCTATGGCGACGCCGGCAATGATGTCATTCGCGCCCAAAATGGTAATGACTTCGTTGATGGTGGCGATGGATTGGACTTCATACTGGGTGGCGACGGAATTGATTCCCTCCATGGTGGCAACGGGAATGACACCATCAATGGCAACGGCGCCATTGACGACCTGTTCGGCGACGGAGGCGACGACTGGTTGGTCGCCATCGATGCCGCTTCTTTCGACTCAATGACTGGCGGCACTGGCAGAGATATCTTTTGGCGTGATCCGCCTGTTGGCGACATTTCCGGCGATATTCTAGCGGACTTGACCGCCGTTGACGCCGATCAGGGTGTTGCGCAATTCACCAACCCGGGCGCAGATCGCACACTCAACGGTGACGCCATTCCCGGACCGGCTTTCACGGCCGGTCTGGCCACTCGCTCCTTTGCCGACAAACCGCTCTTCTCCTCGGTGGGCCCAAAGGCCACCGACATCAATCAGGGAGTCGTCAGCGACTGCAAAGTGGTTTCAGCACTCGCCGCTTTGGCTCGCAACACCGGCCCGGGCAACTCCTGGGCCATCCGCAAAAACATGGTGGATTTCGGTGATGGAACCTACGGACTGAAACTCGGGAATAATTTTTACCGCGTTGACGCGATTCTGCCACTGAAGGCGGGGAGCACCGTTCAACCCAATTATGCCAATTTGGGATTTGAAAATTCGATATGGGTGGCTATTGCCGAGAAGGGGATCGCCATGGCAGATCAGCGTGTCGCAGGGGCACCCAATTACGGTGACCTCGCCAGCACAGGCGCTGATGAAGTCTTACAGTTTTTTGGCAGCACCCAGACGGGTGTCCCGTTCCTGCGCGGCGGTTATGCCACGATGGCTGCACTGGGTGCCGATATCCTGCAACGTTTTTCCGGGGCCAACCCGCAATACCTAACCGTTTCGCTCAGTGATTCCTTCGATGAGATTCCGGCCAATGCCGCAACTGGCCAAAGGCGGGTGGTTGGAACACTCGGCCGAAAATTTGTGACTAACCACGCCTACACGGTATGGTCGACTATTATAGATGCCAATGGCAGGTTAACCGGTCTGATTCTGAGAAACCCGTGGGGAACCGACACAGGTAATTTCGGAGTGAGTTACAGCGATGCCAACCCGAATGATGGACTGGTACAGATCACGCTGGCAGAACTGCGCACTTCCAAAGGACGCCTGAATTGGGGATCCAGGGTCATCTGACGCTGGTTGAAAATCAAGCAGCCCGACAAACACATGTTTCCCCATGCTTGACCCTAACGGGCCAATGAGCGAGCATTACGCCTTGGCATGGAGAAACAAACATGAATCTGATGGTTCTGGCGCTCTGCTGCGCCCTGAGCAGTGCGCCGACGCGCGGCGTGGTGTTGATTGTGGCCGATGACCTTGGCGCTCGCGACCTTGGTTGCGATGGCAGCAAGTACCACAAAACGCCAAATATCGACGCCTTGGCTCAATCGGGCGCGCGCTTCACCCAGGCCAGCAGCGCCTGCCCCGTCTGCTCTCCTAGCAGAGCGGGAATCATGACTGGCAGGCATCCCGTACGCTTCGGGCTGACCGACTGGCTTCCCGGAAGGCCAGATCAACCGGGTCAGGCACTTTCCCGACCTACACTTCCTAATGGCCTGCCCCTAGAAGCCACAACCATCGGCGAGGTGTTCACCAAAGCTGGTTTTTCGACCGGATACATTGGCAAGTGGCATTTGGGCGGTGCGGGTAAAGGCCCGGGCGAGCAAGGTTTCGCCTTCCACAAGGCAGCCGATGGTGCCGGGTCTCCACGCAGTTATTTTGCCCCCTATCGCGACGCCAAAGGCGCGTTTATTCCCGGGCTAGAACAGGCACCCGAAGGCGAATACCTCACCGACAGGCTTTCACAGGAAGCCGCGTCTTTCATCCGCGCCAATTCAGGCAAACCGTTTCTGCTGGTACTTGCCCATTATGCGCCGCACACGCCTTTGCGGGCCCCTGAAGCCACCGTCAAAAAGTACACTGCGGGCAGACCGGGCTCTCAGGCCAACCCAATCTACGCCGCCATGCTTGAACATGTGGATAATGGCGTTGGGCTTATCATGAAAACATTGCGCGAAACAGGCCGCGACACCGACACCGTTGTGGCTTTCACATCCGACAATGGCGGACTGTGCACCCGCGAAGGGCCGAATACTCCTGCCACAAGCAATGCACCATTACGGGAAGGAAAAGGTTACTTATACGAAGGTGGCATCCGTGTCCCCCTGCTGGTAAGCGCACCCGGCATTACCCCCAGGGTGGTTGATACTCCGGCAAATGGCATCGACTTACTACCCACACTGACAGAATTGGCCGGTATCAAGGTTCCCGATTCCCTCGATGGTATCTCGATGGTGGGGGCACTCAAGGGCCAACCATCGCCTGCCCGAACGCTGGGCTGGCACTACCCTCACTATGCCAATCAGGGTGGTAAACCCGGTGGCGCATGGCGCGATGGCCGCTGGAAATTGGTCGAGTTTTACGAAAATCAACGACGCGAACTCTTCGATCTGCAGGCAGACCCTTCTGAATCGCGCAATTTGGCGCTTGACCAACCCGACCGCGTTGCCGCCATGGCCAAGGCGCTTGAGGCATGGCGCAAGGAAACCGGGGCAATGATGCCGACTCCCAACACGGCATATAAGCCGAACCCGCCAGGAAAAGACGGCGTGATCCGGATTTCCTCGTCGACCGCGAATGTGGAAGGCGCGCAGTTGCGGTTCGAACCACAGCCGCACAAAAACACTCTTGGTTTCTGGATCCGTCAGGCGGATATCGCCAAATTTGAAGCCACTGTCGAAAAGGAAGGCACTTATGTTTTGCGGATAGTGCAGGGATGCGGAAACGGATCGGGAGGCGCGCGTGTGGCCTTTGAAGTGGCAGGCACGCCACTGGAATGGAAAGTCGAGGAAACGGGTGGATTCCAGAATTGGGTCACCCGTGATGTTGGCAAAATCGCGTTGAAACCCGGTCGCGTCGCCATCGTGGTGCGCCCTCTTTCCAAACCGGGCGTAGCCGTTATGGACCTTCAAGAAATGATCTTGGCGCCAAGCAATCCCTGATACGGAGTTCAAACATGCTGATTTTACTGTGCGCGATCCTGACCTTACGTCAGGATCCCACAACGGCTGTGGCCGTGCGTCAGGCGCTGGAACCGTTTGTGGCTTCAAGCGAACTTTCAGGTGCCGTGGCGGTGGTCGGTCGTAAATCCGGGGTATTGGCCCATGAGGCGATTGGTATCCGCGACATGGGTACAGGCGATCCCATGCCGAAGGACGCTTTGTTTCGCATCGCTTCCATGACCAAACCAATGACCGCGTTAGTGGTAATGCAACTGGTTGATGAAGGCAAAATCGACCTTGATGCTCCCCTGGCACAATACCTGCCTGAATTTCGAGATATGCCTCTGATCAAGGAGCGAACAGGCACGCGGGTCGTGCTCGATAAACCCGCAAGGCAACCCACGGTGCGCGACCTGATGCGGCATACATCCGGCTTGCCAGGAGGTTACCCCAAAGGCCTCGACAAACTGTACGACCGCAGAGATCACTCGTTGGGGGAAGCCTCTTTGGTACTGGCTCAGCGGCCACTGGAATTTGAGCCCGGGTCCAAATGGGCGTATTGCAACGCTGGCATCGACACCTTGGGGCGGTTGGTGGAAGTGGTTTCGGGCACCCGGTTTGAGGACAGAATGCAGGCCAAGATCCTGGTTCCGCTGGGAATGAAGGAAACATCGTTCTACCCCACTCCACTGCAGCTGAAGCGTCTGGCCCATACCTACGACCGGAAGAACGGGAAATTGGTCGATTCGGGAACGCCGCTGACAGGTCCGCCCGCAGGTGCCAAGCACCCCATTCCCGCGGGTGGGCTGTATTCAACTGCCACTGATTTATCGCGACTTTACCGGGCCATGCTGCTGGGTGGTGAACTGAATGGAACGCGTGTGATCAGTTCCAAAGCGCTGGAGGAAATGACCCGGTTGCAAACGGGTGACATTCCATGCGGCTTCGTGGAAGGGATGGGATTTGGCCTCGGATGGGCCCATGTGAAGACTCCCAAGGGAGTTACAGCAATGCTATCCGCTGGTACTTATGGCCATGGCGGGGCATACGGCACGCAGGCGTGGATCGACCCGAAGCAGGACCTTTTCATCATTCTGCTGATCCAGCGGACAGGTCTTGGTAACGGCGATGCCTCGCCCATGCGATTGGCCCTTCAGCAGGCTGCCGTCAAATCAGTGAGCAAAAATGGATCAGCCCGCTGAGGGTGGCGCATTGGCAGGGTGGGCGTTAGAATGGTGCGTCAGCGGCGGAGACTCCGCGGCGAGACGCCGGGAGGGGACCCACGCAAAGGGAAGTTGTGAACCTGGTCAGACCGGAAGGAGCAGCCATAAGCAGCGCCCCCTTGTGCAGTGGATCATCCTCTTCCGGCGTCCCGCCGCGGCACTCACGCCCGCCGGCAGGACGCCGGTTCCTTTAGCTGGATGTCGCTCAACCTTAAGGGAGATGTGCGGCGATGGCCAAAAGCCGTCCGGAACAAACGGAAGAAGTCGTGTCGGCACCAGATGCCGGATACACTGTTTTGGCCCGCCGTTATCGCCCTCAGGGATTTGAATCGCTGGTTGGGCAAAAAGCCGTTGCAGATGCCCTTTCAAATGCGATCAAGTCGGGTCGCATTGGCCACGCTTACATGTTTACCGGCCCCCGCGGTGTCGGTAAAACCTCGGCGGCGCGCATCATGGCGCGCGCACTCAATTGCGAAAAAGGCCCAACCCCTGAGCCGTGCGGAAAATGCGAGCCATGCGAGCGGATTGCCCGCGGTGATGAAGTCGATGTGATCGAAATCGACGGCGCCAGCAATAACGATGTCGAAAGCATTCGCGACTTAAGAGCCAACACGGCTTATCTGCCAGCGCACTGCAAATTCAAGATTTATATTATCGACGAAGTCCACATGCTGTCTAATTCATCCTTCAACGCGTTGCTGAAAACGCTTGAAGAACCGCCGGCGCATGTCAAATTTATTCTCGCGACAACCGACATCCACAAAGTCATACCAACGATTCTTTCACGCTGCCAGCGGTTTGATTTTCGCGCCATTGGCACATCGGCAATCGCCAAGCTTCTTGGGGAAATCGTTACCAAGGAAAACAGGGAGGCAGAGCCCGAGGCGCTGACGCTTATCGCCCGTCAGGCTTCCGGGTCGATGCGAGACGGGCAGTCGCTGCTGGATCAGGCGCTCGCTTTCACTTCTGGCACGCTAACAGCTCAGGCCGTGCATGAACTTCTTGGCACAGGCAATGACGAAATGATTGCCGGGATTGCCCAAGCCATTATGGATGAGCGCGCCGACGAAGTCCTCCGTCTGTTAGACAACCCCAACGTTAGCGGTGTAAGCCCTCGTCAGGTTCTCGAGCAAATGGCCTCTTGGTGGCGAGACTTGATGGTGGTGCAGGCGGGTGGCTCCAGCATGCCCGACCTGAATGTGGCGCCCCGGTTCCGAGACGCCCTTATCGCCATGGCACCACGTCGCGACATGGAGGCGACCCTAGCCGGGCTTGAGGTGCTCGACCATGGCCTGTTCCGCCTGCGCGACAGCACCCATCCACGGCTTCTTCTCGAACTGACACTCGTGCGCATGGCCAGATTGGCCCAGGTAATGCCCGTTGCCCAACTGGCACAAAGCCTCTTACAGACTGGTGGGCAGCAGCGACCAGCTACTGCACCTGCTGCCCGCCCAATGATCTCCCGGCCAGCGGCACCGGAACCGCCACCAAAAAAAGCTTCGGCCGGGGACCAGGCGACAGGGCCTGAATCTCCGGCCCCTCAGGTGACTCAACAACAGGTGCCGAAGGTTCAAGCACCCCGTAGTCCTCTGGAGGCCTGGCCCGATGTACTAGCCGCGCTCGGCCCCATGCTTGGCGGCAAAGCCGGTAAGGCAACGCTCAAGGTTCGCGCACCCAACGCCACAACATTGTTCTTCCCTAGCAGTGCGCGCGCTTCCTACGACTACCTCATGGGGGCAGCGGCGCGTGTTAGCAAAATCAGTGAATTGCTGAGCCAGCACACAGGCAACGCTTGCACCGTCAGTTTGGAATTGGAAGAAGGCGCAGAAACACCTTCAGACAATGGGCAAGGGACACCCGAACCAGAAGTCAAAATATCTCCCGTGGCGCGGCGTTTAGCCAAAGACCGGGCAGAACTGATTCCCCTTGTTCGCCATGCCGTTGAAACATTCCGGGCAACCATCGTTCAGGCAGATGAAAACTTTGGCCAGTCCGAAACGAAGCCTGCTTGATTTCCACAGGCCCAGCAAACATTAGTTATATGCAATTTTTGGGCCAATTCGCGGCAATCGTATTTCGCCGCATCAGAATCGTGGGTATAATGCTGATGCCGAGTGACGGGAACGGATCAACCTAGGAGATTTTTTATGGCAGGCCGGAGGGAACCGGTCACGGCGACCACGGTGCTGGGCAGGGTGCAGGAAATGCTCGGGCAGTTGCCCGGCTTGGGGCCCAAAAGTGCCGAACGGGTGACACACCACCTGCTGAATGCTCCAAGGGAAGAAGTTCTGGCCTTGGCCGACGCGCTGCGCGAACTCAAAGACAAACTTAAGCGTTGCAGATGTTGCTGCATGCCCACGGAAAACGACACGTGCCAAACCTGTCTCGACCCTAGGCGCGACCCGAATATCGTTTGCGTGGTCGAACAACCGAGAGATCAGGCGGTGGTTGAAAGAAGCGGCAGCTTCCGTGGCCTCTACCACATCCTGCACGGGCGATTATCGCCATTGGATGGGATCGGGGCCGACCGGTTGACCATCGACTTGCTTCTGGAACGAGCCAGATCTGGCGTGATACGGGAAGTCATCATGGCCACCAATCCAACGCTTGAAGGCGATGGTACGGCACTTTACATTTCCGGATTGCTCACGCCCATGGGCCTGAATGTTACCCGTCTGGCTCGCGGATTGCCCACCGGTTCGGTTTTGGAATTTGCCAACAGCCAGATGCTGTCGGATGCCCTGGAAGGTCGCGGCTCGTTCTGAAAACAGCCACAAGGGAGGATGGGATTCCATTATGCGCCTAGAAACCTCCATGTCTCAACGAATGTCGATGGATATGCGGTTGGCGCCCCGCATGATCCAATCGATGGAAATCCTGCAAATGCCAGTACTGGCGCTTCAGGAACGCATCGATCAGGAACTGCAGGAAAACCCCGTGCTGGAACTTGTTCGCGAGCAAGACGGCGAATCAATCGATCGAGAAACTCTTCAGGAATTAAGACGCGACGACGATGCTGGCATATTGAAAATGGACCCAGTGGGAGGCGAAGCCGACTTCCGCAGACTCGACGACATGACCCGTGATTATGGCGATGCCATCGATACCGAATCCCGGTTATCGCGCGGGGCACGCGATGATCTGGCGGACAAACACCACGACCTCATGCAGAACGCGCCTGGCCGTGGCCCCACCCTACTCGATCACCTGTTGGAACAGATACCGTTTGTCGATGCGTCGCCAGAAACTCTGGCACTGGTGCGTTATCTGGCTGAAGCGGTCGACGATAACGGTTACCTGACCACCGACATGACAACGCTGGCAGAAGCCCACGACCCGGCAGTTACCGTAGACGAGCTGGAAGACGCGCTCGACTGCTTGCAGCGTTTTGATCCCGCCGGTGTGGGAGGCAGAGATCTCAAAGAAGTGCTTCTGCTTCAGGTCACCCGGCAAACACCGCGCGCGGAACTGGTACGCCAGCTCATCAACAATCATCTGGAAGACATCCAACACAACAGATTGCCAGCCATCCAGCGGCGCACGGGACGGGAATTGACAGATATCCGTGAAGCGATTGAGGCCCTGAAGCACCTGAACCCCAAGCCCGGCTCGGGATTCACTGGTGAAAAGGCCATGGCGCTGGTACCGGACGTCATTATTGAATTGCAAGAGGATGGCAACTATTCGGTGCGACTGAAGGACGACATGATCCCCAACCTTCGGGTCAATACCGAATACCAGACCATGGCCAAAAGCAAGCAAACCGATTCCACCACACGCGATTACCTGAAACGCAAGGTGAACGCCGCCAATTGGTTGCAGGAAGCCATTGAACAACGAAAATACACGCTAGAACGGGTCACACGAGCCATCGTGGAGCGACAGAAAAAGTTCCTCGACATGGGCCCCGAATATATCGAACCTTTGAAAATGCAGCAAATTGCCGACGATGTGGGTGTGCATGTGACCACTATCAGCCGGGCGGTGGACGACAAATACGCGCAAACACCCCGTGGCATTTTCCCCCTGAAACGATTCTTTGGTGGTGGCACAACCACTGCGAGTGGCGAGGAATTGGCGTGGGAAATCATCAAGCGAAAGCTCACGGAATTGGTGGAATCTGAAGATAAAACCAATCCGTTGTCAGACGAGGACCTTGTGGAGCGCATGGGCCAATCAGGCGTACCAATAGCCCGCCGCACCATCACGAAATACCGCAAAATGCTGAATATCCCAAGCTCGCGTGAAAGACGGGAGTGGTGAGGGCTAGAACAAACGTTCAGAAAAATGTCATGCGATAATCTGCCGGGCCATCACCCTGAACAACCTGGCCGGAACAGGATGCCTGAGCTTCCAAATAATGCTCATGGGCCGACTGCCTTGATGGGAAACGTATTGGCAGGGACCCAGATAAGCGTACGGAGCCGATAAACCTGAAGGCAAATCCAGGATAGGTTCCACGCGGCACAACCAGCAAAATCTTTCACCTTACAAACAATTGGATTCATTCGTGTTGACGCTTTCCGCTTTTGGAGAAGATTCGAGGGCGGCAGGGGTAATCCTTCTGATTATTCAATACAATGGCGCATTGGGGCGAATAAAATACATGGACTCGTAACTGGCGAAGGAATCGCTCAAGAATGTTCAAAAGAAAACTAGTCTCGCTTTTTTCCGGCTGCGGTGGGCTCGATCTCGGATTCGAGGGAGGCTTTGAGGTTCCAGCTGCCTGCGTCAACGAGGAAATGCACCCCGACTGGATTGTCAAAAAGACGCGGCCTGGATGGGTTCTCCTTCCAGAAAACCCGTTCGAGACCATTTTCGCCAACGACATCAAACCATCCGCTAGGGTCATCTGGTCCCGATATTTCGGAAAGGAACCTAGGAATAGGCCCGCCGGAACTTTCGTCCTTGAAAGCATTGTCGACGTCGTGAAGAAAGCCGAAAGCGGGACAGGTCCGCTTTTCAACCTCAAGGCGGATGTCGTTACTGGAGGTTTCCCATGCCAGGATTTCAGCCTCAGCGGTAAAAGAAGAGGTTTCCAATCGCGGCGTACTCACAACGGCGTGACGGTCGATGACACATCGATACCCTCCGAGGAAACGAGAGGGATGCTTTATTTCTGGATGAGGAAAGTCATCGGACTTGTTGAGCCGAAGTGCTTTATCGCCGAGAACGTGAAAGGTCTTGTCTCGATGGAGATGGTCAAGGAAACCATCGAGAAGGATTTTCAATCTGTGGGAAAGGAGGGGTACCTCGTTGTTCCCGCCCGGGTTTTAAATGCGCCCGATTACGGTGTGGCCCAAACCCGCGAGAGGGTAATTTTTCTAGGCTTCAACCGCGCCAAGCTAACAGCACAGGCCGTGAAGGCACTTGGGGTGTGCGATATCGACCCCGATTTTGACCCTTATCCGGAACCAACTCACAAGGTTCACTCTGGCAAAGGTTTCAACCGCGATCTTTTTGAATCATCCTTGTTAAAACCCGCCGTCACAGTCCGTGAAGTCTTGAGCGGGTTGGGCGAGCCAGCCGACCACCCTGAAGACCTCACCCATCTGGCGCACTCAAAGTGCAAGTGGTACGGGAAACACTGCCAGGGGCAGACAGAGGTGGATTTAGACGGACAGGGGCCGACAATTCGATCCGAGCATCACGGCAATATCGAATTCCGAAGGCTTGCCGCTGAGAATGGTGGGAAACACAAGGCCGAGATCGCGGCCGGCCTTCCCCAAAGGAGGCTCTCGGTTCGCGAATGCGCCAGAATCCAATCCTTCCCGGACGACCTCGAGCTTGTCATCAAAAGGGACTCCGAAAATAATATTGTTAGCGGATCGGATGGTTACAAACTGGTTGGAAACGCCGTTCCGCCTTTTCTTGGCTTTCACATCGCCAAGCGACTGGATCACTTGTGGCCGTTCCTGTTTGGTTCCAAGGGGTGACAGCACGTGAACATCGAGAGATTGTTGACCACGAGCCGCGCCATCGTGCCTGGAAAAATAAAATCAGCGG
>Ga0209598_10001465_pt1 | contig 19344 bp, 21 predicted proteins | sample M_140807_EF_Meta_FD_187317 | JGI IMG/M metagenome (GOLD analysis project Ga0209598, IMG submission 187317) | Freshwater microbial communities from Lake Montjoie, Canada to study carbon cycling - M_140807_EF_MetaG (SPAdes) (version 2) | ecosystem: Environmental > Aquatic > Freshwater > Lake...
TTGCCGAGCAAAGCCTACATAACTCTACCGCCACTTTAGCCAATTTCGGTGAGCAAGGGGCAAGCGGCGAAGGGGGGCTTCAGTGGCCTGCGTTGAGCCCAAACACAAACAGACACCAAGCCACCACCACCACCAATAGAATCAGGGCGAACAGCAGTCCACCCTTCCAGTCGGACCAGTCAGTTTGCATATCGATCTCCAGACTTAACGGCACCCAGAGCGGGTGCACGTGCCACTCTACGGCCTAGACTGGGTCCAAATCAAGGTGCTGCCGAATCACTGGGCCGGCGTCGGGTCTTAATGTAAGCGGCGCGCAACTGTGCTTCCAGTTGATCCTGGTTGAACAACTTGACCAGATAACCGGAAACCCCCTGCCGCAACGCCGCCTCGATCGACTCGCGCTGATCCGCGCCAGTAATCATGATGAAGGGCACGTGAGCATAGGCCGCACTGGCGCGCAATGTCTCCAGGAACTCCAGGCCGCTCATCCCAGGCATTTCCCAATCAGACAACACGACTTCAATCGGGCGGCCCAGGTCATGAGCGCCCTGCATCACCGAAAGGGCCTTGGTGGCGTCGTGCGCCTCCATGATGCTGTAGTAGCCCAAGTCTCGAATCATTGCGCGAACAATCGATCGCATCGAGTCAACGTCATCGACCACCAGGAATCGGGTCTCGGCCGGAAAGATGTCACGGCCGACCCTACGAACCAGAGGCTCGACCGTAAATGGCTTGGGCGCGGCCATGTCAGTCGGCGGGCTTGCCGTTAAGCTTGATCCAGACGCCCTTGAGCTTGTCGTGAAACTGAGCGAAGCTGAACGGCTTAATGAGATAGCTGGACACGCCAGCCCGAATCGCAGCCAGGATGTTATCGCGAGTCCCCTCGGCAGTGATCATCACGAAGGGAATGTTTTTTAGGCTTTCAGTCGCGCGCACAAATTCCAGGAACTCCATGCCGCTCATGCCAGGCATCTGCCAATCCGAACATATGACGTCGATATGTCGGTCAGTCAGCGCGGCGCGCTCGAGAATTTGTATCGCTTCGTGCGCACTCGCAGCGTCCTCGATGTGAAAATATCCGAGTTCTTTCAGCATGCTACGGACGATGCGACGCAAGGGCTCCATGTCGTCGACCAGTAGAAATCGGGTCGTGGGTGGGAACATCGGGGGGTCTCCGCTCAATAGGGTCAGACGGCGTCAGGCAGTCGCGCCGAACGCGGCACCTCGAGCCGCACGGTGAGGCCAGCCCCGGGGGTTGTGTCGATCTCGACCAAGCCGCCCAATCGGCTCACCATCGAATTCAAGGCGTCGAGGCCAACCCCCCGTCCGGAGATCTCGGACACCGCCTGCGCAGCGCTAAAACCCCGCATCAAAAGGACGCGCCAAGGTTCACCATCAGCCACATAACGATCGATGAGTGCAAGGTCGAGCTCGGGTTGCTGGCGCGCCTTGGAAACCGCCGCCTCCAGATCGACGCCGCGCCCGTCATCCGAGATCTCCAGCCGAAGGCTGTCGGGAGAGGTCTCGACCAAAACAGAGATCTGCCCTTGCTCGGGTTTTTCTGCACATATCCGCGTTTCCGGGTCTTCGATACCGTGGTCTATGGCGTTGTTGAGTGCGTGCACCAAAACACGGTCCAGCGCCATAAACAGGGTCTTGGAAATCGGCCCGCCACCGCCACGCACTTCGACGTCCGCTGATTTGCCGATTTGCAGCGCGATACGGTCGGCCTGCACCGGCCAGCAGGTGAACAACTGCCGCGCATCGATCGACTCGGCCGCCTCAACGATAGCCGCAGCACGGACAACGTCGCCGGCCACCAACGCCGACTTGAGATCGTCGAGCGCCTGGGGCAGCAACACCACCCCCTCGAGGCGCTGCATCAAGCTCGGATCGATCATCTCGCGCACCACGCGCGCTTCGCCACAGGCCGCGCGCAGGCCGTCCAAGAGCGCCGGAAGCACGGGCGCGTTGCCGGCCGCGAGCTCGTGCAACCCGGTCTCGAACTCGTGGCACGCCCGTTGCACGGCGCTCAGGCCGAAGACGCCCGAGAATCCCTTGAGGCTGTGGAGCTGTCGCATCAGTTCGTCACTGTCGCTACGCAGCGACGCCAGTGCCCCGCCAGCCAGACCTTCGCATAAGGCAGCGGCGCGTGACTCGACGTCGTCGATCAGGCGCATTAGGCTGAAGAACGAATCGGGGTTCTGGTAGACCTTGCCCAGCGTCGCCTGCCGGCCGCGCCTGACCTCCTCCCCGCGCTCAAGCTCGCGTTGGCGGGTGATGTCCTCGATGCCGACGTCGACCGCCGACACACTGCCGTCGACCTCGTAGATCGGATGGAAAGCCAAACGCAGGTCGCGCAACTCGCCGAACGCTTCGATGCGCGCTTCTGGCGTCAAGAGGTCAAAGAGATCGCTCAGCGGCACCCCGACGTCGTCGAAGACCATGCTGAACACCGACTGCCAAGACGCGACATCGGACGGCCTCCCCGCATTGAGAATCTCCGGCAAAGACTGTCCCGCCAGCGGCTCGCGGCCAAGGTATTGGACGCACTTGGTCGAATACTCGTTGGTGATCAGCGCGTCACGATCGAGCTTGAGAAAACCCTGCGGCGAGTGCGCCAGAACTTCAACCAAACGCTTGTTGACGCGCTTGAGTCGCTCGCTGATCTGCATGAACAGGGAGCGCCAAAGCTTTGGCATCCGCTGAGCGGCATCGACCATGTCGTGACGACTGATGCGGTAGACCACGCTGGGCGCGGCCGCCAGCACAGTGGCCGAAACCGGCGTGTCTGGAAGAAGGCAGGAAATCTCGCCGAAACAAGCCACCGTATCAACCTGGCCGACGATCTCCCCGCGGTTGGTGATTTTCAGGCGCCCCTGCTTGAGGATGTAAGCAGCCTCGGCGGGTTGATTCTCGGTGAGCAGAACGTCGCCCTCGGCGACTTCGACTTCCACCATTTTCGCCGCCAGCATCAGACGCTCTTCCAGCGTCCAGTCGAGCATGATCGCGAGATTTTTGAGGGTATCGACGGCAGACATTGCAGGTCCCGACTCCAATATGGGTCGTAGTGTAGCGCGAGCCTGCGTCACGTCTCGAGATCGAGTGTGTCTGCCAGGGACCGCAATCGCAGCAAGGGATCGTCGCAGCCCAACAAGGCCACCTTGTCGGCGACCGCCAGTGGCAACCATTCGGCCCACCGGTTGGCCACCCAGCCACATTCGTCGAGGCGGTAGGGCGGGAACAGCGGCAGATTTTCCTCTTGGCCGGCCTTCTGCGCACCCGCGATGATCTGACCCAACTGATCGGCCAAGGGCTGTAAATCGGGCGGGATGTCGACCGGAGGATCATCTGGGAGCACGTCGATCTGGCCGTACCAGACGCCATAAGCACCCAGCTGATGATCAACCAGGCGGAACCGCGAGGTGCCGCGACACGACACGGCCAGCAAGGCCGGCTGGATCTCCGTCACGCTAACCACCTCCACCAGGCAGCCGAAGTCGCCCAGGCGCGGCACATGGCCAGGCACTTGCACCTCATGCCCCTCGGTGAGCCAAGGCACGCCGAAAGGCAGCGACTCGCGCTGGCAGCGGCGAATGAGATCGAGGTAGCGGACCTCAAAGATCTGCAACTGCAGCAGCCCCTCGGGGAACACGCCGTGCGACAACGGAAATAGGGGTATTGGATCCACGATTACAGATTACACGGTCACACATCGCCCGAAATGGTCAGACGGTCAACGAACCGCCAGCGATGCGCTTACCCTTTTCGTAGGTTTGGTCTAGCCGCCCGGTTAAAAAAACGGCGGCGAAATCAGGCGGAGGCCGACAGTAAACGCCTGACGATCGGGGCCGGCTCCAAAACGGTCGCCATAAGTAATGTCAGTCTGAACACGCCCCGGCACGATCCAGTGACGCAAGCCGAGTTGGTAGAACGGGGCGCCCACGTCCGGATGAAAGGTCTCGACTATGAGCAGGTTGTTGCCGCCGTCGAGATCGATCTCACTGCCGAAGCCCCAAGTGCCCCGGCGCCCGCGCGGCCCGGTCGGATCTGCCGCGCCCACGTTCAAGTGCACCACCACACGGTCATCCGCCAAGGAACGGCTAATCGGGACGTTGATGTAGCGCTGCCGATTGGCCTCATCCGAGATGCCGGCGCCAATGTGGCGGGCAAAACCGGCAGTGAAGCCGACTCCCCAGCCGTTGGTTTCCAATGGCTTAAGCAGTGTCTTCAGTTGGAAGACATCGTCGGCTTTGTGCAGGCTCCCGATGTCACTGAACGCCCCGCCGACCGTTATCTCAAGGTTGCCCGTGGGATTGCAGGCAGGCAGGGCCCAGAACTCGGTGCTCGACCGATTGAAGCGCACCCAGCTCTCCACTTGGCAGGCCTGCGCATCGGTTAAGCGCGCATCGTCTGTAACCATCGGCCGAGCCGCGTAGGCGCTGCTAGCGCCGACCAAACCACACACCGACGCAACCGCGAACAAGATCGCTCTGAGCACCCGACTGCCTCCGAAACTGAAACAAGACCGTAAACGAAGCAGGTGAATTTTGTGTGACTGTGGCTTCATCATCGCAATAATTTGATAATTTTCACGAGTTTGACGATCCTTTGGAGCTGTGGATGAAAACCTTCAACGTCCTGTTTCTGTGCACCGGAAACTCCGCCCGTTCGATCATGGCCGAAGCCATGTGCAGCATCGAATCCAAAGGCCGCATGATCGGCTTTTCGGCCGGCACCAAGCCCTACGGCTCGGTCAACCCCTATGCCGTCGGTGAGATCACCCGCTTGGGCTATCCGGTGGACGAACTCCGCTCGAAGAGCTGGAGCGAATTCGCCACGCCGGACGCGCCGCGCATGGATTTCATCATCACCGTCTGCGATGAGGCAGCTGGCGAGCCGTGTCCGGTGTGGCCAGGCAAACCGGTCTCCGCGCACTGGAGCTTCCCCAATCCGGTCCACATCCAGGGCGACGACGAAGCCCGCCGCTGGGTGTTCAAGCAGATCGCCATTGGCCTGAGCCGTCGCATCCAGCTGATGAGCAGTCTGCCGCTGGAAGTGCTGGACAGAACCGCGCTGCAGTACGAGATCGAGCACGTCGCCGGCGACTGATTACGCCCGACGATCGCCGCATTCTCGGTCGGCGCCCTTTGACTCACTGGATCAACCCGCAATGAAATCGGTGAAGCTCCCAGTCTCTGGACCGCATGGCGAGGCGGGCATCCGCCTTGGCCGGCGGGCCTTCGGCAAGACCCTGCTTGCTTCCGCCTTGTGCAGCGCCCTACCGGCCTGGGCCAAGCGCGACGACACTCTGTTCACCTTCGAGTCGGTTCCGCTCTCTGCCCAGGCCGATTCGGTGGTATTACCCAAGGGCTATCGCTGGCGGGTGATGGCCGCCTGGGGCGATGCACTCGACGGCTCGGGGCAACGTGTGCCGACCGATGCCAGCCACAGCGCAGCGGCGCAGGGCGCGTGCTTCGGTATGCACCACGACGGCTGCGCCTTGTTTACCGACCCGGGTGTGCGCGATGCCGGGTTGTGGGTGACCAACCACGAATACACCGACGACGGCCTGTTGCACGCCAGCGGCATGGCCAACTGGTCAGCTGAGAAGGTGGCCAAATCCCAAGCCGCCCACGGCGTCAGCGTCGCGCATGTGCAGCGCCAAGCCGACGGCGGGTGGGGACTGGTGGCAGGCCCCCTGGCGCGCCGCATCACCGCGCAGACACCCTGCGCAGTCAGCGGCCCGGCCGCCGGCCACGACCTGTTGCGCACTGCAGCCGACCCGGACGGGCGCTCCATCCTCGGTACCTTCGCCAACTGCGCCATGGGCGTGACCCCATGGGGCACGTACCTCACCTGCGAGGAAAACTTCGATCGCTACTTCGTCAAGAAAGGCAGTGTGACTGCCGCCGAAGCGCGGATCGGCCTGGACGATAAAGGCGGTGGCTACCGCTGGCACGAGTTTGACGAGCGCTTCAATGCCGACCGTCATCCTAACGAGTTCAATCGCTTCGGTTGGGTGGTCGAGATCGACCCGCGCGATCCGAGCTCAGCCCCGATCAAGCGCACGGCAATGGGCCGTTTCAAGCACGAGAGCGCGACGGTTAAGCTGGCGCGTGACGGCCGGGTTGTGGTGTACATGGGCGACGACCAGAAGGGCGAGTACATCTACAAGTTCGTCTCGAATGCGCGCTTCGACCCCAGTCGCCACGACCGCAGCAACGGCGGCGCATTGCTCGACGACGGGACCCTGTATGTCGCGCGATTCCCGAACGAGGGCAATTGGTACGGCAGCGGCAACTGGCTACCGCTGATCTGGGGACATGGCCCGCTCACTCCGGCGAACGGCTTCGCCGATCAGGCCAGCGTGTTGGTCAACGCCCGCCGCGCCGCCGATCTAGTGGGCGCCACACCCATGGACCGACCCGAGTGGATCGCGGCGCATCCGGCCAACGGCGAGGTCTACGTCTCGCTCACTAACAACAGCGAACGTGGCAAAAAGTTTCCGCTGGACGGTGCCAACCCGCGGTCCAGCAACGCGTTCGGCCACATCCTGCGCATGCGCGAGGACGGCAACGATTCCGCTGCCTCGGCGTTTCGCTGGCAGGTGTTCGCGTTTGCTGGCGACCCGCAAGCGGTCAAGTCCGAGCACCGGGGCGACATCCAGGGCGACTGGTTCGGCTCACCCGACGGCCTCTGGTTCGACCCGCGCGGCATCCTCTGGACGCAGACCGACGTCTCCACCGACAAGTTGGGCAAACCACCCTACGAGCGGATGACCAACAACGCCATGTTTGCCGCCAACACCGAAACCGGGGAGTTCCGCCGATTCCTGATCGGCCCGCGCGGTTGCGAGATTACGGGCGTTGCTATTAGCCCGGACCATCGCGCGCTGTTCATCAATATCCAGCACCCGGGAGAGACTGCCGGCGAGCGCAACGACCCGGCGCGACCGCAGGCGGTGTCGACGTGGCCCGACGCCGCGCTGGGCCGCCCGCGTTCGGCCAGCATCGTCATCTGGCGCGAGGACGGACAGCCGGTCGGCGTTTAGGGCGAACGCTGCCCGAGGAGACACGCCTCGGTGCGCTGCCAAAAGACCTTCCCATTGCCGCCGTAACGCGGCGCCAGCCGACCCATGCCCTCGTGCCAACGGGTCAACTCGGCATACCCGGCGTCATCGAGATAGCCGCTGTCGCGCATCTCCCGCACCGCCTCGCAGTTCGCCGCGCCCTCGTCGTCGGACTGCAGCCGGATGTGCGCACACTCGTGATAGAACACGAGATCGGCGGCCAGCTTGGAGCGCTCGGTGATGCGCTGCATGACGAAACGGTCGAACACCATTCGGGCACTTCCGTCCGGTTGACGCCGAACCACCGCCGCGCTGCCGCCGAGCGCCGGATGGGTGGTCCCCACCGGGCCATTGCCCACGTACTCCTCAGCGATCTGTACGGGTGTCCCGCCATGGCTGACCTCGCAAACGACTGAACGACCGTCGCTGCGTTCGAACGCCCATGCGGCATCCGCCACCAGCAGCGCGACACATCCCGACAGAGCAATTGAAGACAAGCGATAGATCATGGAGCCGGGCAACGGTCGGGGTGGCAATGAACCGTTTGGCGACCGCGATGACAAAAGGTTCTATTTCGGATCAAGGGGTGTCTGATGAAGGCTGCGCTGCTGGGCCGGTCGCTGTTACTGGCCGTTGTGATGGGGATGACGTGCACCAGTGGTTTAGCCACTGCCGGCTCGCTGCATCCCGCCGTAGCAGCTGCCGTGGAGCGCGCCCAGTCGGCCGCGCAGCGCGGCCGCGACGCCTTTATCGAAGCGCAACGGGCGGAGCGTGCAGCATTGACGGCCGCCAAGGACGGGCGACTGGCCGCGATGAAAGCGCGCGCCGTGCGCCCCGAGGCCCGCGCGGTGCTGGACGATCAGGCCGATGGTCGCTACGACGGCCAAGTGCGCGATCGCCAGCGCGACGGCTATGGGGTCCTGACCTTGGTCACGGGGCATCGCTACGAAGGCCAGTTCAGCCGTGGTGACACACAAGGCTCGGGCGTCTACTACCTCAGCGACGGGCGCCAGTATCAGGGGCAGTTTGTGGCCGCGAAGGCCGAGGGCTACGGCGTCTTTCATCTGACGCAACGGCAATCCTACGTTGGCGAATTTCACGCCGACAAAGCCAACGGCCACGGCATGTATGTGCTGCCCGACCGGCAAAGCTTCGGCGGCGAGTTCCGCGACGATCAAGCCGAGGGCGCGGGCGTCTTCGTGCTAGTCGACAACGAACGCTACGAGGGTGAGGTTCACGCCAACCGGCGCGAGGGCCACGGCGTGTTCACGGCCCGTGACGGCAGCGTTTTCGAGGGCGAGTTCGCCAACAACGACCCGCACGGTTTCGGCGTCAAGCGCACGCCGGGCCGGCCTGACGAACAGGGTCGCTGGGTCAACGGCAAATTGGTGGAAGTGCTGGCCCCCGCAATCTGACGCCGAGTCAGCGCGCGTCCGACAGCAGCAGTGCCTCGACGGCAGAATGTCCGCCGTCGCGTGCGATGTCAGCTGCGGTCTTGCCCTTGTCGTTGAGTGCGCGGCGATCGGCGCCGAGTTCTAGCAGGCGTTTAACCACCTCGGTCCGGCCATAACCGGCCGCCCACATCAGCAGCGTAGAGCCATGACGATCGGCCGCGGCAATGTCGCTGCCCGCCTCCACCAGCGCAGTCAGCACCTCGACATGGCCCTCGCCGGCAGCATAGATCGCGGCGGTCTTGAACACCTGATCTTGCGCATCGACGCGCGCCCCGCGCGTTAGAAACAGGCGCAACAGATCGAGCCGCCCAGCGTGAGCGGCAGCCATCAGCGGCGTAACCCGGTCGAGGTTCGGCAGGTCGACATCGGCGCCGCGTTCGAGCAGCAACTCAACCATCGACCGATTGCCCTGCTCGGTGAACAGCATCAGGGCCGTGTTGCCGCCCCGGTTGCGCGTGTTCACTGCCGCGCCACGCTCGAGCGTCTGTCGCGCGAGCCCCTCGTCGCCGCGCCGCGCAGCCGAGACCAGCTGAGCATTGAGTGTGTACTGATCGGTAGCGACCTTATCCGCTGCCACAGGGGCACTGGCCAGCGCCAAAATGCCGCAAAGCAGGAGCTTGATCAGACCGACGGCACGTATCCGCCCTTGAGTATTTGTCAAAGCGATTGATGTATTCACGATATCGATTTATAGGCGGTCTACGTTAAAAAATCGAATGAACGGCCCGGAAAGGTCGCCCCTAATATTAGGCGGTCCGCAAAAGACTTGGACAGGCCCTCCGTGCGCTGCAAGGGCAGTCGCACGGCAAGCACTCAAATTTAGTGAGGAAAACGATGAAGCTGCGCAACAACCTTAAGACGCTGTCGCTGGCAGTCCTGCTGATCGGTAGCGCCGGCGCCGTACAAGCGGACACCAAATTGACCAAAGCGGTCCCGCTCGGCGGCCTTTCTCAGGCCCGCCTCAACGCCGCTGACAAGGATGGCAAGAACTGGCTGCACGTCAACGGCGGCTATTCGCAACAGCGGTTCTTCCCGGGCAACCAGATCAACACCGGCAATGTCAGCAAGCTGAAGCCGGCATTCATGTTCCAGACCCAGGTGCTGGAATCGATGGAAACCGCGCCGGTTGTGATCGACGGCGTGATGTTCCTGACGACCTCGTACAACCACATCCATGCCATCGACGCGACGACCGGCAAGGAATTCTGGCACTACAAGCACAAGATGGGTCCGATCACCGTCTACTGCTGCGGCCCGAACAACCGTGGCATCGCCGCGCTTGACGGCATGGTGTACATGGCCACGCTCGACGCCAAGCTCGTCGCACTGGACATGAAGACCGGTGAAGTGAAGTGGGAAACCCAGATCGCCGACCCCGAAAAGGGCTATAGCGAGACCATGGCTCCGCTGGCCGTCGACGGCAAGATCCTGATCGGCACCAACGGTGGTGAGTACGGCATCCGCGGCTTCGTCAAGGCGTTTGATGCCAAGACCGGCGCCGAAGCGTGGACCTTCCACACCATCCCCGAGACCGGCCACGAAGGCGTCTGGGCGAAGAACGACGCCACCGGCCGCGATATGCTGCGCAACATCGACGCTGAGAAGAAGGAACTGGCTGCCAACGGCGGCGACTTCTACCAGACGCTCGGTGGCGGCGTGTGGATGACCCCGGCGGTCGATCTGGCCACCCGCACCATCTACTTCACGGTGGGCAACCCCTCACCTGACCTTTACGGCGACATCCGCCCGGGCGACAACCTCTACACCGACTCGATCGTTGCAGTGGACCTGGACAGCGGCGCCTATAAGGCTCACTTCCAATACGTCGCGCACGACGTGTGGGACCTGGACGCTGTCAGCCCGCCGGTCATCACCCAGGCCAAGGGTAAAGACGGCAAGATGCAGAAGGTCGTCATCCATGGCGGCAAGACCGGCCACGTGTATGTTCACGACGCCAAGAGCCTCGACCTGATCCGCTTCTCCGAAGCCATGGTTCCGCAAGAGAACATGTGGACCCTGCCGACGACTGAAGGCGCGCGCATGCTGGTCGGCGCCAACGGTGGCGTGGAATGGAGCCCGATGGCGGTGAACCCGCAACTGGGCATGGCCTATGCCGCCAACCTGCACCAACCGATGACCTACCACGTCGAACAAGCCGCCTACCCGGGCGGTGACAAGCTGTGGCTGGGTGGCGCGTTCAAGACCATCCCGAGCGAAAAGCAGTGGGGGCGTCTGGCCGCCGTCAACCTGAACACCGGCAAGGTGGCTTGGAAGGCTGACACTGACCAACCGTTGATGGGCGGCGCACTGGCCACCGGCGGTGGCCTGGTGTTCACCGGCGAAGGCAATGGCGCCTTCAACGCCTACGACGCCAAGAACGGCAAGAAGCTGTGGTCGTTCCAAGCCGGTGCCGGCGTGAACGCACCCCCGGTGTCGTACATGGTCAACGGCAAGCAGTACATCGCTGTGGCTGCCGGTGGTAACACCCAGCTCGACTTCAAGCGCGGCAATAGCGTGATCGTGTTCGCCCTGCAATAAGGCGTTTCGATTCGCGGAGGGCCACCCCCGGGTGGCCCTTTTTTTGACCTTTGCTACAATTTTGGAATCATGCAAAAACGTTCACTCAACGCTCTCAAACGCACCGCCCTCGGTCTGCTGGGCAGCCTCGGCTTGGTCGCCGGGCTGCAGCCCGCCGTAGCGGGTCCGGACATCGAATCCAAGCTTCAGGCCTGCACAGCCTGTCATGGCCCCGGCGGCAACTCGGCGATGCCCGAAGTGCCCGTTCTGGCGGGTCAGACGTCGCGTTACATCTATCTGCAGCTGCGCGACTTCAAGGAAGGTCGCCGCAAAAACGAGCTGATGTCACCGATGGCCAAGGACCTCACCAAAGAGGAGATGCTGGCCTTGGGCGATCATTTCGCCGGCCAGAAGCGCGTGGTCGAGAATGAGCGCGGCGATGCGACCAAGGTCGCGCTAGGCAACAAAGTGGCTGATGCGGCCTTGTGCACCATGTGCCACTTGGGCGGCTTCGCTGGCCAGAACGAGGTGCCGCGCGTCGGCGGGCAGCATTTCAGCTACGTCAAGAAGCAGCTGATGGCTTTTAAGTACAAAGAGCGCACCAACGATGCCGGCAACATGCAGGCGGTCGTACGCACCTTGCCGGACGAAGAACTGGAAGCCCTCGCGGCTTACGTCGCCACGTTGAAGTAAGCGCTACTTGCAGCCGGAATTGTCGGTGCTGCCGTCGGGCATGGTGGTTTTGCACAGCACCGTGCCGTCTAAGGTGGCACCGCTCAAGTCGGCACCCTTAAGGGTGGTACCCGTCAGATTCACCCCAGAGAGGTTGGCGCCGCCAAACTTCGCGTCCTTGAAAGAGGCGCCGGATAGGTTGGCGCCGCGCAAATTAGCATTCGCCAGATCAGCGCCTTTGGCGTTGACGCCCTCGAGGTTGGCCGGCAGGAAGCTCTTCTCAAGCTGACGCACGGACAGGTCTGCGCCACCGAACTTCGCCCCGCTGAGGTTGGCGTTCTGCAGATTTGCCCCCTGCAGATTCTTGCCGGCCAGATCGGCGCCCGAAAGGTCGCAGTGGGGGCAGGCGCGAGTGGTGTTGACGGTCTCGAGTTTGGCGGAGTCGAAGGCGTGTGCGGCCGTCCCCGCCAGGGTCAGAGCGAACACACCTGCAAGCTGATAGCGACAAGTCATCTTCAAAACCTCCTTCTGCACACCGGAATGCTCGCACAGTTCGGGCGAGCGCTGGCGGCCCGGCTCGCGATGGTGTCGCACACCCACCCTCAAGCCATCAAAGCTTGTAGGTGCGTGGCCACGCCGCTGGCAATGCCTTCGAAGTTGTAGCCGCCTTCCAGCACCGACACGACGCGCTCACCGCAATACCGGCGAGCGATGGCACGGACGCGCTCGGTCATTTGGCGGTAGCCGGCATCGGTGATGTCGAAGCAGCCGAGTTTGTCCTGCATGCGGCTGTCGAAACCGGCGGAGATGAGCACGAATTCGGGGCGGAAAGCGTCGGCGGCGGCGATCAGCTGCTCGTCATAGGCACGCAACATCTGCGCATCGGTGGCGCCGCAGGGCAGATCGACGCTGATTTTGGTGCCGACAGCCTCACCGGACCCGCGTCGCGCTGGGTCACCGGTGCGCGGGTAGGCACGCCAGTCGTGCGTGTCGAACAGCAGCACCGACGGGTCGTCGTAGAAAAAGTGCTCGGTGCCGTCGCCGTGGTGGTAGTCCCAGTCGACGATGAGGATGCGCGTGTAGCCAAGATTGCGCTGCAGGTGGCGCGCGGCGACGGCGACGTTGTTGTACAGGCAAAAACCGACCACCTCGCCGTCGTTGCGAGCATGGTGCCCGGGCGGCCGCGAGCAGACAAAGGCGTTGCGTACCTTGCGAGCATGTACGGCCTCGCAGGCGGCGAGCGCCGCTCCAACGCCGGCGCGACCGAGTCGATCAATCGCCTCGCCATGGTTGCGGCGGATGCCGGCGATGTGCGCGTCGGTGTGAATCAGCCGCAGTTCGTCCTCGGTCGGCTGACGGATAGCAAGCGGCCGAAGGTCGTGTGCCAGACCCCGCGCTTCGATGGCGCGACGAATGGCGGCAACCCGCTCCGGTTGCTCGGGATGGGTCGGCGAGAAGAACGGCGTGAGGAAGATGTCGTCCCAGACCCAGCCGGTGGCGGTCGGCGTCATCGGCTTCGCCAGCGCCGGCACAAGGGCGTCACCGGCCAGCGCGGCAGCGCCCGCCGCAAGCAGCCCCGCGCCACGCATCAGGAATCCCCGTCGGTCCATCCAGCCCCCTTTTTCGACGTGCACCGCCCGACTCAGCTGGCCGGCCGATACCAACGCGTGCGGCGCGACTCGCCCCCTAGAATCAGTCTTTTAGTGGCGACAACGCATCTTCGGGTCTATCTTAACGGCTCGCCCTCAACGGGTAACTGAATGAAAGGAGGTGATCCTGTGAATCTCGCGAAATCAATCCTTATGGCGGGTCTGCTGTCGTTCAGCAGCCTGGCCCTGGCGCACAACTGCCCCAACGAGATGAAGCAGATCGACGCTGCGCTCAAAGTGAGCAAGCTCGAGGCTTCCAAGCTCGACGAGGTGAAGAAGCTGCGCGCCGACGGCGAGGCCCAGCACTCGGCCGGCAATCACGACGCCTCGATGGCATCGCTGAAGAAGGCCAAGTCGCTGCTCGGCATCTGACACGCCAGATTTCGTGTCCGGGGCCGGCCATGTGCCGGCCCTTTTTATTGCCGGAGACTTATTCGACGCCCGGCGTCGTCGCGGGCCGCCAACCCCGCCGCACCCACAGAAACAGCCGATAGCCGACGCCAAGCGCATGGTGCACGCCCGGCAGTGCGGCCACCCAGCCCACCGCGCGCAGACCCGGAAAGCGCTGCCAGAGCAGGGCAAAGGCGCGCGCGCCGTGCACCAATCGGCCATCGCTGCAGCGGACGTGGAAGACGCGCAGTGCCTCGACGCGGCACAGATCCCCGGCTGGGTCGCAAACCGACGCGCTCACATCCACCCACTCGATCGGGCTGAGTGCGCGCCGACCTTGGTACCACGCGATCTCACGACGACAGACGGGGCAACCGCCATCGAAATAGACCTGCGTCACGATGTGAGCACTCACATAATCCCTCTGCATTGTTGTATCAACTGCGGTGGCACCAGCAGGCGCAACCATGCGGCCAACCGCCACGGCTTAAGCCGGCGACCCGCCGCACCCCTGTTAAAGTTAGCAGAGTGATGAGCACGCGCACCCCCGCCCTCGACCTTTTGCGCCCCGACCTTGAGCAGGCCATCGCCATCCTCCGCGCTGGCGGCGTGGTCGCCATGCCGACCGAGACCGTCTACGGGCTCGCTGCCGATGCGCGCAATGCCGACGCGGTGGCCGAGGTGTTCGCGCTCAAACAGCGCCCGCTCGACCATCCGCTCATCGTCCATCTCGCGCGGGCAGACGATGTGGCGGATTGGGCCGCAGCCGTGCCCGAAACCGCCCGCCGCTTTGCCGCAGCCGCCTGGCCCGGGCCGCTCACCCTGGTGCTCGCCGCCCGCGACGAGGTGCCACGCCAGGTCACCGGCGGGCAGGACACGGTCGCCCTGCGCGTACCCGACCATCCGCTGGCACGCGCGCTCATCGCCGGCTCCGGCGGGGCGCTGGTCGCGCCGTCCGCCAACCGCTTCGGCCAGCTGAGTCCGAGTTGCGCCGAGCACGTGCTGCAGGGCTTCGGCGACGCGCCACCACCCGTGCTCGATGGCGGACCCTGCCGGGTCGGCATCGAATCAACCGTTGTCTTCGTCGATGACGCCGGCTGGCAGATCTTGCGGCCCGGTCACTGGACCGCTGATGCGCTGGAACGAATCGCCGGCACACCGCCGCGGCCAGCCGGCTCGACCGCACCGCGCGCACCGGGGCAGCTCGCCTCGCATTACGCACCGCGGACGCCGCTGGTGCTGTGCGCCGACCGCGCCACGCTGCAAGCCCTGGAGACGCCTTACGACGCCGTGCTGGAGCTGTCGTCCGACCCGCAGGCCGCCGCCGCCGCCCTCTACGACACCCTGCACCGCCTCGACGCCAGCGGCGCTCGACGCATCCTGGCTCAGCTGCCGCCCAACACGCCCGACTGGGCCGCGGTGCGCGACCGCCTGACGCGCGCAGCGACACCCGCGTAAAACAACCGACGAACTGCCGGGCTCCGCAGCAGTCTTAGCTTGTAATCACACCCGCAGGAGCTGACACATGGTCCACCAGACGCCGTTCCGCAACCTCCGCCGCGTCGCAGCCATCGCCGCGCTTGGCGCCCTAACCATCGTCGCTGGCTGCAGCAGCGTCACGCCGGCGAAGTACGCCCAGCAGGGACCCAAGTTCTCGTTCCGCGACTATTTCAACGGCACCGTCGACGCCTGGGGCATGTTTCAAGGCCGCGACGGCGAAGTCATCAAGCGCTTTAAGGTGACGCTTAAGGGCACCTGGGACGGCCCCAACGGCACCCTCGACGAGAACTTCGTCTACGCGGATGGAACCACCGAGCACCGCATCTGGACCCTGCACCAGACCGGCCCGGACAGCTACACCGCGACCGCCGGCGACATCGTCGGCGAGGCCGTGGGCGACCAGGCTGGCCCGGCCATCCGCTACGCCTACACCATGGCCATCCCGGTCAGCGGGACCACCTACCACTTCCAGTTCGACGATTGGATGTACCAGATCGACGACGAAGTGGTGCTCAACCGCGCGACCATGCGCAAGTTCGGGGTGAAGCTGGGTGAGGTGACGCTGAGTTTCCGCAAGCGGCGCTAAGGCATCACAAGAATCGCTCGAGCAGCTTTCGGCTCGGACGGTCCAGCGCGGCGATATCGCGGATCAAGTACTGCACTCCAGCGGCGTCCGCCACCAGCAGGCTGCCACGTCCGACCCGTTGCAGCGCCTCCTCGCCGGGCAGGAGCAACTCAGTGATGCCCCGATCGGTACGCACGGTCCAGCGGCTCGGCGTCGAGATGCTGCTAATACCCAAGATGGCGCTGATCACCGGCGTGAACTCGCGCTCGGCCAGCGCGGTGCGCAGACTGGCCTGCTGCGCCTCCGGCAGATCGGCCAAGGACTCGATCCACACCAACTCGTGGCCGTGGGCGTCGAGCACCGAGCAAGACTCGTCCGGCGCCGACAGCGGATAAGCCCGAACCACGCTCACCGGGCAATGCATCGTGTCACCCTGCGTCAGGGTCCACACGCCGTGGCCATCACGGCTCAATTGCCCGTCGATTGCGCTCATACGCCGTCCTCCAGCAAAGCCTCGGCCTGCCGCGCCTGCGCCTGATACAGCGCGAAATAAGCGCCCTGACGGGCCATCAATTCGTCGTGATTGCCCGTCTCGACTACCGCGCCGCGGTCAAGGACAACCAGACGGTCGGCCTTGCGCAGCGTCGACAGGCGGTGGGCGATGGCGATGGTGGTGCGGCCACGCACCAGATTGTCGAGTGCGCTCTGGATCGCCTTCTCGGTGGTCGAGTCTACGGACGATGTGGCCTCGTCGAGGATGAGGATGCGCGGATCGATCAGCAGCGCGCGGGCGATGCTGATGCGCTGGCGTTCGCCGCCCGACAGCGATTGGCCGCGCTCGCCCACCAGCGAGTCGTAGCCGTGCGGCAGCCGCAGGATGAACTCGTGGGCATGGGCCGCGCGCGCCGCCGCGACAATCTCGGCCCGCGTCGCATCCGGTCGGCCGTAGGCGATGTTTTCGGCGATGGTGCCAAAGAACAAAAAAGGCTCCTGCAACACCAGCCCGATGTGGCGACGATAGTCCGCCACCGCCAGCTCGCGCACGTCAATGCCGTCAAGGCGGATCGCGCCTTCGCTGACGTCGTAAAAGCGGCACATCAGATTGACCAGGGTGCTCTTGCCCGAGCCGCTGTGTCCCACCAAGCCGATCATCTCGCCGGGACGGATGTCCAGACTGAGTTTGCGGATGACTTGGCGGTTGCCGTAGCGAAAGCCGACCTGCTCCAGCTCGATGCGGCCCTCGACCCGTGGCAGCGACTTCGGCTGCGCCGGCTCCGGCACGTTGCTCTGATGATCGAGGATGTCGAAGATGCGCTTGGCCCCGGCTGCCGCCTTTTGCGTGTGCGAGACGATACGGCTCATGGTGTCGAGACGCGTGTAGAAGCGGCTGATGTAGGCGATGAAGGCGGTGAGCACGCCCACCGTGATCTCGTCGTTGGAGACCTGCCAGATGCCAAAGGTCCAGACCACCAGCAAGCCGATCTCGGTGAGCAAGGTCACGGTCGGCGAGAACAGCGACCAGACCTTGTTGACCCGGTCGTTGACCTCGAGGTTGTGCTGATTGGCCGCCCGGAAACGGCCAGATTCACGGCCCTCTTGGGCGAAGGCCTTGACCACGCGAATACCCGGGATCACGTCGGCCAGCACATTGGTCACCTCCGACCAGATGCGGTCGGCGCGTTCAAAACCGCGGCGCAGGCGGTCACGCACCACGTGAATCAAATAGCCGATCAGCGGCAGGGGTAGCAGCGTCACCAGCGCCAGCCAGTGGTTGATGCTGAACAGCACCAGCGCGGTCATGCCGATCATCAGCACATCGGTGGCGAAGTCGAGCAGGTGCAGCGACAGGAAGACGTTGATGCGATCGGTCTCGGCGCCGATCCGTGCCATCAGGTCGCCGGTGCGCTTGCTGCCAAAGTACGACAGCGACTGGTTGAGCAGGTGGTCGAAGGTGGTGGTGCGCAGGTCGGCGCCGATGCGTTCGGACACACGCGCCAAAACATAGGTGCGCGCCCAGCCCAGCAGCCAACCGAGCAGGGCCGCGCTTAGCAGGCCGAGCATGTACAGGCTGACCAATCGCTTATCCAGATCCTGACCGTTTTGATACGGGATCAGCAGCTTGTCCATCAGCGGCATGGTCAAGTAGGGCGGCACCAAGGTAGCGGCGGTGGCGGCCAAGGTCAGCCCGAATCCGAGCAGCAAGCGCGACTGATACGGCCGCGCGAAACGCCATAAGCGCAGCAGCGTCAGGGTGGACGGCGGCGTCTCGTCGGCGGCGGCGCAGTCCTCACATAGAGTCTCGCCGGTCGTGAGTTCCACGTCACAGGAGCGGCAGTGGGCGCTCACTTGCGCACCTTCGCCGGCAATCAGACGGCTCCAGGCATCCACCAGCAGCTGCACCGCGGGCTGCAGGCCGAGACGGAACTCCCAGCGTGCTTGAAGCTTCCCCTCGACCAGCCAGTCGAGGGTCCCGACACCACCGTGGTCGCTTAGCGTCGCAGCGCCACTGGCCGACAGCGGGCACTCACTCACCACTCGGGCGTGACCGTCCACCAGCCGCAGGGTCAGCCAGCGACGGGTGGTCAGCGCCACGGCGCCAGGCGAAAACTGGCGATGCGCGTCAAGATCGGTCTCGGCCAAGCCGAGCAAGGTTTCGTCGGGTCCGCCAAAGTGAGCGCGGGCCGCCCGTGTCCAAGACTCGGCGCCGATGGGGTGCGGATTCATGAGGAATGGTTAAGAGCTCTGCCTGTGTCAACGCGGGCGACGGCCGATGCGTTGACACGCCATCGCCCCCGGATCACCTCGCCCATGGATTCGCCTGTAGACACCCCGCTGTTCGACATCCAGATCCTCGACATCCGCCACATCGCCGGCCCGAACATGTGGACGGTGGAGTATCACCCCATCCTCGAGGCCGTGGTCGATATCGGTGCGCTGGAAGATTTCCCGTCCGACACCATCCCGGGCCTGCCCGAGCGCCTGGAAGCATGGCTACCGGGCCTGATCGAGCACCGCTGCAGCGTCGGTGAGCGCGGCGGCTTCCTGCAGCGGCTGCACCGGGGTACGTGGCCAGCGCACATCATGGAGCACGTCTCGCTGGAACTGCAGAGCATGGCCGGCTTCGAAGGCGGCTTCGGCCGGGCGCGCGAACTCTCGCGTCGCGGTGTCTACCGTGTGGCCATCAGCGTGCAGCACGAATCGGTCGGCCGCCGCGCCATGGAGGCGGCGCGCGACCTGGTCCTCGCCGCCATCCATGATGAAGCTTTTGACGTCGCAGCAGTGGTCGAAGATCTGCGCGACATGGCCGACTCGCTTTGCCTCGGCCCGAGCACTTCGCACATCGTCGCCGCCGCCAAGGCTCGCCGCATACCCTTCATGCGCCTCAACAGCGGCAATCTGGTGCAGATCGGCCATGGCGCCGCGCAACGGCGCATCTGGACCGCCGAGACTGACGGCACCAGCGCCATCGCCGAGGGCATCTCGCGCGACAAGCAGCTCACCCGGCAACTGCTCTCGGCCTGCGGC
>Ga0209598_10001470_pt1 | contig 19277 bp, 19 predicted proteins | sample M_140807_EF_Meta_FD_187317 | JGI IMG/M metagenome (GOLD analysis project Ga0209598, IMG submission 187317) | Freshwater microbial communities from Lake Montjoie, Canada to study carbon cycling - M_140807_EF_MetaG (SPAdes) (version 2) | ecosystem: Environmental > Aquatic > Freshwater > Lake...
CCCAAAATAAATAACCACTTATTGGATGCTGTTGGAATGATCTCTTCTTTCATGATCAATTTTATTCCATCTGCCAGTGGTTGCAATAAGCCAAAAGGACCGGCCCTATTAGGACCCGGACGATCTTGTAAAATGGCAGCCACTTTTCTTTCTCCAAAAGTGGTATACAAAGCAATGCCAAGACTTCCGAAAACCACCACGGCAATCAAGATTAATTTTTCTATCACCAGCCCCCAATCAAATGCAAGAATTGTCATGCTAATATAATTATGCTTTATGAGTATTGTTTGTGTTAAAAGTATCCCCATGAGAAGGTCCTTGAATTTTCCCTAAATAAATATTCGGTTGATTCACTTCACTTTCATCATGAATGTCCATCAATAAATGTGGCGTTCTACCCCCATTCACAGCAGCGAAAATTTCAGTTGGTTTTGTTGTACCAATTTGACCCGCATAATGTCCTTGGGCAATTACAGACTGTCTGCTAATTTCACGAGGCCCTTCGATGATCCAATCTGCTGTTGCCTTTTTATCAAAACGACAAGTGTTGCAAATCCATCCTGGTTGACCTTCTGGCGTATCTTCTATTTCACCCCATTGGTCCTTTCTTGCAGTGACTCTATACACTTCGTCCCCTCTATTCCATAAAGTCACTCTTCCTGAACACGTTGGACAATCGCGGTGCGCGTCCATTGGCTTTAAGAACCAAACACGATTTTTAAATCGGAATGTTTTGTCTGTCAATGCACCAACAGGACATACATCAATGACGTTGCCTATAAATTCATTGTCTAAACTCTTCTCAATATGTGTAGCAATTTCTGCGTGGTCTCCTCTGTCTAAAATTCCATGCACTCTTTTATTCGTTAATTGATCTGCAGTAAATACACAACGATAACATAAAATACAACGCGTCATATGCAATTGTATATTCTTTCCTAGATCATGCTTTTTAAAAGTCCTTCTTTGAAATTCATATCTTGTTTCAGCTTTGCCATGATCAAAACTTAAATCTTGTAAATGACATTCTCCAGCCTGATCACAAATTGGACAATCCAATGGATGATTCAATAATAAAAACTCCACCACACCCGCTCTTGCATCCAATACTTTTTCACTTGTGATGTTTTTTACTTCCATTCCATCCATCACGGTGGTACGACAAGAAGCAACCAATTTAGGCATTGGTCTTGGATCTTTTTCTGAACCTTTTGATACTTCTACCAAACAAGTTCTACACTTACCGCCGCTACCTTCCAATTTGCTATAAAAACACATTGCAGGTGGAGCAACTTGACCACCAATCAATCGTGCAGCTTGTAACACTGTCGTTCCTGCTGGAACTTCAATGCTAATGTTGTCGATTGTTACTTTAAATAAATTTTGTTCGCTCATAGTTTATATTTCTATGTTATGCAGGTACATGAATTGGATCTGCATAGTGTTGTAAACCGAAATTGCTTGTTTGTGATAAAACCGGGTTATTGATATGCCACTCAAATTCATCACGGAAATGACGAATTGCTGCAGCAACAGGCCATGCAGCTGCATCACCTAATGGACAAATGGTATTCCCTTCTATCTTTCTTTGAATATCCCATAATAAATCAATGTCTGCTATGGTACCATGCCCATGTTCAATCTTATGTAATATTTTTTCCATCCAACCAGTCCCTTCTCTACATGGAGAACATTGGCCACAACTTTCGTGACGGTAAAAACGCGCTAATGTCAATGTGTTTTTTACAATACATTGATCCTCGTCTAATACAATGAATCCACCAGAGCCTAACATAGAGCCTGTTGCAAATCCACCATCACTTAAACTTTCGTAGTTCATGTAACGTGTTTCGCCAGTCGCTGTTTTTAATAATAAATTAGCAGGTAAGATGGGCACAGATGATCCTCCTGGAATACAAGCCTTTAATTGCTTACCACCTTTGATGCCTCCACAATATTCGTCGCTGTAAATAAATTCTTCTACCGATATAGTCATATCAATTTCATACACACCTGGCTTGTTAATATTACCACATGCCGAAATTAATTTTGTTCCTGTGGATCTTCCAACACCAATCTTTGCATACTCCTCGCCACCCATATTGATAATGGGCACAATCGCAGCCAATGTCTCTACATTGTTTACCACTGTTGGACGTTGCCATACACCTTGTATTGCTGGGAACGGCGGTTTGATACGCGGATTACCACGCTTGCCTTCTAAAGACTCAATCAAAGCTGTTTCCTCCCCACAGATATAAGCCCCTGCTCCACGATGTACATAAATATTACATTCAAATCCTGTTCCTAAAATATTTTTTCCTAGCCAACCATTTGCTTTTGCTTCGTGGATTGCTTCTTCTAAAATATCCGTAATCCATGCATACTCTCCTCTAATATAGATATAGGTATCATGAGCACCCAAAGCAAAACTTGATACAATCAACCCTTCCAATAATAAATGTGGTAAAAATTCCATTAAGTAACGATCCTTAAATGTGCCTGGCTCACTTTCATCTGCATTGCAAACCAAGTGACGGGGCACACCTTCTGGTTTTGCAATAAAACTCCATTTCATGCCTGTTGGGAAACCTGCGCCACCTCTTCCTCTTAATCCGCTTTTCTTGACTTCCTCCACAATTGATTCGGGATTCATTTCCTTCAATGCTTTTTCGACACTACGGTACCCCCCCTCACGACGATATACTTCGTAAGTGCGTATCCCTGGTACATTTGCTTTATCTAGTAATAGTTTTACACCCATTTGAATATTTTTAACGCGTTCAGTGATTGTTTATTTTGTTGCAGTTGCTCTGTATTCAGCTATAATGCTGTCTACTTTTTCTTTCGTTAAATGTTCTCTAAAAATCTTACCCACTTGCATCATTGGTGCGTATCCACAAGCACCCAGACACTCAACTAATTTTAAAGTAAATACACCATCTTGAGTGGTCTCTCCTGGCTTGATGGCTAATTGTTGTTGGATATATGCAATGATGTCATCAGATCCACTAATCATACATGGTCCAGTTTGACAAACTTCGAAAATGAATTTTCCAACTGGCTTTAAATTAAACATGCTGTAAAAACTTGCTACTTCATACACTTCGATTGGCTCGATGTGTAATAAGCTAGCAACATAGTCCATTAACTCCGTAGGCAACCAGCCATCGAAACTATCTTGGGCAAGATGCAAGGCAGGCAACAATGCACTTTTTTGTTTCCCTTCCGGATAATGTGCTACCAAGCGGTTTAGCTCGGCCATTTGTGTTTCATTAAAAGTATAGGTCATATCGAAAATTTCTTTTTATATTATGCGTCTAATTCTCCAGCAATTAAATTCAAACTACTCATTGTGACTACAGCGTCACTTAACATGCCACCCTTAATCAATTCAGGATAGGCTTGATAGTAAATAAAACATGGTCTTCTAAAATGCAATCTAAACGGTGTTCTTCCACCATCACTGATTAAATAAAAACCAAGTTCTCCATTGCCCCCTTCTACTGGGCAATAAATTTGACCTTTTGGCAAATCAATCTCTCCCATGATAATTTTAAAATGCCAAATCAAGGCTTCCATCTTTGTATACACATCCTCTTTTTTAGGAAGATAATATTCAGGCACATCCGCGTGGTAGACTTCTGCTTCTGCTCCTTTGAAAGCTTGCACTTTTTCGTAAGCTTGTCTAATAATAGAAATACTCTCCCACATTTCTGCATTGCGCACTAAGAAACGATCATAGTTGTCTCCTGTTGTTCCAACAGGTACGGTGAAATTAAAATCCTGATAGCTACTATAAGGTTGGTGAACACGAACATCGTAGTCCACACCTGCTGCTCTTAAATTTGGACCAGTAAAACCATAATTCATGGCACGCTCACCACTGATGCCACCTGTGCCTTGTGTGCGCTCCATAAAGATTCTATTTCTTGTAAATAAGCTTTCGAATTCTTTAAGGACTTTTGGATATTCGTTTAAGAACTTCTCCAACTTTGTAAATGCAGTGTTAGTGAAATTTCTTTCAAAGCCACCTATACGTCCCATATTCGTTGTCAATCTAGATCCGCAGATCTCTTCATAAATTTCATAAATCAATTCTCTATACTGCATCACATATAAAAATCCAGTGTATGCACCAGTATCTACACCTACAATAGAATTACAAATTAAATGATCCGAAATACGCGCTAGTTCCATAATAATCACACGTAAATAATCTACACGTTTTGGTGTTTCAATTTTCAAGAATTTCTCGCAGGTAATATGCCATCCCATATTGTTGATAGGGCTACTACAATAATTCAAGCGATCGGTGATCGTTGTAATTTGATACAAGGGTCTTCTTTCAGCTAATTTCTCAAATGCGCGATGTATATAGCCAACTGTTTGATCAGATGATACAACGCGCTCTCCGTCCACTTCCATGATATTTTGAAAGACACCATGCGTGGCAGGATGTGTAGGTCCAATATTTAAAGTCGTCGTCGTTTTCTCGATTGAGCCCTCTGGTAATGTAATGTGATTGTGTTCCATTGTATATTTAGTTATACCGTAATTTTATAATTAATTAACCTCTACCAAACATTTCGTCATCCTTGTCAATTCTAGTTTGATCCTCTAATGGAAATTCTTTTCTTAATGGGAAATAATCCATCTCATCTACATTCAAAATGCGTTTCAAATTTGGATGCCCCACAAAGTTGATACCAAAGAAATCATAGGTCTCACGCTCCATCCAGTTTGCAGATTCAAATAATTTAGTGGCTGTATACACATCTGTGTTTTCTATCGAAGTACTTACAGAATAACGCAATCTGATATTCTCCTTTAAATTATGTAGATGATACACTACTACCAATTCTGCACCTTTTTGATCGGGATAATTCACCGCACAGATATCTGTTAAAAATGTAAACGCTAAACTTGGCTCATCATATAAAAATTGCAATACTTTCAAATTAATTTCCTTTGAAGATTCAAAAGAAAGCATGCCATAACTAGTTGCAAATTGCGACACTTGGTCTCCAAATTTTGCAATTAATTTTTCTTGAACCATTTCGTTATTTAACGACATATTATAAGAATTTAGTGTTGGCTATTGAATGCCATAACTATTTAATAATGCTTTGTATTGTTCGCTATTTCTACGGCGAATGCTTTCTTGTCCAACGAGGTCTTGGATTTTCATAAAACCATCAATAATCGCTTCTGGTCTTGGAGGACAGCCTGGTACATACACGTCTACAGGAATCACTTGATCAATGCCTTGCAAAACACTATAAGTATCAAAAATACCCCCACTAGATGCACAAGCGCCCACTGCAATCACCCAACGTGGCTCTGCCATTTGGATATACACTTGTCTTAACACGGGTGCCATTTTTTTTGCGATGGTGCCCATCACCATTAATAAATCACATTGACGTGGAGAGAAGCCTACACGCTCTGAACCAAAACGAGATAAATCATAGTGTGATGCCATGGTCGCCATGAATTCAATACCACAACATGATGTCGCAAAAGGCAAAGGCCATAAAGAATTTTTACGAGCAAGTCCTACAACAGAACTTAATTGTGTGGCAAAAAATCCATCACCTGGAACACCATCTGGTGCTTTTCCCATTCCAATTGCATCGGCAATTTCTGCTTCTTTTGGATGTATGTTAAATCTTACTGGACGCATAATTTATGCATTATATTTTAAAAAATTAATCTTCCCATTTAAGTGCTCCTTTCTTGATAATGTAGACAAAGCCTACCAAGAAAAATCCAACAAATAAAACCACTTCAAAAAATCCAGCCCAGCCTAAGCTTTTAAAATTCACTGCATATGGATAAAAGAAAATAACTTCTACGTCAAACAAGACAAATAAGATGGCTACTAAAAAATATTTAATGGCCATAGGTGATCTAGCATCTCCATGAGATTCAATTCCACTCGCAAAATTTTCTAATTTGTCCGATGTTTTTCGGGTAGGGCCTACTAAGCTAGAGACCAAAATCATGATGGCTACAAAGCCACCTGCAAACAATATTTGCAATACGATTGGTAAGTAATTGGCAGCACTATTCATTTCTATGTCTTTTAGGTGCCGCAAAAATACGCAAAGGAACTTGTTTAAACTAAAAACTGCCCATTTAAGGGGAGATTTTAGTATCTTTTTTTTTAGTACTGAAAAGGCCTAAAAAGGAGTTAAATTAGTTCTGATTTTGAGTTGGCGCATCCGGGGCAGGCTTTTGATTACCCTGCATCTTTTTAACAATTTCCCAGTTTTTAACCAAGCTCTCTTTGATTTTTACAGTTTGAGCTTCGCCAGGCATTAATTCCAAAACTTTATCACACATAGCAATTGCTTTTTCTAAATCTTTCATTTCATTGAAATAACCCATCATGATATAATAATTATTGACCAAACCCTGTACATTTTTAACAGCAGCTTTCAATAAAAATTCATTTTGCAAGGTCGCAGCTTGAAACTGGATACCCAAATTATTGGCAGTATCGAGCAATTTAGCCCCTTTCAAATTGAAAGAATACCCATTTTGACGATCAGGAAAAGCAGCAATGTATTGCTTTGCAATATCTGTTGTAAAAAGGCCATCTTTTGCATTCAAGGCAACGCTTGACAACTTGTAAAAATAGACTTCGTCTTTAATGGCTCTAAGGTTAAAATAACTCACATTCCACTTTAAAGCATCTACATACATATTTGATTTTTCATACATATCTGCACCAAGCTTGTAATATTTCAATTGATTCGCCTTCACGGTATCCGCTGCAATTGCTTTTTCAAGGATGCCCGCTACAAATGTTTCATTGCCTTTGAATTTAGAGATTACTTTTACTGCAAGCTCATAATCTGAGTTCAAAACCTGATCGGCTGGACTTTTATTGATAAATTGTTCGATATAAGTTTTAGCCTGGATAGAGTCTCCAATACGGTCATAGTTATAGGCCAATAATACACCAATACGAGGCAAAGCTGCTACACCAATGGTCGCTTCTAACTCCTTCGATTTTGCCAAAGAAGCTTCGTATTGTCCAGCACGGAATAAATAATCTGCATTAAAGATATCCAAAGCTGGGTCCTTGTCTGCGTTTAGCAAAAACAAATCAAGATTTGTTTTTGCAGTTTCTGTGTTCTTATCTGCATAATACTGATACAAGGCAAAATAAGTTGAAGGAAACTTAGGATCAATAGCCAAAGACTTTTTAAAATATTCGTCAAAGGACTCTAAGTTATTTTGTGATTGATATACTTTACCAATTCTATAATAAGGATAAGCATTTTGTGGATCCCTATTGATTGACTCCAAGAAAGCAGTTACCGCTTCACCGCCATTTTCACCACCCAACTTAAGGTAGTTGATGCCCAAATTAACAAACAAAGTTGGCAATACAGGCGTGCCTTCGTAGGCCGAAATAGTTTCCTTTAATTTATCAATCGCATATCGATGATCACCAACATTAGTAGGTATTTCAGAGTGGATATAACCAATGGCATTGACAATATCTTGACTTGGCTTTCCTTTGAATTTCCCCTTTGTATTTAAAGTACTTGTTATGGCAACTTCTAAAGTCTGCTTGATTGCATTAAGGTCTGCCTTTTCCCCAGCTTCTAATAATTGTACATGTGCAGTGCCTACTAAAATCCATGCATTATTACCTAATTCGGTTGCAGCTTTTTGATACAATTGTTTTGTAGCTTGAACAAACGCTTGATCTGGCGTACCTGCGCCATTTTGAGATAAGATCGCTTGACCATACCAAAATATGGTTTCTGGATCTTTAGCGTTTTTATCATAGGCATCTTTAAAAAATGCTAAAGCAGATTTGTTCTTTTCGTAACGCAACAATTTCAATCCCTCGTTTAATGGAGATACAGGTACTTGAGCATTAAGACCAGTTAATGCAAATGATACTGCCAACATCAATACAACCAATTTTTTCATCACAGTGTTTTTGTATTTTATAAATTATACCCGTTTCAAAACCCTCATTTCAAGTATCCATTTGGGTTGAAATTTGAGAAAGCTAAAATATTGATTTTTTTGGAAGAAATGGCTTTAAATTTTAGTTAATTCTACTAAAACTTGTTAGCTTTTTTAACTATTCTAGTAAGCCGTTCCTTTTTTTAAAGCCCATTTTTGCTGGTACTAAAAACGAACGCTTAAAAATCAACTGACCTCTTTCCAAGCTTAGAAAATTTAAAAAACCAGTACCTAGGCCTGCCGCATTTTCTTTTAAAATATAGTAGATGGGTAAAGTAAGCGGATATTGCGCTTTGCTTATGGTAGCAGGTGATGGTTTAGAAAAATAGCCTTTTTCGATGCATTGTGTACATTCTACCAAGCCTAATTTTACTTTTTTACGCAATTCAATTTGGGCAGGATCATACCCATCACCAATCCAGTTCATCCCCACAAACCCAATGGCATCTTCATGTGTAGCGATATAGTCTATCGCTTCTCTACTTCCATTTGCTGCCACCACGTTTTTTCCAAAAGGGACGTCTTTTGCTAAACTATCTTTTAGAAATCGAATGATACCTGTTAAATTATTTCCATCCATCACCACTTCTTTATTGGACTTCCCGGTGAGCCTTTGACTTAAGGCTTCTAAGCTAAAAATTGAATCCTTTGCAGATTTATGAATCAATACTGCCACTGCATTGTAAGCAAGAATGGCAAAATTTGGATTGAAACTGAGGCTTTTTTTATAGTCAATTTGTTCCTGCTTTGTTAAGCCTCTTGTAACGAAAATCATCCTTGTACTGTCATTGGCTAAATCTTTGAAACAATCGATCTCTGATTTATAACTAGCCTCAATTTGAGCCTTAGGATTGCTTGCTAAAAAGACTTTTAACTGCTCCTCCATAAAAGGTCTAAAACTTTCCTCTACAGAGATGCGAATCAAGCCTTCATTTGGGGTATCCCTAGTCTTTTCGGGTGTCGCATTGCATGAAGCTAATAATAGTATGTAAATCCATCCAATTAAATAGGGGCGCATAGTCGCTAAGTTGTTGCTTGATTGCATTAATAATCTTGTTTGATGGATCTGAATAGCCTAAATCCGCCGTAAACCAGGCACAAAGTGCCAAAAATGAGTCTAAAATCATTGTCAATATTCAACACCATATCCATTTTGAAGTACTTGGCGCCAAATAAGAGGCCACCAATTCCAAGAATCAATGTAGACATGGAGAAGTCATAAATACGTCTAAAAAAATGATAAGACCTTTCAGATTTTTCTCTTTCTTCCATATTGGGCAATTTTGAAAAGCAAATTAAACAATTAACATGGTAACGATTTAAAAAATTATCTTTACAAACAAATTGAGTTCATGAGTAAACCTTCTTTACCACAAGGCACAAGAGATTTCAACGCAGCGACTGTTCAAAAAAGACAGTATATCTTCCAAACCATTCGGACGGTATTTGAATTATATGGATTTCAGCCACTGGAAACACCCGCCATGGAACAATTGGACACGCTGATGGGAAAATATGGAGAGGAAGGTGATAAACTGATTTTTAAGATTTTAAACAACGGTTTAGATAACCCGCAAAAAGCAGCAGCTACAAGTGAAGGGTTTCAGAAAATATTGGAAGGGAAATCTAGCACTCAAATTACAGAAAGAGCTTTAAGATACGATTTAACCATTCCTTTCGCAAGGTATGTGGCCATGCATCATGGAGCACTCAGTTTCCCTTTTAAACGTTACCAAATTCAACCAGTTTGGAGAGCAGATCGACCTCAAAAAGGAAGGTATAGAGAGTTCTACCAATGTGATGCGGACATTGTGGGATCAGATAGTTTATTAAATGAAGTAGAATTAACTGCCATTTACTTAACCGTGTTTAAGCAACTCAAATTAGAGGTTGAAGTAAAAATAAATAACCGTAAAATTTTATTAGGCCTAGCGCAGGTTTGTGGTGGAGCCGATAAAATGATGGACTTGACAATTGCCATTGATAAATTAGATAAGATAGGCTGGGTAAAAGTTGCAGAAGAACTAGCGCATAAAGGATTTACAGCTGCGCAACAAAAAACGATTCAAGCCTATTTAGAAATTGAAGGAACCAATGAAGCAAAATTAACACAACTTAGTGCACTACTCACTGGCAATGAAAATGCTGCAAAAGGCATCCAAGAAATACAATATGTTTTAGACTACCATGCACAAAGCGGATTGGCAAAAAATGTAGTGGCAGATTTTACTTTAGCAAGAGGTTTAAATTATTATACGGGATTGATATTTGAAGTAAAAGCAATCGATGCAGAGATGGGAAGTATTGGCGGCGGTGGAAGGTACAATGACTTAACAAGTTTATTTGGCGTTCCGAATATACCTGGCGTGGGCATTAGCTTTGGCGTAGATCGCATATATGATGTACTAGAGGAAAAAAATCTTTTTCCAGCTTCAGTAGAACAAACTACTAAAATATTATTTTTCAACTTAGGAGATGCAGAAGCAAAAGAAGCCTACCAATTAATGGCAATATTAAGAGCAAAAAAAATTGCTTGTGAAATCTACCCCGATAAGAGTAAATTTGACAAGCAATTTAAATATGCCGAAAAGAAAGGCATTCCAAATATTATCATCATCGGATCCGATGAATTGAATAAAAAAGTATGTACCCTTAAAAACTTAACCACAGGAACACAAGAAACAATTCCGTTTGAAGCATTAACGTCAATAGAATTTTAAAACTTTCTAGTGGTTTTGTTTAGCCCAAAGTGTAGCATAGAACTCATCTTCTTTTAAGGCCACTGGACTTGCTTCTTTTTTACCGACTAATTCCATGCCTTGCACGAAAATGCTAATAGACGCAACTGACTTGCCGTCTGCTCTTTTGAAAATCACCAAGGCATCATAGGTTGCTAAATAAAAACTATCTACCCCTTTTTTCTCAAGTGGTGTTGAACCCATAGCAGAATTGATGACTAAACTAGAATCCTCTATAGTTAAAGACACTTCGGCCACTGGACTACCTTCTGCAAAAACATATTTTCCTAAATAATCATTCAATGGGCTTGATTGCGCATTTACGGTCATGAAAGCACCCATTAAAACCAAGGTCAAAAAGCATAATTTTCTCATAATTGTTGATTTAAGTTTTGAGATGTCTAAAATAGGGTGTTTTACTGAAAATCTCTTTATAAAATACGCATTTCTGTTAGAAATAATTGATTGTTAACAGACTGATCAAGTATCTTTGCAGTATGGAGAAAACAAGACCAAATATCAGGGCAGTAGAGGTCATCGAGATTGAACGTTTTATAGCAAAAATGGAAGAAAAACCATTTAGGGTAAAGCAGATTGTTGAATGGTTATGGCAAAAACATGCACATAGCTTTGACGAAATGACCAATTTAAGCCTGGATTTACGAAAAAAATTAGAGGAGCATTTCACATTACCAGCACTTTCGATTGATACAACTCAAATGAGTAGCGACGGTACTTTTAAAACAAGGTTCAGAACTTTTGACGACCATATGATTGAGGGAGTCCTTATTCCAACTACTTTACGCAAGACTGCTTGTGTGTCTTCTCAGATTGGTTGTAGTTTGAGTTGTAAATTTTGCGCCACAGGATATATGGAGCGAAGCAGAAATTTAAATTTTGATGAAATTTACGACCAAGTAGTGATGATCAAACAACAGGTTGAAAAAACCTATGATCAAAATTTATCTAATATCGTATTCATGGGGATGGGCGAGCCCTTATTGAATTATAAGAATGTATTGAAGGCGATAGAAAAAATTACTTCGCCAGAAGGTTTAGGAATGAGTGCAAGACGTATCACAGTTTCCACTGCTGGAGTCGCAAAACAAATCAAGCAATTAGGCGATGACCAAGTGAAATTTAAATTGGCACTATCGCTTCATGCAGCCAATGATAAGAAACGCAATGAAATCATGCCTATCAATGAGAGTAACAATATTGAATCATTGATTGAAGCGCTTAACTATTTCTATAAAAAGACAGGCAACGAAATCACATTTGAATACATTTTATTCAAGGATTTTAACGATAGCGAAAAAGATGCGATGGAATTGGTTAAAATTTACAGACAGGTTCCTGCAGATTTAATTAACGTCATTGAATACAATGCCATTGATCGTTTTCCTTTTGATAAGCCTGATGAAGATGGCTTTGAGACCTTTGTAGAAATTTTACAAAAAAACAGAGTGAACGTTCGAATTAGAAGAAGTCGTGGTAAAGATATTGATGCGGCTTGTGGACAGTTAGCCAATAAAGACAATTAATACCGCATCCAATGAAAGCGAAAAGATCCGACAACTTTGACAAGTTTGCCAATAAGAAAAAAGGAAGCGCAGTTAAAGAAGAATATAGGCAAGAAAAAAAACAAGCAAAGAAAGATGCTAGAGCTATTGGTGAAGCTGCGCGTCAAAGAAAAAAAGACATTGAAAGAGGCATTGCAGTTGAGCCTGTAGGAAATAATAAAAAAGCGGGCTTTGAAAAAAAAGGCGGCTACGATAAAAAAGAATTTGTAACTGGTCCTCCAAAATATTCCATTCCATTAAGAGCAAAATCTGCGCCTTCAAAAGGAGCGCCTAAAGGAACATTCAAATCTGCTGATGTGCCCCCTAAATATGGTGAGCTTCAAAAATCTGCAGGATCAAGATCTGCTGGACCAAGCGCCTCCGCATCTAAAAGAACCCCAGAATCAATGGATCGCGCAGATGCAAAACGTACTGCTAGCATTGGCAAAGTCACTGCCAATGACGATATGCCTTACGAGCAAATGCCACTTAACAAATACATTGCGCATGCTGGAACTTGTGGAAGAAGAGAAGCAGCAGAACTTGTTAAATCTGGTCATATCACAGTGAATGGAGACACGGTATTAGAACCTGGCTATAAAGTACAATACAAAGATGTGGTTAGATTGAAAGGAAAAGTATTGCAATTGCAAGTCACTCCTGTTTATATTTTATTGAACAAGCCAAAAGATTATATCTGCACTGCAAACGATCCAGAAGGTAGAAAGACAGTTTTGGATATCATTAAAAATGCAACTACGCAAAGAATGTTTCCTGTAGGTAGATTAGATAGAAATACCACAGGCGTTTTAATATTAACCAACGATGGTGATTTGGCGCAAAAGTTGACGCATCCATCTTATGAGATTAAAAAAATCTACGAAGTCACTTTAGACAAGCCTGTGACCAAGGCGGACATGGAGTCTATTGCTGCAGGCGTTGATTTAGAAGATGGATTCATTGCTGCAGATGCCGTAAGTTATTTATCCAATACTTCTAAAAATGTAATTGGTATAGAAATTCATAGTGGAAGAAACAGAATTGTAAGAAGAATTTTTGAACACCTTGGATACGATGTGAGGCATTTGGACAGAGTCATGTTCGCCAATTTAACCAAGAAGAATGTAGATCGCGGCAAGTGGCGTTTCTTAGCAGAAAAAGAAGTGCGCACATTGAAGTTTTTAAATAAATCATTTACTAGAAAAGCAAGCAAGTAGGGATGTTAGATATATTATTTGAGGACGATGACCTAATTGTGATTAATAAACCTGCTGGTGTATTAAGTATCCCAGATCGTTTTGGTAAAACACTTTCTATAAAGTCACTTTTACAAGATAAATACGGTACTATTTTTACGGTGCACCGGTTGGATCAAGCTACAAGTGGACTTATTATTTTTGCAAAAAATGCTGAAGCGCATAAGGAACTAAGCCTTTTATTTGAAGGCAGGACGATTGAAAAAAAATACCTTGGATTGGTGGTGGGCCGTCCCGAACAAAATGGAAGTATTGACGGAAGCATTATGGAACATCCAATTAAAAAGGGACAGATGTACATTCATGTGAAAGGCAAAGTGGCATTGACCACCTATGATGTTGTGACTTACTACAAACGTTACGCTTTGGTTTCATTTCAAATTCATACAGGAAGAACCCATCAAATTAGGGTGCACGCAAAACATATTGGACACCCCATTATTGCAGATGAAATTTATGGTGATGGTGAAAAATTATTACTCTCTAGTATTAAGAAAAAGAATTTCAAATTAAGCAAATCCGAAGAGGAAGAAAAGCCACTACTAGCAAGACATGCCTTACATGCGCATACTTTAAAACTTGTCTTTAAAGAAAAGGCTTTTGCTTTTGAAGCACCACTTCCTAAAGATTTAGCAGCAACAATTAAGCAATTAGATAAATGGAATAGTTAAACTATTCAGCGTTATCGGTCTCAGTGTATAAATCTAATAATCCGTCGGGTAATTCAACATCCACTTGCTTTTTAGCATGGTCTACCCCTTTAAGGCTCTCCTCATGTAAAGGAATATAAGCTTCCTGACCTTGGTATAAAATGGTCACCATGAGTTGATGAGGTTGTTCTATCACTTCTTCTATCTTTCCTAATTCAATTCCTTTTTCAACTACCATATACCCCAATAAAGAGAGCGGTGAACTTTTATCCACTAGCAATTGAAACTCGGCTTCTGGCAGCCATACTTTTTTCCCAATCAAAATACTGCAGGCTTCTCTGGTAGTGATGCCTTCTACTTGTAAATGGGTTAAACTTTCGGTTTTAGCAGACGCGGACTGTATAAAATAGGGAATAAAACTCGCTGCATTTTTTTCAATAAAAATGGCGTCAATTCCTTTAAAGTGAATGAGTGTGCCCATGGCATGCTCTAAAATAAGATGACCTGTTAGACCATGTGCTGCCACTATTTTTCCGATATGGATATATTCACTCATACACAAATTTAGTAAATGATTGGACGATAAAAAAACCTCCCGAAATTCGGGAGGTTGAATGCTATTGAATCTTAATTAAGTTGCAGATTAGTTTATTCTGCAGCTGGTGCTTCTTCAGCAGCCGCTTCTGCAGCTGGTGCTTCAATTTCAGCAGGTGCTTCAGCAACAACTTCTGCAGTTACTTCTTCAGCTACTACTTCTGGTGCTGCTGCTTCAGCAACTTCTTCTGGTGCTGCTTCTTCAGCAACAACTTCTACAGGTGCTTCAGCAACTGGTTCAGCTACTTTCTTAACTACTGGTACATACACTTTTTTATCAGCTTGTGCTTTTTTGTGTGCATCATTTTTAGAAGCAATTGATGTTTCATGCTCAGCATACCAAGACTCAAACTTAGTCATTGCAGTTGCATCATCAAATAAGCCTAATTTAACACCACGTAATAAGTGTTTTAAATAAAGTACTCCTTTGAAAGATAAAATTCTGCGAACGGTATCTGTAGGTTGAGCACCTTTGTTTAACCACTCTAAAGACTTTTGACGATCTAAATTGATTGTCGCTGGAACTGTTAAAGGATTGTAAGTACCAATTTTCTCGATGAATTTACCATCTCTTGGTGCGCGTCCGTCAGCCACTACTATAAAGTAGAAAGGCCTTTTTTTACTACCATGACGCTGTAGTCTCATTTTTACTGCCATTTTAAATAGAAATTTATAGGCGTTAACAAATAGGGTTAAGGGGAGCAAAGATAAAATAAATTACTGAACTCACCCAATTAAATGGAATAAGATAGCAAAATTGGACAAAAAAGCTGAAAATCAACGACTTAAGTTTCATTAAGCTACAATTATCTTCTCATTCCAGGCATTTTGCTAGCCATGGCCGCACCAGCAGGACCGCTCATTGTCTTCATCATTTGTTTCATTTGGTCAAACTGCTTGATAAAGGCATTGATTTCTGCCAGGTCTTTTCCTGCACCTTTTGCAATTCTTGCTTTTCTACTTGGTGTTAAGGTATCTGGATTCCTTCTCTCAATTAAAGTCATTGATTGAATGATGGCTTCAACACCTTTGAATGCGTCTTCTTTGATATCTATGTCTTTAATGCTTTTTCCAACTCCCGGTATCATTCCCATTAAATCTTTTAGGTTACCCATTTTTTTGATCTGCTGAATTTGGGTTAAAAAATCTTCAAAATCAAATTGATTTTTTCGAATTTTCTTTTCTAATTTTTTGGCCTCAACCTCGTCAAATTGTGCTTGCGCTTTTTCAACCAAAGAAGTAATATCTCCCATCCCTAAAATTCTTTGCGCCATCCTCTCAGGATAAAAAATATCTAAAGTATCCATCTTCTCGCCACTACTCATGAACTTAATCGGCTTGTTCACGGTGTATTTAATGGACAAAGCAGCACCCCCTCTGGTATCTCCATCTAACTTTGTTAATACCACTCCAGTAAAATCTAATCGGTCGTTGAAAGTCTTTGCTGTATTGACTGCATCCTGCCCTGTCATTGAGTCTACGACAAATAAAATTTCTTGTGGCTGAATGGCAGATTTAATATTTGCCACTTCATTCATCATCACTTCGTCTACAGCAAGTCGACCTGCAGTATCTATGATGATCACGTTTTTATTATTTTGCCTTGCGTATACAATTGCATTTCGTGCAATAGAAACTGCATCTTTATTTTCGCGCTCCACAAAAATATCTACCCCAATTTGTTCTGCTAATACCGTCAACTGATCCATTGCTGCAGGACGATAAATATCTGCAGCAACCAATAAGGGAGATTTTTTTTGGGCCTTCAAATAGGTTGCCAATTTGCCAGAAAAAGTGGTCTTACCACTACCCTGCAAACCAGCCACTAAAATGATGGTTGGATTTTTTGAAGTATCCAATAAACTAGCTTCCGAACCCATTAATGCAGTTAATTCATCCTGCACAATTTTAACCATCAATTGACCAGGACTAATGGCATTAATTACTTTTTCACCAACCGCTTTTTCTTTAATACTATCTGTAAATTCCTTGGCAATTTTAAAGTTTACATCGGCATCCAACAGGGCTTTTCTGATATCTTTAAGGGTATTGGCCACATTCAATTCGTTGATGCGGGATTGGCCTTTAAGGTGTTTAAACGCTGATTCTAATTTTTCACTAAGTGCATTGAACATAGGACTGTCTTTATAGTTTGCAAAGATAAGTTATCAAAGGCACTGAAAAGCAGCTCATTTTTGACCTATTTTAGTCATTTTGAATCAAATTTGACTTTTAAAATTCGATCTAACTAGATGATTGTCATCATAAACAGAGTAGAAAATAACCTAATGTTTAAAGTCTTTACAGTTTGTTAACGAATTAAGTGACTAAAATACTTGGAGGCATGGTTTTATTTAATATTATTGCATCAAACGATGCCCTAAATAGGGCAAATTGATATTATGAGTAAAAAATTACTATTTACACTTGAATTTCCGGTTAGATGTTCTCCTGCAATCTTATTTGAATTCCTCTCCACGGCATCTGGTTTACAAGAATGGTTCGCAGATAGAGTAGACGAATGGGAGAATGTTTTCAGTTTTTCATGGAATGGTGGCACCCCAGACAAGGCAGAAATTTTAGATCAAGATGAAAATAAATTCATTCGTTTTAGATGGTTACACAGCGAAAAGAATGAATATTTTGAATTCAGTATTGAAAAAACAGAAATTTCAAATCAAACCGTATTGATCATCAAGGATTTTGCAGAGAAAAATGAAATTAAAGACCAAAGTCAACTTTGGGGTTACCAAATCAAAGAGCTATTTTATAGAATAGGTAGCTAGCACTACAATTTTGTTCAAAAAATTAGACATACTAATTCTCAGGGCATTTATAGGACCCTTTTTGGCAGCATTGACTATTTCTATATTCGTGCTGACCATGCAATTCTTTTGGCTGTATATTGATGATTTAGTTGGCAAAGGATTGGATACATTCATTATTTTGAAATTAGTTGGCCTAGTATCTATCAGCATGTTGACAACTGCCATTCCTTTAGCATTGCTTTTTTCTTCGATCATGACATTTGGAAATTTGGGTGAAAGTTTTGAACTCATCGCCATCAAGTCCGCAGGCATACCCTTGGTACGTTTCATGCAACCACTTTTTATTTTTGCAATTTTCCTAGCAGGAATTGCTTTTTTATTAGCCAATAATATTATTCCGGTATCTCAAATGCGGCTAACTACTTTGAAGTATGAAATCATCATATCCAAACCCGCTATTGATTTAAAAGAAGGTGTTTTTTATGATAAAATTGACGGTTATGTGATTAAATTAGGCAAGAAAGAGGCCAATGATAGTGTGATCAATGATATCGTTATTTTTGAGAAAAGATTTGGACTGCAGGACAATATGATTATGGCAAAGTCAGGCGTGATGCGCGTTACACCCGATAAAAAGTTTTTAGAATTTATCCTTTATAACGGTTGGCGTTACCAAGAAAAAGGTTTCAGGGCAACAACCAATACCGAATTTACAAGACTCAATTTCAAAGAATATAAAAAAGTTTTTGATCTGAAAAGTTTTCAGATGAACAAAACAGTGGATGTGATTTATGATCCAAAAATGTTAAGTGTTAGGCAATTGGGCAAAGCAATAGATTCCATTCAATCAATGGATAGTTTTTTCATCAAAAGAACGCAATCCGAAATTTATCCTTATTTAAAATTCCAATTTTATAAGGATAGTGCCAGTTTATTTAAAGGGTTTAAATCTTCCCAAGTAAGTAGTTTTGATTCAATCATTCCAAAAGAAGAACGGTATAACATTGTAGAGTCAGTTGGTTATCAATTTTCTTCTTTGCAAAATAATTTAGCAAGTTTGGTGACAATTTATAAAGAGCAACAACACGCTGAAACAATGCACGCTATTGAATGGCATCGCAAGTTCACCCTCTCCTTTGCTTGTATCGTGTTATTTTTAATTGGGGCACCATTAGGTGCGATTATCAGAAAAGGAGGATTGGGCGCTCCAATGGTTTCAGCGATTGCATTTTTTGTGGTCTTTTTCTTACTCAATAATTTTGGAGAGAAACTAGCCAAGTCTGGGCAATGGTCTGTGTATGCTGGCATGTGGTTATCTAGCTTATTTTTAATACCTGTAGGCCTATTCTTAACCTATAAGGCAATGCGCGATTCACAGTTGTTCAACCAGGAATTTTACTACCGCTTTTTACAGCCAATTAAGGTAACTTTACAGAAGTACTTTAAAAAATAATCCTATGTCCAGTTCATTCAAAAGTAGACGTCAGTTCATCAAACAAACTGGCAAAGCGGGTATTGCCATGGCGAGTATGCCAATCTTACATACCTTAGGCGGGTTACAATTTAGTCAGGAGGTGAATTATATTCAACAGCCTTTACCCTATGCGTACAATGCTTTAGAACCATTCATTGATACAATGACAATGGAGATTCATTATACAAAGCATGCAGCTGGATATACTAAAAATGTAAATGATGCTTGTGTTGCAGAAAA
>Ga0209598_10001471_pt1 | contig 19271 bp, 17 predicted proteins | sample M_140807_EF_Meta_FD_187317 | JGI IMG/M metagenome (GOLD analysis project Ga0209598, IMG submission 187317) | Freshwater microbial communities from Lake Montjoie, Canada to study carbon cycling - M_140807_EF_MetaG (SPAdes) (version 2) | ecosystem: Environmental > Aquatic > Freshwater > Lake...
GCGCGCGATGGCGCGGCGGCGCCACACGGCAGGCGTGTCGGGATTCAGTTCGTAGACTTCGGCGAGCAGCACTTCGGCATCGGCGCCGGCGTTGGCGTTGAGGGCGGCATTGGCGCGCTCATTGAGAACCAGAGCGCGCAACTCGCGGTCGGTGCCGCGTTGGCCGAGGTAGAGGAAAAACAAGATGACCACGCCGGCGAGTGCGGCAGAGGAGAGAACAACAGGGAGACGGTTCATGGGAAAAAGGTTGAGATGAAGGAGAAACTAAATAACCCCGAGGGCAGCAATGGGAAGCGCATTTTTCAAGGTGGGATGGATTTAGGCCCTGCTTTGGAGCAAGCTGACGTGGTGGCCAGAGAACAGACCCCAAGGCGAATCCCCGACTGGGCTTGGGGCGTATTCGCCTGCCTTGTCACGCTCATCGTTTTCCTGCCCGCACTCCGCTTTCCGTTTTTCCCCTTCTGGGACGATGACATCCATGTCCACGCCAATCCGTATATTGCCAATTTGAGTTGGTCCGGGATCGGGGCGTTTTGGTCGGGCCCGTGGCAGCAACTCTACATTCCCCTCACCTACTCGGCGTGGGCGGGATTGGCCGCAATCTCGCGCTGGTGGGACGGGCAACCCATAAACACAGGCGCACTCAATGCGGCTTGGTTCCATGGCGCAAACATCGCGATGCACGCCGTCTCGACGCTGCTCGCCTATGTGCTGCTTCGGCGCACAACGGAAAAATTCGCACCCGGTGCCGGAGCAACGCGCGTCTCGATGGCGGCCGCGTTGGGGGCGGCTTTCTTCGCGTTGCATCCGCTGCAGGTGGAACCCGTGGCATGGATTTCCGGCCTGCGCGATGTGCTCGGCGGATGCTTGGGCCTCGCATCGCTGGTCGTGTTGTCCGGCGGCGACAAACCGAAATTTGCGCGCTGGTTTTGCGCAACACTGCTCTTCGCCGCCGCGCTTGCGGCCAAGCCGGGGGCCGTGACGTTGCCTGTCGTTGCCGCGCTGCTCGCGGCCGGTCCTTTCGGATGGAAACCCGCGCGCCTGATTCGCGAACTCGGGCCATGGCTGGTCATCGGCGCGCTGTGGGTGCTCGTCACAAGCAACGCGCAGTGGGCGGCCGAACTGGCCAAAAATCTCGTGCCGGCATGGATGCGTCCGCTCGTCGCGGGTGATGCATTCGCCTTCTATGTGGCCAAAGTCATCTGGCCTGCCGGACTGTCGGCAGATTACGGACGCGCCCCCGACGCGGCGCGCGCGGCCGGATGGTTATGGTGGACATGGACCGGTCCCGTCGCACTGGCAGCCGTCATCGCCTCGGTGAAAAAGTTGCGCATCTATCTCGTGCCGCTCGGGATTTTTGCCGCGGCGCTCCTGCCGACACTCGGTCTTGTTCCGTTCAACTTCCAGTTGGTGAGCACCGTGGCCGATCGCTACGCGTATTTCGCGCTGATCGGACCCGCGCTTGCCTTGGCCATGATCGTGGCGCGTTCATCGCGTGCATGGGTCGCCATCGCAACGGCTGCTCTGGTTGCGGTAATGATCACCCTCACCGTGGGCAGGCTGCCGCTCTGGTCCGAGGATTTGAAGCTCTTCGCCGCGACGTTGACCGTGAATCCGCAGAGCTGGAAATCGATGCACAATTACGCATCGGCGCTCGACGACCGGGGGCGCACGGCGGAAGGCGAAAAACTCATGCGCCAAGTTATCGCACGCCGGCCCGACAGCGCGGAGGCCTACAACGATCTCGGTGTCATGCTGTGGAAACTCGGGCGGCGCGCAGAGGCGGCGCAAATGACACAACGAGCGCTCGAAGTCCGACCGACACCGGGGACGGCAAAAAACCTCGCGACGATGCAAGCGCAACTCGGGAACAGAGCGGGTCAGGTCGCCGCATTGCGCAAAGGTCTGGAGTTGGATCCGTCCGACATCTTACCCATGCAACAACTTGCCTGGTTGCTGTCCACGGCGCCCGAGCAGGAGTTGCGCAACGGCAATGAAGCCCTCGCGCTCGCGCAAAAAGTCGTCAGCACCGGTCAGGTCAGCCCGGGAGCTGTCATGGCGCTCGTGGCGGCGCAGGCCGAGCTCGGACAATTCGACCAAGCAAGGGAAACCGCGGTCAACTTGGTGCAACAACTGGAGGCAGCCGGCAACCCGCTTGCCCCCATGGTAAAAAACACAGTTCTCGCCGCGATCGAGGCAGGGCGCCCTGTTCGCAGCGCCGCGCCGTGAGCGACGCTCCTTTACTCGCCGCGACACGTGGCGTAGCTAAAGGGACATGGCGTTGGTCGAAAGTTCCCTGCGCGAGAAAACCGGCATCCTCTGCCTCAACCGTCCGGAAAAACAGAATTCACTCAACCGCGAACTGATGCGGGAGCTGATGGCTACCATGGACGCGCTCGTCGCGCAGGATGTCCATGTCCTTATCCTCCGTGCGGCGCCCGGGGCCAAAGTTTGGTCGGCCGGGCACGACATCAGCGAGTTGCCGGCACCTCGACGCGATCCGCTCGCCTATTTCGATGCGCTCGAGACATTGCTGCGCAAAGTGCAGGATTGCCCGGTGCCGGTCCTCGCCATGGTCGAGGGTTCGGTGTGGGGCGGCGCGTGCGACCTTTGTTTCTCCTGCGACATCGTCCTAGCCGCGCAGGGCAGCACCTTCGCCATGACGCCGGCCAAAATCGGAATTCCCTACAATGCTTCGGGCCTCATCCATTTCACCAACCTCATCGGACTCAACAAAGCGAAGGAAATGTTTTTCACCGCGCAACCTGTGCCGGTCGAAGACGCGTGGAACAACGGCTTCGTCAACCATGTGCTTCCATCCGGTGAGCTCGAAGATTTCACCCTCAAGATGGCGGAGACGATCGCGTCGAATGCTCCACTCGCCGTGCGTGCGCTGAAAGCCGAGTTCCGTCTGCTCATGCGCGGCCACAGCATCGATGCGGAAACAGCCGAGCGCATCCAGGCGATACGACGCCAAGTTTACGACAGCGAGGACTATGCGGAGGGCATTCGCGCCTTCAAAGAAAAACGTCCGCCGCAGTTCAAGGGCCGATGAGTGTCGCCGCGCTCCGCGCGCATGTTTCGGCGCTCCACAAGTGCCGTCGTTGCCCGCGCATGGAATCGGCGCCCGTCTCGGGCGGACCGGTGAGAAGCGAAGTCATGCTTGTCGGACAGGCCCCCGGAACGCGCGAACCGCTGCTCGGGAGGCCGTTCGCCTGGACAGCGGGCAAAACGCTTTTCCGCTGGTTCGAGGAGGCGTGCGGGTTCGGAGAAGAAGTTTTCCGCGCGAACATTTACATGGCGGCGGTGTGCAGATGCTTTCCGGGCAAACATCCCAAAGGCTCGGGCGACCGCGTGCCGGATGATGAAGAGATTGCCAATTGCCGCCCTTGGCTCGACCGCGAAATCGCCCTGCTGCGACCGAAACTCGTCGTTCCCGTGGGCAAACTGGCCATCTCGCAATTCATCGATGCGGACAAGCTCAGCGATGTCATCGGACGTCGCATCAGCATGGAGCGCGAGGGTGTGGAGTTCGCTATGATCGCGCTCCCCCATCCTTCGGGCGCCTCCACCTGGCACCGCACCGAACCGGGCAAATCGCTGCTGCGGCGTGCCCTGAACCTCCTCGCAAACGATCCGTCACTGGACATCATTGCACAAAAGAACCGTGCCGCGCGGCGGACAAAAAGTTAGAACCACACCATGATGCGCCAGACAGGCTACCCACTGCTCGTCATCGACGCCGGAAATTCGGCCATAAAATTCGCCATGGTAGCGCGGGCGGGCGCCACCCCGAAGTTGGTCCGCTCTGTTCCGACAGGGCAGTTGACAATCGGCTCAGCGAAACGCATCGGCGCGCGCAGAAAGTCGGTCGCCGTTTCCAGCGTGGTCCCGAGCGCATCGCGCATTTTGAAAGGCGCTTTCCCTGAAGCGGTGTTCATCGGCCCGCGCACGGAACTTGGTTTCAAGACAATGGCAGACCGGCGGGCAACCGGATCCGACCGCATCGCCAACGTTGCCGCCGTGCAGGCGCGTTACGGCAAAAATGTTCTGGTCGCATCTTTCGGCACGGCCGCGACATTCGACATCATCGACGCGAATGGGGTGCACCGGGGCGGGGCGATTGCGCCGGGTTGGAGGGCGTTTTCCGGAATCTTGCCGGCACGAACCGCTTTGCTGCCTCGCGTTGTCGCAAAAACGGCAACGCGTTCGATCGGGCGCAACACACGCGAGGCGTTGCGCGCGGGCGTGGCCGGTGGTTACGCAGCAATGGTGACGCGCATCATCGACGCGATGAAAGACGAAGCGGGTGTGAAACAATTGCGCGTTGTTTTTACCGGAGGCGACGCGGCGATCGTGGCCGGTCTTTTACCCTGGAAATCCGTCATTGATCCGCTTCTGACCCTGCGAGGCATCAACCTTCTGGCCGGACAGATCGCCCGCAAAGGCGGCAAATAGGGGGCATGCAGGGCGATCGGGCTTGCTGAACGCTGGCCTGGGGCTAAGTTGAAGCCAGCCGGCGGCACTGAAAACCGGATGCAGCGGCTGAAATTATTATGGCCAACGCAATGGTGATCGGAATGGGGGGGGTCGGGTCGGTGATTGCCCAAAAACTGCACGAGTACGATTGTTTCGATCGCATCGTTTGCGCCGACCGCGATCCGGTTTTTGCCGAGAAGTTGGCCAAACGCATCCCGAACAACCGTTTTATGGTTGTGCAAGCCGACGCGATGGATGTGAAGGGCACTACCGCACTCATGAAAGAGCACAAGGTCAAGGTGACCTGCAACGCGGCTGTGTGCGCGACGAACCACTCCGTCCTCACCGCCTGCGCCGAGGCCGGTTCGCATTACCTCGACATGGCGGCGGACATCTACTCGCCGCCCGGCGCACGCCGGGCCTCGAAGAATTCTTTCGATACGGAAATCGAGGCGTTCAACGAAATCTTCGAGGAGAAGAATCTCGCGGGCATCCTTTGCATGGGGATGGATCCGGGTGCGGTGAATGTTTTCGCCCGCTGGGCCATAGACCGCCTCGACACGGCGACCAGCATCCGCGTGCTCGATGCGGACAACGCGGAGGTGAAGGGCTACCGCTTCGCCGTGCTCTTTTCGCCCGAAACGTTTTTCGAAGAACTCGGGGCGGTGCCGTATTTTGTCAAAAACGGCAAGGTGACCGCGGGAAAACCGCTCGAATCGGAATTCGAGTGGATCCGTTTCCCAGAGCCGATCGGATTGCAGCCGACCTACGCCGTGGCGCACGAAGAAGGCGTGAGTCTGGGAATCCATCCGCCTTTCGTGCAGAAAGGAGTTCGCTATTCCGTCTTCAAATACAGCGTGAGCGACAAGGTGGTTCACCTTTCGAAATCCCTCGCCCTGCTCGATCTCGACACGTGGAAAAAAGTTAAGGTCGACGGTGTGGAGGTCTCACCCGTGCGCGTGGCCACGCACGCACTGCCCAAGCCGGCGCAACTCGGACCGACGGTGGATGGATATTCGTGCGTCGGCACGGAGGTGCGCGGCACGCTCGGTCGGCGGCGCGTGGAGTATTTCATCTACACAATGGACAACCACCGCGACTGCTACGAGAAATACGGCTATTCGCTCACACTGGTGCAGACCGGTATCCCGCCCGCCCTGACCGCACGTCTGCTCATCGAGGGAAAAATCAAGGAGCGCGGCGTGATGATGCCGGAGGCGCTCCAGCCGGACGAATTGATGTCGCATTTCAGCCACGAGGGATTGCCCATCTTCGTGGAGAAACGCGAGACAGAGCGCGTATGAGCCCCAGGCCTTTCCTGCTCGACGGGCGACCCGTGACGACGTCCGAAACGGCGGAAGTGCGCAATCCTTACAACGGCGATCCCATTGCGGAAGTGTGCGTCGCCGGTGCGGACGAGGTCTCGCACGCGCTCGATGTCGCGGAAAAAGCATTCGCGCAAACCCGGCGCATGCCGCTGATCGGGCGTTCGCGGTTGCTTGGCAAGATTGCCGGCGCTATCGGACGCCGGAGTGAGGAGTTTGTCGAATTGCTCGTCTCCGAGGCGGGCAAACCGGTCTCGCTGGCCAAGATCGAGGTGCAGCGGGCCCAATCGACTTTCGAACTCGCCGCGGCCGCCGTTCTCGAACCAAACGGCCACCCGATCGAGATGGAAGCCACTCCCGCCGGGGCGGGTCATGTCGGCATCGCGCGGCGCTTCCCGCTCGGGGTCATCCTGGGCATCACGCCGTTCAATTTCCCGCTGAACCTTGTCGCGCACAAAGTCGCGCCGTGTATCGCGACGGGGAACACCATGATCCTCAAACCGGCGATGAAGACACCCCTTTGCGCGTTGCTGCTCGGAGAGGTGCTGGCCGAGTGTGACGCACCGGCCGGGCAGGTCTCGTTCCTGCCTTTCGGCCACACGCACGTGGGAGCGCTGCTGCGCGACCCTCGCGTGAAGATGCTTTCTTTCACCGGCGGCGTCGACGTCGGATGGAAACTGAAGGGCGAAGCCATAAAACAGAAAGTGACGCTCGAATTGGGCGGCAACGCGGCCTGCGTGGTCGAAGCGGATTCCGATTGGCGCAAGCACGCGGCGAAGATGGCGGTCGGCGCGTTCGCTTATGCCGGTCAGTCTTGCATCAGCGTGCAGCGCATCTTCGTGCAGGATGCGGTCTACACGGAATTCAAAGATGTGCTTCTCGCCGCGGTGCGCGAAAAGGCGGTGGCCGGCGACCCGCGCGATGTGAAAACGCTGGTCGGTCCGATGATCACCAAGGCGGCGCTGGAGAACGTGGTGCGATGGATCGGCGAGGCCGAGAAGCAAGGCGCCAGGTTGCTCACCCCGCTCAAGGTCGAGGGACAGGTGCTGCATCCCGTTGTCATGGAAAACGTCCCGCGCAATGCGGCCATCTCTTGCGAGGAGGCTTTCGCCCCGGTCGTGGTGCTGGAGCCTTACCGGACGTTCACGGACGGGCTTGCTGCGGTGAACGATTCGAAGTTCGGCTTGCAGGCCGGGGTGTTCACGCCGGACTTGGGCAAGGCTTACGAGGCCTACGATGCCCTCGAAGTCGGCGGCGTTCTCATCAACCAGGTGCCGACCTTCCGGACGGAAAACATGCCTTACGGGGGACTGAAGGACAGCGGGTTCGGGCGCGAGGGCGTGCGCTATGCGATGGAAGACATGACCGAAATCAAATCGCTGGTCATCAACGAGCGCGGGGCCTGACGCCTCATGCTGCACGTCGTCCTTGTCGAACCCGAAATCCCGCAAAACACGGGGAATATCGCGCGCACCTGCCTGGCGGCGGGCGCACGGTTACACCTGATCGAGCCGCTCGGCTTCGAGATCGACGGTGCGGCGCTCCGCCGGGCGGGTATGGATTATTGGGAAAAGTGCGACGTGCAGCGTTGGCCGTCTCTCGATGGCTTGCGCGCGGAGGACCGGGGTGCGCGTTTCTTTTTCCTCACGACCAAATCCGAGCGGCCGTATTGGAGTGCGGATTTCGCGGACGGCGACTATCTGGTCTTCGGACGCGAGACGCGCGGACTACCGGAAAGCCTTCTCAGGGCGGAAAGCGGCAATACTCTGACCATCCCGATGCGGCCCGGCGCGCGCAGCCTGAATCTGGCCACGTCGGTTGGTATTGTGCTCTACGAGGCTTGCAGGCAAATTGGAGGTTGAAACTGTCCGCGATGTCCGAGCCCAAACGTGTTCTTTTTGTCTGCAGCGGAAATTATTACCGCAGCCGTCTCGCCGAGATTCTTTTCAATCATGCCGCGGAAAAGACCGGTCTGGATTGGAGGGCCGAATCGCGCGGTCTCCTCAAGGCCGGCGAACTCAAAGGCATGTCCGACCACACCATCGCTTACCTCAAGGACCATGATCTCGGCCACCTGGCCGCGGAACCACGAAACCCGCTGGCCGTGGATGTCGAGGACATCACCGACTTCGATTTGATCGTCGGCCTGTGCCGCGAGGAGCACGAACCGATGATCAACCAAAAATTTCTCTCTTTGGCCCGGGCCATGGTGAAGGCGCGGCGCATCCGCTATTGGCAAATTTACGACATTCCCGCGCCGCCGAGGGTCATCGTCAGGCTGTTGGGTGGTGGCCACAAGGGACCCAGCCAGCCCCCGGCGAGCGGAACAGAGCATATAGCGTTTGCGGTCAAAGGCTTACTTGAGGAGTTGAGGTCGGGATTCACACCCGACAATCCAAGACCTTAGAACCACCAACGCGGGAAAGGGTTGCCCGCCCGTTTTTCTGCTGGAGTAGGGTCGTCTTTGCGCTATAAAGGCACGCTATGCCAATTCAGAAGAAAAGTGCATTTTCGCGTCGTCTCCCGGATCTGGTTACCGAGGAACTGGTCAGTGTTCTCTCGAAGAAGAGTTCCTTTGAGTTCAAGCAGCTCTTTGACTTGGTCCACGAGAAACTGCGCAAGCGCAATGCGGCAAGCGGCGGCGAGGAAATGCTCCGTTTGCGCGCCTACGAGAAACTGCAGAATCTGGTTTCCCGCGGCATGGTCAAGAAGACCGGCAAGAAATACCGCGGGCTCGCCTCCTTGGCCAACGCTCTGGAACCCGCCGACACGGTAGCCCGTTAAAGGCTCCCGATGCTCACCGAGCAATACCTGCCGCTGGCCCTGCATACCGCGCTGGCGGTCGGCTTGGCCGTCTCCATCTTCATGGCCAGCCTGCTCCTCGGGCGGGTCGGTCGGCGCAACCCGACCAAGGACATGGCCTACGAGTGCGGCGTCCACGTGAGAGAGGCTGCCGCACCGCGCTTCAGCGTGAAATTTTACCTCGTGGCGATGCTCTTCATCCTTTTCGACATCGAGATCGTCTTTATGTTTCCGTGGGCCGTCGTCTACCGAGACTTTCTGGCACAGCACGGCACGGTGATTTTCTGGAGCATGGCCGGCTTCGTTGCCGTGCTGACCTTCGGCTACGTCTACGCCATCAAGAAGGGCGCGCTGGACTGGCGGAACTAAACTCCGGCCAGCAGGCGACCCAAGCAAGCCGCGAGAAACTCGCTTTCCTCTGGCGCGATCTCGAAGGGCGGAGACAACGAGACCACGTTTCCGCTCCGTCCGCCGGCAAGGATGAGCAAACCTTCTTTCAGAGCCCCCGAGACACAGTGTGCCGCGGTCGCGGGATCGGGTGCACCGTCGGTCGCGACGATTTCCAATCCGGCGAGCAATCCCACACCGCGTACGTCGCCGATCCGCGGCGATTCGATTTTTTCCAGCGTTTCGCGCAGGTGACGCCCGGCCGTGCGGACCTTTTCCGCCGTTTCCGTTTTGGAGTGCTCACGTAACGAAGCGATGGCCATGGCGCAACCGAGCGGATTTCCGAGGAACGTGCTGGTGTGCAGAGCTTCGCCGGTCGATTCCGGCCAGGAGTCCATCACTTCCGCTCGTCCCACGCAGGCGGATAATGGAAATCCCGAGGTGAGCGCTTTGCCCAGGCAGATGATATCCGGAACAACATCCGAATGGTCGCAGGCGAAAAGGCGTCCCGTGCGATTGAATCCCGTATAGATTTCGTCGGCGATAAGCAGGATTTTTTCCTCGTCGCAAATACGGCGGAGCAGGCGGAGGAAGTCTTTCGGCGGCACGATCTCGCCGCCGCGACCCTGGACCGGTTCGACCAGGATCGCGCCGATTTCGCGGCGGGCGATTTCCGCACGGATGCGCTTTTGCAGATCGTCGAGACAAACAGAACAGCAGTTGGGAAACTGACCTCCCTGCAAGGCAAACCCACCGCCGTGGCCGAACGGACAGCGGTAGCAATACGGATACGGAACCACAGCGGCGAAGCGCCCCAACTGCGCGGCAAATGGCTTGCGGAAAAATTCCGTGGCCGAAGCCTCGAGCGCACCGTAGCCGAGACCGTGATAACCGCCCTGGAAGACAATGACACCGGGTTTGCCGCTGTGCAGTAGCGATGTCTTCAGTGCGGCCTCGATCGCATCCGAACCCGAATTGCCGAGAATGACCTTCCCTCGCCCCACCCCCCAACGCCCGAAGGTCAGTTCGTCCAGCAACTCGCACAGTTCGACTTTGGCCTCGGCCGGATGCACATCGCCCATGGCATGCAGGAGTTTTTCCGACTGCGCCCCGAGAGCTTCACGCACCGACGCCGGCCCGTGGCCCAGACCCGCCACGCCGAACCCGGAGGTGAAGTCGAGAAAGCGATTGCCATCCGCATCCCACACGTTGACCCCCTCGGCTCGCTCCCAGAAGACCGGCCAACCCGATGCGACCATGGTGACGTTGCGCGACTCGGCTTTGCGCAGGCGCGCGGCGAGCCCGCGTGACCGGGGTCCGGGGATTTCTGTGCGAAGCTCAGGCAGCATGCCATGAGCTGTAACACCTTGATTACACGCTGTCAGCCGCGGGTTCGGATGGTCAAATCGATCTTGCCAAGGAAAGTGTCATTGCTAGGGTGGCGGGTCTTTAGCCGCATGACCCTGTCGAGCTTGCTGACCGTCGGGCAAATAATTCCCGAAATGAAGACGACCGAGCGATGGCCGGCGATCACCGAGATCGTGGACCTGCTGGTCGCGCGCGATCGTATTCAGTCGCCATACCGTGACAGCATTCTCGCCGCCCTGCGGCAGCGCGAGGAAACCATGAGCACCGGTATTGGCTTCGGCATCGCCATCCCTCACGCCTCGAGCGAGCACGTCTCCGAGGTGGTGGCCGCCTTCGGCCGGTCCAAGCCGGGTATCGAGTTCGATTCGCTCGACAACGAACTGGTCCATTTCATCGTTCTCTTCGTCGTCCCGCGTGATCAATTCCAGGTTCATCTGCGCACGCTCGCCGCCATCGCCAAGTTCCTCAACGACCGCAAGGTGCGCGACGAACTGGCCGCCGCGCCCGACGCCGAGGCCATCCTGCAGGTTTTTACCAGCCGCGGCGGACAGCGCTGAATGAACGCCACGCCGCAGGCCGCGCTGACGCAAAGGTTGCGGGCGGCACTCGCCGCCTGCGGACTTCCTGCCGATCGCGGCGAAGTCGTCGCCGCCGCGGACACGCGATTCGGCGATTATCAGGCCAACGCCGCGATGGTGCTGGCCAAGGAGGCGAAGAGAAATCCGCGCGAACTGGCCGCGCAGATCGCGGATAAATTCGACACCGGGGACATCTGCGCTAAACCGGAAATCGCGGGGCCGGGATTCCTCAACTTCCGGCTTGAGCCATCGTGGGTGGCGCGGCAACTGGGTGCGCTGTCGGGCGACGCCCGCTGCGGTGTGCCGACGGCGGAAAAACCATTGAAGATCGTTATCGACTTCAGCTCGCCCAACATCGCCAAGCCGATGCATGTCGGCCACATCCGCAGCACGATCCTGGGCGACGCGCTGGCCCGCGTCGCGCGCTTCCTCGGGCACGAGGTCGTGACGGACAACCACCTCGGTGACTGGGGCACGCAATTCGGAAAAGTCCTCTACGGCTGGAAGAACATGCTCGACCGCGCCGCGCTTGACCGCGATCCGGTGGCGGAAATGACGCGGCTTTACCGCGAGGTGAACGCACTGGAGCAGACCGACCCGGCGGTGCACAAAGCCGCCCGCGAGGAACTGGTCAAACTGCAGCAAGGCGATCCGGAGAACCGCGCGATCTGGCAGCAGTTGGTTGATCTTTCTTGGGCGGAATTCGATGAGATCTACGGGCGACTCGGCATACGCTTCGACGAGCGGCTTGGGGAAAGTTTTTACGATCCCGCCTTGGCGGCGTTGGTCAAAAAGCTTCTGGCCGCCGGCGTGGCCGAGACGAGCGAGGGAGCGGTCTGTATTTTCTTCCGAGACACTCCGGCGATGGAGGACAAGCCATGCCTCGTCCGGAAAAGCGATGGAGGATTCCTCTACGCGACGACCGATCTCGCCACGATCGAATACCGGGAAGGGCGCTGGGGGCCAGACGCCGTCTGGTATGTCACGGGGGCTCCGCAGCAGCTGCATTTCCAGCAAGTCTTCGCCGCCGCGCTGCGGATGGGATGCAAGACGCGGCTGGAGCATATCGCCTTCGGCAGCATCTTGGGAGAGGACCACAAGTTGATGAAGACACGCTCCGGAGACAATGTGCCTCTGCGCGATCTGCTCGATGAGGCGCTGGCGCGGGCGCGGTCCATGATCGAAGAGAAAAATCCCGAAATCCCCGAAGAGGAAAAAAAACATATCGCCCGCGTCGTCGGCCTGGGTGCGGTCAAATATGCCGAACTCTCCCAGCACCGCATGACCGACTACGTTTTCTCTTGGTCGAAGATGCTCTCGCTACAAGGCAACACCGCGCCCTATCTGCAAAACGCCTATGTCCGCGTGCGCTCGATTTTCCGGAAACTTGGCACCGAAGTCAGCACGGGCGGCGAATTGGCCTACACCCAACCGGCCGAGTTGGCGCTGGCCAAGAAATTGCTCCAATTCGGGGAAGTCGCTCCCATCGTGCTGCACGAATTCCGGCCCAATCTGCTGGCCAACTACCTCTTCGAAACGGCCAACGCTTTCCATGCGTTCTACGAGGCATGTCCGGTGCTCAAGGCGGCGGACGCCGAGCGCCATTCGCGCCTGGTGCTCTGCGACACCACGGCACGCGTGCTGCGGCAGGGACTTGATCTACTCGGCGTCGAAGTGCCCGAGCGGATGTGAGCTAGCGCGGGCGATTTCCGGGCTCGAGCCAGAGCAACTGCCGGAAAAACGGACAGCGGCGGTGCTCGAAGCCCCACCATCCGGCCGACAAGGCCAAGCGGTGCAACTCGGTGAAGGAAAAAGCACGGGTCGCGGAGACGCGCGCATCATGCCGCGTCATCGGTTCTCGGTAAAAAAGTTCTGTGATCCCGATAATGGCGACCTGGGCGAGGCGCGAACGCCGTAGATCAGTGATCAAAACGGCGGTGCCGGCAAGCTGACGGCATTGCCGCAGGATGCGGATCACGTCGCTTTCCTCGAAATGATGCAGCGCTAGATTGCACATGACGATATCGGCCGGTCGCTCCGGCACAAATCCGTCCACGTCGGCACGGACATAACTTATTTCCGGAAAACCTGCGGAGAATTTTTCCGCGATACGCAGGGTCGCTGCTTGACGATCCACCGCGATGACGGAAACCGGACACTGCAATACACGGGCCTCGCGAACGATGGCGCGCGGGATATCCCCGCCGCCCGTGGCAAGGTCGACGATCCGCAGCGGTTCGCGCCGCCGGAGAAGCGGCGACAGTTTTCCCGTAACTGCACGACAGGCCCCGAAACGCCGATTGAGCGACGCAAGGTTGAGAAGATCGCGTTCCAGTTCGGGTGTGGCATCCTCCGCCACATCCATCCACTCGGGCTCGGCCGTGTCGAATTGCCTGATCACGGTCGTAAAACGAGAGCCGCCAGCATCCGTCCGGTCTGTCCGCGCTCCACACGGTAGGAATAATAGCGGTCGACGTGGCTACCCGTGCAGATGCCGGCATCGCACACCTCCATGACACCCGCTTCCCGCGCCTGCACGGCAATCTCCGCGGCAAAGTCGGACTCGTACAAGGGCGGCCGGATGCACGGGCTGATTTCGGCGGCAAGGTCGACCGGATCGATGCCTAATTTGTCGCGGAGGATTCCGATGGTTCGGCCCACGATATTCTTGGTTGTCCCCGCCCGGCCCGAGTGCACAAGGCCGATGGCTCTGCCTTTTCGATCCGCAAGATAAACGGCAGCGCAATCCGCCACATAGATGCCGAGGGCGAGTCCGCGCACGCCCGTGACCAGCGCATCGGCACCCGAATGTATTTCCGGCTCCGTGGCGACGGCCACGGCATCGCCGTGCACTTGTTCCGCGGTGGCGAGGCGCTTTGCATCAAAACCACGGTCGTGGAGGAATGACCTGTGCGGCGAAGCCAGGCGGGCCAGCGCGGTGACGCGGTCCGCAGCAACATCCACACCATGGATGCGCGGCACGAATGCGGCAATCACGCCCGCGAATCCGGCGAGGGGCTCGAAAGTTTCCGGCACGCTCAACGGTCTTTCACCGTCGCCTTTTTGTCGGTCGACCGGGAAGAAGGCTTCTGCTTTTTGGGCGGACGCAACGTCTCGTTTTTCTTCGGCATGGCACCGTTGAGCACGCCGGGGTTGGGATTGTCCGTCGAATTGAGCAAGTCGTTCCGCTTGCGATCCCGCATCGCGAGCATCGGGTCATCGTAGGTGTCGGCATAGACGGTATCCAGGGAGAGGACGCGGTTGTATTCGGCCAGTGCGGTGATGTAGCGGTAGCTTCCCTCCAGCTCGGTGGTCTGCGCCTCGAGCAGGGACACCTGCGCGTTGAGGACGTCGAGTTGCGTTCCTGCGCCGGCGTCGAGCCGCTCGCGCGACAAGCGGAGGGCCTCCGTCGCCTGCGTGACGTTGGCACGCTGGCTGTCGATGATTTCCTGCGCTTCGATCAGGTTAGAAACGGCGCGTTGCACATCGAGTTCGACGCCGCGCGCGGAATTGTCATAGTTGATGCGCGACTGCTCGAGTGCGGCACGCGCGGCCTGCGTGGCGCCGACTGTGGCGAGGCCGTCGAAAATATTCCAACTGCCCGTGACGCCGAAAAACCAGCCGTTCACCGTCTCGTCGAGTTGCGTGGCGGTCGGGATGTTGAACGTTTGCCATCCGGCCGTGGCGTTCAAGGTCGGTTGGAACCCCGACATGGCGGATTTGAGTTTCTCCGCATCGATGAGAATGTTCTGCCGTTGCACTTTGAGCGATGGATTGCGGGCCAGCGCGGTGAAGACGGATTTGGCCAGATCCATGGCTATGGGTTGGTAGTCAAGTTGGCCCGTGATATTGACCGGCACCTGCGAAGGGTTCGAGGGATAGTTGAGGCCGAGTTGCTTGACCAGGGCGAACTGCGAGATGCGCAGCGCGTTGCGCGCCTGAATGACCGGCGGAATGGCATTGGCCAAAGCGACTTCGGCCTGCAGAACATTGAAGCGAGGCACCGTGCCGGCCTCGAAGCGGCTCTGCTGGTCCTGCAACTGCGATTGCAGCACGGCGACCGATTCCTCACGCACGCGGATGAGCGCGCGGTTGAAAATGACATCGTAAAAAAGCTTTTTGGTGTCGGCCACGACTTTGTCGATCGTCTGGCGTAGCAAGTAAAAGGCGCTGTCGTTGGCCAGGCGGGCCGCGGAGAAGTCGGCCTGATTTTTCCATCCCGACCAGATGTTCTGGTTCACTTGGATGGTGACGTTCAGCGATTCGTTGTTATTCACGAAACCGAACTCTGCGGCGCGGCTTGGGTTGGCCAGCTGCTCGGACTGGATCTGGTAGCTGGTTCCGGCCTGAAGTTGGGGAAGCATCGCTGCCCGCACCTGCACCAACTGGCCTTTGGTCAGGCGAATCTGCTGGATGGCGGCGAGGATCTCGGGATTCTTCAAGAGCGCCGTCTCGATAGCATCTGCGATGGTCAGTTTCTTGGCATCGGGGGTGAGGGAAAGTTCAAGGGAACTGGCGGGCGGCAGCTTGATGCTCGTCACCGGATTCGGACCCCTTTCCGGTGTGGATTCCGGCACCAGCGGTGCGGTCGGGAAATTCATCTGCATCGGATCGGGGATGCCTGCTTCGATTTGTCCCTCCAACTGCGGGTCCAGACCCGGCACCTGGTTGGTTCCCAGCGGCGGGGCTGGCGAGACGGAGGGAGAGGAGAGCGGGGTGGGCATGCCTGCAGGCATAGGGGCCAGCAAATCGGCGGAGGGGGTCGGAGACGGCAACGGTGAGGGCGCGTTGGTCGCTGGCACCGCCAGCGACGGCGAAGGAACCTGTCCCCAAACCGGAAAAAACCCGGCCCAAAAGAGGGCCGCCATGGCCACACAGCACCGGGTAAGGAGGTTCATCAGTAACCACCCATTAAAACTGGCCCTTCCCAATTCAGCAATCCTTCAGTCGGAGGGCAGCGCTTGCGGTGGCCGGCTCTCGTCCACCGCGACTTGGTCGTCGATGGCCGGCATGCCTTCGACAATCTGCACGGCGAGGAAGGGCGGACGCGTCTCCCCGGTCGTTTCGAGAAGGGCGGTCCGTTGCTTCTCCCGGAAGGCCAACAGTTTTTGTCCCGGAGGCAGACGCATCGGGGCGCCGGTATCGACCAACGCGAAACGATTCCCCGCATCGACCATGACGACGCGTCCGATCCATGTCGGCAGGGTGGCTTCCGGCGCTTCCGGTTTCTTTTTGACCAGGCCGAACCATCCATCCCCCCATTTCGGCAAAAGACTGCATCCCGGTGCGGCAAGAAGACCGGAGACAAAAACCGTCAGGAGCAGGAAACGCTTCACCATCGCGATCAAACTCCGGCGCGCTCGAGGAGGGAAGCGAGGACTTTCTCGGCCTCGAAATATTCACGCGCGATTTCGACTGCCGCGCGGGCGTGGCGCGGATAATCGGCGTGCACCGCTCCGGCGGCGGCGGTGATGTCTTCCATGGTGCGGAAAGCAAGCAGGCCTTCCGAGCCTCCGTAAAGTTCCGTGAATCCCGTCTCCTGCGTGATGACGGGCCGGCCGGCCGCCAGGTAGCAAGCAGAACGATCGCTGAACCAGCCCGTATGCAGGCGCGTGTATTGGTCTTTGGCCACGGTAAACTCCCCTTTCGAGGCGCGGATATAATCACGATAGCGGTCCCAATCGATGCTCAGCGCATGCGGATCGACGAGCCGCCAGTCGTTCTCGAGAAACCTCTTCTTCTCTCCGTCGTCTTTGATGTCAGTCGCCAATTCGAATACTTCGCCGCAGCGTCGGGGAGCCTCGACAAATTTGAGAAATTCGAGCGACTTGCTCCAAAGATAATTGCTGCCCCGCCATTCGATGTCTTTTTTCCCGCTCGTCGACCAGTTGCAGATCGACGTGTAGACCGCACCCTTCGGCGGCGGTTCGCCGTTATTCCACAAATCCGTGACAACAGGTTGCCGGGTCGGATGCCACTCGAGTCCGTGGAGCGGCACGGAAAAATTGTCCGAACCCACGGATTCTCCGAAAGTGAAAAGCATCGCGTGGCGGGACAGGTAATCGCGCACCGTGGCATCGCCAAGGTCGATCTTGATCTGCTCTACACCCGGATCGCTTTCGACGTAAATGAGGCGACGGACGGCGAGAAGATCATCATTCAAATCGTGACTGCCGCACACGTTCAGCGCCGCATCGCAATCGCGGTAAAGCGCGCGCAGCTTCTCCAACTCCAACCCGGCCGTCCTCGGCTCGTCACCGTAGCGCGCGCAGAAGCACCAACGGCCTGCAAAACCGTATTCCGCCGCCAACCGCTCCAGGGTGCGTGCCGCGTAGGAAAAATCCTCCGTGACGGTGTAAGCCTCCGGATCGTAGGGATAACGCAACCCGTCTTCCACATACCAAACTTCGTGTCCGAGGCGCTGCAGCCCGACAATGTAATGGATGTGCTGCCAAACGACACCGGCAATGGGGCATCCGCCCATGAAGCCGAGGACGATGATTTTTTTCCGCTTCATCAATGGTAATGGCCCGATGCGAACATTTTGGCATAGGCACCGCCGCGGGCGAGAAGTTCCGGTCCCGAGCCCTCCTCGGCGACGCGTCCGTGCTCCAGCACAACGATCCGGTCGAAGCGGTGAGCGGTGTTCAAACGGTGCGTCACCATCAGCGTCGTGCGACCCCTCATCAACTCGGCGATCGTCGTCATGACCGCCTCCTCCGTCGTCGCATCGAGAGCCGATGTCGGTTCGTCGAGAAGAAGTATGGGCGCGTTTTTGAGGAAGGCGCGGGCGATTCCGATACGCTGGCGTTGCCCCACGCTGAGATGGCCTCCCCTCTCCCCGACCTGGCTGGAAAATCCGTCGGCCATGCCCACGATAAAATCGTGGGCTTGCGCGCGCTTGGCCGCCTCGACGATCTCATCCTCCGTGGCATCCGGGCGCCCGTAAGCGATGTTTTCGCGGACCGTGGTGGAGAAAAGAAGCGTATCCTGCAGAACCATGCTGATGGCCGAGCGCAGCGACTTCTTTTTCAGCTCCCGCAAGTCGTGTCCGTCGACTGTTACTACTCCGCATGTCGGATCGTAAAAACGCGGCACCAAGCTTAGCAGGGTGCTCTTGCCGGCGCCGGTCCCGCCGACGATGGCCACGCTCTCGCCCTGCCGGATTTGCAACGTGACATCGTGCAGAATCCCGCGCGAATCGTCGTAGCCGAAGTCGACGCCACCGAAACGGATGTCCCCCCGCACTTCGTCCAGCGCCTTGGCATGAGGCGCGTCACGCACATCGTCTGGGCGGTCAAGAACGTCGAAGCAGCGTTTCGCGCCCGCCGCGGCGCCCTCCATAGCCCAAGCGGTGTAGGTGAGTTGCTCGAGCGGCGCGTAAAGCATCAACAGGTAGGAGGCGAAAACAAGAAGGTCGCCGAGTGTCAGCTTGCTCTCGAGAACATGGAGCGAGCCTATGTAGTAAAGGACGGCTGTTCCGACGGCCATCAGCGTCCCGACCACCAGCGCGCTGGTCACATTGGTGAAAGTGAGGTGGAGATTGGCGCGGAGGCTCTCGCTCGCGCGGGCATGGAATTGACCGACCTCGCGTTCCTCCTGACCGAAGGCATGAACCATGCGCACCGAGGCGAGACCTTCCTGCAAAGTGGCCAGCAACGCGCTCTCGCGCTCTTGGATGGTCGTGCTCTGCAAGCGGATACGTTTGGCGAACCAGTAGATGGCTAGGACGATGAGCGGCACGACACCCAGCGAAAGCAAGGTTAGCTTCGCATCGAGACGGACCATGATGACGAAAGTCGCAACCAGCATGATTCCGGAAGAAAAGATGTTGGTGAATCCACGATTGTAAATCGTCTGTATGGATTGGGTATCGTAAGCCACACGGAAACTCGAATCGCTCGATCGACGCGTGTCGTGGAACTTGAGGGAGAGCCGCTGTAGGTGCGCGTAAAGTTCGGTGCGGATGCGCAGCAACGACTTCAGGCCGACATTGATCAGCAGGTAGCTCGAGCCCAGATTGGCCAACCCGGCTAGGACCGTGATGACAACCATCGCGAGGCAAAGCAGCAGAATCATGGAGGACGGTGAGACCGGCCCGAACCACACGGCGAGTTGCGCTTTGGAATCTCCGGACCCGGGGGTGAGGACACCGTCAACGATGTATTTGAAGGGCCAAGGCTTGAGCAAGTTGAAGCCTGTCACCACCAGGCTCAGAGCAAGTGCAACGGCTGTCTGGCCCAAAAACGGCCGGTAGTAGGCCAGCGTGCGGCGGTAGATGCCCATAGTTGCGTAGATGATGCCTACGATTGGCCGATTGGCAAATTTTACG
>Ga0209598_10001475_pt1 | contig 19250 bp, 14 predicted proteins | sample M_140807_EF_Meta_FD_187317 | JGI IMG/M metagenome (GOLD analysis project Ga0209598, IMG submission 187317) | Freshwater microbial communities from Lake Montjoie, Canada to study carbon cycling - M_140807_EF_MetaG (SPAdes) (version 2) | ecosystem: Environmental > Aquatic > Freshwater > Lake...
AAAGCCACTTGATCCAGGGTTTTGGCCACAACGGGTTCCGCGTAGTATTCGCCGCAGACTGCAGAACAAAGCAGAGAACTGCCATAGAGGTCATTAGAGATCTGGAAGGGGGGTCGCCCAGGCTGACTGGAAATAGCAATCTCAAGGAGCTTAGAATTCGGAACTCTCTTAAGATAGCAATCGCGAAAATCTTTATCATAACGGCTGGAGATCGGATCAATAAGGATAAAGCCAGCTTCAGGAAACAAGCTGCTTACCGTGAAAGACCAAACTCCATGAGAAGCTCCAATATCGACAACAAAGTCTGGACGATAGCCATTCATCTTAAGTCTTCGCAAAACTTGATAAAGGGAGACATAGTCTGTGGGTACGGTCTCAGGCACTGGTTGGTCAGAAACGGGCACGACGTCAGCAGACGTTCGTTGGAAAAGTGACTCAAAACGATCGTCGGCTGCATGCCCCAGTTCCAAAGATTTCCAAATCCAGTCATCGATATCTTGATCAGAAAAGCGATGACCGATACGAGCTGCGTTCTCCCTAAACATCCTCTGATTAGCTGGCTCCAAAATAAAGTTAACTGCTTGCTTGAGGGAATTGGGACTATAATCACAAACAACTCCAATGTGAAATCGTTGCACAAATTTGGCTGCAGAAGTGCCAGGGTCTCCGAGCAGCACAATAGGAGTATTGGCTGTCGCCAAGACAAACAGAATGCGACCTGGCAAACTAAGCTTAGAGAGTTGGGGCTGATCATCTCGTTCGTCCAAAGTTCCAGTAGGAACGATCACGTATGGATACGCCTTGAGTTGTTCTGCCAATTGGTCCTCAGGGCAAATTCCCTGGGGATAAAGACCCTTTAACTGGATTTCAGCCTCTGACAAGGTAAGCCAATTATATTTGGAATTACCAAACCAATCCAGTTCGATGTCCGAGCTTTTAAGTACCTGGCAGATGTTGTTAAACCATTGAAGGCTCCAAATGCTGCCAACAAGAGCGCCACGGGTCTGCCCCGGCTTCTGAGGCACATACACTCCAGGGCTTTGACGAATCAAACGGTTAGGAACTACGGCAGGCAACAGCCAGAACTTAAGACCAAACTTGGCCTCATAGGCTTCACGCATCTCCGGATGCGTGGCGAATCGAACATCAGCCTTGGCCAGAAACTCATTCATGATCGAATCTGGTATTTTATGAGCAACAATATTCTGATCATCCATAATCCAAATGCCCATAGGAATACCAAGAAGTTCTTTTATCGATATTGCAATTAACAAGCTCTCCGTATCATAAGGCACGCAAAAGAGACGAGTGAGGCTGAAATGGTTCCGGAAAACAGATGCAACATGCTTAGAAATCGATCGGCGATCTGAATCAAGTTCCCCAAAACTAAAATTTTGACCAGCCCACTGCTGATCGCCGCCGTAGTGATCTATGGAACGTACAGAAACAATATCAGTCTCAGCGGGGAAAACACGTTTAAGTAAAACCCCAGTGCCGTGGCGATAATTAATCTCACAGGCAGTAACCAAAACACTCTGATAGTGGTATGTTTCAGCAGGCCAAAGCTTCTCAAAACGATTGTCTAACGGCCGCTTGTTCGTGAGGGAATCCCACAACCATTGGCCTAGCCCATCGCCTGCCAACTGCTGGCCAACGGCAAAGGCATTTGCCCGAATTCGTCGTTGGCTTTCGGGAGAACATATAGCTCGAACAGCTTGGCCAAAGTCAGCGTGTATATAAGGACAAACAACTCCTAGTCCAGCTGATTTTACAAAAAGGGCAATAGCACTATTTGGATCGCCAAGCACCAGCAAAGGTATGTTGGCAGTAGCTGTCATGAAGCAACTTCGAGAAGGCAAACTAAGCCTCATCAACTCAGGGCGATCTTCGGAATGCTCAGAGCTACCGGTAAGAATCACTGCAAAAGAAGCATCTTTCAAGACCTGGATAAGATCAGCCTCATCAAGAAAACCACGGAAAAATATGTTGTCTTCTTCCAGCTCGGCCTCGGTAAAACTAATCCAGTTACGGTTGGGGTTGCCATACCAATCAACCTGAACGCCACTGTCTCGGCAGAGGGGGCGTAATTGATCAAGCCAACGTTGGCTCCAAATATTGCCAATCAGCACTCCACGTGGCTCGCGTACTGGTTGGTCAGAGGAAACCTGGGGGTATTCCTGTTGAATTAAAGCAGTTTCAATAACTGGGGGGAAAAACCAGAAAGGCTGTTTAAACTTGTCCTGATAAGCTTCGCAAAGTGGACGAGAGATTCCAAAACACAAATCAGCTTCATCGAGTAGCTGCTGAACTAATGCATCATCGACCGCATCGACATAGATATTTTGATCATCCATAACAAAAACACACAGCGGGCAATTAAAAAGCCGCTTCAACGCCAGCCCGAGGATAAAATCTGATGGATAGTAGGGGATAATTAAGATGGACTCGGCGTTGATATGGCCAAGCTTGGCCTGGAGCTCTCCCAAAACCTCATGGAACAAAGCATTCCTTTTCTGGAGGCAGAAGCTCTGATCACCAAAGTAATGATCACCCCCGTATAAATCATAGGAGCGAATCGAATAGATATCTGAAGTATCTGGAAATAGTCGATGCAAGAAGATGCCGACTCCATGATTATGATTAATTTCATTAGCCGAGATAACAATCTTATAGGTAGGTCTTCCAATCAGACTGTTAAGTTCATTAAGGGCCGCAGCCAACTGATTCTGCAGGTCAATTGTCATGGCTGATGCTGGGTGTTCCTCGGTGGATGCTGTCGCTGAGTGGTCAACGCCTTACCACCAGCCCAAGCGAGATTGGCACATTGTAAATACTAGGTGAGGGAGGCTTGAACGGGCACGAGAATGATTCAAACTAAGAAAGGTAAATGACGGCGCTGACGATCAAGAAGAAACAATGATATGGTAATTCCTATAATATTTACTGCCAAGATCAGTAACGACTGATCAGCCTTGAACTCTCCCTGAATCAAAGCATGGCGCAAAGGACTCAAAATACGATAAAACGGGTTAAGATCTGCAGTCCAGGACATAGCACCCAAGCTTTTCTTTTCGTACAAAATGGGCGAGAGCAGGAAGAGTAGCTGTACGATAATCGGAACGAGCTGAAATAAATCGCGAAAGCGCACCCCCAAGAGGCAAACAAGCAACGGAAGCCAATAGAGAAATAAGATTAGATTAAGTAAGGGCAGCAAACCCACTGCAACAAGGTGTAGAAAAAGGGTGCGCTGGTAGAAAGACAAGACAACAAGGACAAGCCCGAAGGATTGGACAAATGATTGAACTTGGAAAGCCCATTCCTCAAGTGTGTAAAAGATTGGATTTAGATTAGTATTCTTCAGGTGGCCGGCATTGTGCTCGAACAAGATTGGCGCAGAAGACAGCGCTGCTGCAATGGCATTCCAAATCACTAACCCTGTCCCCAAGTACACAACGTAATGAGGAAAGTCTTGAACTTTGAAGACCGTGCCGTAAACAAGAGCCAACGCCGCGATCGAAAAAAGATTCGATAGTCCCAGCCAAAAACTCCCTAAAGCTGTGCGAGCAAAACGCGCTCGGGTACGGGCGGTAGCTGTAAACCACCACGCCCGGCGGGAACTCCAGGCGTACCGCAGCGACTTAAAGACAGCGTTCATGGTAAAAACTCAAAGCCTCCTCAAGAGGAGCGTCACAAGCAATCTGGCCCTGGTGAAACACCAGGCCGCGAGTGCAGAACTGTCGCAACAGCTCATTGGCATGGCTGGCAAGCAACAAAGTACCAGCCGATGCGATGAAATCCTCCATGCGACGCTGGGCACGCTCGAAGAATCGGGCATCACCAGCACCAAATCCCTCATCCAAAGCCAAGCAGTCATGCTGTGATGCCGTAAGCATCGAAAACAGCAATCGTGCAGACATGCCCTCGCTGTAACCTTTCATCGGCAGATGGATAAAGTCACCAAGCCCGGAGAAATCAATCACATCCTCAATAAAAGCATCAAAGCCACGCAAATCTCCATGCATCAACAGGTAGTGACCCTTGGCGGCCTGCATGCCGCTGAGGTCGGGGCTGGTGATGAAACTCTTCTGGATCATCGGAAATACGGGGCAATGAGCCCGAAAAAGTCCGGTCGTGGGCTGGTAAATACCGGAAACAAGCCGCAAAAAGGTGGATTTTCCTGCGCCATTGTGGCCAATCAAAGCAACCCTTTCGCCATGATAAATTGTACAACTAATCCTGCGAAGAGCTTCGATTTCAGCACCAGAACCTGACTTGCGAAGGGCTCCGCCGGTGACCGAACGAATCAGTACTCTCTTGAGACTCCTGGTTTCCATCGAGAACACAGGAATCCGCAAAGAAACATCCCGCAGCTCCAAAACCGGTGATCGATTCACTGGATGGTCCTCAGCATTTCGGAGGAGATTAAAAGGCTCGTGGCCATACGTTCGGGTGAACGGCTCCGGGACATTCATTAAGCAATCACTTGCTCAGGGCTGGGGGCAGGCTGAAACATGAACATCGAATAGATCACGTTACGACGCATCTGAATCATCATGTCAAGGAACATATCATAGCCCTCATTCTTGTATTCGATTAGAGGATCTTTCTGTCCATAACCCCGAAGTCCCACTGATTCGCGAAGAGCATCCATGGCCTGAAGGTGCTCACGCCAGAGGGTGTCGATCTGCTGAAGGATGAAATAGCGCTCAGCTTCGCGCATCAGGCCAGGTCGCGCAGCCTCAACCTGGCCTTCCTTGATGTCATACGCATTGCGCATCTGCTCCTGCAGGAAAGCCTTGAGCTCCTCAAGAGAGAGACCCTGAAGCTGCTCTGGCTTGAGATCCTCAAGAAGATAAACGAACTCCTTAGCCTTGCTAACAACTTGCTCCAAATCCCATTCCTCGGGGGGAAGATCGGGATTCACATAGGCATCCACAATGTCATTAATGGTGCGCTCGCCATAGCCAATCACCTGTTGCTTCAAACCACGGCCCTCAAGTACACGACGACGCTCCGCATAGACAGCTTTACGCTGATTATTCATCACTTCATCATATTCAAAAACCTGCTTGCGGATGTCGTAATAATAAGTTTCAACTTTCTTCTGAGCCCCCTCTAATGATCTGTTCAACATGCCAGATTCAATCGGCATATCATCTTCAACCCGAAAGGCGTTCATCAAGCTGGCAACCCGATCACCGCCAAAGATGCGCAGCAAGTTGTCTTCGAGGGAGAGGAAGAAACGGGTGCTGCCAGGGTCGCCCTGACGGCCCGCGCGGCCGCGGAGCTGATTATCAACTCGGCGGGATTCGTGCCGCTCGGTTCCAATCACGTGCAGGCCACCGGCCTGGCGTACCTGCTCCTCCTCCTGCTTGACCACCTGGTCATACTCCGCCTTGACCGTGGCAATCACCTCACGGATGCGCTGAATCTGGGGATCGGAAGTCGGGGCCTTCTCGGCCGCCTGGGCGATGCGGTCTTCCAGTTCCAGGACGGTAAGCGTCCGGTCCCCCCAGGCAGTTACAAGTTCGCGGCCCAACTGGCTGAGGGAATCCTCCGTGGCTGGCGGAAGGGAACACGGGTAGAGCGTGCCAAGAGCTCTGGCCTCGCTGGGCGCCTTGAAAGGATCCGAGGCGGGGGCTGCAAAGCCACCCCCTCCGGAGGGCGAACGCTGGGGAACAGGCGGCAGGTGGCCTCCCTCCTCAGGGCGCACCAGACGTGGCAGCAGCACCTCCCTCAGCTTGAGGCGGGCCATGTAGTCGCTGTTGCCGCCAAGAATGATGTCGGTGCCTCGGCCGGCCATGTTGGTGGCGATGGTCACCGCCCCGGCGCGGCCGGCCTGGGCCACGATCTCGGCTTCACGCTCCACGTTCTCCGGCTTGGCATTGAGGAGATTGTGGGGAACCTGCTGTTCGGCCAACAGGGCGGAAAGCAACTCGGATTTCTCAACGCTGGTGGTTCCGACCAGAACAGGCCTGCCACTGGCATGGATTTGAGATGTTTCGGCAGCAACCGCCTGCCATTTGGCCGATTCGTTCTTGTAAACCTGGTCGGTCCAGTCGGCACGGGATCGGGGCCGATTGGTGGGAACCACGGTCACTTCCAACTTATAGGTTTTTTCAAATTCCACCTCCTCGGTTTTCGCCGTACCGGTCATGCCCGCTAATCGCGGATAGAGCAAAAAGAAATTCTGGTACGTGATGCTCGCCAACGTCTGAGTCTCAGGCTGAATCTCAAGGCCCTCCTTAGCCTCAATCGCTTGATGCAATCCATCACTCCAGCGCCTACCTGGCATGACCCGACCGGTGAACTCATCAACAATTACTGCATCACCGGAGCGAACAATATAATTCACATCCTTCACAAAAAGATCCTTCGCCTTGAGAGCATTAAGGATGAAGTGGGCCCAGGGATCGGCTGAGTCGTAAAGATCATCAACCCCAAGCAACCGCTCCGCGGTTGCATAGCCCTCATCGGTGAGGGTCACATTGCGCTGCTTCTCATCAACTTCGTAATCTCCCTCAGGATCAATACCATCTTTACCCATTTCGGCAGCGCGAACCAGGCGATCAGCGATTTCAGAAGCGCGGCGATACTTCTCCTGAGGGCGCTCAATCTGTCCCGAAATAATCAATGGCGTCCGGGCCTCGTCAACGAGGATGGAATCCACCTCATCGATAACGCAATAATGAAAATCTCTCTGCACCACCTCTGCGATGTCGGTGGCCATATTGTCACGCAGATAATCGAAGCCAAGCTCCGAGTTGGTGGCATAGGTAATGTCACAGGAGTAGTTACGCTGCCGGTCATGCGGCAACATGTCCTGCTGAATCAGGCCTACTGAAAGCCCCAGGAATCGATGGATCTGACCCATCCACTCCGCATCACGGCGCGCCAGGTAATCGTTCACCGTCACCACATGCACGCCCCGTCCCGTCAGGGCATTCAGGTAGGCCGGCAAGGTGGCCACCAGGGTCTTGCCTTCGCCGGTCTTCATCTCGGCAATCTGTCCCTCATGCAGCACCATGCCGCCGATCAGTTGCACGTCGAAATGGCGCATTCCAAGCACACGTTTGCCAGCCTCCCGGACAACGGCAAAGGCCTGAGGGAGGAGCTCATCGAGCAACTTTCGCTCCCGAGCGCTGATCACCTCGGCGCTGCCGCCGCCGCTGCGGGCATTCTCCAGCTTTTGACGAAATTCGGCCGTCAGCCCGCGCAACTGATCGTCGGAGAGCGGGGCGATGTCCTCCTCGAGAACATTGATGTCCGAAACGATCGGCTGGAAACGCTTCAGCTTGCGGGCATTGGGATCACCCAGCAGCAGCTTGAGCATGGGAAAGAACAACCAACCGAATCGGGCCAGCCTATCACCGCAAAGCCGTGCTGGTAGGGCCCAGATGCGTGGTGGCGCAAGGGTTCTGCCCATTCCCACGGGGTGGGTTACCGCCCTGGACCAGCCCCGGCCAGGCACCAGAACGCCTTAAACCACTGGCAGGAACCGCCGGACACCCCCCGCTGGATGCGTGCGTCATCAGCACCAGCGGGAGGCTTCGGCCGGCCGGGGGCGAAGATTCGGAGGGCCGACGAGCCGGCCGCCCTGCGCACCCGTGTCCAGTCCCAGCGTTCCCAGCACCCCGATTCCCAGCCCTGGGACCAACCCCACCTCAGGCGGTGGCGCAATACGCGCCCAGGCAGCGATCACATTGGTCCGCCACGGCAGGCTGCCCCTGCAGCTGCTGCTCAGGATCAACCAGGTGCGAAGACTCTTTGACACCCACAGCTTTTGGGCCCAGGGGCGCGACCGAAGGGCCTTGATGCGCATGCTGCTGGGCAGTTGCAGCGTGGTGAGTGCCTGGCAGGGCGATCACCTGGTGGGAATCGGCCGCGCCACCAGCGACGGGGTGTTCCGAGCGGTGCTCTGGGATGTGGTGGTCGCGGAGGAATACCAGGGCCTCGGCCTGGGCCGACGCATCGTGGAGGCCCTGCTCAGCAGCCCAGCGGTGGCCGCCAGCGAGCGGGTCTACCTGATGACCACCAACAGCAGCGGCTTCTACGAACGGCTGGGCTTCAATGACCAGCACGGTCAGCACCTGCTGGTGCTCTACCGCCAGAAAAACCAAAAAACAAGCGGATGAAGAGATTCGAACTCTCGACCCTCTCCTTGGCAAGGAGATGCTCTACCACTGAGCTACATCCGCGATTACAGAGCCCTGGCAAGGCAGGGTTGAACCGCTGAAGCGACAACGCCGCAACTCCCCCATCATGCATGAACGGGGTGCCCTTGGTCAAATCCCCTCCAGGAAGGGGTCAGGACAGGGGGAGGATCCGTAGCGGACGGGGTGCAGAGGGGAGGGGTGCTGGACAGGAGCCCACAAAGGCGAGCCCCGCGGGAGCCGGGAATGGAGCGCCGATCTGGAGGTGCCGGCTCAAGGTGAGAGCGGGATTGCTGCTGTGGCCGGGAAATTTGTTGATCTATAGTTGACCGATGATTGTGACCTTTCCCCACGCCCCTTGGGTCAACCACAAAGCTTGTTTGCCAGTTGGCGAGCACAAGGAGTTCGGTCACCATCAAGGATCAATGCCGGAGATGGATGGAAGCTTGGTTCAATCCATAGGAATGCACACATGGCATCCCCAATTCCAGGCACGCAAATGGGGACTTTCCAATGGGTAAAACTGCACTGATTGCCGGCATTACAGGTCAAGATGGAGCCTATTTGGCTCAGCATCTTCTGCAATCAGGCTATCGGGTCATTGGAAGCAGCCGTGATGCCCAAACGTGTGACACGAGCAGGCTGAGGCGTTTAGGCATTCTTGAGGATGTGGAGATTATCTCCATTGCGCCCAACGACTTCCGGAGCGTACTAAAGGCGCTCTCTTCGATTGAGCCTGCAGAAATTTATAATCTTGCCGGCCAGACGAGCGTTGGGCTCTCTTTCGAACAGCCGGTCGAATGCATGGAATCAATCGCAGGGGGCACGCTCAACTTCCTTGAGGTGTTGCGCTATCTCGCCGCTCCGACCCGCATGTTCAGTGCAGGCAGTTCAGAGTGTTTTGGAGACACCAACGGCGAGGCAGCCTCCGAAAACACAGCCTTCCGTCCGCGCAGCCCATACGCTGTGGCAAAAAGCACAGCATTTTGGCAAGTTGCCAACTACCGGCAAGCATATGGAATGTTTTGCTGCACAGGGATTCTCGCCAACCACGAATCACCGCTGAGGCCAAATCGGTTTGTGACCATGAAAATCATTGCCGCCGTTCGCGAAATCACAAGGGGAGAGCGTCGCGAGCTGAGGCTGGGAAACCTTGACATTTGGCGGGACTGGGGATGGGCGCAAGAATATGTGGTGGCCATGCACAAGATGCTGCAAGCACCTGCTGCGAAAGACTATCTCATCGCAACGGGTAAAACAAACTCATTACATGACTTTGTTCGACTGGCCTTTGCCAGCGCCAACCTAAATCCAGAAGATTATCTAATCAGCGATGATACCCTGCTACGGCCTAGTGATATTTACCACTCTGCAATGAACCCAGGCTTGATCCGCTCTGAACTGAACTGGCAGGCCAAACTGGGGCTGGCCGAAATTGTTCAGAATATGCTTGAAGACAAGGTACTCTAAACCAAAACGACTTCAGGCACAGGGTTTACACTAACACATGGCACACATTGGACTGATCGGAGAGGCAAGTGGCTTTTCACACATCGGTGGCATTAACACGCTTAAAAATTTGCTTGAAGCTGAGCTAAGCCATCGAGGAGATACGACGAGCGTCATCAAAGCCGACACAGCCATTCCTGAACATATGGCATCGCTGGTTGTAATCGGTTGCAGCAGTCCATGGGCCTATCGGACAGCGATTGAGGCCAGACTACGAAAACACTCTGTGACATGGATTCCCTGTTTTCATCCGCCGACCCATGTCCGCAATAAGATCAAAGCAAGGATGGCGGGTAAAGCACTTCGATTAAGCCAAAGAATCGGGATCGATGTATTTACGCTGTCCATCGCCGAAAAACACCATCTCGATGCCGGTCGGTGCTCGGTGATAAGCCTTCCATTTTCGATGGAAAGCAACCAACCATGGACCGCGGAAACAACCTGGGAATACTCGGATGAGCACCCGCGTCCATTCAGTGTTGTTTACCTTGGAAGGCCAGTTGCCCAGAAAGGCTGGCCACAGTTCTTGGATTTGATCGAACGCACTCGTTTGCCGGCCCTCGCCATCGTGCCCACAGAACCTGAAGGGAAAAGACCGCAAAATCTCACGTTGCGGATTAGCATCAAAGACTGCCAAGTGCAGCAGGAACTCCGCCAGGCAAGTGCTCTGTTTCTGCCAGCGGATTATGAGTCATTTGGCTTTGCTCAAGCCGAAGCACTCCGCGCTGGCTGCTGCGTGCCAGTGATTGGTGAATGGCCCCTATGGCTGGATGTAGCAGAACTGGACTGGCGTGGTTTCTCACCGGAGGAACAGGCCGAGTCCCTCCAGCGGCTGATGACAAACCCAGGTGCACTTCGCAGACTTCATGAGCAACAGGTTTCGGCTTGGCGCCAACGGCCAGAAAGGATGGCGCCCATACTGCCTTTGTTCACCAAGGTCACAACACCCCCCTAAACTCGACAGGATCAATCCTGAATGTCTCATGGGCCAACCACTGAATATCCTGGTTGATCTCACGCCCCTCTTACCCGGAGGCCTGAATGGAGGAGCCAAGCCCTTCATGTTGACTCTGCTGAAAGAATTGAGTAACCGTCAACCTTCCGCCAGCTTCACCGCCGTCGTGCAGAAGGCAGCGTATGAAGAGGTGGCACCGATGGTAAAACCAAACCTTTCCTTCACAGTAATAGAGGACTCCGATTTAGAAATCAGTGAAACCCCTCGCATTTTGGGCTCCCGAAGACTTCATCGAGTTAGTCAACGCGCTCTGAAACTTAGCAAACGTATTGGGCAATACCTGCCAAGCAATTCCACCAAGCCAGACCTGCTTTTCTGCCCCTTTGGCCCACCGCTTGTTGCGAGGCCTGGAGTGCCCCTAGTCTCAACATTTCATGACCTTCAAGTACAAACTTATCCCGGCTTCTTCAGTGCTTCTGAAAGGGAGCAACGGCTTAACCAATTTAGAAGAATGGCCGAACAAGCCAGTCGTATCGCCGCGGTCTCCGATTTCTCAAGGGAGGTGGCCATCCGCCAAGGCGTGGAAGCTGATCGAATCCGCACGATCCCCCATCGGTTGGCCAACCATCGTGAAGCTGAAGCCGTACCCCATCCTCCGTGCGGCGTGGTGAGCAACAATTTTGTTCTGTATCCCGCCAATCTCTGGCCGCATAAGAACCACGAGATGTTACTCACGGCGTTGGCAATGGCCCGCCAGCAAGGCCTTGCGGAAGATCTGCAGCTGGTTTGCACCGGTGACGGCCAAGGCCGACTCGACCAGCTCAGGGCAATGGCCGATGGGCTCAATCTCGGCAAAACGGTTGTGCTGCCAGGATTTCTCAGCGACGACGACTTGGAGGGGCTCTACCAACACGCCATGGCGGTAGTGTTTCCCTCGCTCTATGAAGGCTTCGGGATGCCGGTGATTGAGGCGATGGCACGGGGCATTCCCGTTGCCTGTAGCGGCACCACAGCCCTGCAGGAGGTGGCTGGCGCAGCCGCCCTGCACTTTCATCCGGGCAACCCCCAAGAAATTGCCACCGCCCTGCTGCAGCTCGCCAGCAATGCAAGCCTGCGTAAGCAGTTGGCCGAAGAAGGAAGACGACAGGCTGCCCGCTATGCAGACTCTGGAGCCATGGCTGATCAATACTGGAACCTCTTTATCGAAGCTGTGGCTGCCGGTCCAAAGCGATGAATACAAGGCCCATAACAATCAGCGTCATCACGCCCTCCTTCAATCAAGGTGGCTTCATCGGGCGCACCCTCGCCAGCGTTGCCGGCCAAAGCCATCCAGCCCTTGAGCATCTGATCTTCGATGGCAGTAGTACTGACGCGACCCTCGAAGTGCTGAAGGCAGCGGGACCCTCGATTCGCTGGGTTTCCCGTCCCGATGGTGGCCAGGCAGATGCCGTGAACCAGGGTCTTCAAATTGCCAGAGGGGACGTGATTGCCTGGATTAATTCAGACGATATCTACTACCCGAGAGCATTTGAACAAGTTGCTGCCGCCTTCAGCGCCGATCCCGAACTCGACGTGCTTTACGGGATGGCCGACCACATCGATGTAGACGACCAACCCTTTGAGGAGTACCCGACCATTGCATGGAATCCAGAGAAATTGCGGCAGACGTGCTTTATCTGTCAACCCGCCCTTTTCTTTCGCCGGCGCGTCATTGAAAAAGTTGGCCTATTGAATGCTGACCTGCACTATTGCATGGATTATAATTATTGGCTACGTCTGGCAGATGCTGGCTGTCGCTTCGCCTACCACCCCGCCAAATTGGCCGGCTCTCGCCTCTACGCCGACAACAAAACCCTCTCCAACCGCGTGGCAGTTCACCAAGAAATTGGAGAAATGTTCAAAGCACATGACGGCAGGGTACCGCTCAAATGGATCTATGCCTACGCCCACCACCATACCCACGCCTGGATCGACAGAAGTCTGCATCCAAGACGTTTTAAGCTTGCCCTCTATCTCCAGACCATGCGCAGCCTGATGCACTGGAACAGGACCTTTGACGTTCGGGTCCTGCAGGAGCTCAGAAACCGACCCCGTAAACCAACAGCCGATCAAGAAGCCAGTTCATAAAGAGACATCAACGCCTCCGTGCTGGTTGCCCAGTTAAACAAGCTGGCACGCTCCTTAGCGGCAAGAGAAAGCTTTCGCCCATAGGATTGATCCTTGGAGACCAACATTAGAGCCTCTACCCATCCCTCTAAATCACGACATCCCAGCAGCAAGCCAGCATCGCCAACAATCTCAGGCAAAGATGTGCTGTTCCCAGCGATCGTGACAGCGCCCATACCCATGCCCTCAAGCACCGGCAAACCAAAACCCTCATAATTGCTGGGATAAAGATTGGCGAGGCAATGCGCGTAAAGCCAGGCGAGCTCAGCCTCACTGACATAGCCAAGAAGATGGATATCCTTTGACCATGGCGAACTGGACAAATACGAGTCGAAATCCTCCATCAACCAACCTTTACCACCAGCAAGCACCAAGGGCACAGGAAGACCGCCACTTCCGCGGTAACGATTGTAGGCCTGAATCAGAAAACGCTGATTCTTACGCGGTTCAATGGTGCCCACCGAGAGGAAAAAGGGATCACCAACAGAAAAAAGAGGATGGGCGGGTGATTTTGGTTTAACCTCATACCCAAGCTGGTCAAATCGCGAGGCCGGGTAAATCAACTTGACCCGCAAAGGATCCACGTGTGGAAAATGGCGGAGGAAGCACTGCCTGGAAGCCTCAGAAATCGCCACAAACCAATCCGCAGAAAGTGAGGCGTTGAACATCCCGTTAAAACAGCCAAGACGGTTGGCCTCTGTAGTCCATTCAGGATGTTCGGCAAAACTTAGATCGTAAATCGTATAGACAAGAGTAGGCTTAGCTCCATTACCCTTAAGCCAATAGGAAGGACACCAAAAGTTATTGGCATGCAAAACATCAACATCGGCGAACAGCTGGGCAACTTGACTCGGGTTCCGCCAAAAGTTTTCGGCCTCATTCCTACTTTTTAGGCGCGGTCCATACCTGACTCCGCTGTAACGGTGAGCAGCAGACGAAGCCATCGCAGAATCGTGAAAGAAATCACCAAAACTGGTAAGGAGCGTAAATTCGTGCTCGCCTGCCGTCCTGAGCAGCTCTTCGATCAAGGCTGCGGCGTAAAATCCACAACCAGCCTTAGAAGATCCAGTCTGACTGATGTCAAAAGCAATTTTCATAGGGTGGATCAAGTTAGGGAAGGGTTTAGAGTCCAACCCTACGGGTTGGGCCTTTACCAAGCTTCTCCAATACGCCTTGGTATACTACAGATTAACCTCCCAATGCAACCTGTTGACCCTCGCAGTCCTCCTTGGCAAATGGACCATCGAGCTGGATAAATCAGGGTCTACCCTCCAAAGCTTCAGGCTCCGATGCTTACACCAAGAAGAAGCCTGTACGCCATGAATAGCGAGAAGAAGAATTCAGTCACCATCATTGTGCCTTTTCGCCTAGCTGGCGGCTTTCTCGAGGCCTGCTGCCTTTCGATTCAACAGCAAACCCATCCTCATTGGGAAGCTCTTTTGATCGACGATGGAATGGCATATGAAGACAGCGGTACGGCGATCGTCGAGAAGTTTGTCGCATCCGATAGCAGATTTCATTTAATCAACTCCCAACGTCCCCAAGGACTTACTCCAGGTCCTTGGTGGCCCCGCAATATCGGATTACGTGCGGCACGTTTCTCGCTGATCGCCTTTCTTGATGCGGATGACCTTTGGCACCCCCGCAAGCTAGAGATCCAGTTGCTTGCCCTGCAACAGAGCAAGTGGGATATGTGCACCACTTCCTACTACCGCTTTGATCATCAAAGTGGCTACGTGGTTGAACGAAGGAGGCCACCAGCGAAGGTGAACCTGGCTCAACTGACTAGCATCAACACGATTCCCCTATCAACTCTGATCATTCGCCGTGAACTATTGGGCGAGGGATTTCACCCAGTGACCCATGAAGATCACGATGCCTGGATCCGAGTCTTCAGCAATGCAAGTCCCACCTATTACAATGTGCCAGAAGCGCTTGCCGCCTATCGACTGCATCAAGGCAACCTGACGAGTGGCCTGAGTAAAAAACTGCGGTTGAAATGCAAACAACTCGTTGATCAACCAATCAACATCCAATCCTGGCTTCGGCTGATTTCAGCCCAGTTTAACTACCTTGTCCTCAGCATTCCCTGGAGGCTGCGAAGGATCAAGATTAGCAGTCTTGGCTTTTTTGCCTGATCAATCCAAAGGCCTGGCATTCATCACAGCGTCCAATGCCTTCAACAATCGCTGCGCAGATGTATTCCAGTCTGGAATATTGATTGTGCTACTTGCCAGCGTCCTGGGATCTGCAGTTGATTTCTCTGCAACGGCATACTGATCAAGCAGGAGCGAAAGCGATTCGGAACAATCCCTTTCATAGAAGCAAACTCCCAATCCATAGGTGGTATCAACTTCTTCGAAGATAGGGATGCGATTAGCAATCACTCTTTTTCCATACCATGCGGCTTCAATCAGAGGAAGGCCAAAGCCCTCAGCGCGGGATGGGCAAACGATGGCGCAGCATTGTTGATACCAATAGGCGAGTTCCCGATCTGAGCCATCACGAATCCAAAACAGTCGTGCCCCATAGAGAGGATGCTTGAGGATTGCTGAGGCCATTGCTTGGGAACCAGCACCGGTATCTCTTCCAAACACAAGAACTTTGGCCTTCTTGGACTTGGCCAGTGCATCCAGCAAAATGGCATGACCTTTTCGCGCGTCCAAACTGCCCACACACAGAATCACCTTTCCCTGGTCCGCCGGGCCTTCAATCGACCATGCAGGATCAAAACCAAGGATCTCGCGGCTGACGCCCATGGGGAATGAAATGGCAATGGGCTTAAATGCAGGTGCTTCCATGGCGATCATGCGCAATAAATCATGCCTTGCAATCTCGGAAATGGCGGCCCAGGAATCGGTAGAGTGGATGGCGCGTAGAAAGTAATTGCGCCATAGCTGGACATTGCGAGCAAGAAAAAATTCAGGGTTGGTATAGGGCAGAGCGTCGTAGAAAATGGTCACCACCTTCACGCCTCTCCCGCGCCACTCGTCAACGATGCCCCAGAACTGTTCTGCTCGATCCCAGGCCGTGTCGCCTGTCAGGAACCAATCCCCCGGCATCGGATTAATCGAAGCAAGGTCTGAATCGGGCTTGCTGAGAGCATCGCCCACATCACGCACGCGGTTGAGCGCATAGCGCGCACTTCGCTGCAGCACAGGTGGAAGATCAAGACCGCGCACCCGATTCCATAACCGCCTCGCCAATGCCTTGGGACCTAAAGCATCCTGACGATGAGCCTCGACAAAGGCTTTGGTGCCCCTGAGCGCTGCGACGCTTTGACGTTGGGAAGGCTGCGACAAGATCGAAGGCTCGGAAATTGCCACAAAGCGTTCACCAACCAAGGCGACGGGCACGATCGCATCGACTCCCTGGCCAGGGGCGACCTCCTGCAAAGCGCTAAACAAGCAACGAATGACCCGCTGAATGCCGGTATGATTATTTGGCTTTCTATAGAGATAGGAAAAGTCGTAGAAAATGACCATATGGTTTCAGGTCACTAGCGATCGCAGTAAACCATTTTCAGGCTGACAGCGCCCCCATCAAACTCCCCATCTCCAGCGCCTGCATCGCATAGCTCCAGCCCAGGTTGCTCTTGATGCCGGCCCGCTCCAGGGCCTGCTGCAGGGTGTCGGTGGTGAGCACACCGAAGATCACCGGGATGCCGGTGTCGCGGGCCACGGCGGAAACGCCCTTGCCGACCTCAGCAACCACCACATCAAAATGGGGGGTGTCGCCGCGGATCACGGCCCCGAGGGTGATCACCACCTGATAGCGGCCGCTGGCCGCAAGCTTCTGAGCCACCAAGGGGATCTCAAAGCTGCCGGGCACCCAAGCCACATCGAGTTGGCCGCTGGTGGGGGCCGTATCGATGCCGTGACGCGACAAGCAATCCAGGCAGCCGCTCAGCAGCTTGCCGGTGACCAAGTCATTGAAGCGGGCAACAACAACGGCAATCCGCAGATCCGCCGTGTCGGTGAAACGACCTTCGAAAACCGCCAAGACCTCAGACCACGAAGAAGCTCACACCCCAGTTCAGCAGAACGAGGGCCACCCAGGCGGCGCCTCCGATCAGAATCAGGCGATTCGAGCGGCCGCTGTCCTCGCTGCTGGCATACAGCACGGGGACCGCAACGATCAGCGCGAACGACAGCACCACCAGGGCCAGAACGGTGAGTGTGTTGATGATCTGCATGAGAAGTGCTGGGAGGGTTGGGCGCGCCGGCCGGATCAGGCAGTGGGGGGATTCTCACACGACGCCCCAGCCCGGCCGCGACGGAACAGGGGCTTCCTTCACAAGTTGTGGGGTGGAGCCGGTGGCAGCGGGCCGACACGCCGGAATGGACCCCACCAGTGGGGTCTCCTAAGATGGGTTTCCCCCACCACCAGTGTCATGGCGGCGCAGGCCGAGCAGCAGCTGTCACTGGGTGGCGATCTTGGCGGTGACGGTTGGCAGGGAGATCTGTTCGGCGATCCCGCTCCGGTGGCGGGGAAAGGGTTGGCGGATCCAGCGGCACGTCATGGGCGGGGCGAGGAGAACGAAGTTCTTGAGGCGGATCACCTGCTCGAAGCCGATGCGGCGGCGCGTCCCAGAACACGTCAGCCGCCGGACCGTAGCCGGGACTTGGAGGGGAGCCCGGGCGGCTTCGCGGCCGGGGGGGAAGACAACGGGGCCGCGGAAGGGTCCAGCGAACAGGACGGGGCAATGGGGCACCGTTCCCAGCTTGATGGTGGCGCCGTTGCCCTCGGATCCCGCGCCCGGACCGTGGACGAAGAGGGTCCCGGCGCGAGCGGCGACCGCACCGATGCCGCCCCACAGCCTGGAGGCGTTCCGAACGGAAGCCCGGCGGGAGCTCCACAGGCGCCTGGCGGTGCCAAGCCACCTCGCGAGTCCTCCCCGACCCGCCCCGGCGCCATCGCCGAAGAGAGCGGCAGCGACCTGCCCCGCTGGCACCACCACCGCCTGGTGGACCCCGCTGCCCTCACACCGGTGCTGCGCCATTACGTAGAGCTCAAGGCGGCCCATCCCGAGCGGGTGCTGCTCTACCGCCTCGGCGACTTCTACGAGTTCTTCTTCGAGGATGCCCTGCTGCTCTCGCGGCTGCTGGAGCTCACCCTCACGGGCAAGGAGGGTGGCAAGGGCATCGGCCGGGTGCCGATGGCGGGCATCCCCCACCACGCCGCCGAGCGCTATTGCGCCGAACTGGTGCGCCGTGGTCTCAGCGTGGCCCTCTGCGACCAGCTGGAAGCCACGCCGGCAAAAGGAGCGCTGCTGCGCCGTGACATCACCCGGGTGCTCACCCCCGGCACCGTGCTGGAGGAGGGCATGCTCACAGCCCGCCGCAACAACTGGCTCTGCGCCGTGGTGACCGCCGGCGGCGGGCGCTGGGGATTGGCGGTGGCCGATGTGAGCACCGGTGAATTCCGCGTGACCGAACGGGAGGGAAGCGGGGCCCTGCACCAGGAGCTTTTGCGGCTGGAGGCCGCCGAGGTGGTGTGGCCCGGGCCCGCAGTGGGCAGCTTGGAATCCGCCACGGCACTCGCCTACGGAACTGAAGGCGGCCAACCCGACGGGCCAGCGCCGGCCCCGGCCTGGTGTCCCGAGCCCCAGCGGCTCACGGCCCTACCTCGCACCCCCTTCGAGGCCCCCCAGGCCCGGGCCCGGCTGCTGGGCCACTTCCGCCTCGCCAGCCTCGATGGCCTCGGCCTCGGCGAGCTGCCCCTGGCGATGCGGGCGGCTGGCGGCCTGCTGGCCTACCTCGACACCACCCAGCCTTCTCCTGAGCGGGGGAGCCTCCGGAGCAACCCGCGGGAACGGGCCGCCACCAGAGCGGTGCAGCTGCCCAAGGATCCGGCAGCTCTCGCGGATGGGGCTCCACCAGCCAATCCCACGCCGCACCAACACGGCCACGAAGACCCCAGCGGCACAGGGGGCGAGCGGGGAGAGGGGGCAACGCCGGAACCGGAGCCCGGCTCCCCCCGCATCCCCCTGGAGATGCCCACCGTGTGGCACGCCGGCGACCAGCTGGTGCTCGATGCCCAGACCCGCCGCAACCTGGAACTCACCCGCACCCAGATCGGCGGAGGGCATCACGGCTCCCTGCTCTGGGCCCTCGACCGCACCGCCACCGCCATGGGGGGACGCTGCCTGCGGCGCTGGATCGAAGCGCCCCTGGTGGATCGCCAGGCGATCGAGGCCCGCCAGGAGGCCGTGGGGGAGTTGGTGGACCACCGCCCCCTGCGGCTGGCCCTGCGCCGACTGCTGCGGCCGATGGGAGATCTCGAACGGCTGGCGGGCCGGGCCGGTGCCGGTAGCGCCTCGGCTCGGGATCTGGTGGCCCTGGCCGACGGACTGGAGCGGCTTCCGAGGCTGGCGGGACTGCTGAAGGACAGCGGCAGCGGTCCCCTGCGGGCCCTGGCCCAGCCCTGGCCGGAGCTGGTGGCCGTGGCGGAGGAACTGCGCCACC
>Ga0209598_10001476_pt1 | contig 19248 bp, 13 predicted proteins | sample M_140807_EF_Meta_FD_187317 | JGI IMG/M metagenome (GOLD analysis project Ga0209598, IMG submission 187317) | Freshwater microbial communities from Lake Montjoie, Canada to study carbon cycling - M_140807_EF_MetaG (SPAdes) (version 2) | ecosystem: Environmental > Aquatic > Freshwater > Lake...
GCTCGCGGGTGGGCTCGTCAACACGAAGACCGCCCAAGCGGAGAGGGGCGTCACCACGCCTCAGACCGACCAGTTCTCGTCTTCGTACGTCGGCGCAGGCACCTCGAACGTCAGCGGGCGACCCGCCGGGTGGCGCTCGAGCTCAAGGCCGTCTCGGAGCAGCGCGACCGACACGACGAGCGGCGCGCCCGCCTCGACCTCAAGCGCGCCAAACGTGACGCCGACCTCGACGCCCGAGGGGCGGACCTTGACCTGTGGCGTGCCCGTGAGGCGGACCGAGTGGCCCCGCGCGTCCGCCCGCGTGACGCAGGCCGTGTCCGGGTCGGCGAGCGAGACCTCGACGAAGTGGTGCTGCGCCGCGACCGCGTCGTCTCGGCTGATGTCGAGGCGCAGCATGAGCGCGCTCGTGTCGACCGACTCGCCGTCGCTCGGCTCCAAGCGCAAGTAGAGCGAGTCCGCGTCGAAGCCCCAGCGAAGGCGCTGGAACACGACGCCTGTGCGGTGCATGCTGCCCTGTACTGACAAGTCGAGCACCCCGGCGTCTGCCCAGTCGAAGAACGTCGTCTCCTTCGCGAAGTTCGGCGAAACGAACGCGCGTGGCGTGCGGCCGCGGTCGGGGCTGGCCGTGCTCGTCGGGTAGAGGCTGCGGCCGAGCGCGGGGGGGCAGGGGACGCCGAGCGCGACGCAGGCGGCGCGCAAGTGGCCGCGGAAAAGGTAGTCGAACTCCGCGTCGTTATCGCTGGCGAATCGGTCGCCGTACCACCAGAACCAGTCGCTGCCCTCGGCGCGCAGCAGGTGCTCGCGGGCGTGCGCGACGGCCTCCGGGGAGGCGACGCCCGACGCCTCGGCGGACGCGAGCAGGCTGCGGACCTCGCCAAGCAGGCGCCACGCGTTGTTCTCGACCGGTTTCCCGATCCACACGCCAAAGTTGCCGTCAATCCACGACCCCGACGCGAGGCCGTGGAGCGGCGCCCGCGCAGCCTCGCTGAGCACCTCGGACGGCGTGCGCGTCCGAACGCGATCATCGGCAGCGAGCAGCGTGTACAGGGCGTCCAAGAAGGGCGCGCCGCTCTGCGCGTAAGCCTCCCAGGGGTTCTCGCCATCGAGCGCGATCACGACGACGGGCGAGTCCGCACCGCGCCATGCCGCGCCGATCTCCTGCAGGCGAGCAATCAGGTCTCGGGCGGACACCTCGGGGGCGTTGTGGGCGTAGCTGAAGCCGACCAGGTCGCTGAGCGTGCGGTCGCGAAAGAACGCGTCGATCTGAGCGCCGTTCACGTCCACGTGCCGCGCGCGGTAGAGCGCGTCCGCGCGGTCGACGCCGGCGGGGAGCGTGTGGAAAAGCTGCGCCTCGTCGGTCGCCATCCAGCGCAGGCCGGCGTCGTTGAAGAGGCGGACGGCATCTGGGCTCACGGAGCCCTCGGCAGGCCAGACCCCCACGGGCGGCTGTCCGAAGACCTGAGTGTGCCGCTCCACGGCCCGCACGACTTGCATGCGGGCGTCTGCCGGCCATGCGAAGCGCGGCGGGAGCGGCGCGCCGGGGAGGCCCTCGGCTGCGACGTCCGAGTCGATGAGCAGCGGCAGGATCGGGTGAAAATACGGCGTCGTCGAGGCCTCGACCTGGCCTCGCGCGATGAGTCGCCGCCAAGCAGGCAGCACGCGCCGGGCGCAGGCGACCTGCACCCGAAGGAGCCGTCGCTTCTCGTCCTCGGTAAAGCCCGCGCCCTTGGCCTCGAGCTGCGCGATGAGCGGGTACTCGCGGCGCGCGGTCGCACCGAACCATGTCAAGTTGAACAGGACCTGCAAGTCGCGCAGGTCGCGCTCATCGAAGTCGCGGGCGCTGCGGGGGGCGTCCGCGGAGCCGCGCTTTCGCCACAGGGCCTCGTACCGAGGGCGCGCTCGGATGCCCGTCTCCGCGTGGCACGAGAAGAACTGACGCAAGAGAAACGCAGCGTCGTCCTCTGTGAGTAAGCGCGCGGGCTTGTACGAGAGTGTTTGGTAAAGGTCGGTCGTCCCCGCCACCAGCGCCTCGAGCTGGTCGATCAAGACCGGCACGAAGTTCACGGCCGCCTTGACCTTGGGGTGACGCTCGAGGGCGTCCGCCATGTCAAGGTACGCGCGCGTCGCGTGCAGCCGAACCCACGGCAGCAGGGGGGTCTCGGACACCGGATCGCGGTAGTCCGGCTGGTGCATGTGCCACAGGAAGACGACGTCGACGTTGCGCATGGGGCTCGTGCTCTTCAGGGGGTCACGACCGTGCCCTTGGCGACGGCGACGATGCCGGCGTCGGACACGGTAAAGCGCGCGCGGTCGCGCTCAAGGTCATAGCCGATCGTGGCGCCGGGCTCGACGCGCACGAACTTGTCGAGCACGGCGCGTCGAACGCGCGACTCGCGGCCGATGTCGCAGCCCTCGCCGAGCACCGACTCCTCGACCCGGGCGTAGCTGTGCACGCGAACACCCGGCCCGAGCACGGAGCGGTGGACGTGCGCGCCGGACACAATGCAGCCAGGGCTGACGAGCGAGTCCGTGGCGATGCCGATGCGGTCTGTCGCGACACCGTCGAACACGAACTTCGCGGCGGGCAGGTGCTGGTAGTACGTCCGGATGGGCCACTCGCGGTTGTACAGATTGAAGATCGGCGTGACTGCGACGAGGTCCATGTGCGCGTCCCAGTAGGCGTCGAGCGTGCCGACGTCTCGCCAGTAGCCGCGCTCTTTCGCCTCGATACCGGGGTGCGTGTTCTGCTGGAAGTCGTACACGTACATCGCGCGGCGCCCGACCATGGACGTGAGGATGCTGCGGCCGAAGTCGTGCACGCTCTCCTGCTTCTCGGCGTCGCGCGTGATCTCGTCGACGAGGACCTGCGTGTCGAAGACGTAGTTGCCCATGCTCGCGAGGCACATGTCGGGACGCCCCGGCATGGGGGGCGGGTTCGCGGGCTTCTCGAGGAACCGCACCACGCGACCTTCGGCGTCGCACTCGATAATGCCGAACTGCGAACCCTCGGCGAGCGGCACAGGGATCGCGGCGACGGTGAGCTCGGCGCGCTTGTCTAGGTGGAACTGAACCATCTGCGACACGTCCATCTTGTAGACGTGGTCGGCGCCGAACACGGCGACGACGTGCGGCTGGACGTCGGAGACGAGGTTCAGGTTCTGGAACACGGCGTCTGCGCTGCCGCGGAACCAGTCACGACCGACGCGCTGCTGGGCGGGCACCGGCTCCACGAACTGGCCCAAGATCGGCGAGAGCTGCCACCCGCGTACCAAGTGGGTGATGAGGCTCGACGCCTTGTACTGCGTGAGGACCTTGACCTGAAAGTAGCCGGAGTTGACGAAGTTGCTGAGCACGAAGTCGATGAGGCGATAGCGTCCACCAAACGGGACCGCGGGCTTGGCGCGGTCCCGGGTGAGGGGCTGCAGGCGGGTGCCCTCGCCGCCGGCCAGGATTAGAGCGAGCAGGCGGACGTCACGAGCTCTCATGCGGGCCTCCGGTCAGAGATGTAAAGCGAAGCGGCGCTCAGCGCGCGAAGAAGAACAGAGCTCCGCCGATGCCTGCCACGACGCCCGCGACGAGGACGCCGACGACCCAGCCGGGCAAGCCCGCGGGGTCCGACGGGGGCGTGCCCTGCGCGAGCCTCACGGCGGCCTCGGCTTGCGCGCGGATCTCCTCGCGCGTCGCGTTCGCGGGCAGATTCGCGGGCCGCGTATTCAGCGTCGGGACGCTGCGCGCGTTGCTCGCGGGCGGTGGGCTGATGAGCGCGGCGGTGCGGCGCTCTGCCGTTGTCGGGCCGACCGCGTCCGCGGGCGGCGGCGGCGGCAACGAGCGGCGGTTCTGAATCGAGGCGGGCGGCGGCGCGAGGTCCACCGAGCCGCTCGCATCGTCGGACTGCTGCGCCGTGATCTCGACGGACTCGCCCGGCCCCTCGAGCATCTGCGCGAGCGAGCGGTCCTCGCTGAAGCCGAGCGTATCCTTTTCGTAGGGGCTCAGGTCCATGCGCGTGGCCTCGTGGCCATCCTCGTCCATGTCGAGCTCGCTCGCCCAGTCGCGCGGATCTTCACCGCCGAAGGTTGGGCTCTTGTCGAGCGGCTCGCTCTCGGCGACGGGCTTGAAGGCCATCTTGGAGAGGTCCTCGAGCGACGTGAACTGCATGATCTCGTCTTGGATCATGCGCTCAATGGCCTGGGCTTGGCTCGTCGCGGCGCGCTGCGGCTTGGACTCGGAGCGCCGCGTACGCTCCTGCTGGATGCGCTTGACGAGCACGCCGATGTCATACGACGTGACCATCAAGCGGTGCTCAAAGAGGAACTTCGCGAGGTCGTGGGCGAGCTCGGCGGCGTTTTCGTGTCGCTTGCGCGGGTCCGCCGAGAGCGCACGCCGGATCACGGCCTCGAGCGCAGGGTGGACGTCGGGGTTGAAGTCCCGCAACGGCGGGACCTGCGCCTGCCGCACGAGCTGCACGGTCTCGAGGTCGGTGGCGCCCTCGAAGAGGCGTCGCCCCGCCAAGCACTCCCACATCACGATGCCCGTCGCGAACACATCCGTGAGGTGGCTGACCCGCTCGCCTCGCGCGGCCTCGGGGCTCAGGTAGCTGAACTTGCCCTTCACCACGCCGGGGTCCGTCAGCGAGAGCTGGCTCGCGGCCTTGGCCAAGCCGAAGTCGACCAGCTTGACCTCGCCCTCGCGGCTCAGGAGGATATTGGGTGGGCTGATGTCGCGGTGCACGATGCCGAGCGGGCGGCCCTGCGGATCCTTGCGGCTGTGGGCGTGGCTCAGGCCTTTGCAGACCTCGATGCCGATATAGGCTGCCTGCTCTTGCGGAATCCGAACGCCCTTGTCCTGCGCGATGTCGAGGATCGACTTCAGGTTCGAGCCGTCCACGAACTCCATCACGATGAAGTACGTTTCGCCCGACACGCCGATATCGAACGTCTGAACGACGTTCGCGTGGTTCAGGTAGAGCGAGAGGCGCGCCTCGTCGAGGAACATCGCGATGAACTTCTTGTTCTTCGCGAGGTTCGGCAGCACGCGCTTGATGGCGACGAGCTTGTCGAAGCCGAGGCTGCTGCTCTTGCCCTTCCAGACTTCGGCCATGCCGCCGGCGTCGAGCTTCTCGACGATGGAGTATTTTTGTTCGGACATGGGTTCGGCGGGATTAGAACCGATATTCAGTCGGGCCGCAATTCGCGGTGGTCTGAGAGGTCTGGGGGATGGAGGATTGCGAGGCGAGGCGCTCTGCGCTCCTTGGCTGGGTGAGTGGGGACGCCGCCGCGCTCGCCGCCCGCCTAGAGCGGCGCGACGTCCCGCGCGCTGAGCGAGCCGAAGCCCGTGCGCTGCTCTCAGCGGCCTTCACCGCGCTCAATGACGAAGACGCCGCCGCGCTCGACACCCTCTTGGGCCCGCTCGACCGCGCCGCTTGGCTAGGAACCGCGCACGGCTGCCTCGGGCTGGTGGCGCGCATTGGGGTGCGCCCGCTCCGCGGCGCCGTGCGGCCCGACTTCTACGAGCGCGTCTTCGACTACGAGCGGGTCGCGGACACGCTCTCCGCGCGCATCGACCGCTTCGTAGCGGCAACGGGCGGTGAGCCGCCGCGCTTGTTCGTGCGGACTGTCTCCGCTGCCGATCCGCGGGCCGTGCCCGAGGTCGACATGTCCCTGACCACGGGGTGAGGGCGCCTCAGCCCTTGCGGCGCTCCTCGCGCTGCTGGCGAATGCTGAGCACGTTCGCTGCGGTCTCCTCGATCGCCTTGTCCGTCACGTCCAGGACAGGCCAGTGCGAGTTCGCGTCGAAGATCTGCTGGGCATAGCCGATCTCCTTCAGGATGTGGTCCCGCACGCCATACGCTGTATCCGAGGGCATGCCCAGCGTCTGCAGGCGCGCCTGCCGAATGCGAAACAGCGCGTCTGCCGAGATTTGGAGCGCGAAGATCTTGTCTTGGTCGATCGTGAAGAGCTCCGCCGGGGGCTCGATGCCCTTGACGATCGGCACGTTGGCGACCTTGTAGCCGCGCTGCGCGAGGTAGGTCGACAGCGGCGTCTTCGACGTTCGGGAGATGCCGACGAGCACGACATCAGCGCGGGCGAGGTTGCGCGGGTGCTGTCCGTCGTCGTTCTTGACGGCGAACTCGACCGCCTCGATGCGACGAAAGTAGTCATCGTTGACTTGGTGGTGGCCGCCCGGCACGGCGCGGGGCTGGGCGTCGAGAAAGAGCGCGACCTTGCCGAGGAGCGTGCCGATCAGGTCCACGTTCTCCACGTTCGCCTCCGCACACAGGCGGCTCAGCAGCTCGCGGTGTTCGGCGTTGACAGTCGTGTGCAGCAGCAGGGCGTCGTCTGCGGCTGCGCGCTCCACGATCCCCTCGATCTCACCGACGCTCCGCACGCGCGGGAAGATGTCGACGCGAGCGACCTCGGTGTCGAACTGAGCGAGCACCGCGCGGGCGACCTTCTCGGCCGTGTCGCCCGTCGAGTCGGAGAGGATCATGATCTTCTTCTTGGCAGCAGACATCAGGCCCTCATCGTCTTGAGTGGCGGAGAGCCTATCAGGGCTCGCCCTCTTCCTTCAGGTAAATCCGTCCGAAGTTCTCGGGGTGCTTCCCGGTCTTGTCGGCGTAGAACGCGCGTATCTCGTCCATGAACGCGCGGACGTCGCCCGAGGGGTCGAGGGCTGGGCCCAACACGGCCTCGCGCTTGGCGTAGTCGAGCGCGCCGAGCACGACCGGCACCTGCGCAGTGCGAGCAACATGGTAGAAGCCGCTCTTCCAGACCTCGCGGCGCGCGCGCGTGCCCTCGGTCGACATCGCCACCACAAGCCGCTCATGCGCCCCGAAGGCGTCCGCGAGCGCGCGGACCATCCCGTTCGCCTGGCTGCGGTCGACGGGAATGCCGCCCGTCGCGCGCATGACCCGCCCGATCGGTCCGCGAAAGAGGGAGTCCTTGCCGACCCAATGGAGCTCGACGCCGACCGACCAATAGGTCGCGACGCAGAAGAGAAAGTCCCAGTTGGACGTATGCGGCGCCGAGCAGAGGACGTACTTCGGCGCGCTGGGCACCTGACCGACCACGCGCCAGCCAAAGAGCTTGAGGATGAGACGACCGACGGTGCGCGTCATGGGGCTGCACCTTAGCACGAGCGGATGGGTGCGCCAGACCGGTTGCGTCCGGCGCGCCCGCGGCCGAAAGTCGCGCGCTCGCACCGACTCAGGAGCCTCTTCGTGGAGCCGACTCACGAGAATGACGACGTCCTCTTCGCACTCGACGCGCGCGGCGTCGCGACGCTGACCCTGAATCGCCCCGCGCGGCGCAACGCGCTGTCACCGAGCCTCGTTGCGGCGCTCCGCGCGGCTCTGGAGCGCGTGCGCGCCGACGACGCCGTGCGCGTGGTCGTGCTCACGGGCGCAGGTGAGCAGGCCTTCTGCGCGGGGGGTGACCTCGCAGGGGGCATGACCGGCGGCGGCTTTCTGGCGGGGGTCGCCGAGAAGGGCGGCTTCGTCCACGTGGTGCGCGCCCTCCACGAGCTCGGCAAGCCGGTCGTCGCGCGCCTGAATGGCGACGCGCTCGGCGGGGGGGTGGGCGTGTTCTTGGCCTGCGACTTGGTCGTCATGGCCGATGACGCGCGTGTGGGCCTGCCCGAGGTCAAGGTCGGGCTCTGGCCGATGATGGTCACGGCCCTCTTGGTGCGGCATGTCGGTCGCAAGGCCGCGACCGAGCTGATGTTGTTGGGCGAGCGCGTGGACGCCCAGGAGGCCAAGCGCCTCGGGCTGGTCAACCGCGTGGTCCCGCGGGACGCTCTAGACGCCGAGGTCGAGCGCGTGGTCGCCGCGCTGCTCGAGCGCTCGCCCGCGGTGCTCCGCCTCGGCAAGGACGCCTTTCACCAAACGGCGGACCTGCCGCTCGAGGCCGCGCTCTGGTCGCTCCGTGACCGCCTCGTCGAGAACACGCTGCTCGAGGACGCTGCAGAGGGTGTCATGGCGTTCATTGAGAAGAGAAAGCCGCGCTGGACGGGGCGCTGACGGCCGCGGGCTGCTCTGCGGAGACCCGCGTTACAGGCACGCGGACGGTCGCGAGCGCGCCGCCGTCGGGGTGGTCGTCCAGCGTGATCGCGCCACCGAGCGCCTGCAGCAGGGTATAGGACGTGAACAGACCGAGGCCGGTGCCCTGACCGACGGGCTTCGAGGTGTAGAACGGCTCAAACAGGCGCGCGCGCGCGGCAGGGCTGAGGCCGGGGCCATGGTCGCGCACCGTGACGACGAGTGCCTGGCCCTCGTGCGCCTCCCCGGCGGCCAGCTCTATGGGCGCGTTCGGCGCGGCGTCCGTTGCGTTCTGCAGCAAGTTGACGAGCACTTGGACCAGCGGGTCGTGCGCCACACCGCGCGCCGCGACATCGCCGTGATAGGCAACCCGCACGCGCTCGCGGTCCTGCGGGCTCACCACCGCGACGGCGCGCGAGACCACATCGCCGAGCGGCACCTTGCCCTCGGTTGCCCGACTCGGGTCGACCCGCCCGAGCAGCGCGTGTGTGATGCGGCTGCAGCGCTCGACCTCAGCCACGATGAGCCGCGTCGACTCCTCGAGGTCCGCCCGTGTGACCCCTTCGAGTGCGAGCGGCGCCAGCGCCTGCTCTAGGTCTCGCGCGAGCAAGCGAATGGTCGAGAGCGGCGTGTTCAGCTCGTGGGCGACGCCCTGCACCGTGCGTCCGAGGCTCGCGAGGCGCTCTGTGAACACCCACTGCCGCTGGGAGCGCAGCTCCAGCGTGCGGTCGAGGTACATCACCATCGAGCGCGCGTCCGTGGGCTCGCCGAGCGGCAGTCGGAGCATCTCGAAGACGCGGGCGTCTGGGTCCTCGCTCTGCAGGTTGACCGTGCAGCGCACGCTCTGGCTCGCCGCCGCGTGCGCCGGGCAAGCGCCACGGGCGCACGCAGCGTCCGCCGCCGGGCATCGCCACGCCGCGCCACGACGCTGGCCGAGCAGCGCGATCGCACCGGCGTTTTGCCACGCGACCCGCCCGTGCTCGACGACCTCGAGGCTCACGTCCAGCCCCTCGAGGCTGAGCGCGAGCAGAGTGTCGGCCTCGCGACGCGCCTGTTCCTGCGCGCGAGAGGCCTCGGCGAAGACACGCGCGAAGTAGGCGACCCCGCCCACTGTGAGGCCCAACGCGAGGAGCTCGAGCGCGCTGGCGTACTGGGGCTGAGGGTCCCAGGCGCCCGCGCGCAGCGCAGGCACCCGCGTCGCTGCGACCTGAAAGGTCATCCCTGCGAGCGTGCCCAGACCCGTAGGCAGCAAGCCTCGACGATCGCCAAGCAGCGCCGCGAGGAGCATCGGGAAGGCGTAGAACCCGATGAATGGGCAATCGGCGCCGCCTGCCGCCCACACGACCAGAGTCAGCGCGCCTGTGTCCAGAAGCGCCTGCCCGACGTGCCGGGTGTCCGTGACCCCCTCGCCGCGTCTGATACCGAAGCGCGCGAGGGCCACATTGCTGAACACGCCCATCGCCACGGCGGCGGCCACAAGCGGCAGGTTCACGCCGGGGACCACGCCCAGTGCCGCGAAGGCCGCCGCGAGCGACACGCCCAGGAGCGCGAGCCAGCGCAGGCGTATGAGCCAAGCGAGGCGGGAGCGGCCTTCGAAGTAGGGCGCGGGCGTCGTCATCTCCGGCACATCTTGACACGTCCTCGCGTCGGTTCCATACCCGCGCGCATGCACGCCCTGCTCTCTGCATTCGTCGCGCTATCGCAGCCCGCGATTGCGCCGCCCGCGCCTGCGACCGAGGCGCCGCCCGCGCCTGCGACCGAGGCGCCGCCCGCGCCTGCGACCGAGGCGCCGCCCGCGTGGGTGCTTCCGCCGATGCCGGATCCCAACGCGGACTACAGTGTCGACGCGGCGCTCTTTACCGAGGTCGCGACTGAGCCTGAGCGGGCGCGCCGCGCGGCGCTCGAAGCGTCTCTGCGGCCGGCGGACCGCAGGCCACCCCTGTATGCCCGCGCGCCAGCGCTCACGCTGCTCACGCAGTCCGTCGCGGGCGTCTTCGGGGGCGGTGTGCTCGGCCTGATGGGCGGGAGCGTCGGGCAGGCCATCGAGCCCGGCGACCGTCAGCTCCCGCTGGGCGGGCCGCACGGCCCGCTCTTTGGCGGTCTCGCGGGCACGCTCATCGGCACGACGGGCGCGGTCTACGGCGCTGGCTCGCTGTTCGGCAAGGACGCAGACCGGCTGGGGTGGACTTCGCTCGGCGCGGGCATTGGCACTGTGCTCGGCGCCGGCGCAGCGGCGGGCTTTGCCGCGGGCCTCGACAAGGGCGACACGGCCTCGACGCTCGCGGTCACGAGCTTCGTGGTCTTGCAGGTCGCCGGCGCCGTCGCGTTTGACACGCTCTTTCAGGCGCCGCCACCCCCCGTCCCCGCAACGGTCGCGCCGGTCCCGACCAGCGAGGACGAGACCCCCTAAGGCGGGTCAGGCCCAGCGACGCTCAGCCGTCGCAGGGCTCGACGAAGCAGCGCGCCGGCGGCAGCTTGTGCTGGACGGTCGAGCAGTCGTCGCCGATGGCCAGATCAGGCGCCCACGCCCACTCATTGAACTGGAGCTCGCCCATGTGCTGCGCGACGCCACACAGATCGAACGCGCGGACCTCTGCGCGACGAACCCAGCGCGTCGTCTGGCGAAAGAACTGCCCGAAACGACCGTTCGGGATGAGGCCGGAGTAGTCGAGCGTGACGCTCTCGGTGCTCGTGCTCGACCAGGTGCTCTGCTCGGCCATCGACAGGCCGACGGAGACCTGCTCGTCCACGCTCGCGCCGCGCGCCATGGTCCACGTCTCGCTCTGCTCGCGGCTGGTCGTGTCCTCGAGGTCGCGGCTGCGAGAGCGCGTGAGGGCGTAGCTGCCGGTCACCGACGTCGACTGGGACTCCGCGACGGTGCTCCCGAAGGACGTCGACTCGCTTGTGCTGCCCGAGGCGCTGAAGCCGCGTTGCGAGGACACCCCCTGTCGCGTGCCCGCCTCGCTGCCGGCGCGTGCCCCGGCCCGCACGCCGACCGTTGTCGAGGCGCTGCCGCTGGCCGACGCGAGGAAGGGGACAGAGCCCTCGACTTCGACGCCCACCGTTGCCGACGCGCTCGCGTCGCCGTAGAGCTCCCGAGTGCGCGACTGGTAGCTCTCGTTCGACTCGCCCTGGCTCAGGTTCGCCTCCCAGCTCGTCCCGTTCGTCGTGCTGAGCTGCACGTCGTTCTCGGAGCTCTCGGTGTACGACACGCCCTGCGTCTCGCTCAGGGTCTCCGCCTCGGAGAGCGCGGATCCGATGGACTGGCTCTCACTCCGGCCCGTCTCCACGCCCTCACTCCATGAGGCGTCTCGGCTGATGCCGGTGCTCTCGGCGAAGCTCTGACTGACGGTCACGCTCACGCTGCGCTGCCTCGACTCGCTGCGGGTCTCGGCGTAGCGCAGCCGCGTCTCGATGCTCCCGGGGATACAGCCGCTGGCGGGGAAGGGCTCGTACACTTCGGCGACGGCGCGCTCCCCGTAGGCCGCGACCTCGAATGGCCTGTGGACGCTGAGCGGGAGCGCGGTCTCGACTTGGTTGCCCTGCGCGTCGGTGCCGACGACGCGCACGATGGTCACATAGAACTGGTCGGCGTCGGGCACCGGCTCGAAGATCACGGGCTCGTCCGGCCCGTCGCCCAGCACGTCGCGCCCCGCGTCGAGCGTCGCGTCGGCGTCGTGCGACCAAGTGACGACGGACTCTTGCCCGTTGACGCGCGCGACCGACCAGTCCCACCGCACCGGCTCGATGCCGACCGCGCGGACGCCGATGTGGTAGGCGAGCCCCGCGAGCGCACGCACGGCGGGCGTGCCGCAGCTCGCCTGAATCGGCTGAAGCGTCTCGATCAGGATCGACGGCTTGACCTCGATGCGGAACGTCTCCGGCTTCGAGTCCACGGCGCGGGTGGCGTCGCCGTCCGTCGTCTCTGCGATGATGTTGCCCTCAAAGACACCCGGCGCACCGGTCACATCGAACGGGTTGGTGAACGGCCCGAAGCGTGACCAGCGCGCCACGGTGCGGCCGTCCTCGGTCTGCTCAACGAGCGGCGTGATCGTCAGCCGCACAGGCGCTTGACCGGTCGCGCTGGTGTAGGTCCCCCGGAAGTGCAGGCGCGTGCGCCCCTCGGCGTCGACGGCGAAGTTGCGTCCGTAGAACCACATCGTCTCGCCGACGCTGTACGACGACTTTTCGAGGCCGGTGACGGCGGGCGCGGTCGGATCGGCGGTGGGCGCGGGGTCGGCGCAGCCCGCGATGAGCGCGGTCAACGCCGCCGTAGACGCGAGCAGGGAGCGGGCGTTCATCTCAGCCTCCGCAGGGTTCGATGGTGCAGCGGGCCTTGGGGAGCTGCGACACAGGCAGCGGCGTGCAGGTGTCGCCGATCGCGAGCGCGGGCGCCCAGGTCCACTCGTTGAACTGCAGCTCGCCCAGGTGCGACGCCACGCCGCACAGGTCGTAGCTGCGGACCTCGGCGCGACGCACGCTGCGGGTCGTCTGTCGGTACCAAACGCCGTAGCGACCACGCGGAATCAGGCCCGTGATGCTGGTGGACGTCTCGATGCTGCTCGACTCCGACCACGTGTTGTCCTCGGCGGTGCTCAGGCCGACCGAGACGACCTCGCTCTCGGAGACACCCTCGCCCAGGCTCCATGTGTGCGCCATGGAGCGCTCCGTCGTATTGGCGCGGGACGTGCTGCGCTGGTTGGACAGGGCGTAGCTGCCACCGATGCTCTGCGAGCGCGCCTCGGAGACGGTGCTGCCGAAGCTGCGCTCGGTCTCGACGGAGCCACCGGCCGAGAATCCGCGCTCTGCGCTCGTGGTGCGCTCGACGCCGCTGCTCGAGCCCGCGCTCGCGCCCGCGGTCACGCCGACTGTGGTCGAGGCCTTGCCGGTCACCTTGGCGAAGCCGGGGACCGAGCCGCTGCCCTCGACGCCGACCGTCCCCGACCACGAGCCCTCGCCGAAGACCTCGTTCATGCGGCTCTCGTAGGCTGAGTTCGAGGTCCCCTCGCTCATGCTCCACGACCACGCCTCGCCGTCCGAGGTGCTGTAGCCAATCTGCGTCGACTCGCTCTGGCTGTAGTCCACGCCCCAGGTCTCGGCCGTCTGCTCCTCGACGCTCTCGCTCGTGCCGACGGTCTGGCTCGTGCTCTCCCCCTCGGAGATGCCGCGCTGCCAGCTGTTCGAGGCGGTCGTACCGTTTTGCTGCGTCCAGTCCTGACTCACGGTCACGCTGACCGACCGCTGCCGCTCCTCGGTCACGCTCTCTTCGTAGCCGACCTCGGTGTTGATGCTGCCCGGAATGCAGCCTGAGACGGGCACGGCCTCGTAGACCTCAGCGAGCTCGAGCTTGCCGCTGTGCACCACCTCGATGGGGCGGTGCACGGATACAGGCAGCACGGTCTCGACGGCGCGGCCCTCAGCGTCGTAGGCGACGGCGCGTAGAGCGGTCACGTAGAACTGCTGACCTTCGGGCACGGGGTTGAAGAGCACCGGCTCGTCCTCGCCCAGCGTGTCCTGCCCAACGGGTCCGCCCGCGGCGCTGTAGTCATGCGTGACGCGCGACGCGCCCGAGCGGCCGTTGACCTCGGCGACGTCGAAGTCGAAGCGCACGGGGCTCAAGCCAACCGCGCGCACGCTGAGTCGATAGGGGATGCCCGCGAGCGCGCGCAGCGCAGGCGCGCCGCAGGTGGCGTCGAGCGGCTCGAAGGCGTCGATCACGAGGGACGGGAGCACCTGCATCCGCAAGGGGGTCGCCGCGCCCGCCTGAGCGGGGCCATCGGACGTCGAACGAACGACCCGCACGGTGCCGTTGAACTGCCCCGGGCGGTCCGCCTCGGAGAAGGGGTTGCGGTAGGGGCCGAAGCGGCTCCAGCGCAGCACCTCGCGGCCATCGGGCATGCGGCCATCGACGAGCGCGCGCGCCTGCACGGAGACAGGCGTCCGCTCACCGTCGTCCGTCAGGTAGGTGCCCTCGAAGACCAGCTCGACGTCGCTTGGGAGCGCTGTGACATCGGCGTCGCTCGGGGCGAGGCCCGTGGCGTAGAGCACGAGCTGCTCGCCCACCACGACCGCCTCGCGCGCCAGGCCGGTCACGGTGGCGCCGTCGCCGAGGCCTGCCGTGCGGTCGTCCGCGCACCCCGAGGTGGCGAGCGCGGCTGCCAGGGCGCCTGCCGCCTTGAGCTTCCAGTTCGAGAACATGGTCTGAGTCTCCCGGCCGCTGTTCTTGCACCGCGGGTATCGCACCGCGGGGCTTCGATTTCAACGACCGCGCGAAGGCAAGACTCAGGCCAGCCGCCTCAGGGCGTGTAGCCCAGGTTCGGTGACAGCCAGCGCTCGACCTCGGTGACCGCCATGCCCTTGCGCGCGGCGTAGTCCTCGACCTGGTCGCGCCCGATCTTGCCGAGCAAGAAGTACCGGGCCTCGGGGTGGTGCAGGTAAAGGCCGCTCACGCTCGCGGCGGGCAGCATCGCGTAGCGCTCGCTGAGCGACATCCCAATCGCCTCGGCACCCAACAGGGCGAAGAGCGTGCCCTTCTCGGTGTGGTCGGGACACGCGGGGTAACCGAAAGCGGGGCGAATGCCGCGGTAGCGCTCCGCGATGAGCGCGTCGTTGTCGAGCCGCTCCGCCTCGCCGATGCCCCACTCGCGGCGCGCGCGCTCGTGCAGTGCCTCGGCGAAGGCCTCGGCGAGGCGGTCCGCGAGCGCCTTGGCGATCAGCGCGGAGTAGTCATCGTGTGCGGCCTCGTACTCCGCGACGAGCGCATCGAGCCCCAGGCCCGCCGTGACGGCGAACGCGCCGACCGTATCGGTCTCCCCGACGAAGTCGACCAAGCTGGTGTGCGGGTTGTCGTCCGTGCGGGCCATCTGCTGACGCAGCATGGGGAACCGCGCGGCCTCGGTCGCGCGGTCCTCGGCCGTGTACAGCACCACGTCGTCGCCGTCGCGGCGCGCCGGCCAGAAGCCATAGACGCCGCGCATCCGAAGGCGGTCGTCGGTCTTCATGCGCGCCAAAATGCCCTGCGCCGCGGCGTACAGGTCGCGCGCGGCCACGCCGTAGTCCGGGTGCTGCAGGATGGCCGGGAAGCGCCCCTTGAGCTCCCACGCCGAGAAGAAGAAGGTCCAGTCGATGTACGGCTCGAGCGCGGCGATATCGAGCTCGATCTCGCGCCGCCCGACAAAGGGCGGTGTGGGAGAGGCTACGGCCGCGGGGCGGGCGCGGTTGTCCCGGGCCAAGGCGAGTGGCACGAGCGGCTTCTCGAGGCGGGCCTTGTGCAGCGCGCGCAGCCGAGCCTGGTCCTCTCGGTTGCGTGCATCGAAGACCTTGCGCTGCTCGGCGTCCAGCAGCGCCGACACCACGCCGACCGCGCGCGAGGCGTCGAGCACGTGCACGACGGGCGGCGCGTAGACGGGCGCGATCTTGACGGCGGTGTGCTGGCGACTGGTGGTCGCGCCCCCAATGAGCAGCGGCTTGTCGAACCCGCGCCGCGTCATTTCCTCGGCGACCTGCACCATCTCGTCGAGGGACGGCGTGATCAGGCCCGAGAGGCCAATGATGTCGGCCTTGTGCTCCAGCGCGGCCTCGAGGATGCGGTCGCAGGAGACCATCACGCCGAGGTCGATGACCTCGTAGTGGTTGCACCCCAGGACGACGCCCACGATGTTCTTGCCGATGTCGTGCACATCGCCCTTGACGGTCGCGAGGAGCACGCGGCCTTGCGCCTGGCGCGCCTGTCCCCCCGCTTCGCTCTCGGCCTGCAGGTGGGGCTCGAGCCATGCAACGGAGCGCTTCATCGCGCGCGCGCTCTTGACGACCTGCGGCAGGAACATCTTGCCCGCGCCGAAGAGGTCGCCCACGGTCCGCATGCCGTCCATGAGCGGCCCCTCGATGACGCGCAGCGAGCGGCCGAGCTTCTCGAGCGCCTCGGCGGTGTCGGCCTCGATGAAGTCTACGACGCCGTGAACGAGCGCGTGGGACAGGCGGGCCTCGACGGGGGCGTCCCGCCAGCTCAGGTCGAGCTTGCGCTCGGACCCTTTGCCCTTGACCTTCTCGGCGTGCTCGATCAGCCGCTCGGTGGCGTCCGGGCGGCGGTTGAAGAGCACATCCTCGACCCGCTCGAGGAGCTCGCGCTCGATGTCCTCGTAGACCACGAGCTGTCCCGCGTTGACGATGCCCATGTCCATGCCGGCGCGGGTCGCGTGGTAAAGGAACGCGGAGTGCATCGCCTCGCGGACGTGGTTGTTCCCGCGGAACGAGAACGACAGGTTCGACACGCCGCCGCTGATGCGCACCCCGGGGCACGTCGCCTTGATCTCGCGCGTCGCGTCGATGAACGCGAGCGCGTAGGTGTCGTGCGCCTCGATGCCGGTGGCGATGGCGAGGATGTTCGGGTCGAAGATGATGTCGGTCGGGTCGAATCCGACGGTCTCGGTCAGGATCTTGTAAGCGCGCTGACAGATCTCGACCTTGCGTTCACGCGTATCTGCTTGGCCCTGCTCGTCGAACGCCATCACGACGACGCTCGCGCCGAACGCGCGCACGCGACGGGCCTTGTGAATGAAGTCGGCCTCACCCTCTTTGAGGCTGATCGAGTTGACGATGCCCTTGCCCTGAATGCAGCGCAGGCCCGCCTCGATGACCGACCACTTCGAGCTGTCGACCATGACCGGCAGGCGCGCGATCTCGGGCTCCGTGGCGATGTAGTTCAAGAACGTGGTCATCGCCGCTTCGGAGTCGAGCATGCCCTCGTCCATGTTGACGTCGAGCACGTTTGCGCCGCCGCGGACCTGGTCGAGCGCGACCTCGATCGCCTGAGACCAAGCACCGTCCTTCACGAGCTTCGCGAACTTGGCCGAGCCCGTGACGTTCGTACGCTCGCCGACCATCACGAAGTTCGACGTGCTCGCCTCGCGCAGCACAACAGGCTCGAGGCCGCTGAACCGGGTCGCGCCCGAGAAGGCGCCCGCCTCGGGCAGCGGGCGGGGCGGGACGTCGGACACCTCGCGGGCGATCTCACGGATGTGGTCGGGCGTGGTGCCGCAGCAGCCACCGACGACGTTGACGAGCTTGGCCTCGGCGAACTCACGCAGGAGGTGGCCCGTGGTGCACGGATCCTCATCGAAGCCGCCGAAGGCGTTCGGTAACCCCGCGTTCGGGTAGCACGTCACGCGGCAGTCGGCCACGCGCGCCAAATCGGCCAAGAATGGGCGCATTTCGCGGGCGCCCAGCGCGCAGTTCAGACCCACGCTGAAGGGCTGAATGTGCTCAACCGAGAGCCAGAACGCCTCGATGGTCTGCCCAGAGAGCGTCCGGCCGCTCTTGTCCACGATGGTCACGCTGATCAGCACGGGCACGTCGTCGCGCGTGAGGCCCCGTGCGTCGAAGACCTCTTGGATCGCGAGCAGCGCGGCCTTGGCGTTCAGCGTGTCAAAGATGGTCTCCACGAGCAGCACGTGCGCGCCGCCGTCGAGTAGGCCCTCGACCTGCTCTGCGTACGCCGCGCGCGCCTCATCGAACGTGAGAGAGCGCTTCGATGGGTCGTTCACGTCGGGCGACAGCGAGAGCGTCTTGTTCAAGGGCCCGAGCGCACCGGCCACGAAACGCGGCCGCGATGGGTCGAGGGCCGTGACCTCGTCGGCCTGCGCGCGGGCGATGCGCGCCGCCTCGACATTCATCTCGCGTGCGATGTGGCCGAGGCCGTACTCCGCTTGCACGACCGACGTCGCGTTGAACGTATTCGTCTCGATGAGGTCCGCGCCCGCGTCCAGGTACTGCCGATGAATCCCGGCGATGACGTCGGGTCGGGTCAGCACCAGCAGGTCGTTATTCCCCTTGAGGTCTTGGCCGTGCGCGGCGAAGCGAGCGCCCCGAAAGTCAGCCTCCGTCAGGGTGTGGCGCTGGACCATCGTGCCCATCGCGCCATCAATCACGAGGATGCGGCGGTCACAGGCTTCGGAGAGGCGGGCGAGCAGGGATTCGGCGCGGGGCGCGGGGGATTTCATGGCCGCGCAGAGTCTCACCGTGCAGGGCTGCCTCGCAAGCGTCGCTTCGTGTTATACGCGCGGCATGTTCTACGTCTCCGAAGTCGTCCGTTTCTGCTACGGACACCGCCTCCTCGACTACGTCGGCAAGTGCGCGCGCGTGCACGGGCACAACGGCAAGGTCGAGATCGTTCTGGCCGCCCCGACGCTCGACAAGACCGGCTTCGTCGTCGACTTTCACGATGTCGAGGCGGCGGCGCTAAAGTTCATCGACGAAACGCTCGACCACCGGCTGCTCCTGCGTCGTGATGACCCGCTCATCCCAGCGCTCGAGGCCGCGAATGAGCCCTTCGTGGCGCTCGATGTCAACCCGTCGGCCGAGCACCTCGCGAAGCTGATCTACGACCACTTGGCGGGCTCAGGGCTGCCTGTGTTCGAGGTGCGCTTCTTCGAGACCGAGACGTCGGTCGCCGTCTATCGCGGCGCGCCGTCCGCGAGTCCGGCGTCCCCGTGACCGAGTGGGGCGGCGTCGTCCTCGCGACCCTCGTCGCCTTGGACGCGCTCCGTCTGCGGGGGCGCGCCTCCGCGATGTGCGAGATCCCTGAAGACGGCGCCGCAGCCGTGGTGGGCGTTCGCTTCGCCTGCGTCTCTGGGTTCGACCCAAGCGACGCCGCTCGTGCCCGCGTCGTCCGTTTCATGGACACAGAGGCGCTCGACGTCGTCGACTTGTGGCCCGACGGCGTCGGCGTCGACACCGCCCTCGCCCTGCTGTCGGCCACAGAGGTCGCGCTGTTCCGCGCGCAGCCGCTCGCGCGCGGCCTCTCGGCGTTGCAGTGCGTCGCCGTGCGTCAGAGCGTGCTCGATCGGATGCGGACCGCGCATGCAGCCCTCGTTGAGCGCGTGGAGCGCGCTGGAGCAGGTGGGCTCGAGCCGACCGACCTGCTGCGGCTTGCACAGGCCGCGAAGCGTTACGCCTGTCGGCGCACTGACCTCGCCGCTTGGCCTGGCGTTGCCGCTGTGCCCGAGGACGCGACCCGCGCGCGGGCCTGCGCTGAGGCTGTGCTCGGCGCGCTGTGGGTCCCGGTGGTCGGCGTGCGCGCGGCTTGGCTGGTTGGCCTCGTGACGGCAGCGCTCGTGTGGGGCGAGGCGTGGTGGGTCGCGCTCGCGCTCTGGGCTGCGCGCCCGGCCCTCGCGCTCGCGGGGACCCGCGTTCACGCTCGCGGACTTTGGCTGACCGTC
>Ga0209598_10001477_pt1 | contig 19226 bp, 17 predicted proteins | sample M_140807_EF_Meta_FD_187317 | JGI IMG/M metagenome (GOLD analysis project Ga0209598, IMG submission 187317) | Freshwater microbial communities from Lake Montjoie, Canada to study carbon cycling - M_140807_EF_MetaG (SPAdes) (version 2) | ecosystem: Environmental > Aquatic > Freshwater > Lake...
TCTTATTGGTATGATCCCTTTTATGGATATGGGGGATATGGATATGGTAACAGTTACTGGAATGGCTATATGAACGGATATATGATGGGCATTGGTAGCACCAGTGGTCCCAGCATTAATTACCGTCCGCGGGGAAGTGTATCAGGAATTGGATCTGGTATAGTCAACAACACGTCCAATCCAAGAAAAAACCCAACTGGTAGTGGGCTAAACAATTCAGGCTCTTCAAATGGAAATTCAGGATTTGTTAAGCCCGAAACCAGAGATATTTATGGAAATTCTGGTTCAAGACCTGGAAGGGTAACAACCGATTCGGAAACACCTTCCAAAGGCAGAGGAAATATCCAGTCAGGATCAATAACAAAACCTTCGAACAGCAGGGGAGAAACAGGTAGACCAAACCATACCACTGGAGGAACAAGAAATAATAATTCTACTCCAAGAACCTACGAATCTCGTCCATCAATTAGAACTTATGACTCTCCAGGAAGGTCTTCTGGTGGTGGAAGTAACTTTGGATCAGGCGGCGGCGGTGGTGGTTCCATTCGTGGCGGTGGCGGTGGTGGTGGCGGAAGCTCTCCTTCAGTTCGCCCTCGATAATTCAATATCCTGTCATTTTCATGCTTTTAAATACATTTATCAGAAAGTCTTTTTTGACTTTTCTGGCTTTGTTTGTCTGGAATATAACACCCCTTTTCAGTCAAAATGAGTTAGATGTACTTCGGTATTCTCAGTTAAACATTACTGGAACAGCGCGCTCTTTAGCAATGGGTGGGTCTAATTCTGCTGTTGGTGCGGATTTCTCTTCAGCTTCTCTCAATCCTGCTGGGCTTGCATTTTATAAACGTTCGGATTTAATGTTTAGTCCAGCGTTTAAATCTTCTTCAAACAACACTGATTTTTTAAACCAATCCCAGTCAATCAACAGAACAAACTTTGGTATTGCTAACCTAGGGTATGTTTATGCCTACAATTATACCGATTCTGAGGAGCAGTCTCCCCGAAAAGGAGCTGTCATGGATGCCTTTGCATTTGGGATAGGATATAATCAGTTGGCTAATTATTGGAGAGATACAAAGTCTTCAGGTACAAATACCTACAATTCTATTACTGATTATTTTGCCCAAAGTGCGCAAGGACAGAATTATTCAAATCTATCTGTAAATTCCCCCGAGGGTTTGGGATTTTATTGTTGGCTAATAGATACTTTGGGCGGGTCTCCTTCACAATACCAGGCTGCTGCAGCAAATGGAAATGTGCATCAGGAAGTATTGAAAAATGAAACAGGTAGGTTAAATGAATGGACAATTTCTGCGGCAGTCAATTTGGATCAGAAAATTATGGTTGGAGTATCTGTTGGCATTTTGGATTTGCGATACACTTCCTTAACTACCATTACAGAAACTGATTTTGGAAATGTACATGGATATTACAATGCAGACAGTATCAGTTTTTATACTTTGGAATATAATGATCAGTTTACAACCAAGGGCACAGGGATAAACGCAAGATTTGGCATTATTTTTAAACCTGCAGATGCTTTCAGAGCAGGATTCAGTATTCAAACTCCAACTTCCTTTTCAATGGAGGATAGTTATTCCAGCAATATGACTCATTACACTGATTCAGGAGAAAAATTTTCATATGAATCAGATCCTGGTTTATTTAATTATAATATGACAACTCCATATAGAGTAAATGGGGGATTGGCATTTTTGATCAATAAAAAATTCACGCTCTGTGCTGATGTAGAATATACAGATTATCGAAATAGTCGTATAAAAGCGGCAGGATATACTTTTCAGGCACAAAATCAGGCAATAAAAAACTATTTCACCACTGGCATGACTTATAAGGCTGGGATGGAATACAGGATAAACACATATTACCTGAGAGGTGGATATGCCTATGCCACCTCGGCATTGAATTCCAGAGGACTTGAATATAGTTCATTTACAACACCTTCCGTAACAAGATCAATTGATGGAAACCGGCAATTTATCACCCTTGGTTTCGGATATCGCCCCGAAGGATTTTATATTGATTTGGCTGGGGTTTATAACCAGGCTCAAAATAAATATGCCTTATATTCTATTGAGAACAATACGCCACAACCTATTGTCGTTAATAACACGAATTCGCTAAGTATTGTAACTACTTTCGGATTCAGATTCTAAAATCAGAGTTATTTTAATCCGGAATATCGGGCACAACTTTTACAAAACATTTTACTGATTATTTGTAAATTTTTACGCTAAAAACGTCAAAAATGCCTAATCCAATTAATTCTTTAATTCCGGACACTTTGTATGCCCAGTTGGATACACTTGGTTTGCTGAATAAAAAGATTCTTCGTGACCTTGAAATTAGAGTGCAGTATGACAGGTTGAGAAACTGTGGTATAGCTGCTTCTGATGCTATTTCGGAAATTCTTGAAGCATATCCTTACCTGCAGCATGATACTGTTCGTAAAATTATTTATTCACCCCGGCTTTCCAGAATTAGAAACGCTTTTTCATCAGAACCGGTAGCGGTTAACTGACTTTAAGCAAAAGACCTTTCAGATATTCTCCCTCAGGATGATACAAATCCGTAGGATGATCTGGCCCCTGAGATAGTCGGTGTAATACCTGAACAGTTCGGCCTGAATCTGCAGCAGCAGAAAAAATAATCTGTCGAAATAAGGTAACAGAAATGTGCTGAGAACAGGAAAAAGTATATAAAAGACCTCCGGATTTTATTTTTTTTAATGCTTTAAGGTTGATTTCCTTATACCCCCTTGCGGCTTTGTCCACTGTTGAAATGTGCTTTGAAAAAGCTGGAGGATCAAGGACAATAACGTCAAATTCATCATTAGGAATTTGCTTAAGGTAATCAAAACAATCCGTCGCAATTGCTTCATGATTACTGGAATCAATATTATTTAAAGTAATTATTTCTTTTTCTATTTCTAGCGCCTTTTTAGAAAGGTCAACGGATACAACCCTTGAAGCACCTCCTTTGAGTGCATACATGGAAAAACCTCCGGTATAGGAAAAAGTATTCAGAACGGATAGACCTTTACAATGCGAGCCAAGTAGAAACCTGTTATCTCTTTGATCGAGGAAAAATCCGGTTTTTTGACCCTTTTCAATGTCAGCTATAAACTGAATGCCGTTTTCGGTAAATGCGGCTTTGGGACTGTTTCCTTTTAACCATATAATATTATCGCTTTCTTCATCATGAATATCTGTTTTAACAGCAATATGTTTAATATTATTTTCCTCCAGATATTCTGTTAATATAGGAAGGAGTTCCTGCATTCCCTTAGTTCTTGCCTGAATTACTGCAGCGTCACCATAAATGTCAGTTACTAATCCCGGCAGATGATCACCCTCAGCATGGAGTAAGCGATATCCAGTTGTTTGAGATGGTAGCCATTGTTCTCTGAGAATACGGGCGGCATCAAATTTTTCAAACCAATAAGCACGGTTAAAGTCATTTTTTTCTCCAAAGGAAAATATCCGGCAACATATAGTAGATCCCGGGATATAATGACCGTAACCAATGATTTTTTTCTCGTGGCTTAGAATACAGACGATTCCACCTTCAGAAGCGTTTGGAAGAGAAGCCACTGCACCACTGAAAACCCAGGGGTGCCTGTTTAAAAAGGACTTTTCTTTGCCTTTTTTTAAAATTAAATTGGGAAAAGTCAAAAAATGCTTTATTTTTTAAGTATGTTCACCAATTCTCCGTTTTTCAGAACCGGTAGTACATTATGGGTATCTCTCCGAAGGCAGTATTTTACATCCTTTTGGAGGTTAAGGTGCATAAGTCTCTGAAAATGAGAAGAGTTTCTTAGGTAAAATCTTTTCCTGAAGTTAGCCGCCCGGAATAAAGTTTCAGCAATTAAAGCTGTGTCTTCATAGGATTTGAAATGCGGTTTGAGCCGTTTTACCAATGCCCCGGCAAAGATTGTATCTTCAAGATTTACCCTATTTTTCCAACCGGAACAAAGCAGAATGGTGTGTTCATTTCTTTCTAAAAGGTAATCGCCCAAAACGGAAATATTTGCAAATGAACCAATTACCACCTCAATAGCCTTGGGTGCCACAGCATGAATAGCTTGAGTGCCATTTGTAGTTGAAATAGCAATTGATCTGCCAGCAAGTTTTGGGTTCATGTATGAAAATGGGCTGTTGCCAAAGTCAAAACCTTCAACCATTTCTCCGTTCCTTTCACCGGCAACCAAATATCCTTTCTCACGGTAGGCAAGACACTCTTCAATACTTTCAACCGGCACCATTTTTTCAACGCCGTAGTCAAATGCCACGCACATGCAGGAAGTGGCTCTGAGCACATCAATTACCACCACAATGGATTCTTCGACTTTGAAAAGATCCACCATGCCGGGTGTCAGACAAACACTAACTTTTTTCTTTTTATCCTGCATGTAAGAGATGATTTATTTTTTTACGAAGGGTGGTTTTACTACCCTCGCTGGTATTTGTCGGTCCCTGATTTGAATAAATATTTCAGTGCCTTCCTGAGCGTAGGCTACATCTACATAGCCCATTCCCAGTCCCTTTTGCAAACTTGGGCTCATAGTACCTGAAGTTACTTTACCAATGACATTTCCATTTACAGTGATTGGATAATCATGTCTTGGAATACCTTTTTCGATAAGTTCAAATCCTACAAGCTTTTTCTTCAAGCCTTCAGATTTTAAAGTTTGCATTTTATCCTGATCTACAAACTCGCCTTTATTCAGTTTTGTAATCCATCCAAGCCCTGCTTCCAATGGAGAAGTAGTATCGTCAATGTCATTGCCATAAAGCATATACCCCATTTCCAGACGCAAAGTATCTCTTGCTCCTAAACCAATTGGCTGAATACCATGTGGTATACCTGATTCAATGATAGCATTCCAGAATGACATTGCATGTTCATTTGGAATTAAAATTTCATAACACAATTCACCTGTATATCCTGTGGTGGCAATTAGAATGTTATCTATTCCATTAAATTTTCCAGTTCTGAAAGCATAATACTCAATTTCACCTAATGGCACATCTGTTAATGGTTGAAGCGTTGCTTGTGCCATAGGTCCCGAAATAGCGAGTAAGGAATACTGATCTGAAATGTTTTCCAGTTCAGCACCCATGGTATTCATAGAGGAAATCCATGCCCAATCTTTATCAATGTTTGAGGCATTCACTACAATCATGTAATCATTTTCCCCTTTTTTATAGACAATGCAATCATCCACAATTCCACCTTTACCATTTGGAAAGCAGGAATATTGTGCTTTGCCATCATAGAGTTTGGAAGCATCATTTGTGGTTACTTTTTGAATTAAATTCAAGGCTTCCGGCCCTTTAACAGTAAACTCACCCATGTGGGATACATCAAACATCCCAACCTTGTTACGGACACACAGGTGTTCTTCAATATCTCCGGAATACCGAACAGGCATTTCCCAACCGGCAAAAGGGATTATTTTAGCATTTGAAGCAACATGTGCATCGTAAAGGGCTGTTCTTTTGTTCATGGAATCAAAATGGAATTATGGTGCAAGTTTAAGGAGAATGGAGAAGGTTAAAAAATGAAGCGATACTTTGGTTAAATTGAGTAAACTGATTCAAAATAATCTATAATAAGACCTCTTAAAAAGGTTATTTGTTCAAAAATATTTATTGCTGGTAAGGGTTGAATTAATTTCCAGTGTGGCCATCCTTCCTTATCCTTTCCTTCGAGTTCATAATATCCGGCCCTGGATAATAAAGCACACATGGCAATATGCATCAAATCCTGTTTTTCTTCCTTAGTATAAGTCTGTTTACCAGCACCTATTTCCTGAACGCCAATCAGAAATAACAGAGCTTCCATATTTGGTCGCCTACCGAATTCTTTTTCAAGAATTCCCATTAACAACTCCCATCTTTCTCCAAGAGCAGCTACTTCTTTGGAATCCAGGGCATCAAGATACTGCATTAGATTCTTTAAATTGTTCTACAAAAGTTTTTAATTTGCTTAATTCAACCCAGGTTTCTTTCACTGAAGTAATATTATTTATTTCTAAAACAAGATTTTTTTGAGCCTGTCGAAGCCTAATATTATTATTCCCCTTTTGTACAAATGCCAGAATTGCAGAAAATGTACCCGAGGAATAAAACGGAGAAGTACTGTCTGAGATAAAATTACCCTTAATCGTTCCGTTTTTAACTATAATCTTTTCAAAACCAAAGGATTTTCCCAATTCCCTGATTCTAATTGTGTCAAATAAAGCTAGCACTGGTTCAGGAATTTTACCAAACCTATCCAGCATGTTTCTGGAAATTGCCTGTATTTCTGATTCTGTTTCTGCGGAAGAAATCTGCTGATAAAAGTTCATGCGCTCAGAAATGCTGTTAACGTAGTCATTTGGAATTAAAACCTGTAAATCCGTATCAACCTGACAGTCATCGGCGGCTTCTTTTCTTCTATTCTTTAATTCATCTGCAAACAGCTCTGAAAAAGATTCTTCTTTTAACTCATAAACAGCCTCATCTAATATTTTATGGTACATTTCATACCCAATTTCATTGATAAACCCACTTTGTTCAGCTCCAAGCATATCCCCGGCACCTCGAATATCCAGGTCACGCATAGCAACTTGCAGTCCTGAACCAAGATCGGAAAACTCTTCAATAGCACTTAGTCTCTTTCTCGCATCAGAGGTTAAAGTGGATAATGGAGGTGAGAGTAAGTAACAAAATGCCTTTTTGTTTGAGCGTCCAACCCGACCTCTCATTTGGTGAATATCGCTCATGCCATATAGATGTGCTTTATTGATGATAATGGTATTTGCATTCGGAATATCCAATCCGGACTCAACAATTGTGGTGGATACCAGCACATCATATTCTCCTTCGATGAAATTTACCATCACTTTTTCAATTTGTGGTCCAGTCAACTGTCCATGACCGATAGCAATTCTCGCATCAGGTACGAGTTTTTTTATCATGCCTGCAATTTCTTCCAGTTCCTTAATGCGATGATGTACAAAAAATACCTGACCTCCACGTTTCAACTCATATGCGATGGCATCACGGATAACTTCTGGTTCAAAATTTTCGAGAATGGTCTGAACTGGTTGACGATTAGGTGGGGGAGTGGCAATAATTGATAAATCCCGAACTCCTAAAAGTGAAAATTGCAGTGTTCGTGGAATTGGCGTTGCCGTTAAGGTAAGTGTATCAATATTTACCCTTGTTGTTTTTAGTTTCTCTTTAATGCCAACACCGAATTTTTGCTCTTCGTCAATAATCATTAGACCTAGATCTTTGAAAATTACATCTTCTGATATTAGTCGGTGTGTGCCAATTAAAATGTCTATTCTCCCATTTTTAATTCTTTCAAGAATGTCTTTCTGTTCCTTTGCAGTTTTAAATCTGTTCAGGAATTCCACTGTTACCGGGAAGTTTTTAAGACGATCTGAAAATGTGCGGTGATGTTGTAAAGCAAGAATGGTAGTTGGAACCAATATTGCAACCTGTTTTCCATCTGTAACTGCTTTGAAAGCGGCACGCACAGCTATTTCAGTTTTGCCGAAACCTACATCTCCACAAATAAGGCGATCCATAGGATGGGGTTGCTCCATATCTCCTTTAACAGCTTCAGTTGCCTTTTGCTGATCGGGAGTGTCTTCATAAATAAAGGAAGCTTCCAGTTCTGTTTGCAAGTAGTTTTCATGACTAAACTGGAATCCTGGTTGAGCCTTTCTTCTTGCATAGAGGTTAATCAAATCAAAGGCAAGATCCTTAATTTTTTTCTTGGCTTTTGACTTGGCTTTGCTCCATTCCTGAGATCCAAGTTTGTTCAGTCTGGGCGCGCTTCCTTCACTTCCGGAAAACTTGGAAACCTTGTATAATGCATTGACATTTACATAAATGGAGTCGCCTCCTTCATAAAATATTCGAATAGCTTCCTGTTCAGATTCGCCCGCTTTTACAGTTTCAAGACCCCCGAATTTTCCAATTCCATGCGTGACATGTGTTACATAATCGCCAGGTTTTAGCTCACGTAATTCCTTTAGGGTTAATGCCTTTGTTTTGGAGTAAGAGGCTTTAACTTTATAACGATGATACCGTTCGAAAATCTGATGGTCGGTATAACAGGCAATCAACCTTTCCTTATCTAGAAATCCCTCATGGAGTTCACCTTGAATGCCTTCAAAAACAGCCTCTTTGTCCAGCTCTTTAAAAATCTCCCTGAGACGGGTGAGTTGTTTTTCATTTTCGGTTACGATAAAATTTCGAATGCCCGATTCATGATTATGATGCAGATGTTGCGCAAGTAAATTAAAATCCTTGTGGAAGGATTCCTGAGGATTTCCTGCAAACTCCAGCGTTTTACTTTTCCTGAAATAACTCCTTGAGCCAAATTCCAAAACATTAAATCTGTTTAATTCTGAAACAAACTCTGAGCCGGAATAATACAATTTTTCAGGTGCAGAAAAAACTGAGATTCCACCCGTTTTTGTTTTATTTTCTTGATAATGATTTTGAGCCCTTTCGTAAGATTTATCCAGTTCAACTATAGCAGAATCAAGATCTCTGAGATAGATAACTGTTGAAGGAGAAATGTATTCCAGAAAGGTAACTCTTTCTTCGTCTTTAAGTCTGGTTTGAATATTGGGAATAAGGGAAATGCCTGGAATATCTTCCTTAGATAGCTGATCTGCAGGATCAAATGCACGAATGGACTCAATCATGTCTCCATCAAATTCCATGCGATAGGGAAACTCTGCAGAAAATGAGTATAAATCAAGTATTCCACCTCTTACTGAAAATTGCCCTGCTTCATACACGAAATCGGTTCTGTCAAACCCATATTCTGATAACAAGTCAACCAGAAAATCAAGATCCAGATGATCCCCGGTTTTGATTTCAAAGGTATTTTTTACCAGACTTTTTCGGTTAATGACTTTTTCACTGAGTGCTTCCGGAAATGTGACAATCAGGGCATGTCCTGAGGCGGTATGATTTAGCAGGTTTAGTACTTCTGCCCTTTGAAGGATATTGGCATTGTCAATTTCTTCGAGTTGATATGGGCGTTTATATGAAGCCGGAAAAAATAAAATGTCTTTTCTGGACAACATACCCTGTATATCATTTAAGAAGTAGAGGGCATCTTCTTTGTCATTACAAACTACAAGTGCGTTTTTCTTAAATATTCTGAATAATGCAGCGAATACAAATGCTCTTTGACTCCCATGTAATCCTTTGAGACGCACAGTTTTCCCTGAGCCTTCTTCAAATTCTTCAACAAGGTTTTTTAAACTTTTGTCTTCCTGATAATATTTCAGGATATCCTGAATTTTCACTTCTTTGGGATTGGTTAAGGAATTATTTTTTCCTTCTTCTTAGTACAGGAGGGTTTTTAGGCTGAGATTTTGTGTTGAATAATACAGTTATCTCAAAATTCAGTGCCCGCATTTTGCCGCCATCATAAATTTCAGGTCCTTTTGTTCCCGGAGGTTTAGATGTTACGTTGGTAAGTCCAATCATATAATAGATACCGGCACCGACAGTTCCATATGAAGTTGGAAAATCAACAGAAATCCCAATCGGAAGATCAATGAAAAAAGTATTCAGATTAGCTACAGAAGTATCTTTCAACATTCCGGATGTATACGTTCGCCAACCCATGATATACCCCGTTTTAGGACGGAAATTGTCAAATGAAGGTCCAAACTTGAGATCTATTTCAAATTGAGTTTGCTGAACATTCAGTGAATTTTCAAAATCTTGAGCGGCAAGCGGAACACTGCCTAAAAGATTGTTTTTATCTCCTTTATAACAAAAATTAAATCCAGCTTCGTATCCACCAAATTTATTATAATTCCTGAAAAAGGGTCCTATATTAAAATTAGACCAAGAACCATCTACGAGCGGATAGTTTTCTGAACGGTAAAAATGATTGATATCCGAGGCAAAACGAAACCCTATGCCTCTCTGGGCAGATGCCTGAATAATTATGAAAGAAAAACAGATAAAAAATAACGTCTTCATGGACGTTGAATTAGGTGTAAAATTACCTTTAAAAAATGGCATTTCGCAATTACATTAGATTATCTCTTTTCTGAATACAAGATACTCACTTCCAGTATTTTTAAATTGTTCGAGCGTTCCTGAACATAACGCCATTCCTGCATGCTTAAGAAATGAAATTATTGTTTCGCTTTGCCAATGCCGCATTAACCCTTCATCTGTGTATTCAAAAACAATTCCATTTTTTTTACCACTTCCTTGTTCTACATATTGATATATGTCTTTTTCACTGGTAGGAGTTATGGTAACCTTCCTTTTGAGAATTCTGGTATTGTAATTCATTATTCCTCGGCATTCAAACAAGTCATTTCCTGCAAGGTCCAAAATAAGGTAGGCGTCTTTTTTAAGACACCGCACAAAAGATAATAAGCTTTCTTCCAATTGTTGTGTGGAAGTAAGATAATTTATAACTGTAAAAAGGCAAATGCCTAAATGATAATCAGCTTTAGCCATAGTACTGAAATCTTTATTCTCAATGGTGAAATTGGTAAGGTTATGGATTTCTGCCTTTTTTTTTAAAACATCACACATTGAGGGACTAATATCCACCGCTGTTACCTCAAAACCCATTTTACTCAGAGGTATGGCAAGACGGCCAGTACCTGCTCCGAAGTCAATAATGCTGCCTTTTTGAAGATAACTGCTTATTAAATCAAGGGATAACTGCGTAAATGAATTATACTGAGATTTATACATTTCTTCATAAACAAAGTCATAATGGTCAGCCCAGGATTCATTTAGCATCTGTATTATTATTTGAAGTAATCATTGCGGAGCCTAATTCTTTCATTAGTTCAAAAGCTGGATCAAAGGAATTGGGAATAGTACCTTCTAAAATGGCTTCCCGAACAGCATTTTTAATTTCTCCCACAATTGGTCCTGGATTGATATTAAAATAGTGCATTATAATTTCCCCGGTAATCGGAGGTTGCCAGTTTCTAAGATTGTCCCTTTTTTCAACCTCTTCGATTCTTTCTTCAACATAATCAAAGTTGGCCAGGAATTTTTTGACTTTTTTACTGTCACGGGTAGTAATATCGGCCCTGCAAAGTTTCATCAGAGCTTCAAGGTCATCACCTGCATCAACAATAAGTCTGCGTATGGCACTGTCAGTGACTTCATTGTCAACCAAGGCTATTGGTCTTAAATGCAATCGCACCATTTTCTGAACAAATTTCATATGCTCATTCAGTGGGAGACGCATTCTTGTAAAAATCTTAGGAACCATCCTTGCGCCTTTATCCTCATGTCCATGGAAAGACCAGCCAAATTGGGGATCAAATGCAGCAGTTAGCGGTTTTGCAATATCATGCAAAATGGCTGACCATCTCAACCATAAGTCATCGGTTGCCAGACAAACATTTTCCAGCACCTGAAGGGTATGATAAAAATTATCCTTATGACCTTTGCCATTAATAATTTTCACGCCATGCATTTTTTCCAGTTCAGGGAAAATGAGTTGAAGCAAACCTGATTCATGCAAAAGTTTAAATCCAATAGAAGGATGAGCGGCAAGAATTATTTTATTGAGTTCCTCGCTCACTCTTTCCATGCTGATGATTTCAATTCTTTCCCGATTACGAATGAGGGCTTCCCATGTTTGGGGATGGATTGAAAATTCAAGCTGGGTAGCAAATCGAATGGCCCGCATCATGCGTAATGGGTCATCCGAAAAAGTAATGTCAGGATCTGTCGGAGTTTTTAGGATTCCATTGTTCAGATCATAAATGCCTCCAAATGGATCAAATAATTCTCCGAAACTACCTTCATTTAGGGAAAAATATAGGGCATTAATGGTAAAATCCCGTCTTAGTTGGTCCTCTTCAAATGTCCCTTCAGTTACAAGTGGTTTACGGGAATCTCTTCCATAGCTTTCTTTTCTTGCACCTACAAATTCCACCTCAAAACCGGACCATTTCACCAATGCGGTTCCGAAATTTTCAAAGGTAACTACATCCTTTGCTTGAACCAGATTTGCAAATTCTTTGGCCAGATGTAAACCATTGCCAAGTGAAACAATATCAATGTCTTTTGATTCACGTCCAAGAAAATGGTCGCGAACAAAGCCTCCAACAATATAAGATTCAAAACCAGAGGCAGAAACAGCCCGTCGAAGAGCAGAAAATACGGGCTGATCCAGATTGGCCCGGTAACTCATAAAAAATTATTTTCCAGCAACCGACATAAATCCGGCTGCATTATACAGGGATTCAAGATAATTGAAAAGCGCAGATGGGTAAATACCCAGAATCAAAATTAAAAGCAATAAAGCACCTAATACCAGACCTGGTTGCCAGTTAATATCGGATTTACCAGCTCCGGCAGCATGATCGCCTGCCTTATGGAAATACATGGAAACCATAACATTAAGGTAATAATAAGCTCCGGCGACAGAAGTTAAGATGCCTAAAATAGCTGGAATAACTAAACCTGCTTCAATAGCTGTTATGAAGATCATGTATTTGCTCATGAACCCTGCCAAAGGAGGAATGCCTGCAAGGGAAAACAAAAAAACAGACATACCAACCGAAAACCAGGGGAGGCGGGTGCCTATACCTTTCCAGGAAGAAATTTCTGTATCCTCATGGGTTTCCTCAACCATTCCTATCATGCCAAAAGCACCAATGTTCATTATTGAATAAATAAACATGTAGAACATTACCGCAAGAAAACCATCTTTTCCCGCACAAAGACCCAGCATCACATAACCTGTATGTGCAATACTTGAATAGGCCAGCAAACGTTTGAAATTGGTCTGGCGTACTGCCATGAAATTACCATAGATCATTGTGATGACAGCTATCACCAACAAAACATTAATAATTCTGGTGTTTTCATATCCTACGACTTTTTGGATAAAAATACCAAAAGCAATAAAAGCAGCTGATTTTGCACCTGTGGCCATAAATCCTGCAAGGGGTGTAGGCGTTCCCTGATAAACATCTGGTGTCCAGGAATGGAATGGAAAGGCAGCTACCTTAAATAGAAAGCCAATTAGTACCAAAACAATAGATGGATAAAACATTGGAGATGCTTCCAAAAGAGAAAAGTCCATTTTGGAGAAATTGGTAGTTCCTGTAACTCCATAAATCATAGCCATTCCATATAAAAGGAAACCTGTAGCAAAAGCTCCCAATAGGAAGTACTTCATTCCGGATTCATTGGACTTAATATCCTTTTTGAATAATCCGGCCAGAATATACAAGCATACAGACATGGTTTCCAGGCCAATAAACACTACAATAAGGTCATTTGCATTAGCTAACATGACCATGCCGCAAATCGCAAAAACAATCAAGGCATATACTTCTCCGATATCTGTATGATGCTTATCAAAAAATTGTTTAACAAAGAAAAGGGTCATGAGGCCGGTCAGGCACATGAAAATATGAATGTAGGAAGCCAGTCCACCTGTGGCTAAAGTCCCATTAAAAGCATAATCTTCTCCCAAAAAGGAACCATCCATGGGTATGGCAAGGGCTATGGAGAAAATGAGGCCCAGCGCGGTAAGCCAGGGTAGAAGGGTTCTTACCTTAATGGCGTCGCTGATCATCAAAATCAGGCCTGTAGCCAAAAGCATCATCAAAGGAATGCTTTTAACGAGGTCTGCCGGGTTGAATTGAAATTCGCTCATACAGTCTTTGCCTTTAGGCGCAGGCATTAAAACCTCCAAAATTAGCCAAACAAGGCAAACCACCAAAGTTGGAACTAAAATTAATTGTAGACAACTTTCATTGGCGCTTTTAAATCTCCTGAAATGTCAGGTTACCTTGGATTTAGGAAACCAGGAGATTTGGTTTAAAAAGGACTTATATAGTAGAGGTTTATTTTTAATTAAATAGGTTTTACCCGAAGTTATATTTTATAAAAAATAAAATTTCGAAACTATCGTATTGTTTCAATTAGTTTTTCTGTCTTTATCGTAGTTGCACATTTAAAATGACCCTCAGGACAGGATTTCTTTCCGTGTAGACCACAGGGCTTGCAGGCAAGTTCTAGAGATGTTTCTACGATAATTGAGTCATCTGAAAGAGGGCCAAACCCAAATTGAGGTATTGTGGAACAAAAGATAGCTGTAACTGATGCATTTACTCCGGAGGCAAAATGCAAGGGCGCTGAGTCATTAGCAAAAACCCGTTTGGCATGTGTCATCAATGCAGCTGTTTCTAAAAAGGTTAAAGAACCAGCCAGATTTATTCCATTAGGTATTGAATCCAAAATGGTATTACAAAATGGGAAATCATTTTTCCCGCCAACAGTAATTACCGTTCCGATTTTGGAAAGATTAAGAGCAAGTGATTTCCAGCCCTCCTGATGGTACTGTTTAGTAAACCAGACGGAGGCTGGAGCAAGAACGAACATTGGGCCATCAGGAACATAATTTGTAATTTTATCATAATCGCTTTTGATTGGAAATAAATCAGGTTTTATCGCATGTTTAAACTGTACAAAGTCTGAAAGTAAGGATAAATTCCTTTCAGTTTCATGCAGATATGCTTTATCCGTTTTGGATCCAATAATGTGAGGATACGATTTAGAAAAGAAAAAACTCATGGGATTTTTAGTAAATCCAAGACTTTTCTTTGCGCCACAGAAAACTGTAAAAAGACCTGAACTGAAGTAACGCTGGAGGTTTATCACCAAATCAAAATGTTCTTTTCTTAGCTCCTGAATCAGTTTTATAAGACCGTAGTTTTTGTTGTTATTTTTATCCCAAATCCAAACCTTATCAATGGAAGGATGGTTATCCAACAGGGATTCATTGCCTTTCCGCAGTAAAAAGTGTATTTCTGATTCCGGAAATTTTTTTCTGAGTGCCTGCGGAACAGGTAAGGCAAGCACCACATCACCAATAAAAGCGGTTTGGATAACCAGAATCTTACCCGGTTTCATCCGCCTAAGTTAATCAACCCTGACCTTAAAAATAAATCAGATTGCTTCTACCTGTTTGACTTCAGGAACCATGCGGGTCAAAAGTCCTTCAATTCCGGCTTTCAACGTCAAAGTACTCGAAGGACAACCAGAACAAGAACCTTGCATTTTCAACCGAACAATACCTTCTTCGAAACTTTGGAAAATAATATCTCCGCCATCCATTGCTACTGCAGGTCTGATTTGTTCTTCCAGCAATAATTTTATTTTTTTCACCACTTCATCGTCGTTTTCACCAGAAGGAATAGCTTCTTCTGACTTAATGACCGCAGGCATTCCGGTTTCAATAAATGACCTGATTGAATCTTTTACGAGAGGAATCAGGTCTTCCCATTTAAATTCTTCCGCTTTGGTGACAGTAATGAAATTTCTACCTATAAATACACCTTTAGTAAATCTGAAGGCATAGAGTTTTTTTGCTAAGGGAGAAGATTCCAGAGAACTTCCTTCAGGATAATCGCTTGTGCCTGAGGATAAAAATATATGATCCGAAATAAACTTCAGGGTTGAAGGGTTAGGTGTAATCTCGGTATAGAGTTGCATTGTCTGTTTAGAATTAATCTTAATACAAATGTACGAGAATTAGTCATTCAGGGTTTTACAGCTCAAGGGAATGCAGTACCACAGCATTTTGTTACCTTTGTCATTAATCCTCAAGATAGTGGAGCAGTATAAAGATAGGGAAGAGGTTTTCACCAGAAAAGTTAAGGCCGGCAAGCGTACTTATTTTTTTGACATTAAGTCTACAAGGGCCAATGATTATTATATCATTCTTACTGAAAGTAAGAAAAATCCAGATGGAACTTACGAAAAACATAAAATATTTCTGTATAAGGAAGATTTTAACAAATTCGTTAATACCTTGAATGAAGTGGTGGATCATGTAAAAACAGAATTGTTACCTGATTTTGATTTTGACACCTATGATCGCAGTGATGAGCCGGAATCTGGAGAAGGGGATGGCCGCTGGAAAGGTCTCAACAAATAAAAAATACTTTTATGAAAGTTTTAGGAATTGAAGAAAACTTCCTCGCAGTAGGGGAGGAATTATCATCATTTGAACAATCCGGGGTTGTAATTCAATCCCTTCCGTACGAATACACATCTTCTTATCATTCAGGTTCTGCAAAAGGTCCGGAGGCAATTTTAAAAGCTTCTCACTTTGTGGAATTGTTTGATGAAGAAGTTGATTTTGAAACTATCAAAAGAACAGGTGGAATTGCTACACTTCCAGCATTGGATTTTGGCGACAAAGTAGATGCTGATGCGATTGAACTTATACGTAGTCATACAGTTGACCTGTTAAAACTCGAAAAATTTGTAGTTTCTTTAGGTGCTGAACATACCGTAACTTTGGGTATAATTCAGGCATTTAAAGAATTTTTCAAAGACTTTTGCATTCTGCAAATAGATGCACATTCTGATTTAAGAGCTTCTTATAACGATAACATATATAGTCATGCTTCTGTAATGGCTCGTTGTCTGGAACTTGGCGTTCCGATTACTCAGGTAGGAATTAGAGCTCAGTCCATAGAAGAAAGAAAAGTTTGCAGAACCCACGACCATGTGCATACATTCTATGCTCATGAGGTTCACGAAAATGAAGACTGGGTAAAAGATGTTCTTCGAACACTTAAAAAGAAGGTATATGTCACTCTTGATGCAGACGGATTTGATCCTTCCGTGATTCCTTCGGTTGGCACTGCTGAACCAAATGGATTGACTTGGAAGCAAGGCACAGATTTACTTAAAAAAGTGGCTAAAAAACACGAAATAATTGGTTTTGACCTAGTTGAAGTGATGCCCCGCGAAGGAGATACCTTAAGTGAGTATACCTGTGCCAAGCTCATATACAGATTGCTTGGGTACATTTTTCAAAATAAAAACCATTGAGCTTACTTAATCTCCTGTTTTTCGGAGACCTAGTTGGGGAAGCCGGTCTTCAGATTGCCCGATTATATGTTCCAGCTCTGAAAAATGAGTATGAAGCAGATATTCTGGTCATGAATGGAGAAAATGCCCATGAAGGAAAAGGAATCAACGAAGCCATTGTAAAAGAACTATTTGCTTTAGGAGTTGACGTCATTACCGGAGGAGACCATTCCTTTGACAAACACCTGATTTTCCCTTTTATGAAAACGGAGCCCCGATTGCTTCGCCCATTAAATTACCCTAAAGGTGTTTATGGCTTCGGCTATTACTTATTTACTACCCGTAAGCAGAAAAAAATTGGGGTCATTAATCTCCGGGGTCAACAGTTTTTTAACAATCCTATTGATGACCCATTTCGTACTGCCGATTGGGTAATTGAAAAACTTCAACAGGAAACAAAAGTCCTGTTCGTTGATTTTCATGCGGAAGCCACAGCCGAAAAACTTGCCTTTGCCAGATATGTTGATGGCAGGGTTTCAGCAATTGCAGGAACACATACCCATATTCAAACCGCTGATGAACAAATACTTCCCGGCGGAACAGGATATATTACCGATGTTGGATTTACAGGCCCTCATGATTCTGTAATTGGCATGGCTACCGAAGTTGCACTCAACAGATTTTTGTATCAAACGCCTCAGAAATACAAGGTTGCAGAAGAAGGTCTTAAAATCAATGGACTTTTCGTTCAGGTGGATGAAGCGACCGGCAAAACAGAATACATAGAAAGAATCAGCATTCCCGATTTTCCAAGGGGAAAGAAAGCCTGATTTTTAAGATATTTGCACTTTCTTTAAAGTATGGGTTTCAAATGTGGAATTGTGGGCTTGCCGAATGTAGGCAAATCCACCTTATTTAATGCTTTGTCCAACTCCAGCAATGCTGAGGCGGCAAACTATCCCTTTTGCACAATTGAACCCAACGTGGGCATTGTTCCTGTTCCTGATCCCCGTCTTGATGCTTTGTCCGAAATAGTAAATCCTGAAAAAGTGCAACCTGCTGTGGTTCAGATTGTAGATATTGCAGGGTTGGTAAAAGGTGCAAGCAAAGGGGAAGGATTAGGCAATCAGTTTTTGGCAAATATCCGCGAATGTGAGGCCATTCTTCATGTATTGAGGTGTTTTGAAGATCCAAATATTATCCATGTTGAAACAAGCGTAGATCCGGTAAGGGATAAAGAGATTATTGATACTGAACTTCAGTTGAAAGATCTTGAAACCGTGGAAAAAAGACTGCAAAAAGCACAAAAAAATGCTAAAAGCGGGGACAAACCAGCCTTAAGAGAGGTTGAAGTTGTTGCACTATACAAGAGTCATCTTGAAAAAGGGTTGAATGCAAGAACCTTGGATATCAGTCCTGAAGATAAAGCCTTAGTAGAAGACATGAGCTTGCTCACAGATAAGGCAGTATTATATGTATGTAATGTTGACGAAAAAGGTATGCATGGCAATGAATTTACCAAAAGGGTAGAAGAAGCTGTTCAAAATGAAAAAGCAAAAGTCTTTTTGGTATCTGCATCTATGGAATCAGAAATAGCTCAGCTGGAAACGGTTGAAGAACGAAAGGAGTTTTTGGAAGCTGCTGGTCTTTCTGAACCAGGATTACATGTTTTGATACGGGAAGCATATGATTTACTTCAATTGAAGACCTATTTCACCGCAGGCAAGAAAGAAGTGAGAGCTTGGACCATACATTCAGGTATGAAAGCCCCGCAAGCAGCCAGTGTTATCCACACAGATTTTGAAAAAGGTTTTATTAGGGCTGAGGTTATAAAGTACAAAGATTATATTGAATATAAATCAGAACAGGCCGTAAAAGATGCAGGTAAGTTTGCAGTTCAAGGGAAAGACTATGTAGTTGAAGACGGAGATATTATGCATTTCCGTTTTAATGTTTGATTCCTGTTTTCGGAATATTTGATAAAATTTCTTTTTGTTTCTGAAATTTTGTCATTTTTGTACAACACAAACTACACCTATGAAATACCGGTTTTTGCTGAGAAAAAAGGCCAAACCCGGGCTATTGCCTGTTTTTCACCAAAATTACTTATTGCTAAAGTTGTTAGAGTGTTGCTGCCCTTAACTTTATCTATGGTTTTCCATACCGAAGCACCTTTTAAATTTTTAACCTTTGGAAAATAAAACTCTAAGAATCCACGATCGGTAATCTCAACTCCAGTTAAAGACTTTGCTTTATTAGTCAAAGCAATTGCATCTACGCCTATCGAATTTAGTGCATTTGCAAGCCGACCTTGAATTTTTGATTCAATCAAACCACCAGACTGAGGAG